>VYLG01000054.1_pt1 | contig 35248 bp, 34 predicted proteins | sample 5114351 | NCBI WGS metagenome assembly VYLG01 (sample SAMN12291798, study PRJNA351875) | freshwater metagenome | isolation source: freshwater lake | place: USA: Michigan, Kent Lake | collected 2013-08-15
GCGGCTGCTCGCCGCGCGCGGCGGGGCGGAAGCGGTTGTCACCGCCGCTGGCGGCCTTGGAGGCGCCGGTGGGTGCGTCGAGCTTCATCGTCAGCGCGATGCGCTTGCGAGCCAGGTCCACCTCCACCACGCGCACCTTCACCACCTGGCCCGTGCGCACCACCTCGCGCGCGTCGGCCACGAACTTGTTGGCCAGCTGGCTCACGTGCACCAGGCCGTCCTGGTGCACGCCCAGGTCGACGAAGGCGCCGAACTGCGCCACGTTGCTGACGGTGCCTTCGAGCAGCATGCCGGGCTGGAGGTCCTTGATGTCGGAGACGCCGTCGTTGAAGCGCGCGACGACGAAGTCAGGGCGCGGGTCGCGGCCGGGCTTCTCGAGTTCGGCCAGGATGTCCTTCACGGTGATGGCGCCGAAGCGCTCGTCGGCAAAGGCTTCCGGCCGCAGCGCCTTCAGCACGTCGGCCTTGCCCATGATCTCGTGCACCGGGCGCTTCACGTGGCCGAGCATCTTCTCGACCACCGGGTAGGTCTCGGGGTGCACGCCGGTCATGTCGAGCGGGTTGTCGCCGTCGCGGATGCGCAGAAAGCCCGCGGCCTGCTCGAAGGTCTTCGGGCCCAGGCCCGTCACCTCCAGCAGCTGGCGGCGGTTGGCGAAGGCGCCGTGCGCATCGCGCCAGCGCACGATGCTGGCCGCCACGGCCGGGCTCAGGCCCGACACGCGTGCCAGCAGCGGCGCGCTCGCTGTGTTGAGGTCCACGCCGACCTTGTTGACGCAGTCCTCCACCACCGCCTCCAGCGAGCGCGCCAGGCCCGCCTGGTTCACGTCGTGCTGGTACTGGCCGACGCCGATGCTCTTCGGATCGATCTTCACCAGCTCCGCCAGCGGGTCTTGCAGCCGGCGCGCGATGCTCACCGCACCGCGCAGGCTCACGTCCAGGTCGGGCAGTTCCTTGCTGGCGAACTCGCTGGCGCTGTACACCGAAGCGCCGGCTTCGCTCACCACCACCTTCAGCAGCTTCACGTCGGGCGCCAGCTTGGCAATGCGCGCGATGAGGTCGGCGGCCAGCTTGTCGGTCTCGCGGCTGGCGGTGCCGTTGCCGATGGCGATCAGGTTCACGCCGTGCGTGGCCACGAGCCGGCCCAGGCTGTGCAGCGAGCCTTCCCAGTCGCATCGCGGCTCGTGCGGGTACACCGTGTCGGTGGCCAGCACCTTGCCGGTGTCGCTGACCACGGCCACCTTCACGCCGGTGCGGATGCCCGGGTCCAGGCCCATCACCACCTTCTTGCCGGCGGGCGCGGCCAGCAGCAGGTCGCGCAGGTTGTCGGCGAACACCTTGATGGCGACGGCCTCGGCCTCTTCGCGCAGGCGGCCGAAGAGATCGCGCTCCAGGCTCAGGCTGAGCTTCACCTTCCAGGTCCAGGCCACGCACTTGCGGATCAGATCGTCGGCCTTGCGCTGCTGGTGGCTCCAGCCCAGGTGGCGGGCGATGCGGCCTTCGGCCAGGCCGGGCTTGCCGGGCACGACTTCTTCGTCCAGCACCAGCTTGGCATCCAGCCACTCCAGCGTGCGGCCGCGGAACACCGCCAGCGCGCGGTGGCTGGGCACGGTGCGGATGGGCTCGGCGTAGTCGAAGTAGTCGCGGAACTTGGCGGCGTCGGCGTGGTTGCCGTCCTTGCCGTCGACCAGCTTGCTCTGGAACAGCGCCTCGCTCCACAGCCAGTCGCGCAGGCTGCCGATGAGCGCGGCGTCTTCGGCCCAGCGCTCGGAGAGGATGTCGCGCACGCCGTCGAGCACGGCCGGCGCATCGGCAAAGCCGCCCTCGGCGTTGATGAAGGCGGCGGCCTCGGCCAGCGGCTCCAGCGTGGGGTTGGCAAACAGCTTGTCGGCCAGCGGTTCCAGGCCGGCCTCGCGGGCGATCATGCCCTTGGTGCGGCGCTTGGGCTTGAACGGCAGGTACAGGTCCTCGAGCTCCTGCTTGGTGGGCGCGGCCTCGATGGCGGCCCTCAATTCGGGCGTCAGCTTGCCTTGTTCGTCGATGCTCTTCAGCACCGCGGCGCGGCGTTCGGCCAGCTCGCGCAGGTAGACGAGGCGCACCTCCAGCTCGCGCAGCTGGATGTCGTCGAGGCCTTCGGTGGCCTCCTTGCGGTAGCGGGCGATGAAAGGAACCGTGGCGCCGCCATCGAGCAGTTCGATGGTGGTGACGATCTGGGCGGGCCGAACGCGGAGTTCAGCGGCAATCTGCAGGGCAATCGGATCCAAGGACGATGGACAGAGGATGGAGAGGCCGCGCAGTGTACGAGGCGGCTCTGCCGCACGGGCCAGCGCTCGCTTCAAGCCAGCCCAGCAAGCCGTCACACCGAAAATGCTCGCTCGGCGCAGTGCCCTGGCCCTGCCACTCTGCCCGCTGGAGAATCCGGCCGCACCGGCCCCTGAACCGCAGCCTTGACACCATGAACGCCTGGACCTGTTTCGACGTGACCCTGGACGGCGCCGTGGCGCATGTCCGCATGAACCACCCCGAGCGACACAACTCGATGACGCCGGCCTTCTGGGCCGAGATTCCGCAGCTGTTCCGCCAGCTCGACGAGTCGGGCCAGGTGCGCGCGGCGGTGCTGTCGTCCGAAGGCAAGCACTTCACCGCCGGCATGGACCTGGCCGTGTTCGCCGCCGCCGGCACCCTGGGCACCGCCAGCGTGCCCGCGCGTGAGCAGTTCCGCCAGCAACTGAAGGCGCTGCAGGCCAGCTTCAGCGCCATCGCGCAGGTGCGCTTTCCGGTCATCGCCGCCATCCAGGGCGGATGCATCGGCGGCGGGGTCGATCTGGTCACTGCCTGTTGCCTGCGCTACTGCAGCACCGAGGCCTGGTTCTGCATCCACGAGATCAACATCGGCATGATGGCCGACGTGGGCACCATGAACCGCATGCCCAAGCAGATCCCCGAGGCCGTGATGCGGGAACTGGCCTACACGGGCGATCGCCTCGGGGCCGAACGCGCCGAACGGCTGGGCTTTGTCAACGGCCTGTTCGACGACCCGGCCGCCTGCGTGGCCGGCGCGCTGGCCGTGGCGCACAGGATCGCTGCGCGTGCGCCCGTGGCCGTGGCGGCGAGCAAGGAGATGATCAGCTACACGCGCGATCACTCGGTGGCCGAGTCCTTTGCCTACCTCAACGCGCTGCAACCCGGCGTGTTCGATCCCGAGGACATTGCCCGCGCGCTGATGGCGCAGAAGGCCGGTCAAGCGGCCGAGTTTGCCGACCTGCCGGCCATCAAGCCCGCGATGGGCTGAGGGCGCTCACTCGACCGAACGGCGCAGCACCAGCCATGAGCCCGAACCACCCTCTCGACGCCGCCCTCCACCTGGAGCCCCTGGGCGAAGGCCGCTGGCGCGGCCACACCCACGAGGCCTACGCCAACATGGTGGGCCCGTTCGGCGGCGCCACGGCGGCCAGCGCACTGGCTGCGGTGCTGGCCCACCCGGCACGCCAGGGCGAGCCGATCTCGCTGACAGTCAACTTCGCCGGCCCGGTGGCGCCGGGGCCCTTCGAGTTCGAGGCCACGGCCGTGCGCACGAACCGCTCGACGCAGCACTGGACGGTGCTCGTGCGCCAGGGCGCCGAGGTCGTGGTCACGGCCACGGCCGTGCTGGCCACGCGCCGCCAGACCTGGTCGGCCGTCGAAGCCCGCTGCCCACCGGCCCCACCCGCCGAGAGCACACCTCGGATGCCCGCCTTGGACCGGGTGCGCTGGACGCAGGCCTACGACATGCGGTTTGTCGAGGGACCGCTGCAGTTCGACGCGCCGCCCGCCAGCGAACAGGACTCGACCAGCCTGGTGTGGCTGCGCGACGATCCGCCGCGTGCGCTGGACTTCTGCGCACTGGCTGGCCTGGGTGATGCGTTCTTCCCGCGCGTCTTCGTCAAGCGGGCGAGCTGGGTGCCCATCGGCACCGTGTCGTTCACGGCCTATTTCCATGCCGACGCCGCCATGCTGGCTGCCGTCGGCACGCGTCACGTGCTGGGCCACGCCCGCGCGCTTCAGTACCGCAACGGCTTCTTCGACCAGTCTGCAGAGCTGTGGAGCCCCGGCGGCGAGTTGCTCGCCGTGACGCACCAGATGGTCTACTTCAAGGAGTGAGCGGCGGCGCCGGCACACTGCGCGCGCGCTCTTGCAGCCATGCGGCCGCGCCCTCGCCGGCAGCGCGCCCGGTGGCGCAACAGGCCGTCAGCAGGTAGCCGCCGGTCGGTGCTTCCCAATCGAGCATCTCGCCGGCGCAGAACACCCCCGGCAGGCTGCGCAGCATGAAGCGCTCGTCCATCGCGTCGAAGCGCACGCCTCCGCCACTGCTGATGGCTTCGTCGATGGGCCTGGGCGCCTTCACCGTGAGGGGCAGCTTCTTGATCAGCTGCGCGAGCAGGGCCACGTCGTGGCGCGCGGCCGGTTGATCGCGCACCACCACCTCCCACAGCAGGGCGGCCTTGGCCGCACCCAGGTTCAGGCGCGACTGCAGATGAGAACCCAGCGAGCGGCTGCCCCTCGGATGGGCCAGCTCGCGGTTCACCCACTCGGGTTCGCGCAGGGGCAGCAGGTCCAGGCACAGCGTGGCCGCACCGTCGCGCGCGATGGCATCGCGCAGCCTCGACGACGCCGCATACACCAGGCTGCCCTCGATGCCGCCGGCGCTGAGCACCATCTCACCCGCTTGATCGAAGTCCTCGAACGACAGCCGCACGCCCTTCAGCGGCGCGCCGGCGTGCTCGCGCTGCAGCTTCTCGCTCCAGGCCACGTCGAAGCCGCAGTTGCTGGGCACCAGCGGGCGCAACGCCACGCCGGCCGCCTGCAGCCAGGGCCACCAGGCGCCGTCGGAGCCCAGGCGCTGCCAGCTGGCGCCACCCAGTGCCAGCACCGTGGCCCGCGGCCACACGCGCTGCTCGCCCGCGGGAGTGGCGATGCGCAGTGCGCCGTCGTCGGCCCAGCCCTGCCAGCGGTGGCGCATGTGGAACTGCACGCCCTGCCCGCGCAGCCGGTGCAGCCAGGCGCGCAGCAGCGGCGCGGCCTTCAGGTCCTTCGGGAACACGCGGCCGCTGCTGCCGACGAAGGTGTCCACGCCCAGCGCCGCGGCCCAGTCGCGCAGGGCCTGCGCCGGAAAGGCCTCAAGCGCCGCCTGCAGCGCCGGCGCGCGTGGGCCGTAGCGCGTGACGAAGCGCTCCCACGGCTCGCCGTGCGTGAGGTTGAGCCCGCCCTTGCCCGCCAGCAGGAACTTGCGCCCGGCCGAGGGCATGCCGTCGAACACGTGCACGGCATGGCCACGGCGGGCCAGGGCCTCGGCGGCCATAAGGCCCGCGGGGCCGGCGCCGATGACGGCGGTTTCGGGATGGGTCTCGTGCTGCATCGCGGCGCGACTGTACGGCGCGGCTGCAGCCTGCACCCCGGCCACAATCCGCGCCGATGGATTCGACGCTCGTCGTGGTGCTCGCCGGGGCCGTGGCCGCCGGCTTCGTGCAAGGGCTCTCCGGCTTTGCCTTCGGCCTGGTGGCCACGTCGATCTGGGCCTGGTGGCTGCCGCCGCAACTGGTGGCACCGCTGTCGGTGTTCGGCGCGCTGGTGGGGCAGCTGATCGCGGTGTTCACCGTCAAGCGCGGCCTGCACTGGGACAAGCTCGCGCCGATGCTGGCCGGCGGCCTCGCTGGCATCCCGCTGGGCCTGTGGCTGCTGCCGGAGCTGGACGCGCCGACCTTCCAGTTGGCCGTGGGCCTGCTGCTGGCGCTGTGGTGCCCGGTGATGCTGTTCTCGGGCCGCATCCCGAAGCTGCGGCACGGCGGGCGGCTGGCCGATGCGGCCTCGGGGCTGGCCGGCGGCCTGACCGGTGCGGTGGCGGGCTTCGCCGGGCCCATTCCCACGCTGTGGGCCACGCTGCGTGGCTGGGACCGCGACACGCTGCGCACCGTGGTGCAGAACTTCAACCTCGCCATGCTGGTGGTGACGCTGGCCGCCTACGCCGCGCGCGGCCTGGTGACGCCCACGATGGTGTCGCTGCTGCCCTGGGTGGCGGCCGCCGTGCTGGTGCCGGTGCTACTGGGCGCGCGGCTGTACGCGGGCCTCAGCACCGAGACCTTCAAGCGCGTGGTGCTGGCGCTGCTGGCGCTGACCGGCGCCGCGCTGCTGGTGCGCGCGCTGCCGCCGCTGCTGGACCGGGCGGGCTGAAACCAAAGCGCAGGTCTGAACGACTGGACGGGGCCCCACCGCCCCGACCGGAGTTCCGCATGCCCGCCTCGCCGATGTTCCGGCTCGTCGCCACCGCCACCCTGTGCACCCTGCCGCTGGCACAGGCGCAAGCCGACGGCAGCTGCCGCGCCCAGAGCGGCGCCGTGCCGCCCACCGTGGTGGAGCTCTACACCAGCGAGGGCTGCAGCTCCTGCCCGCCGGCCGACCGCTGGCTCTCGACGCTGCGCGGCCGCGACGACGTGCTGGCGCTCGCCTTCCACGTGACCTACTGGGACCGCCTCGGCTGGCCCGACCGCTTTGGCGCCGCCACGCACACCACGCGGCAGTACGAGCTGGCGCAGCGCGCCGGCTCGCGCCAGGTCTACACGCCGCAGGTGGTGGTCGACGGCGCCGACTGGCGCCGCTGGCCCACGCTGCCCGGCCCCCGGGCGGCCTCGCCCGCGCCGAGCCTGACGCTCGAGCGCCAGGGCGACCGCGTCGTGGCCACCATCGCTGCTGCGCCCGGCATGAGCAGCCGTCTCGCCGGCTACTGGGCCGTGCTCGAAGACCGCCACAGCAGCCGCGTGACCGCGGGCGAGAACAGCGGCGAGACGCTGCGCCACGACCACGTGGTGCGCCTGTACGAGCCGGTGGCGGCCTGGGCGGCGTCCACCGGCGCCACGCCTTCGATCAAGGTGTCGCGCGGCGTGGCCGATTACCCGCGGCGCGTGGCCTTCGTCGTCACCGAGGCCGGCAGCAGCCGGCCGCTGCAGGCCCTGGCGCTGGCCTGCTGAGGCCGCGTCAGCCGGTGCGCAGCTGCCGCTTGAGCTCGGCGCCGATCTCCGGCTTGGCGGCAAACGGGTCGGTCGGGTTGCGCGCCTGCACGATGTCTTCGAGCCGCACCTGCACGCCACCCAGCGCGTGCGGGTGGCTGTAGATGTAGAAGCGGCGCTCGTCGCAGGCCTCGAACACCCACTGCGCCACCTGCGCGGCCGTGACCTTGCCGCTGCCCACGGCCTTGTCGCTCATGGCCTGGGCGATGAGCTGGCTCTTCGTGGGGCGCGCCTTGGGCATGTCGGCCGGGCGGTTGCGGTGGCTCTGGCTGATGCCGGTGGGCACGAAGTACGGACAGAGGACATGCGCATGGACCTGCTCGGTCATCAGCGCCAGGTCCTGGTGGAGCGTTTCGCTCATCGACACCACGGCGTGCTTGCTGACGTTGTAGACGCCCATGTTGGGCGCGTTCAGAAGCCCGGCCATGCTGGCGGTGTTGACGACGTGGCCCTCCCACGCGGGGTTCCTGGCGGCGGCCTCCAGCATGGCCGGCGTGAACACACGCACGCCGTGGGCCACGCCCATGAGGTTGACGCCGATCACCCAGTCCCAGTCGGCCGCGGTGTGTTCCCAGATCAGGCCGCCGGCGCCGACACCGGCGTTGTTGAACACGAAGTTCGGCACGCCGAAACGCGCCAAGGTGGCGGCGGCCAGCGCCTCCACTTCGGCGGCCTTGGACACGTCGAGCCGGAACGGCAGCACCTCGGCGCCGAGGCCCTCGATCTCGGCCTGCGCTGCTGTCAGCGCGTCGGCCTGCACGTCGGCCATGACGATCTTCATGCCGCGGCGCGCGGCCACGCGGCTGGCTTCGAGGCCGAAGCCGGATGCGGCGCCGGTGATGACGGCGATGTCGCCTGCTTGCAGTGTCATGGGGTCTCCTTCGGTGCGGGTTTCAACATCTCGCAGTGGGGGATGTCGTCTTCGAGGTAGTCGTCGCTGCAGCGCGCGAAGCCGAAGCTGCCGTAGAAGCCGGCCAGGTGCGACTGCGCGCTGATGCGGATGGCCTGGCCGGGCCAGGCCGCGGCGCAGCGCGCCACGCCCTCGGCCACGAGCGCACGGCCCAGGCCGGTGCCGCGGGCCTCGGGGCTGGTGATGACGCGGCCGATGGACGGCTCGGCGTACTTGGCGCCGGGGTCGACGACGCGCAGGTAGGCCTGCAGCACGCCGTCCGCATCGCGGCCCAGCAGGTGCCACGCATGGCGGTCGATGCCATCGGGGTCGAGGTAGGGCCCCTGCTCCAGCACGAACACGCGGCAGCGCAGCGCCAACGCGTCGTAGAGGTTGTCGACGCCCAGCTCGCTGAAGCGCGACCAGGTCCAGTTCAGCCCGGGCACGGTCAGACCAGCTTGACGACCTGCTTGCCGAAGTTGCGGCCCTTCAGCAGGCCCAGGAAGGCCTCGGGTGCAGCGGCCAGGCCCTCGGCCACGCTCTCGCGGTACTTGATGCGGCCGGTGGCCACGCCGGCGCCGAGCTCCTTCAGCGCCGCGGGCCAGAGCTGCATGTGCTCGCTGACGATGAAGCCCTGCAGCTTGAGCCGCTGCGTCAGCAGCAGCCGGCCGTTGGTGATGGCCAGCGACTGGCCGTCGTAGCCGGAGATCATGCCGCACAGCGCCACGCGGCCGAAGGCGTTCATGCGGCTCAGGATGACGTCGAGGATCATCCCGCCCACGTTCTCGAAGTTGCCGTCGATGCCCTTGGGCGCGGCCGCGTCCAGTGCCGCGGCCAGCGACTTGGCGTCGCGGTGCTCGCGGTGGTCGATGCAGGCGTCGAAGCCGAGCTCGTCAACGACGTAGGCGCACTTGTCGGCACCGCCGGCAATGCCCACGACGCGGCAGCCCTTGGCCTTGGCCAACTGACCCACCACGCTGCCCACGGCGCCACTGGCGGCGCTGACGATCACCGTCTCGCCTTCCTTGGGCTCGATGATCATGTTCAGGCCCACCCAGGCGGTGACGCCCGGCATGCCCACGGCGCCCAGGTAGGCGCTCAGCGGCACCCGGCTCGCATCGACCTTGCGCACGAAGCCGGGCAGCCGCGCATCGAGCACGGCCTGCTCCTGCCAGCCGCCCATGCACACCACGGCGTCGCCCGCGGCAAAACCTTCGTGGCGCGACTCGGCCACCACGCCGACGGTGCCACCCACCATGACCTCGCCGATGCCCACCGGCGCGGCATAACTCTTCATGTCGTTCATGCGCATGCGCATGTAGGGATCGAGGCTCAGGTAGTGCACCTGCACGCGCACATGGCCTTCGGGCACCTCGGGCGTGGCGGTGGTTTCGAGGCGGAAGTGCTCGAGGGCGGCCTCACCCGTGGGGCGGGCGGCCAGCACGATGCGGCGGTGGGTGCTCATGAGGAGGTGTCTCCGGTATCGGGGTTGTGTTGCAGCGCCTTGGACTGGCGGCCCTTGGTGGGCAGCGCGCGCAGGAACTTGAAGGTGCCCGTGGCGTGGGCGCAGAGGTGGCCGTCTTCGTCGTAGACGTGGCCTTCGGTGAAGGCCATCGTGGTGGTGCGGTGCATCAGGTGGCCGACGGCGCGGATGCGGCCTTCGGCGGCACGCATGAAGCTGGTCTTCATCTCCACGGTCACCACGCCGGGCGCCGTCATCGGGTCGCTGGTGGTGCTGCTGCGCGCGGCGTGCGCCATGGCCACGTCGAGCATGGTCATCAGCACGCCGCCGTGCGCGACCTCCCAGCTGTTGAGATGCGACTCGGCCAGGTCCACCTGCAGCTCGGCCTTGCCGCCACCGAAGTGCCAGAGCTCCAGGCCCAGCTCCTCGACGAACGGGATTCGCAGCGGGAACGGCAGGCGGCCGGCGGGCTTGCTCATCGCTCGATCAGCCGCCGTGGCAGCTGCTCACGCCACCGTCGACGGCGAGGATCTGCCCCGTGATGTGCTTGCCCGCCGCGCTGGCCAGCAGCAGCACGGCGCCCTTCAGATCGTCGTCGTCGCCCAGGCGCTTCAGCGGCGCGGCCTGCGCCAGCTTCTCGGCGCCGAAGTGGGCCAGCACGCCGGCCGTCATCTTGCTCGGAAAGAAGCCCGGCGCCAGCGCGTTGACGGTGATGCCGTGTGCGCCCCACTCCGCCGCCAGCGTGCGCGTGAAGTTCACCGCCGCGCCCTTGCTGGTGCCGTAGGCGATGAACTTCACGTCCATGCTGCCGCCGAGGCCCGCGATGCTGGCGATGTTGATGATCCGCCCCTTCTTGTTGGGGATCATCCAGGCCTTGCCCACCGCCTGCGCGAACATGAACAGGCTGCGGATGTTCAGGTTCATCACCTTGTCCCAGGCCTCGAGCGGGTAGTCCTCGGCCGGGGCGCCCCAGGTGGCGCCGGCGTTGTTGACGAGGATGTCGATACGGCCCAGGCGCTGCATCGTCTCGCTCACGACGCGCTGCACGTCTTCGGGTTTGCTGGCGTCGGCGGCGATCCAGCGCGCGTCGATGCCGCGCGCGGCCAGGTCGGCGGCGGCCTCTTCGAGATCGGCCGCCTTGCGGCTGGTGAGCATGATCTTCGCGCCGGCCTCGCCCAGCGCCTCGGCCATCTGCAGGCCCAGGCCGCGCGAGCCGCCGGTGACGAGGGCCACCTGGCCGGTGAGGTCGAACAGTTGCTGGATCGGGGTTCCCATAGTCGTCTCCTGTAGGGGTTGTTGTTCAGCGATCAGGGTCGCGGCCCGCGCGCACGGCGATGAGCGCGGCGCCCACGGCCGCGGCCACGCCGCCGCCGATGAGCAGTGCCCAGCCCAACGCGCCGCCTTGCCGCAGCACGAAGATGCCCAGGCACAGCGCCAGCAGCCCGCCGTAGATCAGCACCCAGATCAGGGTCTCGAGGCGGGCATTGCGCATGCTCAGAACCACTCGTCGCGCATCGTGCGGGCGCTGTCGTCGCGGGTGGCCACCACGGCCAGCCAGGCGTCGATCCTGGGCAGCTCGTGGGCGTAGAAGTAGCGCATCGCGGCGGCCTTGCCAGGTGCCAGCGCATGGCCACGCGCGGCCATCGCCACATCGAGCCACAGCCAGGCCAGCACCACGTGGCCGAAGGCCTGCAGGTAGGGCACGGCGTTGGCCAGGGCCTCCTCGGGCACGCCGGTGGCCCACGCACTCTTGGTGGCCGCGCCCAGCTTCTGCAGCGCCGCGGCCAGGCGGTTGGCCGGCTCGGCGAAGCCCTCGACATGACCGGCTCGCTCGATGGTGGTGCCCACACGAGAGGCCAGCAACTTCAGGCCCGCACCGCCGTTCATCACCACCTTGCGGCCGAGCAGGTCGAGCGCCTGGATGCCGTGCGTGCCCTCATGGATCATGTTCAGGCGGTTGTCGCGCCAGTACTGCTCCACCGGGAAGTCGCGCGTGTAGCCGTAGCCGCCCAGCACCTGGATGGCCAGCGAGTTGGCCTCCAGGCACCACTCGCTGGGCCAGCTCTTGGCGATGGGCGTGAGCATCTCCAGCAGCAGCTTCGCCTCAGCGGCCGCGGCCTCGTCGCCGGTGTGCTGCTCGTCCACCAGGCGCGCGCAGTACAGCGCCAGCGCCAGGCCGCCTTCGACGTAGGCCTTCTGCGCCAGCAGCATGCGGCGCACGTCGGCGTGCTGCACCAGGGGTACGGGCGGCTGCGAGGCGTCCTTGCCCGCGCCGGTGATCGGCCGGCCCTGGGCGCGCTGGCGGGCGTAGTCGAGGCTGGCTTCGTAGCCGGCATAGCCCAGCATCACGGCGCCCAGGCCGACGCCGATGCGCGCCTCGTTCATCATGTGGAACATGCAGCGCAAGCCGTCGCCGGGCTGGCCTACGAGGTAGCCGACGGCGCCCGCTGCGCCCCGCACCGGGAACTTGCCTTCACCAAAGTTCAGCAGCGTGTTCGTCGTCCCGCGGTAGCCGAGCTTGTGGTTCAGGCCGGCCAGGGCGACGTCGTTGCGCTCGCCGGTCAGGCGCCCCTCAGCATCCACCAGCTTCTTGGGCACGATGAAGAGCGAGATGCCCCTGGTGCCCGGCAGCAGCGTGCCGTCGGCCTGCGGGATCTTCGCCAGCACCAGGTGCACGATGTTCTCGGTGAGCTCGTGCTCGCCGCCGCTGATCCACATCTTGTTGCCGCGCAGGCGAAAGCGTGGGCCCAGCGGATCGGCCTCGAACCCGCCGCCATCGGGCACGGCGCGCGTGGCCACGTCGGAGAGCGACGAGCCCGCCTGCGGCTCGCTCAGGCACATGGTGCCGAACCAGCGGCCGGCGAACTCCGCTCGGGCGAACACCTCGCGCTGCGCGGGCGTGCCATGCGCCATCAGCAGGTTGGCGTTGCCGCTGGTGAGCATGGCGTAGCCGCCCATCGCCACACTGGCCTTGCTGAAGAAGGCGTTGGCCGCCATCTCCACCACGCAGGGCAGCTGCATGCCGCCGATGTCGTAGGCCTGCGCGGCGGCGAGCATGCCGCTGTCGACGTAGGCCTGCATCGCCGCGTGCGTGGCCTCGGGCAGGTGCACACGTTCACCATCGAAGTGCGGCTCCTGCGTGTCCGCGAGGCGGTTGAAGGGCGCGAACTTCTCGCGCGCGATGCGCTCGCAGGTGTCGAGCACGGCATCAAACGTCTCGCGCGTGTGGTCGGCGAAGCGTTCGCGCTGCAGCAGCGCGCCGACACCGATCCAGTCGTGCAACAGGAAATCGAGGGTGGGTCTCATGGGGTGGCAGTGTCCTGCTCGGTGTCTTGCGGCACCAGGGCCATCGTGGCCGAGGCCTTCATCACGAGCACGCGGCGGCCGTCGGCCTGCTCGGCCCAGACCTCGGCCTCGGTGAAGCTCAGACGCCGGCCGGCCTTCACGACCCAGGCTTCGCACACCAGGCGCTCGCCGCGGCCGGGGCGCAGCTGGCTGGTCTTCAGCTCGGCGGTCAGCGCCCAGTGGCCCTCGGGGGCCAGGGTCTGCGCCGCCGTGCCCATGCTGTGGTCGGCCAGCGTGGCCATGGCGCCGGCGTGCACCTGGCCGGTGTGCTGGTGCAGGCGCGTCGACACCGGCAGCACCGCCGTCACACGCCCCTCGGCGGCGGCCAGCGGCTGCACACCCAGTTCGCGCAGAAAGGGCGATGCATCGAAGAAGCGGCGCAGTTCGGCGAGCGTCTTCATCGAGCCTCGAGGTCGAAGCTGAACTCCATCACCTGCACCCACGTGGCGTCGATGCCTGCGGGCCTGACGAAGCGCTTGAGCGCACGCTCGCCGGCCTGTGTGAGATGGCGCTGGAAGGCGCGGCGGGCAAACGGGCCCTCGCGATCGCGCGCGCGATCGCCGTCCACCCATCCATGCATCTGCTTGGCCTCGAACTCGACGGTCTTCCAGTCGAAGTGGCCCTCGGCCGGCCGGAACGTCATCTCCACCTTGCCCTTGAGCCAGAAGTCCAGCGCAAACACGGGGTACTCCAGCGTGCCGGAGACATCGGCCACGACGGCGGCCGCGTAGACGCAGCCGTTCAGCTGCGCCAGCGGCCAGCGCTGCAGCACGGCGACGAAGCGCTCGGGATCCGTCCGCTCGGGACCGGCCACCTTGCAAGCCGCGGGCAAAGGCATGGAGCTCGCCTGGTTGGCCCACCACAGTGCCGCGGCCGGATCGTTGCCTCGGGCGGCCAGGCCGGCCACCAGACGCAGCAGTCCACCTTCATGACCAGCCTGGTGGGCACGCTGGTACATGTGCTCCGCCCGCTCCCAGCTGGATTGCAGGCACAGACCCTCTTCGTAGAACTGCCCCGCCATCAGGAAGGCGCCCGGCCATGCCGACTGCAGCGCGCGATTCAGCCGCTGCACGGCGAGCTTGCAATCCCGGCTGGCGAGCGCAGTCTTGATGGCCTCAAGCGAGTCGAGCTCAGCGACCGTCGCTTCGGGTCGTTGGCCGAGCGCAGGGCTTGCCGCGATGACGCCCGCCAGCGCAACGGCGGCGCAGGCGCTGCGCCTGCTGCCGCGCATCGCCAGCTGCTTCACAGCACCTCGAACACGCCCGCCGCGCCCATGCCGCCGCCCACGCACATGGTGATGCACACGCGCTTGGCGCCACGGCGCTTGCCTTCGATGAGCGCGTGGCCCGTGAGGCGCTGGCCGCTCACGCCATAGGGGTGGCCCAGCGCGATGGCACCACCGTTGACGTTGAGCCGGTCCATCGGGATGCCCAGCCGGTCGGCGCAGTACAGCACCTGCACGGCGAAGGCTTCATTCAGTTCCCAGAGGTCGATGTCGCTCACCTTCAGGCCCAGGCGCGCCAGCACCTTGGGCACGGCGAACACCGGGCCGATGCCCATCTCATCGGGCTCGCAGCCGGCCACGGCAAAGCCGAGGAAGCGGCCGATGGGCTTGAGGTTCTTCTGCTGCGCGTAGGCCTCGCTCACCACCACGCAGGCGCCGGCGCCGTCACTGAACTGGCTGGCGTTGCCGGCCGTCACCACGCCACCCGGCACGGCCGAGCGGATGCCCTGCACGGCCTCGTAGGTGGTGCCCGGGCGCAGGCCTTCATCAGCGCTGACGGTGACTTCCTTGCTGCGCAGGCCCATCACGGCATCGGCCACGCCGGCCGTCACGGTGACCGGCACGATCTCGTCCTTGAACAGGCCCTTCTCCTGGGCGGCGCAGGCCTTCTGCTGGCTCTCGGCGCCGAAGCGGTCCATGCGCTCCTTGGCGACGTTGTAGCGCTTGGCCACCGTTTCGGCGGTCTGCAGCATGGGCCAGTAGATCTCGGGCTTGTGCTCCATGAGCCAGCTGTCCTGGAACATGTGCATGTTCATCTCCTGCTGCACGCAGGAGATGCTTTCCACGCCACCCGCCACGTACACGTCGCCCTCGCCGGCGATGACGCGCTGCGAGGCCATGGCGATGGTCTGCAGGCCACTGGAGCAGAAGCGGTTGACGGTGGCGCCGCTCACCGTGGTGGGCAGCCCGGCACGCAGGGCCACCTGGCGCGCGATGTTCCAGCCGGTGGCACCCTCGGGGTTGGCGCAGCCCATCAGCACGTCGTCGATGGCGCCGGGGTCGATGCCGGCACGCTCCACGGCCGCCTTGACGGCAAAGCCGCCCAGCGTGGCGCCGTGCGTCATGTTGAAGGCGCCCTTCCAGCTCTTGGCCAGGGGCGTGCGGGCGGTCGAGACGATGACGGCAGAGGTCATGGGGATTGCTCCTGGTGTCAGGTTTTCAGGCGGCGGTCTGCAGAACCGTCGCGGACTTGTAGACGCTGTTGCGGGGCTGCGCGAAGACGCGCCGCACCATGGGCTCGAAGGTCTCGATCGGCTCCGTCTCGCCCCGCGGGTCGAAGGCGGCGTTGTCGTACAGCGCGCAGAACTCCTCGGTGCGCGTGTAGTGCGCGTGGCCGCGGAACTGGTCGCGCAGGTTGCGGTCGAGGCCGACGTGGTGGAAGAAGTAGTAGCCCTGGAAGATGCCGTGCTGCTGCACCATCCAGAGGTTGGCCTCGCTGACGAAGGGCTTGAGGATGGCCGCGGCGATGTCGAAGTGGTTGAAGCTGCCGAGCGTGTCGCCGATGTCGTGCAGCAGCGCGCAGACCACGTACTCCTCGTCGCGCCCGTCCTTCAGCGCGCGTGTGGCGGTCTGCAGGCTGTGCTGGTAGCGGTCGATGGGAAAGCCGCCGTGGTCGCCGTCGAGCAGCTTCAGGTGCGCGAGCACGCGGTCCGGCAGGCTGCGCGCCGAGGCCATGACCTCGGCGCCGATCAGGCGCCAGTCGGCCTGCGTGCTGTCTTCCATGCGGGTGAAGCTGGCGCGGGCGTTCATGGCGGTCTCCTGTTGGTTCAGGTGAAGCGGCTCAGGTGAAGTTCTTGCCTTCGGCCGCCAGCTTCGCCAGCAGCGGCGCCGGCTGCCAGAACGAGGCGTCGTCGTGCGGGTTGGCGGCGAACTTCTTCATCGTCTGCACGACGTTGAAAAGGCCTTGGCTGTCGGCATAGCACATGGGCCCGCCGCGGAACAGCGGGAAGCCGTAGCCGGTGAGGTAGACCATGTCGATGTCGCTGGCCTTGCTGGCGATGCCCTCTTCCAGGATCTTGGCGGCCTCGTTGACGAGCGAGTAGACGAGCCGGTGCACGATCTCGTCGTCGCTGATCTTGCGCGGCGTCACACCCAGCGTGGCGCGGTGGTCGGCGATCATCTTCACGACCACGTCAGACGGAATGGCGTCTCGCTTGCCCGGCACGTAGTCGTACCAGCCGGCGCCCGTCTTCTGGCCGTAGCGGCCCATCTCGCACAGCAGGTCGGCGGTCTTGCTGTAGCGCATGTGCGGCTTCTCGACGTAGCGGCGCTTGCGGATGGCCCAGCCGATGTCGTTGCCGGCGAGGTCGCCCATGCGGAACGGGCCCATCGCGAAGCCGAACTTCTCGACCGCGCGGTCCACCTGCGCCGGCGTGCAACCTTCTTCCAGCAGGAAGCCGGCCTGACGGCTGTACTGCTCGATCATGCGGTTGCCGATGAAGCCGTCGCAGACGCCGGAGACGACCGCCGTCTTGCGGATCTTCTTCGACACCGCCATTACCGTGGCCAGCACGTCCTTGCCCGTCTTGGCGCCCCGCACCACCTCGAGCAGCTTCATCACGTTGGCAGGGCTGAAGAAGTGCATGCCCACGACGTCTTGCGGGCGCTTCGTGAAGGCCGCGATGGCATCGACATCCAGCGTGCTGGTGTTGCTGGCGAGGATGGCGCCGGGCTTCATCACCTCGTCGAGCGTCTTGAAGACCTTTTCCTTGACGCCCATCTCTTCGAACACGGCCTCGATGACGAGGTCGGCGTCGGCGATGTCGGCGTAGTTCAGCGTGGTGCTGAGCAGCGCCATGCGGGCCTCGTACTTGTCGGCCTTGAGCTTGCCCTTCTTGACCTGCGCCTCGTAATTCTTGCGGATGGTGGCCACGCCGCGGTCGAGCGCGTCCTGCTTCATCTCGAGCATGACGACCGGGATGCCGGCGTTGAGGAAGTTCATGCTGATGCCGCCACCCATGGTGCCGGCGCCGATGACGGCCACCTTGGCGATCGTGCGCTGCGGCGTGTCTTCCGGCACGTCGGGGATCTTGCTCGCGGCACGCTCGCCAAAGAAGGCGTGGCGCAGCGCCTTGCACTCGGGCGTCATCATCAGCGCGATGAAGGTCTCGCGCTCGTAGACCATGCCCTGCTCGAAGGGCTTCTTCAGCGCCTGCTCCACCGCGTCCACGCACTTCACCGGGGCCGGGAAGTTCTTGGCCATGCCCTTGACCATGTTCCGCGCGAACTGGAAGTAGGCGTCGGGGTTCGGGTGGCTCACTTTCAGGTCGCGCACGCGCACACGGGGCTCGTTCGCCTTGGCGGCGGCCAGCGCACAGGCGGCGTCGACGACGCTCTGGCCGGCCGGCACGATCTGGTCGAACAGCTTCTGGCCCGGCAGGCTGGCCAGCAATTCGCTCTTGACAGGATCGCCGCTGACGATGATGTTGAGCGCCGTCTCCACGCCCAGCACGCGCGGCAGGCGCTGCGTGCCACCGGCACCGGGGATGAGGCCGATCTTCACCTCGGGCAGCGCCACGTCCACGCCGGCCGCGGCCAGGCGGTAGTGGCAGCCGAGGGCCAGTTCCAGGCCGCCGCCCATGCAGGTGCCGTTGATGGCGGCCACCACGGGTTTCGGGCAGTCCTCGAGCAGCTTGATGAGGCTCAGCAGGTTGGGCTCGGCGATGGCCTTGGGGCTGCCGAACTCCTTGATGTCGGCGCCGCCCGAGAAGGCCCGGCCGGCGCCGGTGACGACGATGGCCACCACCGCCGCGTCGGCCACCGCGCGCTCCACGCCGGCGGCCACACCGGTGCGGGTGTCGTAGCCCAGGCCATTGACCGGGGGGTTGTCGAGCGTGATCACGGCCACCTGGCCGCGGACTTCGTAGAGGGCACCCATGCTGCTGTCTCCTGTGCTCGGTGGCATCGGATTAGAACGATCGTTCGATTCTAGGTAGCCGCGCCAGCCTTGTCGTGTCCCTGCGGCGACAGGGCCGCCCGGATGCGAGCGGCTCGCCTATGCTTCGCATCATGCCTGCCTCGCCCACCGAGGACCTCGCGCCCTTGCTGGCCGCTGCCCGACAGGGTGACAGCGCGGCCGTCTCGCGGCTGTTCGAGCTGCTGTACGTCGACCTGCGGCGCATGGCCCATGCCCGGCTGCGGGAGTCCGGCCCCAGAGACGCGGTGCTCGACACCACGGTGCTGGTGCACGAGTCCTTCGAGCGCTTCAGCCGTCTGACGCGGCTGGACGTGGTCGACCGCGGCCACTTCATGGCCTATGCGTCGCGCGTGATGCGCTCAGTGATCGTCGACGTGGCGCGCGAGCGCCAGGCCGAGCGCCGCGGCGGCGGCGCGGCCCATGTGACGCTGACCACCGGCTTTGGCGAGCGCCTGGCCGACCCCGCTCAAGACCCCGAGGTGCTGCGCGTGCACGACGCGCTGCAGGACCTGGCCGCGATGGAGCCGCGCCTGGCGCAGGTGGTGGAGATGCGGTACTACGGCGGCCTCGACAACGCCGAGATCGCGCGCGCACTGGAGGTCTCCCTTCGCACGGTGGAGCGCGACTGGGAGCGGGCGCGCCTGTACCTCTTCGCCACCCTCAGCGAGGCCTGAGAAGCTGCAAACGAGCCGGTGGCGGGCCGGCAGCGCCAGATCCGTACCTGCCCGTGCACCCATGAAGCCCACCGCCGCCGACTGGCCGGATCTGCTGAAACTGCTTGACGAGGCGCTGCAGCTCGAGCCCGAGCCCCTGCAGCGCTGGCTGGCAGGCCTGCCGCCGCAGCGCGCCTCGCAACTGCGGGCCCTGCTGGCGCAGCGCCAGGCCATCGAGACCGGCGACTTTCTCGCACGGCCGCGCCTGCCGGCCGAGCCAGAACCCCACCCGATGCCCGTGGCCGAACCCGGCCAGCGCGTCGGCCCCTGGCGGCTGCTGCACGAGATCGGTCAAGGGGGTATGGCCTGGGTCTGGCTGGCCGAGCGGGCCGACGGCCAAGGGCAGCGGCGCGTGGCCCTGAAGCTGCCGCGCCTGGGCTGGGCGCCGGGTCTGGCCGAGCGCATGGCGCGTGAACGCGACATCCTGGCCACACTGGAACACCCGCACATCGCGCGGCTGTACGACGCGGGCGTCGACGAGCAGGGCCGCCCCTGGCTGGCGCTGGAACATGTGCAGGGCTTGCCGATCGACCGCCACTGCGCCGAGCGCGGCCTGGACCTGCCGGCGCGCATCCGCCTGCTGCTGCAGGCGCTCGATGCGCTGGCCCATGCCCACGCTCGGCACGTGCTGCATCGCGACCTCAAGCCCGCCAACATCCTGGTCACCGACGACGGCAGTGTGCGCATGCTGGACTTCGGCATCGCGAAGCTGATGTCGGACGATCGCGCCGAGCCCACGGCGCTCACCCGCGCCGGCGGCCGCGCGCTGACACCGGGCTACGCCAGCCCAGAGCAGATCCTGGCGCAACCGTTGGGTGCCGCGAGTGACCTCTACTCGATGGCCGTCGTGGCCTACGAGCTGCTGGCCGGACAGCGCCCTTACCGGCTCAGGCGCGGCACAGCGGCCGAGCTGGAGGAGGCCATCGCCGGCGCCCAGGTGCAGGCGCCCAGCCGCGTCGCGCAGGACGAAGGCGCCAAGCGCGCCCTGCGAGGCGACCTCGACGCCGTGCTGCTGAAGGCCCTGCGGCGCGAACCCGCCGCGCGCTACGACTCGGCACGGGCGTTCAGCCGCGATCTGAGCTGCGTGCTGCAGGGCCAGCCGGTCAGCGCTGCGGCCGACTCCTGGTGGTACCGCACCCGCAAGCTCGTGCAGCGGCGGCCGCTCGAAAGCGCGCTGGTGGCCGCGCTGGTGGTGGCCGTACCGGCTGGCGCCGCCGCGCAGGTGGCCGTGCTGCTGGCGCTGGGCATCGGCACGGCGGCCACGCTCTGGCAAGCGCGCCGGGCGCGCGAGCAGGCCCAGGTGGCGCAGCGCCAGGCCCGGCGCGCCGAACAGGTGAAGGCGCTGATGATCGAGCTGCTGCGCGGCACCGGGCTGGAAACCGGCACGGTGCCCGACAGCAAGGTCTCGGATCTGCTGATCGCGGCGGGAGAGCGCCTGGACCGCAACACCGAGGCACCGCCTGACGTGCTCGACGAAGTACGCCTGGTGGTCGCCGGCAGCCTGCTGGACTTCGGCGCGCCGGGCGCCGCGCTGCCGATCGCGCGGCAGGCTCTCGCCGGCCTCGAGCGCCGGCAGCCACCCGACGCCAACGCCCTGGCGGATGCGCTGTACGCCGTCGTCGACGCGCTGTCCGGCCAGGCGCAGTGGGACGAGGCGCAAGCCCTGATGCAGCGCGCCCTGGCCCTGCCCTGTGACGCCCGGCGCTGGGTGCAGGCGCGCTGCCAGATGTTCAGCGTGCTGCATGGCGTGGGCCGCGCCCGCGAAGGCCTGCGCTTCGCCCAGGAGGCCGCGGCGCGGGCCGACGCCGAACCCGAGGCCGTGGGCCTGCTGCCGCATGTGTACGCCTACAGCCGGCTCACCTTTGCGCACAAGAGCAGCGGCGTGCCGGGCGCCCTGCCCGCCGCGCGGCGGCTGGTGGCGCTGGCGGAGGCCTTCTATGGCCAGGCGCCCTGCGCGCCTTTGCTGCTGCACCGCATTCACCTCGCAGCCGCGCTGGTGAGCGAAGGCGACGCGATCGAAGGCGTGCAGATGTTCCGGCAGCTGGTGGATCAACTCGATCAGACGCTGGGGCGAGATCAGCGGCGACAGCTGGTGCACCTGAACTGGCTGCTGCTGGCCGAGCACCAGATCGGCGACACCGCCGCCGCCATCCGCACGCAGGAAGACGTGCTGTCACGCCCCGTGTTTGCACTCGAGCCCCCGGCAGCCCGTTCCACCCATCACTTCGTGCATGCCCGGCTGCTGCACGCCGTGGGGCGCCCAGCAGACGCGCTTTGCGCCATCGAGCAGGCGGCCGCGCTGGCGCGGCAAGGGGGCCAAGCGGCCGTCACGCGGCAGCGCAACATCGTGGCCTTCCAGGCCGTGCTCTTGCTGCAGGCCGGCCAAGGCGCCGCGGCGCGTGCGCTGTACGCCGAACTGCCTGACGAGGTGGAGGCCTGGCCGCTGAACGCCGCCAAGGTGTGGCTGGCGGCGTTCAGGCTCGCGCAGGGGCGCCGAGACGACGCGATGGCCGCGCTGCACGCGGCGATCGGGGCGCTGCAGGCCGAACCGCCGCTCGTGAGCGCCCCGGCCATCGCGCAGGCCGCCGCCCTGGCCCTGCAATGCGACGAGCCGGAGACCGCGCTGGCCTGGGCCGAGGACGCGCTGTCGCGGCTGGGCCATGCGCAGTTGCCGTCGTCGCCCGTGCAGGCCGACCTGCACGCGTTGCTCGGGCGCATCCAGCGCCGCCGCGGCCATGCCGCCGAGGCGCGCGAGCACCTGCAAGAGGCCCGGCGAGGCTGGGCGCTGTTCGATGCCCAGCACGCCCGCGTGGCGGAGCTCGACCTGGAGATCGGCAACCTGGACCGATGAGCCGCGCCGTGGCGGGATCGGTTGGCGCATTCCGTACTCCTCCATGCAAGGCCTGCATCCGCACGCCTGTTCACCCTCATGGAGCTCCGTCATGGCCTCTCTCCGCTTCCCGCACTTGACCGCGTCGGCCAGCTTGTGCCTGCTGGCGGCTTGCACGACAGCCGCGCATGCATCCGAGCCGTGGCTCACGCGCAGCTTCGATCCGTTCCAGCTCTCTCAGCCCTTTGCCTACTACGACAGTCGATCGCCGGGCGAAACCGTGCTCCGCAGCGACGGACCAACGGTGGTCCCGGGCATCGTGCGAACCTTCCAGATCGCGCCGGTCCTCGGTGGGACCGGGTTCATGAGCATGGGCCTCGTCGACGAGTGGATCGGCGGGCCGCCCAACCAGCTGTTCATGGCCGCCAGGCAAGGACAGGTGCTGTCGGCGACGTTGAGCTACGGCCTGGACCAGCCGATGAACCTCGACTGGCAGGGCGTGACCTCGTTGGTGCTCATGTACGGTGGCGCATCGGCCCACCAGCTGACGGTCTACGCACGCAGCGACGCTCCTGCGCCCGGCGACAACCCCTGGGGCTCCGCGCTCACGCTGGACATCGGCGAAACCTACGAGACCGCCATCGTGCTGCCGTTGGCCGACTTCAGGCCCAACGGCGGGCCTGGTGTGAACTGGGCCGATCTCGACAGCCTGGACTTCGCCTTCAGCGGCTTTGGTGAGGACTACTTCTACATCACCGGCATCAGCACCTTTGCGGCGGCCGTGCCCGAACCGCAGGCCTGGGCCCTGTGGACGGCCGGCCTGTGCGGGCTTGCCGGCTGGCTGCAACGCCGTCGGCCGCGGGCAAGGGCCTGAACCTCCCCACTCAAGCAGACCCACGGAAAGTCAGCCATGACCATGACCCTTGCCTGCTCGACGACCGCGCGCGCACGACACATCGGGCGCCGGGCCCTGCCCGGCCTGCTCGCCACGGCCGCGGCCTTGGCCACTCAGGCGCAACCTGCCAGCACGGCGCTGCTCGAACGCGGCCGCTACATGGTCGTCACCGGCCAGTGCAACAACTGCCACACCGCCGGCTACAGCGCAGCGCAGGGGCGCGTACCTGAAGCGCAGTGGCTGCTCGGCGACCCGCGCCCGCGGCGCGAGCCCGAAGGCACGGTGTACGGCACCAACCTGCGCCACTTTCTGGCCCGGCTGACGCTGGAGCAGTGGCTGATCGTGGCCCGCAACGGCCAGCCCCGCGCACCGATGCCCTGGTGGAACCTGCGCCTGACATCCGATGAGGATCTGACGGCGATGTACGTGTACATCCGCAGTCTGCAACCCGTGGGCGAGCCGATGCCAGCGTTTCAGCCGGCACCTGCGCGCTGAAGCACGTGTCCCTCCCCCTGCCGGCATCCCTCTTCCGGCGGAGGCGTGCCTGGCGGTGCACCCGCGGGGACTCCGTGTCTGCCAGTGACCCGGCCCATCCAGTGCCGGGCTTCACACGGAGAGTCCGATGGCAAGACACGACACACAGCGCAGCAGACACGCGCTCCGCGGGCTGGCGATTTTGCCCGGGCTGCCCGTGCGACTGCGCATCGAGCAGTGCACCAGCGCCGCGGGTGCCGGTGGCGCCATCGGTTTTCGCCTCGGGTTGATCGTCGCGCCCCGCGAGCTGTCGGCAGCCGAGTGGGCCGCCGTCGGCCGCGCACTCGACCTGGCCGCGCCGCTGCAGCCGGGCACGGCGCCATGCGCGGTCGAGTCCGAGCCGCGACGCCAGGGCGGCACCCTCCACACCTCGATGTGCGGGCAGACGCGCGGCCGCTACCGGCTGGAGATCGGCTTCGAACACCGTGAGGCGTCGCGGCTGCCATCGCGCGGGGCCGTGCGCGCGCTGCTGGGCGCCGCGATGTCCCGGCTGTAGCCCCTCGATCTTGAGGGGAGCGTCGCCGCGCCGCACCCCGCGGTCTTCATGCGCCGGAAGAACCCGGCTCATGAAGACCTTGTGCGTCGCTCCGCTGGCCCTGCTTGCCAGCCAGCGCAGCACTGCCGCCGCCGGGCCTGCAGGTGCCGTGGACCCGGCCTCGCGCAGAGCTTTCGCGCTGAGCAGCCGGGCGTGGTGGCCTACGTCGTGCGCCGCGCCCGCAATCCGCTGCGTCGCCGCGCCAGCAGCAACGTCGCGCCCGCTCCCATCAACACCCAGGTGGCCGGCTCCGGCACCACCGTCACCGGGCTGATCCAGCCGCCGTTCCAGCTGCCCTGGACCAGCGTGAAGTTGGTGGTGCTGGCCGCGCCGGCGGGATCGATCGTGCCCAGGCCGCGCACGGCGCTGGCGCCACCGGCCTCGCTGATGAGGAACTGGCCGTTGCCGAGCTCGTAGACACCGCGCACGCCCAGGCCGGGCGTGTTGGTCCACTGGCGCAGCACGGCGCCACTGCCGCCGTCGATCTCGTACAGGCCGAAGCTGCCCAGCGGCGTCGAGCCGTTGGCCGACATCAGCAGGTTGCCGTTGGCGCGCAGGAACATCTGCTGCGGAATGTTGTTGATGCCGCTGTTGAGGGCGCCGAGATAGCTGCCGTCCAGCGCGTAGCGCTGCAACCCGCGCGAGGTGCCGTCGCTGATGAGCAGGCCGTCGCCGAAGGCCATCACGTCCCAGGGCGAGTTGCCCACGGTGCCACCCGAGGCCACGGTGGAGAACGAGCCCAGCCGGTTGCCGGCGAAATCAAAGCGCACGATGGCCGGGCCCGGCGCGCCGTTGGTGTTGCCGGCGTTGACGACGAGGACCTCGCTGCCCACGACACGCATGCCGCGCACGTTGCTCAGGCCACCATCGGGCACGTTGCCGCCGATGCGGCCGAGGAAGGCGCCGCTCAGGTCGAAGCGGAAGATCGCGTTGATGCTCGGGCTCTGGTCGCTGACCCAGATCTGCTCGCCCACCTGGATGGCGGCACGCGGCGTCTGGAAGTCGTAGGTCGTGGCGCTGTTGGCGTCGACGATGAAGGCGCCGTTGAGCACCGAGCCGTTGGTGGCATCGAGCGTGACGATGCGGTTGCTGGCGGTGTTCACGCCGAGCAGGAAGTCCTGCGCCGAGGCGGCGGCGGCCGACAACGCGAGCAGGACGGACAGCGACAGGCAGCGCGCGGTGCGGTACGGCATGAGGAGCCTCGTTGAGCGTGGGGCGGTGGGCGGGGCCGGCAGCCTCAGACCTCCAGCCACTCCTTGCGGATGTAGCTGTTGGCGCGCAGGTCGGCCGGCGTGCCCTCGAAGACGATCTGGCCGTGGCCCATGACGAGGCAACGGTCGGCCACCTCCAGCGCGATGGTGAGCTTCTGCTCGACCAGCAGCACGCTGATGCCGCGGCGCTTGAGCTCGCGCAGGTACTCGGCCACCAGCTCCACGATCTTGGGCGCCAGGCCCTCGGTGGGCTCGTCGATCATGATCAGCGCCGGGTCGCCCATCAGCGTGCGGCACAGCGTCAGCATCTGCTGCTCGCCGCCGCTCAGCACGCCGGCCTCGGTGTGCTGCCGCTCCTTCAGGCGCGGGAACATCTTGTACATGTCGTCGAACGACCAGCGCGGGTTCTTCTGCCCGCCCTTCTCGCCGAGCATCAGGTTCTGGTGCACGGTGAGGGTGGGGAAGATGTCGCGGTTCTCGGGCACGTAGCCGATGCCGGCGTGGGCAATCTCGAAGGCCTTGCGGCCCATCAGCTCCTGGCCCTTGAACTGCACCGAACCCTGCAGGTCCACCAGGCCCATCACGGCCTTCACGGTGGTGCTGCGGCCGCTGCCGTTGCGGCCGAGCAGCGCCACGATCTCGCCCTCGCGCACCTCGAAGTTCACACCATGCAGCACATGGCTCTTGCCGTAGAAGGCGTGGAGTTTGTCGACCTTGAGCATCAGTGGGCTCCCGCCGCCTGCTGCTCGGCCAGCACGCTGCCCAGGTAGGCCTCCTGCACGCGCTCGTTGGCACGCACGCGCTCGGGCGTGTCGAAGGCGATGACCTCGCCATACACCAGCACCGCGATCTTGTCGGCCAAGCCGAACACCACGCCCATGTCGTGCTCCACCGTCAGCAGGGTCTTGCCGACCGTGACCTCGCGGATCAGGTTGACGAAGCGGGCCGTCTCGCTCTTGCTCATGCCGGCGGTGGGCTCGTCGAGCAGGATCACCTGCGCGCCGCCGGCGATGGTGATGCCGATCTCGAGCGCACGCTGCTCGGCGTACGTCAGGTTCATCGCCTGCACGTCGCGACGCTTGTGCAGCTTGATCATCTCCATCACCTCTTCGGCGCGGTCGTTGGCGTCGCGCGCGTCGGCGAGGAACTTCCAGAACGAGTACTTGTAGCCCTTGCTCCAGAGCACGGCGCAGCGCAGGTTCTCGAACACCGACAGCCGCGTGAACAGATTGCTCACCTGGAAGCTGCGCGCCAGGCCCAGACGGTTGATCTCGTAGGGCTTCAGGCCGTCGAGCTTGCGGCCGGCGAGCAGGATGTCGCCGCTGGTGCTGCCGAAGCGGCCGCTGATCAAGTTGAAGAGCGTGCTCTTGCCGGCGCCGTTGGGGCCGATCACGGCCACGCGTTCGCCGGGGCGCACCTGGAGGTTGGCGCCGCGGATGATCTCGGTCTTGCCGAAGCTCTTGCGCACGTCGCGCAGCTCGAGCGCGAATTCGGAGGGGTTCGAACTCACAGGGCAGCCTCCCGGCGCTTCACTTCCTTCTCGATCCACTCCTGGATCTCGCCCCACTCGCGCACGAACTGCCGGCGCGTGAGCTCGAACATCGCCACGCCCACCGCCAGCACGAAGGCGGCGCCGAACCAGCTGTCCAGATCCTTGGCGTTGAGCGTGGCGCCCATGAACTTGAGCTCCGGCCCGAGGGCCTGGTTCAGCTGCAGGTGGTAGACCATCTCGATCATCGCGCCCGAGCCCGCCAGCACCACGAAGGCCGTGCCCGCCAGCGCCAGGTAGCTGCCCAGCAGCGGCCTGAGCTTGCCGAACGCGGCCACGCGCAGGTTCATCATGATCAGGCTGGAGATGCCGCCCGGCGCGTACATCACCATGAAGGTGAAGATCACGCCCAGGTACAGCAGCCAGGCCTGCGTCAGCTCGGACAGCAGCACCAGCGCCAGCACCATCAGCACGGCGCCGATGATGGGGCCGAAGAAGAAGATCGCGCCGCCGAGGAAGGTGAACAGCAGGAACGCACCCGAGCGCGCCGCGTTCACCACTTCGGCCGTCACGATCTCGAAGTTCAGCGCCGCCAGGCCACCCGAGATGCCCATGAAGAAGCCGCTCGCGATGAACGCGATGTAGCGCACGATCTGGGTGTTGTAGCCCACGAACTCCACGCGCTCGGGGTTGTCGCGCACGGCGTTGAGCATGCGGCCCAGCGGCGTGCGCGTGAAGGCGAACATGGCCACCGTGCAGACGAAGGTGTAGATCGCGATCAGGTAATACAGCTGGATCTGCGGCCCGAAGGTCACGCCCAGGAAGGGCTGCCCGGCGACGCGGTTGCCGCTGATGCCGCCCTCGCCGCCGAAGAAGCCCGGGAACATCAGCGACATCGCCCAGACGAGCTCTCCCACGCCGAGCGTGATCATCGCGAACGGCGTGCCGGCCTTCTTGGTGGTGACGTAGCCCAGCAGCACCGCGAACAGCGCGCCGAAGGCGCCGGCCACCAGCGGAATGGCACTCACCGGCAGCACGATCGAGCCCTTGCTCACCAGGTTGAGCGTGTGGATCGCGAAGAACGAGCCCAGGCCCGAGTACACCGCGTGGCCGAAGCTGAGCATGCCGCCCTGGCCGAGCAGCATGTTGAAGGCCAGGCAGGCGATGATGGCGATGCCCATCTGCGACAGCATGGTCAGCGACAGGCTGCTGCTGAACACCAGCGGCGCGAGCAGCATCACCAGGGCATACAGCCCCCAGACGATCCAGCGGCCGACGTTGTAGGGCCTGAAGCGGTAGACGTTGCCTTTGTGGTGCATGACGGGATTTGCCGCTCAGCCTTCGCGCGTGCCGAAGAGGCCCTTGGGCCGGAAGATCAGGATGAGCACCAGCAGCAGGTAGGGCAGGATGGCGGCGACCTGGCTCATCTTCACGCTCCACACCGCGTAGCCGAAGGTATCGGGCGTGACCACCATGCCCACGAACTTGAGGCCGTCGGCGATGGAGCGGTCGCTGCCCACCGCGAAGCTCTCGATCAGCCCCAGGCCCACGCTGGCCACGAAGGCCCCTGCCAGCGAGCCCATGCCGCCGATCACGATGACGGCGAACACCACCGCACCTACCGCCAGCGCCATGCTGGGCTCGGTGACGCGCAGCGCGCCGCCGATCACCCCGGCCAGCGCGGCCAGCGCCGTGCCGCCGCCGAACACGCCCATGAAGACCCGCGGCACGTTGTGGCCGAGCGCCTCCACCGCATCAGGGTGCGTCAGCGCGGCCTGGATCACGAGGCCGATGCGGGTGCGCGTGAGCAGCAGCCACACCGCCACCAGCATGGCGATGGCCACGCCCATGCCAAAGGCCCGGAAGGCCGGGAAGGTGGTGCAGATGGCCCCGGCCACCTCCTTGCACAGCGGCGGCGGCGAGCCCCAGGCCAGGCTCAGCGCGTCTGGCAGCTGCACGATGGTGAAGAGCGGCCCCTGCAACGAGGGCGGCGGCCGGAAGTCCACCGCCTGGCGGCCCCAGATCAGCTGCACCAGCTCCAGCAGGATGTAGCTGAGGCCGAAGGTGATGAGCAACTCGGGCACGTGGCCGAACTTGTGCACCTTGCGCAAGGCAAAGCGCTCGAAGGCCGCGCCCATCAGGCCCACGATGGGCGGCGCCAGCGCCAGCCCCCACCAGAAGCCCACCACCTGCGTGATGCTGTAGGCGACGTACGCCCCCACCATGTAGAAGCTGGCGTGCGCGAAGTTCAGCACGCCCATCATGCTGAAGATGAGCGTCAGCCCCGAGGCCAGCATGAACAGCAGCAGGCCGACCGACAGGCCGTTCAGAACGGAGATGAGAAAGTAGCTGGCGTCCATGGCTCGGTCGGCTGCCCACAAGACAAGCGGCGCCGGGGCAGCGGCGCCGCTTGACGGATCAGCTGCTCAGGGCAGCATCAGGGTCGCTTCATCTGGCAGCTGGTGGGCGTGCTGGCCACGAAGGCCGGAATGGCCTTCACGGTGGCGAAGTTGAAGCCCGTGTTCTCGACGCTGTACGGGTTCTTGGCGTCGGCCTTGCGCCACTCGGAGATGATCATCGGCTGCTGCAGCTGGTGGTCGGTGCGGCGCATCTCGACCTCGCCGTTGAAGCCCTGGAACTTGATGCCGCTCATGGCCTTGGCCACGGCCACCGGATCCACCGACTTGGCCGCGGCCATGCCGGCGGCCAGCATCGCGATGCCGTTGTAGGTCTGGCCGGTGTACCAGTCGTCGTTGAACTTGGCCTTGTACTCGTTCTGCCAGGTGCGGACGATGCCCGTCATCGAGTTGTCGAGGATGGCCACCTGGCGCACCTTGCCGCCCACGCCCGCCGCCAGCGCGGTGGGCGTGCCGCTGACGCCGGCGTAGTAGGTGTAGAAGTTGGCGTTCAGGCCGGCGTCCTTGGCCGCCTTCACCAGCAGCGCAAGGTCCTGGCCCCAGTTGCCGGTGACGATGCTGTCGGCACCTGCGGCCTTGATCTTGGCCACGAAGGGCGCGAAGTCCTTCACCTGGCCCAGCGGGTGCAGGTCGTCACCGACGATCTTGACGTCGGGCCGCTTGCGCGCGATCGTGTCCTTGAAGTAGCGGCTGACCTGCTGGCCGTGCGCGTAGTTCTGGTTGATCAGGTAGACGTTCTTGATCTCCGGCTGATCCTTCATGTAGCTCGTCAGCGCTTCCATCTTCATGGAGGTGTCGGCATCGAGGCGGAAGTGCCAGAACGAGCACTTGCTGTTGGTCAGGTCGGGGTCCACCGCGGCGTAGTTGAGGTAGACGACCTCCTTGCCCGGGTTGCGCTCGTTGTGCTTGGTGACGGCGTCGCTGATGGCGCCAGCCGCACCCGAGCCGTTGCCCTGGGTGACGTAGCGGATACCCTGGTCCATGGCGGCCTTCAGGACCGTCAGGCTTTCCTGCGGGGAACCCTTGTTGTCGAAGGGCACGATCTCGAACTTCACGCCCGCGGCGTTCTTCTTGTTGAACTGCTCGGCGCTGAACTGCCAGCCCTTGAGCTGGTTCTGGCCGACGTTGGCGAACGGGCCGGACAGCGGATCGATGAACGCGATGCGCACCGTCTGGCCGGCCTGGGCGAATACCAGCCCCGAACTCAGCAGGGCGGTGGCGGCCACCGAGGCGCCGAACAGGCGGCGGGTGAAGTGCTGGGGCATGTCTGGTCTCCTTGTGTGTCTGTGCGACGTGAACGCGGCGGAAGGTAACGGATGGCGAAAGCCCTGCCCCTCGGGAATCTCCCGCAGTGCTGTCGCGCTTGAGACAGCACGCCGGCCCGCATGGGCTTGCGCCGCGCGGGACAATGCGCGCTGTTTCCGCAGCACCCTCCCCGCCCCACCTGCCCCATGAGCCAGCCCCACGACCACGACGATCCGCGCTACCCGGTCCGCAAGACCGACGCCGAGTGGCGCGCCCAGCTCGAGCCCATGCAGTACCAGGTGGCCCGCCACGCTGCCACCGAGCGCGCCTTCACCGGCCGCTTCTGGGACCACTGGGAAGACGGCCAGTACCGCTGCGTCGGCTGCGGCACGGTGCTGTTCGAGAGCGACACCAAGTTCGACGCCGGCTGCGGCTGGCCCAGCTACCACACGGCTGCGGGCGCCGACGTCATCGAGCGCGTGGTCGACAAGACCCACGGCATGGTGCGCATCGAGGTGCGCTGCCGCAGCTGCGGCTCGCACCTGGGTCATGTCTTCCCGGACGGCCCCGAGCCCACCGGCGAACGCTACTGCATCAACTCCGCGGCCATCGATTTTTCGCCCAGCGACGCCGGCGAGACGCGCCTGTGACGGCCGCCATGACCGCCGATGCACTGGCGGCGCGGCTGCGCGCCGCGCTGGCGCCCGAGCAGCTGGCCGTCGAGGACGACAGCCACCTGCATGCCGGCCACGCCGGCGCGCGCGAGGGGCGGCACTTCAGCGTGCGCCTGACCAGCGCGCGCTTCACGGGGCTGTCACGCGTGGCGCGGCATCGCCTCGTTTATGATGCCCTCGGCCCCCTCGCCGGGCAGGGTATTCACGCCCTGGCCCTGGTCACCAAGGCCCCGGGCGAAGACTGAACTTCGCACGCCCGCCGCGGTCTCACGCGGCGTCATCATCCCGCCGCAACGCCCCTCACCCATGCTGCTCAAACCCCTCGCCGCCGGCGCGCTCGTGCTCGCCGTCATCCTGCCCGCCGCCCAGCCCGTGCTGGCGCAGAACATCGCCCTCGTCAACGGCAAGCCGGTGCCGAAGGCGCGCATGGAAACCCTGCTGCTGCAGGCCACGCGCAGCGGCCAGGCCGTGACACCCGAGATGGAGCAGCAGGCGCGCGACCAGCTGGTGCTGCGCGAGATCTTTGCGCAAGAAGCCGAAAAGCGCGGCATCGGCGCCAGCAAGGAGTTCCGGGCGCAGATGGAGCTGGCGCGCCAGAGCCTGCTGATCCGCGAGCTGTTCGAGGACCACAAGCGCAAGAACCCCATCACCGACGCCGCCGCCAAGGTGGAGTACGACAAGTTCAAGGCCCAGGCCACCGGCACCGAGTACCGCGCCCGCCACATCCTGGTGGAGCAGGAGGCCGAGGCCAAGGCGCTCATCGCCCAGATCAAGGGTGGCGCCAGCTTCGAGGAACTGGCCAAGAAGCACAGCAAGGACCCGGGCTCCGGCGCCAACGGCGGCGACCTCGACTTCGCCAAGCCCGACAGCTACGTGCCCGAGTTCGGCCAGGCCATGGCCAAGCTGCAGAAGGGCCAGATGACCGACGCCCCGGTGAAGAGCCAGTTCGGCTGGCACATCATCAAGCTCGAAGACACGCGCGAGGCCTCGTTCCCGGCCTTCGACGACGTCAAGGGGCAGATCAAGCAGCGCCTGGAACAGGTGCAGGCGCAGAGCTTCCAGGACGACATGCGCAAGCGCGCCAAGACCGACTACCAGTTCAAGAACTGATCGACGGCCGCGCGGCCGCCCATCTGGGCGGCCGCGTGCCCGCCGGCTACGGCAGCAGCACCGTCGAGCCGGTGGTCTTGCGGGCCTCCAGGTCGCGGTGCGCCTGGGCGGCCTCGGCCAGCGGGTAGCGCTGGTCGATGCGGATCTTCACCGCACCGCTGCCCACCACCGCAAACAGGTCGTCGGCCATGGCCTGCGTGGCCTCGCGCGTGGCGATGTGCGTGAAGAGCGTCTGCCGCGTCACGTAGATCGAGCCCTTGGGCCCCAGGATGCCGGGCGCAAACGGCGCCACCGGGCCGCTGGCGTTGCCGAAGCTGGCCATCAGGCCGAAGGGGCGCAGGCAGTTCAGGCTGCCGTCCCAGGTGTCCTTGCCCACCGAGTCGTACACCACCTTCACGCCGCGGCCGCCGGTGATGTCCTTGACGCGGGCCACGAAGTCCTCGCGGCTGTAGTCGATCATGTGCGCGGCGCCGTGCGCCAGCGCCAGCTCGCACTTGGCGGCGCTGCCGGCGGTGCCGATGAGCTGCAGGCCCAGCGCCTTGGCCCATTGGCAGGCGATGAGCCCCACGCCACCGGCGGCGGCATGGAAGAGCACGAAGTCGCCGCTCTCCAGGCCTTCCACCGGGCGCGTCTTCTTCAGCAGGTACTGCGCCGTCAGGCCCTTGAGCATCATGCCGGCGGCGGTATCGAAGGCGATGCCGTCGGGCAGCTTCACGACGTTCTTCGCCGGCATCACCCGCGCCTCGCTGTAGCTGCCGGGCGGGTTGCTGGCGTAGGCCGCGCGGTCGCCGGCCTTGAGGTGGGTGACGCCCTCGCCGACGGCCTCCACCACGCCCGCGCCTTCCATGCCCAGCGTCAGCGGCAGCGGGTTGGCGTACAGGCCCGTGCGCTGGTAGACGTCGATGTAGTTCAGGCCGCTGGCGTGGTGGCGGATGCGGATCTCGCCCGGGCCCGGCTCGCCGACGGGCAAGTCGACGAGCTGCATCTGCTCGGGGCCGCCGTAGGCGGTGATCTGGATGGTGCGGGGCATGGGGCGGTCTCCTGGGGTCTCGGGTTCGGAACGGGCGCGAGGTTACGCCAGCCGCCCCGCGGCTGCAGCGCGGCTGCACCGCAACCACCGGGTGGCAACGTGGCACCATCGGCCGGCCCGATGAAGCGCCTTGCCCACGCCCCCAACCTCGCCCTGGCCACGCTGTGGGCCGACATGCTCACGGCGGCCGGCGTCGACTGCCGGGTGCTGCGCGAGCATGCCTGCGCCATTGCCGGCCAGATCCCGCCCGACCAGAGCCAGCCCGAGATCTGGGTGATCGACGCCGCGGAGCACAGCCGCGCGCTGGCGCTGCTGGACGAACTGCGCCACGCCCCGCACCGCCACTGGGCCTGCCCGGGCTGCCGCGAGATCATCGACGGCCCCTTCGAGCAGTGCTGGAACTGCGGCACCGCGATGCCCGGCCCGGCATGACACCGCGCCTGGCGCTGCTGATGACGCTGCCGCCGCTGCTGTGGGCCGGCAACGCCGTGGTCGGGCGGCTGATGGCGGGCAGCGTGCCGCCGCTGACGCTGAACCTGTTGCGCTGGGCGCTGACGGCGCTGATCCTTCTGCCCCTTGCGTGGCGCGCGCTCAGGCCCGTGTCGGCCCTGCGCGAGCGCTGGGGCTACCTGCTCGCCGTGGGCCTGCTGGGCGTGGGCGCGTTCAACTCGCTGCAGTACCTGGCGCTCGTCACCTCGAGCCCCATCAACGTCACGCTGGTGGCGGCGAGCATGCCGGTGTGGATGCTGGCGGTGGGCGCACTGGCCTACGGCGAGCGGCCCACGCGGCGCCAGCTGCTGGGCGCGGTGCTGGGCCTCACGGGCGTGGCGCTGGTCATTGGCCGCGGCTCCTGGCAGACGCTGCTGGCGGTGCGCTTCGTGCCGGGTGACCTGTTCATCCTCGTCGCCGTCATCGGCTGGGCCTTCTACAGCTGGCTGCTGGCGCGGCCGCCGGCGCACATGCAGGGCGCGCGCCGCCCGCCCTGGGACTGGGCCGGCTTCCTGCTCGTGCAGACGCTGTTCGGGCTGCTGGCGGCTTCGGTCTTCACCGCCGGCGAGCAGGCGCTCGGCGCGGCGCCCATCCAGTGGAGCTGGGGCGTGGTGGCGGCGCTGCTGTACGTGTCGCTCGGCGCCAGCATCGCGGCCTACCGCTGCTGGGGCCTGGGTGTGGCCGAGGGCGGGCCCGCGCTGGCGGCCTTCTTCAACAACCTCACGCCGCTCTTCGCCGCGTTGCTGTCGACGCTGGTGCTGGGCGAGGCGCCACAGCCCTACCACGCAGCGGCCTTCGTGCTCATCGTCAGCGGCATCGCGGTGAGTCTGCGGCGCCCGTCACGCTGAGAAGCTCCTGCGTTTGCGGGGTGCGGCGCGGCCGCGCCCGGCGGGCCGGTGATCCAATCGGCGCCTGTGAACGAGCCGTCGTCCAGCCCTGCTGCCGGCCCGGTCTGGCGCATCGAGCTCCTGGGCCGTGTGCGCGCCCGCGCGCCCGGGATTGAGCTCACGCAGTTCGGCGGCCGCAAGATCACCGCGCTGCTGGCGCGTCTGGCACTGGACCCGCGGCGCGGTGCCTCGCGCGAGGAACTCGTCGATCTGCTCTGGCCCGACGCCGAGCTGGCCACCGGCCGCAACCGCCTGCGTCAGGCGCTCTTTGCGCTGCGCCGGCTGCTCGAGCCGCCGGGCCTGCCACCCGTGCTGGTGGTGGACCGCGACGTGGTGGCCTTCCGGCCCGACGCCGTGCACTGCGACGTGGCCGAGTTCGAGGCCTGCGTGCGAGCCGGGCGCTGGGCCGAAGCCCGCGCCTTGTACGTCGGTGAACTGCTGCCAGGCCAGGAGGGCGAGTGGATCGACGACGAGCGCCGGCGCCTGGCCGCCCTGGCCGAGCGCGCCGAACAGGGCGCAACCCTGGCCGGGGCCGTGGCGCTGCCACTGCTCCCACCCGCCGCACGCGCCCTGCCCGCCTACCTGGCGCCCTTCTTCGGCCGCCAGGCCGAGCTGGCGGCGCTGGCGGTGGCGCTGCGCGAGCACCGGCTGCTCACGCTGCTGGGCCCGGGCGGCACCGGCAAGACGCGGCTCGCGGTGGAGCTTGCCCGGCGCGAGCAGGCCGCCTTCGACACCGTGGCCTTCGTGCCGCTGGCCGACTGCCGCCACGGCGACGAGTTGCGCGCCCACCTGCGCAGCGCCCTGCAACTGCCCGCCAGTGCCGGTGACGCCGATGACGCCGACGACACGCTGGTGCTGCGGCTGCAGGGCCAGCGTGCGCTGCTGGTGCTGGACAACTTCGAGCAGCTCGTTGCCAGCGGCGGCCCCGCCGTGGTGGCGGCGCTGCTGCAGGCGCTGCCACAACTGCACGTGGTGACGAGTTCGCGCCGCCGCCTCGGCCTGGATGGCGAGCGCTGCACCGAACTCGTGCCGCTGGTGCCCCCCGGCGACGCCGACGACCTCGCCGCCTGCGCCACCAACCCGGCGGTGGCACTGTTCGTGGACCGCGCCCAGGCCGCGCGCGCCGGCTTCCGCCTGGCGGCCCACAACCATGCCGACGTGCGCGCCCTGTGCATTGCGCTGCAGGGCGTGCCACTGGCGCTGGAGCTGGCCGCTTCGCGCGCGCACACGCTTTCGGTGGCCGACATGCGGCGGCA
>VYLG01000055.1_pt1 | contig 35132 bp, 36 predicted proteins | sample 5114351 | NCBI WGS metagenome assembly VYLG01 (sample SAMN12291798, study PRJNA351875) | freshwater metagenome | isolation source: freshwater lake | place: USA: Michigan, Kent Lake | collected 2013-08-15
CGGCATTCCCGGAAACAGAACCTCATTGATCGTCGCGCCAATCGTCGCTGCCCACGGACTCACCATTCCCAAGACCTCGTCGCGGGCAATCACCTCGCCAGCAGGAACCGCCGACACCATGGAGGTCCTCGCCCGCGTGGATCTGTCAGAGGAGGAGATGCGCAAAGTCGTCGAAACCTGTGGCGGCTGCATTGTCTGGGGCGGGCGGGTGAACCTGTCGCCGGCAGACGACGTGCTGATCTCGGTGGAACGCCCCCTGTCGATCGACACGCCAGAGCAGATGGTTGCGTCCATCCTTTCAAAAAAAATCGCTGCCGGGGTCGGGCGCCTCGTGCTTGACCTGCCAATCGGGCCATCGGCCAAGCTACACGACAGCCAGGCGGCAGTACGCCTGAGGAAGCTGTTCGAGTTCGTTGCCACCAATCTGGGCCTCGAAATCGAGGTGGTCCTCACCGACGGCACCCAGCCGATCGGCCGCGGCATAGGGCCGGTCCTGGAGGCGCGCGATGTCATGGCTGTCTTGGCCAACACGCCCGGCGCACCGGCGGATCTTCGGGAAAAGGCCATCCGGCTGGCCGCCCGGGTGCTCGACGCCGATCCTGACCTGCCCGGCGGCAAGGCCGAGGCGCGCGCCCGGGAATTGCTCCAATCCGGTGCTGCCCGCCAGACCATGGATGCCATCATCGAGGCCCAGGGCCCTTCGCCGCTGAGCGGTGCCCTGGGTTCGCTCGAGCATGAGGTCGTGGCCGAAGCGACCGGTCTGGTCACAGCGGTCGACTGCCTGCGCATCGCCGGCATCGCCCGGCTGGCAGGCGCGCCAACCGACCCCGGTGCGGGAATCGAAATCCTCTGCCGTATCGGCGATGTGGTCAGACGCGGGGATCCCCTCTACAGGATCTACGGCTCTGAACCTTCAGACTTCGGTTTTGCCGTCGAAGCCGCAGGCGTAGACGCCGGCTTCGGGATCGCCAAACCGTGATCCGCGCGCAAGTCCATGGCTTCGCCGAGGACGCCCCTGAGGTCAGCCGCCTGGCCGAGCGCCTGGCTGTGCCGATGGGTCTGGTCAATCTGCATGCGTTTCCCGATGGCGAGAGCCTGCCGATGGTCCCGCTGACCGATGCCTCGACAGTGATCCTTTATCGATCGCTCCATCATGCCAACGAACGGCTCGTTTCGCTGCTCCTGACAGCTGACGCCTATCGCCGGTGCGGCGTCGCGCGCCTTGTGCTGGTCGCGCCCTATCTTTGTTATCTCCGACAGGACGCTGTTTTCCAGCCAGGCCAGTCCCTCAGCCGCGACGTGGTGGGCCGATGGTTGGGCGGGGCCTTTGATCACATCCTCACCGTGCAGGCACATCTCCATCGCACACTCGACCTGACAGAGGTGTTTGGCGTGCCCGCCCAAAGTGTGAGCATTGCCGGCGATCTCGCCGTCCTTGCCGCCGCTGGCACCCAGCCCCTGATTGTTGGACCCGACATAGAGTCAAAGCCCCTGGTCGAAGAGGCGGCGAAGCGCCTGGGCACGGACTGGGTTGTCTTCGACAAGATACGGCTCGGCGATCGGCAGGTACATCTCTCTTTAAATACACCCGAGAAGGTCTCCGGCCGAGCCGTTCTTTTTCTCGACGACATCTGTTCGAGCGGCGGCACGCTGGAACAGTCCATCGTCGCGCTGCGCCAAGCCGGCGCGGCATCCGTCGATGTGGCTGTTGCCCACGCGCTGTTCGGCGCTGACGTTGAAATCCGCCTGCGCGCTGCAGGGGCCCGCCAGATCGTTTCCAGCGATTCTGTTCCCAACCCGACCAACAAAATGGAGCTTGCTGGCGTTCTCGCCACGGCTCTTCGCAAGGAGACCACCGCGTGACACCAACTATCACATTTCATGGCGCAGCAGGGTGCGTTACCGGTTTCTGCGCCGAGCTTCGCTTCGAGGGCGCAAGAATACTCGTCGACTGCGGCATGTTCCAAGGATCCAAGACGCTAAAGACCCTTAACTACGCAGACTTCCCCTTCGACGCCGCCAGCATCGACGCGGTGTTATTGACCCACGCCCATATCGACCATTCCGGTCTCCTGCCCAAGCTCATGCTTGCAGGCTTCGCCGGCCCGATCTACAGCACCGAGGCCACCCGCGACCTCTGCGCGGTGATGCTCGCAGACGCCGGGGGTATCCAGGAGAGCGAGGTCCGTCACCTCAACCGGCGCAACCAGCAGCGCGGTCGTCCCGCCATCGAGCCGATCTACACCGAGCAAGATGCAAGGGAGGTCATGGGCCAGTTCGAGACCGTGAAACTTGGCCAAACCCTCGAGGTCGCGCCGGGGGTCAGCGCCATCTACTGGGAAGCAGGCCATATCCTCGGTGCCGCCTCCATCGAAGTAAATGCGGCGTGCGGGCCCGAGCCGATGCGCCTGTTCTTCTCCGGGGACTTCGGACCAGGCGGTAGCGAATTCATTGCCGACCCCCAGGGCCCGGCCGGCATCGATCATCTGATTATTGAATCGACCTATGGCGACCGCCAGCGCATCGTCGCCGACGCCGCCACCCGCCGGAAGATGCTTGCCCGCGAGTTACAAGAGGCCCATGCCGCTGGCGGACCCCTTCTGATCCCGGCCTTTGCCGTGGAGCGGACCCAGGAATTGCTGGCCGACCTCTTGATCGTGATGGATAGCGGGGAGGTTCCCGAAGGTGACATTTTCCTGGATTCGCCCATGGCGATTGAAGCGACCGAAGTGTTCCAGAACCAGGGCTGGAATCCGGCGACGGGGCGCAATCCGTTTGAGAGGGTGCGGCCTTCTCAGCGTCTTCGCTTTCTCGACAAGCCACACGAAAGCGACGGTCTGGACCGGCTGCAAGGCTGGCACATCATCGTGGCCGGCAGCGGCATGTGCAACGCCGGCCGCATCCGCAAACACCTCAAGCGCCTCTTGTGGCGCGAGGAAGTGACCGTGCTGCTGTCGGGCTTCCAGGCCGTCGGAACCCTCGGCCGGTTGCTGGCGGAGGGGACCAAGCGGGTCACCATCCAGGGCGAGGAGATCAAGGTGCGTGCCAATATACGCATGCTCGACACCTATTCCGGCCATGCCGACGCCCGAGCTCTGGAGGCCTGGGCCCTGGCGCGGCGGCCTGTCACCGGCTCGGTGTTCATCGCCCATGGCGAACCCAATGCCGTGGAAGGGCTGCGTGAACGACTGATACTGGCGGGTTTTCCGACCGATCAACTCGTCGCGCCCCGGCTCGACGAGACGTTCAGCCTTGGCAAGGGCCGGGCTAAGGCCCAGAAGGGCGAAAAGCCGCGAATTCCCCCCGAGGCAACAGCAAAGCTCGACTGGCACAATGCCCGCGCCCAGCTGCTGGTGAAGCTGAGCGAGGTCCTGGAACGAGCACCCGACGATGCGGCGCGCGAAGCCCTCATTGCCCAGCTCCGCCACGACCTTGGCGATGACGCGGCCCCAGATACCTCTGCCCGACACGAAGCCGTCGTTCCTCCAAATGCGCAGGAGATCCTTTGACCGGGCCGAGCCTTGTGAAGTCCGGACCGTCCAGACCCAAACGTGGCTAAATGATCACCATCCGCGCCGCCTCAAGCGTCAAACCTTGAGACCCTGACACGCACAGGCCCGACAAACCGGGTCCACCTTGCCCAAGTGGCGCATGCAAACCTGCCCTGAACCGAAAGTGAGGGCACCCTTGCGTCATTTGCACCAAAGCGCTTTTTGCCTAAATGGGCGAAAAAATGCGCTCCAACACTGTGAAATAGAGCGTAGTTTTACCGATCAATTGATTCCAATTGATCACAACACGCTCTGGGTATCCGATCTCAAGGCTTGCGTGCTCTCGTTTCATTTGTAGGTTAGGGAACGGCACCCCAACCTGGATAAGTTCTGGGTCACAGGCCTGGATCGGCCCTGTCTCTGATGGAGGTATAGTTGGTTCGACAAATCAGGACTTTTTCCCGGCGTGGCTTTGGAGGCGTCGCGGCAGCGAGCGCTTTGGCGACCGGCGCACCTGCCGCCGCTCAAACGCGGGCCGGTCAAACCGGGCCGGCCGGCGCAGTCATCCCGGGTCTCGAGGTCCTGTTAGGGCCGAAGCGCGCTTTATTGACAGGCAAAAGAATTGGTTTGGTCACCAATCCTACCGGCGTCAATCGGAACCTGGTCAGCGCCGTGGACCTGATGGCGGCGGCGACCGACTTTAAGTTGGCGGCCCTGTTTGGACCTGAACATGGTGTGCGGGGCGATGCCCAGGCGGGGGCGCCCGTGGCCGATCGGCTTGATGCGCGCACGAGACTGCCAGCCTATAGTCTCTATGGTGCCACCCGAAAACCAACCCCTGCCATGCTGGCGGGTCTGGATATACTGGTTTTTGACATCCAGGACATTGGCACCCGCTTTTATACCTATCCCTGGACCCTTGCGCTCGTCATGCAAGCCGCGCGGGAAGCCGGGATTGGCGTCATTGTGGCGGACCGGCCCAATCCGATTGGCGGCGTCAGCATCGAAGGACCGGTGCTCGACCCGGCCTTGGCGAGCTTTGTCGGGGCTTATCCGGTGCCCATTCGTCACGCGATGACCATTGGCGAACTCGCGATAATGATGAACACAGATTTCGCCATTGGCTGTGACCTTAGCGTCGTAAAATGTGCAAACTGGCGACGCGGCGATGATGCCCCCCTGACCGGCGTGCCATGGGTGTCGCCATCGCCCAACATGCCCACACCCGACACGGCCCTTGTCTATCCCGGCACCTGCCTGATCGAAGGCACAAACCTGTCTGAAGGGCGCGGCACAACCAAGCCGTTCGAACTGATTGGTGCGCCCTTTATCGATGCGCACGGGCTTGCCGAACGTCTGAACCAGGGCACCTTGCCCGGCGCGCACTTCAGACCCGCCTGGTTTAGGCCGTCATTTTCCAAGCATCAGGGCCAATTATGCGCGGGCATACAGGTCCACATCACAGACCGCACCGCCTTGGCCCCGGTAGAAACCGGCATCGCGATTTTACTCGAGGTCGCGCGCCACCATGGGAAGGATTTTTCGTTCTTGCCCGCCAATCCGCCCTTCTTCGATAGGCTGGCCGGCGTGTCGTGGCTGCGCGAGGCGATTATTGCAGGGCAAAGCCTGGACGTCATCAAGGCGCATTGGCAGCCAGAGCTGGCAGCTTTCAAACTCAAGCGGGCCCAAAGACTCTTGTACTAAAAACGGGGTATGCTTATCGCGCGCCCGGTTCTGCCATCAAGGCACGCGCTTCATCGGCTCTGACGCCCAGCCCCCTTCGGCCAATCTCCAGAGCCAGGCGAATAATAGCCTGAATTGTCTCAAAACGATTAAAATCAGGCGTGAGACATTTCCTTCAGTCCAAAAATCAGCCGCGGGCGGGTTAGGTGCCTTTATCTGCGAAGGCTTCCCGATAGAAGGCCCAATGCCGGTCGCCCAGGGCGGTCAACACGCCCATCGGGTCGTGACCGACGCCGGGCAGGACGATCCAGTCATGCGGGATGCCTAGCCGGGTCAGGTGCTCATGGAAGTCCCGGTTATTCTCCAGGGTTTCATCCCTGTCGCCGATGACCAGACGCAGGCGCGAGTCCCGGGCAAGGGTGGCTGCGTTCTGTTCCCCATACCGGCGCGGGCTCACCGCAGCGAAGCGGTCCTGGCCGCCGCCATAGACGTCCCTGAGGAGGTCTGCTGCCTGGGTTCTGCTGGCGCGCGGGGTTTTTTCCAGCCTCTCCTGCATCGGCCCGGCACCCATCATGGACACTGTGCGGAAGAGTTCGGGATACCGCAATCCCAAGCGTCCAGCGCCGTAGCCACCCATGCTGAACCCGTCGAGCAATCGCCCATCGCGGGTCGCGATGGTCCGCCAGTTCGCGTCGATATGGGGAAGAAGCTCGTGTATGATCATTGTCTCGAGTGGAGCGTGACCATTCGCCCAGTCGACATACATGCCCATGCGCAGGCCGTTGACGAACACCAGGAGGAAGGGCGGCACCGTGCCGGTCGCAACAGCCTCGTCAACCAGTGAAGACAGGCGGGAGATGCCGGAGACTCCGCCTCCCGAGCCGTGCAGCCAGTAGACTACCGGGAACCGGCGGTCCGGGTCAGCGGCATAGGCTGGAGGCGAATATAGGTGAAAGCTGACCTCCGTGCCTGCGGCCTGGCTCGCGAACGTGTGGAAGGATACGCCCTGGCCTTCGACCCTCGGCGTCACCCATTGTAGCTGAGGGCGCGGAGATATCCGTTCAGGCGATTGGGCCGGTTGTGCCTGGGCCTGTTGTGTCTGGGCGGGACTGCCTGCGGCCAGGCCAAAGAGCGAGGCAGCTAGCGAGAGAAGGTGATTTCGCCGGTTTATCATGGGTTGGGACTCCAGAATTCTCTTCGTTGTGACGTTTAAGGTTTAGCACGCAACCTGCGTAACAGCAACCAGATGCGCTTTTTTTGGAATCAACGCGCAACTTTGATCGCAAAGGATCAAAACGTGCTTGTCTAATGACGATCCTTCCTTTTGCGGTAGGAAGCTGGTGCTGCTGGTGGCCTCGAACGCGACCAACAGCGCGAGGGGATGGATTGCAGAACGCGGGGTCCCATGGGGCTCAACAACTCTAACCTAGCGTACCGCGATGCGCTTGATCGAGGACTGTTCGCGCTGCAGGCGCATCAAACAAGATGGGGTTGCCACCAGCGGAGGGATCTTTTTCTGCCATCTGAGCGATCTCATCGAAACGCTCGATCCCCGGCTTTAGGCCATCCAGGCTATGGGGTATCGCGATCTCCGCGCGCAATGCCAAAACCCAATCCAGAAAGCCCGAGAAGCTATGGGATGGCAAATCAAGATAAGCAGCCAAGCGCCCGATACGTTCCTCGATCGCACGTTTATTGAACGCCAGAACGTAAGGCATCAGCACCCCATTGGTTGCACCATGATGGGTATCATAAAGTGCCCCGATTGGATGGGCCAAAGCATGCATGCCGCCGAGGCCTTTTTGGAAGGCCGTCGCGCCCATACTGGCAGCGACCAGCATGTTGCCGCGCGCGTCAATATCGTTGCCATTCGCGACGGCACGGGGCAGATAGTGCTTGATCAGCCGCATGCCTTCGAGCGCCACACCGTCGGCCATCGGGTGAAAACCCGGCGCGCAATAGGCTTCAAGGCAGTGCGACAACGCATCTATCCCTGTCGCGGCAGTAATGAACTTTGGCATAAAGGAAAAACCAATGAAAAATGTTATCATGCATTCTGTATTGATATCGAATGCGCTCCTGCTTTCGGCGTGCGGTTTTGGCAATGAAACATCGCAAAATGCTGCAGCAGTCGAGCCATCAAAAGCCGCAGCCACCGAGGCCTGTACTCCGGAAACGATGATGGCCAAGGCAACTGAGCTTGGTGAGAAGATGAAGGGCATGGCTGGCGATCCGGCGGCGATGCAGGCGATGGCAACCCAGATGCAGGAAATTGAAGCCAAGGCTCAACAGGGGTCTGCAGATGGCAGTTTCGGAATTGAAGCCACCTGTGCAGCTTATGACGAGCTGCTCGCCAAACCTTGATCCATTTGGGCAGCCTGCCGGAGCAGACTTGATCGCGCCGGTGGGCGGCCTTCGCCAGTCCATTCTAAGGGAGTTCTCGTTTTATGCCTCTAAGGACTTGTTCAGCGGCGAGCGGACACAAGATAAATGTTGGTATGTTATGGTAATTAGGAGAGTGCGACCAACGACGAGAGACTGGATGGCAGGTTTTTCGATGCTTGTGGCCATTGCTTTTGGTTATGCTGCGCCCGCCGAAGCGACCGAAGCACCGGACATCACGATTTGCGATGACATTCCAGACTACAGCAACGGGAAAAATAGAACGGACGAGCGCACTGAGCCTATTACTTTGCCAGCCGATTGGGTGGCAGTTGCCACATCTTCGAGGAACTGGATCGCAGTATGGACAGAGTATAGCAGGACATATTGCGTCGAAACGACAGGGATGCGTGAAGCCACCAATTTGGAGCGGTTTGGCGAGCGTTTCCTTGGCTTTAACTGGGGGAGTCGTGAGGGATCCGGCTATGTCCTAATCGACCGGGCCCGCCAAGGCGATATGATTGACACCGGAAGCAAACCGCATTTTTCGCCCGATGGCAGCAAAGTTGCTTCATTGCATAGGGCCGACACAGGCAAGGACGGGTTCGACGGATTTGCTATATGGCAAACAAAAGACAACTTGCTGGTGCCGCTCATCGTCAACGCCGGACCACCACTCCTTCCAAGGTATGATTGGAAGATTGATCGTTGGGAGGGGGAGCACTGCTTGCACATTTCGTCGGTCTCATCCGAGTGGAATGGAGGCAATAAAGCAGCCATCCCTTACCTCCCACGATACCGCTTTGTCGCCAGCGCTTCCAATGACTGGGAGATCATTGAAGGTATAAAATGTCCCATAGTGTCAAGCGACGATGATTCGGTTACCCTCCCGTCGGCTGGCGCCGCGCCTAGCATGTTTGATTGGGCGAAAGGTATCGTCGCTTTCGCCGCTGCATTGCAAAATTCGCCATTGATCTTCACCATTAGGGATGCGGCGGGCTGCTACGGTCGCTGGATGCTTCATGCAAAGGCGATTGATGAGGGCGGCTCTACGTAAAAGTGCTTTGAGCTTCTGGCCCAGCCCGTTACAATCCAGCGAGAATCTTGCAGTATTTCAAATCAAATTGACATGCACCCTTTCTTAGGCCCCATAAATGTCTGCTTTCGGGAAACCGCTAACTCGCCTTCTTCGGCAACCCTTGGCGCTTTGCAGATGTAGCGCATCTGGTTATAGCTGGCCGAAAGGTAGTTGGCAGGTTTGAGGGCATAACTTTTATGAGCGGATGCTTGTGTTGCAGTCCGAGGATATGGGTCACGCCGTCCGGCATCCCACTATAATGGCGTGAAGGCACCTTTGGGCCCGAGGGTGTTTACAAGGATGCCGATGCCCTCGATCGTCAGCTCGACACGATCCCCGGGTTCCAAGAAACGCCAGCTTTCGATGCCTGTGCCACCGCCGACCGCCCCACATGACATGAGTTCACCTGGACAAAGGGTTTCGCCGCGGCTGGCATAGGCCACGATGGCGGCGATGCTGTGGGCTGAATCGCCCACTTTTGCAGCGCCGCGCGCCACACCATTGACGCGGACTGTCATGGTGGCTGATGCGGGGTCGCCCAATTCGTCCGCGGTGACGATCCACGGCCCAATCGCATTGGACGTATCAAAGTCTTTGCCCTTGGCGGGTCCAGCCGATGGCCCAAAACCCATTTCGCCCATCAGGGCATCACGGGCAGAGAAGTCGTTAAAAATCGTATAGCCGAACACGTGGTCAAGCGCAGAGGCCAAAGGGACATCTTTGCCCGATTTGCCGATCACAAGACCAAGCTCCAACTCATAGTCGAGCATCTGTGAATAGGACGGCCAGCCAATTGTTTGGTCAGGACCAGTAATCGCCAGATGATTGCCCTTGTAATAGGCTGGAACCTTGAAGAATTTTTTTGGCGCTTTGATTAGGCCCAAGCCATTGACAATGGCAAAGACCGGCCCGCTCAATTTATGCTTCAGTACTTGTTCAAACGCTTGAACCAGATGCTTTTCATATGTGCTGAAGCAGCGCAATCGACGAGGATTGGGCAATGGGGCAAGGAGTGTGACATCGGCCATATTGAACCACGTCAAGTCTGCCTGAGACGTCCAAGCGCGCAATTGGGACAGCGCTTCTGGCCCTGCATCGATAAGGTCCAGCATCGTGCCAAAGGCACCAATTGAACCTGTGGCCGATTGAGCCAGCGCGCCGGCATCCAAGATACTGGCCCCATCACCGGAAACTACCCCGAGCCTTGGGCCGAGATCTATCGTTTGAAAAGTCGCGAGTTTCATGGACACCTCCTATTGACAAGAGTGTCAATTTATTCAACTATAATGTCAACAAGAATTGTGGGAGTGGATGTATGAGGCGCACACGTGTTGAAGTTGCGATTGTGGGTGCAGGCCCTGTTGGGCTGACTTTGGCATGCTTGTTACAACAGCAAGGGATCTCCTTTGGCCTTTATGAGCGCCGCCGTGAGCTTCACAGGCAACCCCAGGCCCATGTCATCAATATGCGCACGCTGGAAATTTTCCGGCAATTGGGCATAGACCGGAAAGTCGCGGCGGCGGGTGCGCCGCTTGCTCGAATGCGCTATATCAATTGGGTCCAGAGCCTTGCCGGGCGGGAGTTTGGCCGCCTGTCTTTGATGGGGGCAAACCCTGAGGGCATGATTGAGCGGCTGTCTTATAGTCCAACCATGGTGGTTAATCTGGCACAAAATCGGCTTGAACCCATTTTGCATGAACGCCTCCAGCAATTGGGCGGTGCGGTCCATTTTAACGCGACGATGGTTAGCGCACACTCGGGTGACACCTCTGCCTCGCTGACCATTATGGATCCAGTGGGCCAGGAAACCACAGTGACCGCTGACTATGTGGTTGCCTGCGATGGCGCGGGAAGTGCCGTGCGACGTGGCCTTGGCATTGAGATGATGGGGCCAAGTTCTTTGCAAAAATTCATCAATATCTACTTCACCGCCAATCTTGACCGGGTGCTGGGCGGGCGACACGGGCCGGTGCATTGGATTATCGGGCCTGATGTGCGTGCGGTCCTGATCGGATTTGATCTTGCGCGGGTATGGGCATTGATGGTGCCGTTTGGTGACCCCGATCATGTTGATGACTATACCCCAGAGGTCGCCAGAAATTTGGTGGCCAAAGCGATTGGCGACCCGACGATCCCGTTTGAGATCACGTCCATCGGCAATTGGAACATGAGTGCGCAAGTCGCAGAGGCCTATGGCGCAGGACGCATTTTCCTCGCAGGCGACGCGGCGCATCGCTTCCCACCATCAGGTGGTCTTGGGCTGAATACAGGCGTGCAGGATGCGCACAATCTGGCTTGGAAACTGGCAGCTGTCCTCAAAGGTCATGCGGACGCGGCATTGCTGGAGACTTACCAAAGCGAGCGTCAACCCATTGCGCAGGTTAATTGCGAACAAAGCCTGATGAATTCCATGAAAATGGGGGCGGTTGACGATGTATTGGGCGCTTCAAGCCTCGCACCGGTTCGGCCCAGTGATGCGTTTGCGACCGTTACAGTGATACCTGACCTTGGCTTTGGCGGGGACGGAGACGGGGACGGTCCACAGGTGCACGCCAAGCGCGCAGAGGTGCAAGACGCGATCAACCAACAGGCCGAACACTTTGATTCCTTAGGCATTGACATGGGCGTGACTTATGAAGTTGGAGCTTTTGTTCATGATGGTAGCGCGCCAGTTGCCAATTCTGTCCAGACTTATTTCCCCAATACGCGCCCCGGTGCCCGTATGCCTCATGCTTGGCTGACCAAGGCGGGCCGCCGGGTTTCAACCCTTGATCTGATCAGCAGTAACGGTTTTACCTTGATGATCAGCGATACGGGCACACAGTGGCGATCTGGTGTCAGTGAAGTCGCCCGTCTAACCGGCCAGTTTATCGCTGTGATCTCCATCGGTCCTGAAGGCGACTACCAAGACCCGCATGCGCAATGGCGCAATGCTGGTGGGCCACAAGGTGAAGGTGCAATCTTGGTGCGGGCAGACGGTCATGTTGCCTGGCGCACGATCACAGCCGTCAATGACCCCACGTCTGAGCTGTGCTCAGCGATCAATCACATTTTGTGCAAGTCCTTCGCACCCGCGTCAGAATTGGTTGCCTGACCATGAATGGCCCAAGACCTAAAGGAGATGAATATGAGCAGCTCTGAACCCATCGCGCTTGCCAAGAAGCGGCCCGATCAGATTTCCCCAGCAAAACTTGCCCACATTGTCCTGCGCACGCCGCGCTATCAAGAAATGATTGCTTGGTACGTCAATGTGCTGGACGGGTCGCTGGCGTTTGAGACCCCTATCATATCCTTTGTGACCTATGATGAAGAGCATCACCGCGTCGCATTTGTGAACATGCCCCAAATTGGTGATTGTGACCCAATGGCCGCAGGCCTTGATCATGTAGCTTTTACCTACGGCTCCTTGAGGGACTTGGTGGCGACCTATGAGCGTCTCAAAGCAGGTGGCTTGACCCCTGGCTGGTGCATCAACCATGGACCAACCACGTCGCTTTACTATGCTGATCCAGACGGCAATCAGGTCGAGTTGCAAATCGACAATTTTGAGACCGACGATGCGCTCAATGCGTGGTTTGCATCTGGGGTGTTTGAAACCAATCCCATTGGGGTGGAGTTTGATCCTGACGTACTGGCGGCAAAATATCATGCTGGTGTGCCGTTGGCGCAGTTGGTACAGCAAGGCTCGACCAGTGATTTGTAGGGCCGATATGTCCTGCCACATGGGCCACAGCTATGTCAGATGAGCATGTGAACACACGTATTGTTCTGAAATCGCGTCCAAATGGCCTTCCTGCAATCGCGGACTTTGCGGTTGAAACAGCGGCGATCCCTCAGCCAGGCCCTGGCGAGGCACTGGTGGAAGTGATGTGGCTGTCGGTTGACGGCTTTATGATCGCGCGATTGCGGGTGGAAGAAAACTATACCGCTGGTGTGGCGATTGGCGATGTCATGCAAGCTTATGGCATAGGACGCGTCACTGCCTCCAATCGAATAGATCGAGCCATTGGTGACATAGTGTTTGGCGCGTTTGGCATGCAGCAATGGGCGCTGGATCAAGGCAGTCCAGTGGGGCGCGTGCTCGATCCAGCTATGGGACCGCCTCAAAGTGCTTTGGGTATCTTGGGCATTTCAGGCTGGTCAGCCTATTTCGGCCTGCTCGATATTGGTCAACCAAAGGCGGGCGAGACAGTGGTTGTGAGCGCGGGGACAGGGGCTGTGGGCGCGCTTGTCGGCCAGATCGCCAAACTACACGGATGCCGCACAATCGCGCTTGTGGGGAGTGAGAAGAAGGTCCGTCAAGCGATTGACCTTTATGGCTATGATGCGGCCATTGGACGCCATGACAGCGACTTTGACGCTCAGCTAAAGTGTGCCGCCCCACAAGGGATCGACGTCTATTTCGACAATGTCGGCGGCGATCTTTATGATCGTTTGTTGCCTTCTATGGCGATCGGCGGGCGTATTGTCGTGTGCGGCAGGCTTGCAACGGCCCATTTGTCAGACACTTCCGCCGACGTCGGCCCGCGCGATCACAACACAATCCTCGTCAAGCGTCTGCGCAAGCGGGGCTTTTTGGTCAGCGATTTTGCTGCCCGTTTTGGAGAAGCCTCAAAGACGCTCGCTGACTGGCAAGCCAAAGGCCACATCCGGCTTGCTGAAGATGTCCTGGAGGGGATTGAACAGGGACCCGCAGCCCTTCTGCGACTGTTAAGCGGCGGGAATATGGGCAAGCAATTGATCAGGGTCGCACCTTGATATTGAAAAGGACATGATATGACGCAACAAACCGCAGTGATCATTGGCGTTGGTCCCCAGCGCGGGGTGGGTGCGCAGTTATGCCACCGGTTCGCCAAGCTTGGCCTTCATGTCTTTATAGCAGGGCGCACGCTCGCCAAGGTCGAGGCCGTCGCCCAAGCCATCCGAGAGCAAGGCGGGCTGGCCACTGCCATAGAGGCCGACACCACAGACGAACAAGCCGTCATCGCCTTGTTTGCAGCTGCAAAGGCCCATGGCCCCGTCCGTTTGTCCATCTTCAATGCGGGAAACAACATGCCCGGTGATTTTCTGACCATGGAGGCTTCGTATTTTGAGCGGTGTTGGCGCATTGCCTGTTTTGGCGGATTCCTGTTCAGCCGCGAGGCTTTGCGTGCAATGGTGCCCAACGGCCAAGGCACACTCCTGATGACTGGGGCCAGTGCTTCCATGCGGGGCAAGCCCAATTTTGCCGCTTTCTCCTCCGCTAAGGGTGGCTTGCGCAATATGATGCAATCGCTGGCACGCGAATTCGGTCCCAAGGGCATCCATGTCGCCCATGTCGTGATCGATGGTGCGGTAGACGGAGACCGCATTCGCATCGGTCGACCCGAGGTTGCCAAGGCTTATGGTGAAGACCGACTGGTGGATATCGACGGTATCGTTGACGTCTACCAGCACCTTTATCAACAACCGCGTCGGGCTTGGTCACTTGAGGTCGATGTCCGCTCGTCTGTTGAGGAATTTTAAGATGAAGCTTGTTGGTGTTTACCTCTCACCCTTTGTTCGCCGTGTCGCAATTGCGCTAAATTGCTATGGCATCGCGTTTGAACGGGTTGAGGCATCCGTGGTGGATGGGCGTGCGACCATTGCCCAGTATAATGGCTTGGTCCGGGTGCCCTCACTCATCTTGGATGATGGCACTGTCTTAATTGACAGCCAGCAGATTCTGGCTGATTTGGATCGACAAGTCGCCCAAGACAAGCGGCTGTGTCCAGCATTGGAAAAAAGCCAGAGACCCTACGGGCAGATGCTGGCATTGCTCACAGGCGCACTCGAAAAGATGGTCGCGACTTTCTATGAAACCCGTCGCCGCCCGGCAGAAAAGATCTGGCCAGAATGGGCGGCCCAATGTGGGGATCAAGCTGTGGGTGGCATTGTCGCGGCAGAAGCGGGCGCATCCGATGACGTGCTCTTGGGGGGCTTTTTGTTTGAGCAGCGCCTGACCCATGCAGATATTGTCGCAGTTATCGCCTATGAAACACTATCCGGCGCTTTACCGGACCGGGTCAATGTGACTGTCTTGCCAAAACTGGCCGCGCTGGCATCTCGCCTTGGGCCGACAGCGGCTTTTGCGAGCACGCGGCCTTAAGTCGGCTTCATTATGCCTTGGAATAAAACGTCTATCAGCCAGTCTGCGTGGGCGTCTATTTCCTGAGATTGGTGGGTATCGACGCCATAGAGTTTTTTGATCAGGGCACTGCTGTGTACAAAATGAACCGCAGATCCGACAAACATGCTGGATAGATTGACCAGCGGAACATCACGGATCAAACCGTCTGCCTTGGCACGCTCCAACAAGGCGTCCACGTCCTTGTGCAAGGGGGCGAGGTAATTTTCAACCAGCCAGTCGAATCGGTCTGACTGCGCCGTGCTCTCCATCATCATCAAGCCGACATGTTGAGGGCATTGACCGCAGAATTGCACAAAAGACCGCACCATGATCTTTAGGGCCTGTATCGGGTCAAGATTGGTGGTGGCGGCACTGACCGCGCGATAAGCAATCACCAGATCTTTGAAGGCAAAATCAACTGCACTACGCCAGAGATCATCCTTGGACTTGAAGTGATAGTGAACCAACGGGTGCCCTGCCTTTGCCGCGCGCGCGATATCGGCGATGGAGGTTCCGTCAAAACCTTGCAGCGAAAAGCAACGTAAGGCGGCCTTCAAGATGTCGTCACGCGTCCCTCCGCTTGGCTCTTTCTTGCTGTGGGCGGGCGCTACAAATAAAGCCGAGCTTGAACCTTTAGCCACAATCTGTTCCATTCAAATGCCAGAAAAGCGTCGACCCAGAAAAGCGACTATATAGTATAGCACCGTGCGTGTTTGATCGACAAGGCAGCCCCTTGCCATCCACGTCAACTCAAAACCAGCTTTGGCTCAACCAGACTGCCGACGGCGCCAAACATGCCCAGTGCCGGGCCAGACAGATGGGCCACGATCGCGGTTTCATAAGATGGTCTGGCTTTGACCGCCTCCAACCAATGCTCAACATGGGGTAAGCGGCCGTCGCTCCAGATTTGGGCGAGATTCAAATGATCAAAGCGGAGCACATAGGGCAAAGCGGCGCAATCCGCGAGGCCAAAGGAGGCACTACTCAACCACTTGTCTTGCGCCAAAGCGTTTTCCATGGAGGTGATGAAATCAAGCAGGCGATCCAAGGCACTTTGGAATGCAGGCGCATCAACGCCCTGTTCGAACAAGGATAAGCGCACGGCGCGGGCATGATCGTCGGGGATCTTGTTGATTTCGGCCAACACGGCGTCAGGGTCCATTTGCATCATGATCACGCGCATAGCGGTCGCATATGTCAAGATACCACACGCCTCATGCACCCCTTCATCAATCCGCTTGATCCAGCGCTGCGCTTTATACCTTTCCAGCGCGCCCTTGGGCATCAACTCTGGACCCGCGCATGCCTCATCAAGATAAGCATTGATGAGGCTGGATTCGACAAGAACAACGTCGTCCACCTTCAAGCTCGGTACGACACCTGCGGGATTGATCGCCAGATAGGCATCATTTTTATGCTCACGCGATAGCAGATCAATCTCCACGCTGGTCCAAGCCACGGCTTTTTCCGCCAGCGCCATCCGGACTTTCTGCGAACAGGTCGACATGGGATTATGATAAAGTGTCAGATTCATGGGCGGCATCCTCTCTGCTGACACTTCAGTATTTGTTTTTGACATAAGTGTCAATTTCTGATATTGGCTATCTGAACAATGATAGCAATAGGCGGAGCGAAATGGACATCGAAATCAATCTGGACACTGTAACCGCGCGGATCGCAGAGATCGCCGCAACTTTGCCTTCGACAGGCAAGACCATCAAAATGGACGTGGGCTTTGAAGCCCCAATTATCTATGATGGCACAGTGACCCCAGCCAGTGTAGACAATGCCGACCGTGATACCGACGCCACCATCAAAATGGACAACGCAACCTTCTTTGAACTGTCAGAAGGCAAAACAACCGCACCGGCAGCCATGATGCGCGGCAAACTCAAAATCATCGGCAACATGGCCGCCGCAATGAGCTTCCAAGGTATCATGGATAAAGTACAAAAGTCCTATCTTGGGTAATGGCACAAGCCTTTAACAGTTTCTGCCATCCTATCTGTGCAAAACATCCACCTGATCTGATTTGCAAAGCAAAGTCCGCTGAGGGGCATGGTACTTAAGCAATTGTTTGACCAGTTATGGCGCGAAGCAGAATGTCTGCTTTTTGGGACGCCGAAAATGCTGGGGGCTATCCTGATGTCTTGGAGAAACGAGGATAGCCCGATGAGAAGCTAAACTTCGGTTGCCTCTGCCAAGGCCAAAGCGTCTTCGACATCTACACCAAGATATCTAACCGTACTTTCTATCTTTGTGTGGCCCAGCAGAATCTGGACTGCGCGGAGATTGCCTGTTTGCTTGTAGATTATGGAAGCCTTGGTTCTGCGCAGGGAATGGGTGCCAAAGTCTTCCCGCCTTAGCCCAATTCCAGTTACCCATTCATCGACAAGGCGCGCATATTGTCTGGTGCTCATGTGGTTTGTGTGGTCAGTTCGGCTTGGAAAGACAAAATCATCAAGAGATCCACCTCGACGCTCCAGCCACGCCAACATGCTCGCTTGCGCAGGTCCCAGAAGCTCAAACTGAACAGGTCGACCAGTCTTCTTTTGAATAACGATCGCACGAGTTTTGACGCGACCGCCACTCGTGACATCGCCTACTCGGACCTTGACGATATCGCAGCCCCTTAGCTTGCTATCGATTGCCAAGTCGAACAAAGCCCGATCGCGTAGGTGGCCCTCCCGATCGAGCAAAAATCTTATCGCCCAAACCTGCTGCGGCTTCAAAGCCCGCTTTGATCCCAACAATCGACCAGCATTCCAGGGCCGCCTAACCAAGGCCCCGGGATCGAAGTTTGAAAGTCCCATAGTCATCTCCTTCTCAGGCCCAAATTGGCCAAGGAGATTACTGAAAAATCGTCGTTAAAATCTGGCCTGATTGGCCGAAAGCGGAAGGTCTGGAGTGCGCATTCGCTCACAGCTTCAATAATAATCGCAAGACATGTGGCCGAAAGCTTACTCATTCTCCCAATTCAACCAGTACCGCGCATTTCGGTTTTCACCTGTTCGTATGATGGCACCGAGATCGACCAAATTGACGAGGTCACGGGTTGCCGTGGCGGGGGAAGCGCCGGTGATTTTCTGATAATTAGACGCGCTCATTCCCCCTTCAAACCCAGACGGCCCTGCCTCAAATAGGCGGAGGAGAGCTCGCTCTTGACGCGGATTGATGAGTGCCTGCAGGTCACTAAGCATTCTTGTCTTTGCAATGACGAAGAGGACCCGTCGGCGGGTATTTTGTTGGGCAGCTAGCACCGTTTCGCCAAACCATTCGATCCAGGGATCAATCTTATTTGAAAGGCTCGCCTCATGCAGTTTGGCGTAATAGGCACGTCGGTGAAGCTTTAAGGTCTCAGACAAAACGGTGAGGCTTGGTGCGCTGGTGGCTTGTGCTAGGGCAAGCTCTGCTATGGCGCGCCCGATCCGCCCGTTGCCATCTTCAAAGGGGTGAATGGATTCAAACCAAAGATGGGCGATTGCTGCGCGTGTCACAGCGGGCAGGAGCGCTGACCCTGTCGGACTGCTTGAACTGAACCAATCAAGAAAGGCATTCATTTCGTCAGGAACGCGGTCTGATGGTGGGGCTTCAAAATGAATGGTTTCGCGGCCGATTGGACCGGAGACAATTTGCATCGCGTCAGAATGGTTGCGATATCGGCCAATACTCGACAGATCTCGTCGCCCGTTCATCAGCATGCCATGCCAAGCATAGAGCCGATCCTGATCCAAGGGTGCATCAAAGCCACGATAAACATCGGCCATAAGCTCGACGGCTCCGGCCTCTTTGGGGCCAGATCGACGTAAGGGGGCTTGAAGGCCCAGTTGCCGTGCGAAGGAGGATTGCACACTTTCGCGGTCCAAGACCTCGCCTTCAATCGCAGAACTATCGAGTGTCTCTTGCGTAATGAGGTCTACAGTCAGGGTAAGGCGCTCAAGTTTTGGAACATGGGCCATTGCCCCGACGATTACGCCCGCATTTTTGAGAAAGCTGGCCTCAAGAGCGGTGTAGGCTTCACTTGAAAAAGTGAAGCGGGGCCAATCTGATTGTTGCCAATTCCATGTCATGAGCGATAGTTAGCCCTTCTATCGCTCATAAGCAATGAATTTATGAGCGATAGGGGCGCGGCCATCGCTCAAACTTTCCGCAGACGCGGGGACTACAGACTATCCAAATGAGGCCGCAGGCTGTCTGCCGTTGCCAATAAATTGGCAGCTTCCAGAGATAGGAGAAATTCTTCTGGAGTGAGTTCAGGTCTTTTGAACCGCTCGCGCATGCGTCTTATGGTTGAGACGGCGCGACCTGTATCGAGCGCAATTGTGTCCGCAATGAAGTCGTCAGAGGATCGTGCTTCAATATTGAGGCTATCGAGGATGTGGGCTGGAAAATCCTTGAGATTATCGGTGACGATAGCTGCGGCTTGAGTCTTAAGCGCGGCGGCTAAAACGTGCGCATCATTGGCATCAGGTAAGTCGCTCGCAACCGGCAGGAGATGCTCAAAATCGACGACTTCAGCATCCTCGAACGCCGCTCGCATTTGTTGGATTTGATGCGCGGCCTTTTCTTGGGCCTCTTCAATTGTGTTGCCGCGCTTGTGCAACATCCCTGAAATGGCCCCCTCTGTTTCGTCCAGAACCTGACCAGAACCAGCGGACGCGAGAGAAGTCCGCTTCAGCAAGTGACAGATGCAGATTCCTCGGCAGCACACGCGCTAACGTGCAGGCGTCGATAAAGGCTGTGTATCGATTGGCAAACAAGGGTGCTAGAGGAGTTCCGCGTCTATAGCCACAAGCGCATCGAGTGCTTCGCTGCGGCGGCCATCGCGCGATCGTTTATACTCAAAGAGATCCTCAGCCTTAATGCGCCTATGACGTCCAACGCGCTCGAAGGGCAAATCACCACGTTCCAAGACAGTGATTAGGAAGGGTCGTGACACATTGAGAATGTCAGCGGCCTGCTGAGTTGTCAGTTGCTGGCTGATTGGAACTAAGGTTACAGCATCGCCTTGGCCCAGATGGCGCAAGAGCTCGATGAGCAGGGCGGATAATCCCGGCGTGAGCGTCACTTCAGTTGGGGGCTGATCCACATTTTGTTGGAGCCGCAACGTTGTGCCGCCTTGTGCGTGAGCGGCCAAGATTTGACGTAGGTTATTTGCGACCGCGCGCTCATTTGCTGAGGGCAATCGGCTGCCCAATTCCTGGGCGTAGGCTGGCATTGTCATTTCTTTCTCCCGATGGCCTTGGTATCGTCTATTCGAAATAAACGCAACAAACGAAATAAACGTAAACTGTGTCGGCAAGATGGCGTGACCATCTTGGAGGATAGATCACGCTGAAACCCTACCAGCACGTCGAGCCAGTCTCGCTATTTCACTTAAAGCCCGCGTCTCCGAGTAATGAGCATCTCGTTCCACGGGCAAGCCTAGGGGCCCACGCAGGCGTTCAAGCTCTTTTAAACAAACCGAGCCCAATTCCGGACAACCATGCCCAAGATCACACAACCCAAAAGCAATATCGGGATTATCGGAATCAATTTCGGTTAGAAGCCAAGTCGCATTGGCGTCAGGGGTAAATAGCTTCACGACCGGAACGGGATCAATGTCCTCGCCGGCGGCAGAGCGTGCGCCATTGGCCAATAATTTCTGACGGATGATTTGGGTAAAAAGTGATTGTGTCATTTGAGCCTCTTTGAGGCCGCCGCGCACCATGCCGGCGAACCAGAAGCCTACCAGCCAGACCCCAAGGTGCAGCCGTCAAAGCCCTTGCGGCTTGACGGCAAGCCGTGTCTGGCACCCACTCCCAGAGTTCGCCAGCATGGGGCGGCAAGTACAGCTTGGTTAATCAAGCATTCTGAGCCACCCCAATGCAGGTACCTGTTGTGCCAGTTCAGGACTTCTTATGGGTCATTTAAGGACATGGAGGATTAGCGCTAACAATACTGCACACCCTTAAGTCATTGTATTTTAATATTAAATATGATAACCATCAAAAGGCCATCTGAGGGTGTGGACCAATACTCAGGCTGGCATGAACTATGCTTGGGTCCTCCTCTGCGGCAGGACCGCCTGTGCGGCCCTGCCGCGTCAACCAAAGGACGCCACAGCTTCCTGTGTGTCCTTTTTGGGGGGTGCAGGATGGGCGTTCGCGCACGACTTGTTTGTCTGGGAATTGGCGCAGTCATAGGATTGGCAGCCGCCACTCAAGTTGTTGCCTGGCGCTATCAGTTTCAACCAGCACTTGGGTGGGGACTGATGATTGGCGATGGGGCCAAGCTTTATCCACCTTGGGATTTTTTGATTTGGGCTAAGACTTGGGGGCAACTCTCCAAGCATCAGGCTGTGATCGGCTTGGGGCTCCCGTTCTTAATGCTGGGCCTGATTGTCTCGCTCTTTCTCATCAAGCTCTTTGATACACCGACTGGGGCAGGGGGCTCGGAGCTGAGCCTTGCCAAGAAGCGCCAAAGATCTTCTGGCTGGGGGAATAAGAAAGCGCTGATCAAAGCGGGGCTCACAAACGAGCAAGGCGTTATTTTCGGCCGACTTGAGCCCGAAAGCCCGCTAGATCGGCTTTCCTTCATCGCACCAGATCTTTTGGTCTCGCCAGATTTGAGGCCCATGTTGGTGACAGGGGGCACGCGATCGGGCAAGGGACGCGGGATTGTGGTCCCTAGCCTTCTTAATTGGAATTGGTCGGCTCTGATCTTTGATCCTAAGGCCGAACTTTGGGCGACGACAGCTGGCTTTAGAAAGAGCCTTGGTCCAACGCTCTTTTTTAATCCACGCTCACCTTATACCGCGCGCTTTAATCCGCTCGCCGAAATCAGCCCGGGTGAGGCCGCTGTTGGTCAAGTCAAACGTTTGGTGGAAATCCTGATAGAGCCAGGTGGACGCGATGGGCCATCCGACTTTTGGGATAAGCAGGGTGCCGATATGCTCCAAGCCCTCATCCTGCATGTCCTTTATACGGCCCCGGTTGACGAGAAGAATTTGGTGACGGTTCGCAATCTATCGGCTGACTTGGATTTAGCGGCCGCTCAGATGATTGCTACCCGCCATATTCCAAACCCAAAGGCTGGCCCCGAAAGTCCAAGAGAACCTGAAACCATTTGTCATCCTGATATTGCCCTGGCGGCGCGCGCATATGCTTCAGCGCACGAGAAGGGTCGCAAAAGCGTCCAGATGACGGTCCGCTCTTATCTCAATTGGATCGCGGGTCATGAGATTGAGCGGTCGATCAGTGCGAGCGATTTCCGGATTGGTGATCTGATGTGCAACCCCGAGCCCGTCAGTCTTTATGTCCAGGTGTCACCCGGTGATTTGAAGTCCTTGCAGCCCTTGGTCCGGCTCTTTTTTCATTTGGCCTCGACAAGTTTTACCACCCATATTGAGACTGATAGCGACGGCAGGCCCAAAGAGAATGCGCTCTTAATGGCGCTCGATGAGTTTCCACTCCTTGGTAAAGTGAGCTTCTTTGAGGACGTGGTTCGCTTGGCCTCGGGCTATGGCATCAAATGTCTCTTCGTTGCCCAAAGCTTGAATGACATTTCCCGCGTCTATGGCACCAATAATGGCTTCTTGGATAATACCCAGATTTATGTGGCCTTTGCTGCCCTTGATCCGGTGACACGGGAAAAGGTCTCAAAGCTTACCGGCAATGTCACCGAGACGAGGGTCAGTTCGAGCCTACCGCATCATTTTTCAGGCTCGGGCGGCAGCCGAACTTTGGCAGAAGTTGAACGGCCTTTGCTCGATGTCGCCGAAGTTGGCGCTTTGCCTGACGAGAAGCAATTGATCTTTATCGCAGGCCATAGACCCTATCTTCTACCCAAGCTGCGCTATGATAAAATTGGCTGGCTCGCCAAGCGCGCAAATCGTGCCGTGCCCGACCAAACCAAGCAGATTGATACACCTGAAAAGCCCGGCCATCCTTGGGGCTCAATCCAAAGCTCTGGTTTTGATCCAGAGGCAGAAGTCTCATTTGCAGGCGAAAGTGGTGGCGTGAAATATTTGCGCCCCGGCGCGCCAGCCCGGAAAAATTCAGGCGAACAAGAACCGCCAGCTGAGACCCAAACACCGCAACCAAAGGGTAAGAAGGCACCTGCTGAAAAGCCAAGACCACAAGAGGCCCTAGCAGCCGATCATCTAGCCTCATCAGCCGCGCAACCAACACATGGTCCAGAACGCGGCAACGATGATGAAAGTGCCTCATCGGGCCTTGAGAGCGTGCGTCAATCCTGGGGCACAATTCAAGAAGATAAGGCAACCCCGCCAAAACCCTCCAATGATCAATTGGCCTTTGAGTTTGGGCCCCAAGCTGAAACTCCGGCCAATGACCCCGATGATCTATTGGACCGGCTGCATGGAGGCAAAGGCTGATGGGCGCGCGTCCTCGTCTAATTGCCAAGCCCAAAGGGGAGGGCCTCAAGCCACCTCCCGCTAAGGTCCAGGTCTATTTGTCGAAGGCAGGACTTGGGGCAGCACTCGAACGGGAAGCCAAAGCGCGGCGGATAAGTCTAAGCCAAGCGGCTGAGGCTATTCTGGAGCGCGGCCTTAAAGGAAAGATTGAAGCAGATCCCGGTGATCGATTGTTGGCGATTGAGCGGCGCTTGAGTGATCATATGCGCCTGACCGCGCGTGATTTATTCGTCGTCGAAGAAATGCTCTTCATTGCCTTGCGCACCATCATTTCAAGATTGCCGGAACATCCCCAAGAACGAGACCCGGATTATCGGGCCGAGATTGATATTTCGATGGATGAGTTCATGGATGAGCTCTCTCGAAAAGTTCGCCAAGGCCGGATGCAATTTGAGGCAGGTCTCAAAGAACCACCCAAGGAAGAGGCTCAAACCGGTGACGCCGCCAATGATCCAGCCCCAACGCATAACGGTGAGGGGATTTAGTTCATGGCCAAGCTCGGTGATCATCCCATCATTGCCGAGCGCCGCCTTGAAGCTTTGCGTCACGCCCTTGGGCTAGAAGTACTCGCAGCCCTGATCGATCCAGAGGTGATTGAAATCCTGGCTAATCCCGACGGGCAATTAATCCTCGATAAGATTGGGTCGGGCCGCGCTCCAACCAATCAAACCCTAAGCCCTGAATCCCGCGACCGGGTGATCCGCTTGATTGCCGATTATGTTGGCGAGCCGGTCCTGCCCGAAGATCCACGACTATCTGGCATCTTGCCGGAGACAGGTGAACGCTTCCAAGGCGTGCTTCCCCCGGTTTGTCGCGCGCCAGCTTTTTCGATCCGTAAGCGGCCTGCGCGAATATTCACGCTCGCCGACTATCAAGCCCAAGGTATTTTAAGCCACGAGCAAAAGATACTTATCGAGCAAGCAGCCCAAGAGCGTCACAATATTCTGATTTCTGGAGGCACTTCCTCTGGCAAGACAACCTTGGCCAACGCCATTCTGGCACTGCCAGCTTTTGTCGATACCCGCACGATCCTGATTGAGGATACGCCCGAACTTCAATGTTCGGCTTGGGACCAAGTGGCTCTCCTGACGCGCCGCACCCCAAAAGTGATTGGGGTTGTTGATCTTGTTCGCGATAGCTTACGCTTGCGTCCTGACCGGATTGTTGTGGGCGAGATGCGCGATGGGGCCGCAGCGCTTGAGACCTTGAAGGCTTGGAACACGGGCCATCCAGGTGGGCTTTCGACCATTCATGCCAATAGCGCCAAAGACGCGCTATCCCGCCTTGAAGACCTGACCTGTGAAGTTGCGACGAGTATCCCTCGGCGCGCAATTGGTCAGGCGATCGATCTTGTCATCCATATTGCGCGCACCCGTGAGGGCCGTCGTGTGGAGGACCTTATTGAAGTGAGAGGAGAAGCAGAAGGAGCCTATCAAACACGTAAAATCGGGTGAGAAAGACCTGATCAAGCGCCAAACCCTCGCCCTAGCGCCAGAGACGCGCTCGCCCAACCGGACCCTGGAGACAGAGGCCCGGCGAGACCATTTGGAAGAACAAAAATCAATCTAAGTTATTTATATTATTACACTTTCTTCCTTAAGTTGGCATGAGTTATGCACAGGATATCCACAGGGACAAGAAGCGTCCCGGATTGGAGCAAAGCTATGAAAAATGCCAAATTTATCCGTCAGAGCCTTCTGACTTCGCTGACAACAGGCCTTGTCTTGGCAAGTCTTGCAAGCCCTGCCTTAGCCGGTGGCTCAGGCATGCCCTGGGAAGGTCCGCTGCAGCAAGTCGTCAATAGTTTGACCGGTCCTGTCGCCCAAGCAGGCGGGGTCATTGCGGTCACCATGTTTGGATTGGGCGTGGCGTTTTCAGAATCTGGTTCTGGTCTGCGCCGCGGTGTCTCCATTCTCTTTGGGATCGCGATTGCCTTTGCCGCAGCAAGCTTCTTCATGGGCTTCTTTGGTTTTGGTGGTGGAGCCACCATCGGCTGATAGCTTCAGACCAAAGTAAGATCAGGGGGAATAAACCCATGAGCGCTTTTCATCCAGATCGACCTGAGGGCTATGAACTACCCTTGGCGGGATCCTTGACCCAGCCCATCCTGATGGCGGGCTTGCCCAGAGAATATGCCATTTTAATGGGGACACTGGCTTTGGTTTTGGGCCTTGCCCTTAAGCTTTGGTGGCTCGGGCTTGTCTGGTGGGGTGTCGCCCATGGGGTGGGCCTTTGGTTTGCCAAGGTCGATGCGCAATTCCTCGATGTCTTGCGCCGCCATCTCAGACTTCCAGGCCATTTAGGGGCTTAAAGCCCCAGCCACCCTTCATTTCAACATTTAATCTGCCATGGACGCGGTCGCGTCCGGGAGTGATATCCCATGCGCTTTCTCGATGAATTCCGCCAGAAGCCCATCACTTTGGCTGACCACTTGCCTTGGGCTGCCTTGGTGGCGCCGGGCGTGCTCCTCAATAAGGATGGAAGCTTTTCAGCCTGCGTCAAATTTCGTGGGCCTGATCTTGAAAGCTCGACGCAAGAAGAGATGATGGCGGTGCGGGCCAGGCTCAATAATATGTTGAAGCGCTTGGGCACGGGCTGGTGTCTCCATATGGAGGCAAGGCGCAGACGGGCTGATCCCTATCCAGACCAATCCCCCATCAATCCGGCCGCTTGCCTCATTGATGAAGAGCGCAAGGCCCATTTTGGACAAGCAGGAACAGCTTTTGAGACCGATCATTTCGCGACCTTTACCTGGCTTCCGCCAGCCGATGATGTTCGCAAGGCTGAGAACTTCCTCTTCCAAAATCGCTCCAGTGACACACGCGATTGGCACGAGAGTTTAGCTCTGTTTAAGCGCGAGATCAGGATCCTCGTCGACCTCATGGCCGATGGTTTACCCGAAGCGCGTCTCATGTCCGATCAGGAGTTGCTGACCTATCTTCATGCCACCATCAGTCCCAAAGACCATCCGGTCTTAGTCCCTGAGACACCGGTTTTCTTAGATGCCCAATTGGCTGATACCGCCCTTTATGGTGGGCTTGCGCCTAAGCTTGGCGATCAACATCTTCGCGTCATCAGTGTTCGCTCCTTTCCTAGTCGGACCCTGCCAGGTCTTCTCGATGGCCTTGGCCAATTACCTTTCTCCTATCGCTGGGTGGCGCGCTGGATTGGTCTGGATAAGGCTGATGCAGAAGCAGAAATCATCCGCCTCAGAAAGCGCTGGTTTGCCAAGCGCAAAGGCATGGGAACCCTTCTTCGTGAGGCCATTACGAAAGAAGATGTACCCCTTCTCGACCGCGATGCGCAGGTCAAGGCGGATGAATGTGATGGCGCACTTGAAGCACTTGGCGCGGAGGTCTGTGCTTATGGCTGGCTCACACTGACAATCACGGTGCTTGATGCCCATGAGGGCAGGGTGACGGAGAAGGCCAGAGCCATTGAAGCCGCCCTCAACGCACAAGGCTTTGTTGCCCGAACCGAAGACCTCAATGCGGTTGAAGCGTGGCTCGGCTCTATTCCAGGCGAGCCCTATGCCGATGTCCGTCGGCCTATGCTGTCGACACTCAATCTGTGCGACCTCTTGCCGATCTCAGCGGTCTGGGCAGGACCCTCTGAAGATGCCCATTTGCAGGGTCCACCCTTATTGATTGCCGAGACTTCGGGGGCCACACCCTTTCGGTTGAGCCTGCATGTCGGCGATGTTGGCCACTCGATGATTGTGGGTCCAACGGGGTCAGGTAAGTCCGCACTTTTGTCCTTCATGGCGCTGCAATGGCTGCGCTACCCAAAAGCCCGCGTCATCTTCTTCGATAAGGGCAAGTCCGCGCGGGCTGCAACCCTTTGCGCCGGGGGCAGCTGGCATGGTTTGGGTCCAAACGCGCCTTATGCCCTCCAGCCTTTAGCCCGCATTGATGAGCCGGCAGAGAAGGCCTGGGCTTCTGAATGGTTGGCAGAGACGGCAGCCGCTGCAGGCACCATGATAACATCTAAGCATCGCGAGGAGATTTGGGCAGCACTTTCTAGCCTTGCAGCAGCACCAAAATCCCAGCGCACGCTCTCGATTTTCTCGGCCCTCTGTCAGGCGCGCGATATTAGTGCAGCACTTGAACCCTTCACGCTAAAAGGTCCCCATGGGGCACTTCTCGATGCGGCTGAGGTCCCAGAGGCCCCAAGCTTCTTTGAGACCTTTGAGTGCGAAGATTTGATGGCGACTCCAAGTGCCATTGGTCCAGTTCTGACGGCCTTGTTCCATGAAATTGAGGCAAGCCTCAACGGGGCACCCACGCTTCTCGTTTTGGATGAGGCTTGGCTCTTTTTGGGTGAGACCGGCTTTGCTGCTAAAATGCGCGAATGGCTGAAGACACTACGGAAGAAAAATGTCGCAGTCGTCTTTGCCACGCAAAGCTTGGACGATGTGGTCAATTCTCCGATTGCGACGACGCTGATTGAGAGTTGTCCGACCCACATCTTCTTGCCCAATCCGCGCGCATTAGAGTCAGCTAGCGCTGACCTTTACCGTCTCTTTGGGCTCAATAAGCGTCAGTTAGAACTCCTCGCGTTTGCTGCCCCAAAGCGGTCCTATTATATCCGCCAACCGCGGGGCAGGCGCATGTTTGATCTGCGCCTCAAGGGCGCGGCTCTCGCGATCTGCGGCGCGTCCAGTCCCGAAGATCAAAAGCTGATCGATCAGGTTCTGGAAATTAGCAAGACCGAACAAACGCCGGATGCCTTTGTGCGTGCCTTTCTGGAGGCCAAAGGCTTCGTAGGTGTTCAGGGTCTCTTTGACGCGCTCGCCACCTATCCCCTGATCGCCAACGACTTTGCCGCTTTTGAGCTGATCCAAGCCATCGCCAATGATGCCACCCCTTTCAATCTAGGAGGGCGGTTACATGCCACGCAATAAAAGTCTCCTGTTCGCTGCTGCAGCCTCAGCACTCGCGCTCCTGATCGCAGGGCCAGTGGCTATTGCACCAAAACTCGCCCATGCCGCGGTGGTCTATGACCCCACCAATCATATTCAAAATGTTCTCCAAGCAGCCCGTGCCTTAGAACAAATCCGAATACAGACCGAACAGCTCACCGCCCAAATTCGCTCGCTGTCTAAGAGTCCCTATGATCATTCGGGAGAGATTGGTCAGGCCATGCGGGCCTTGGATGATTTGGGTCAACAGGCGCGGGGACTGGCCACGACCGTGCGGGGTCTGGATCGGCAATTCTCAGAGCTCTATCCTGAAAATGGCGCGGCGCGCTCTGCAATGGCCCGTCTTGAAGCCGCCGCTCGACGTATTGAAGTCTCTCGTCAGACGGCCGAAGATCTAGCCCAAGTCGCTGCAAGCCTTGAAAGCGCGCGACCCAATCGGGCGGCGCGCATGCGGGGGGCGCTGGCGGCTTCTCGTGATGCAGAAGGCGAGACCGGGGCAATCCAATCCTCGGTTCAAGCGCTCGGCGTGCTGTCTGAACAACTCGAAGGCCTGCAAGCCTTGATGGCGGCTCAATCCCGCTTGGCCGCTCAAGAGGCAGCTGAGCGTGCCGCCAGCAAGCAAGAAGCGATTGCGGCCCGGCGTGCCCAATGGGCGCGGAAAGCGCAAAAGCCCAAGGCTCCTGCCTTCAACCCTCTACCTAACGCGCGTCAGTAGGGGACCTAGAATGGCTGTCTCATCCCAAACTGCCAATGATCTGATGACGGTGTTCTCCGGCACCATCTCCACAGGCTTTTCAAGCCTTGCTGGACCCGTCAATGGAATCTTTGGGCTGATGATTGGTCTGGTTGTCGCCCTTACTGGCCTTCAATGGGCTGTCTCTTCTAATCGCGATGTCTTGGCAGGAGCCTTCTCGAAGATCCTCGTGATTGGAGCCTTTGCTTATATCATCAATGATTGGCAGGGGCTTTCTGAGACCATTTTTGCGGGCTTTATGCAGATTGGTCTTACGGCGGGCGGTGGCTCGATCAGTGCAGCAGACTTCTTAAATCCCGGAGCCGTGATCGAGACTGGCTGGGAGATTGTCAAAGCAATTGGGGATGCCCCGACGGTGACCGAGAACCCGCTCGATGTGATCGGCAATCTTGTCGATGCCATCCTGATTGGGGTTTCCATGCTCGGGATCATGATCGCCTTTTCGGTCTTGGCCCTTCAGATCATTGTCACATTGCTAGAGTTCAAGATCGTCACCTTGGGCGGCTTTATCCTGCTTCCTTTTGGTATCTTTTCGAAGACAAGCTTTATGGCCGAACGTCCACTTGGCTATGTCGTTGCAGCTGGCCTTAAGGTGCTAGCGCTTGCGATCGTGGTCTCTGGCGCTCAGACCATCTTTGCCCAATTGATGCCAAGTCCTGAGCCTGACATCTATGAAGCGCTCACCATTTTGACGGCTGCCATCATTCTGGCGATGCTCTCGCTCTTTGCGCCCAATCTGGCTGCTGCCCTTGTCTCGGGCGGTCCAACCCTTGGGGCAGGGGCGTTGAGTGTGGGCGGGCTTGCTGTCGGAGCAGCTGGCGGGGCCGCCATTGCTGGGACCATGGCAGCGGGTGCAGAAGGAGCAGGTGCTGCGTCCCAGATTGCCACAAGTGCGCGCGCTGCAGCGGGTGCCGCAGCAGGCAAGCCTCCCGGACTAGGTCCTAGCACGGGTCCAAGTGGTGGCTCGAACCCATCTGGAACGCCGCCATCATCTCCATCATCGGCATCTTCGCCATCGCCAAGATCACCTTCGTTCCAACCATCAGCTATTGGCACAGGCTCATCAGCGACTGACGGGCGATCACCCACTGGGAATTCAGGTATTCAGCCCGAAATTTCATCCTTTGGGGGTAAGAATTCAGGTCAAGAAGCGCTTGGTCCCGATAATGGCGCTGAGACTTACCCCAAAAGGGGTAACAATGGCGGCGATAATTCAGAGTCATATCCAAAACGGGATGAAGGCCTATCACCGAGTTCTGAAAATACTAATGGGTTATACCCCAAAAGTGATAAGGAAGATGCTGAATCCTCCCAAAGCAGTAGGCTTCCGTCCGCGGCGATAGCATCAACTTCAGGCGACTCGCCCTCGGCTTCCGGGCGCTATCATCGCTTTCCGGCCTATGAGGCACGAACATCCAAAGCGCGCGCCTTCAATGCCTTCTTTGCCGCCAATACGGCGCGCCAGCTTCTACCCGCCAATGAGAACTCCGGTTCCTTGAGCCCATCCATCCGTGAGGAGGACTAAACATGCATCCTTTCTTCAAGCCAAAACCTGTCGGCACTCAGGCTTTGTCCGCGACGCCCATCGCCACGCCCTATCAGCGGGCAGGCCAGGTCTGGGATGACCGTATGGGTCTCACGCTTTCCCATGCCCGCAATTGGCGGAACATGGCTTTCGGGACACTGATCTTTGCGGGCTTCTTGGGCGCAGGCTGGTGGGTCCAAGCTCAAAGATCGGTCGTCAAGCCTTTTATTGTGGAAGTCTCAAGCTGGGGCCAAACTCAAAAGATCACGGCACTTGATCAGACTTATCGACCGAACGAAGCCCAAGTCTCCTTTGCCCTGTCGCGGTGGATCGCGGACGTACGCGGACGAAGTGTCGATCCAGTCCTGATCCGTCAGAATTTCATGCGGGCCTATGATTTTACGACGCCCAAGTCTGCGGCCTATCTCAATGCCTGGGCTCAAGACCATGATCCGTTCGCCAATGCAGGAAAAGAGGCAGTCGCGGTCAGCGTTCTCAATGTTGTCGCACGCTCGGAAAAGACCTTCGACATCCAGTGGCGGGAAGAGAAATTCACCAATGGCATGAGCGGCGGGGCAGAGCGATGGCGCGCGCTCGTCACGGTTCGCTTCGAGCCGCCCCGCTCGGAAGCCGAGCTTATGAAAAATCCACTTGGCATCAAAATCGAGGACATCTCATGGACACTCGACGCTCAATGATCACAGGCAGGGCTACGGCTTACGCCACAAGCTTGGCCTTGCTTCTGACGCTCTCCTTGCCGCTGGCGATACCAAGCGATGCAGGTGCCAAAGCGCGCTCAAGCGAGGCGCATAACACTATGCGTTCTCATAATCCCAAAAAGGCAAAGAGCACTAAACGTCGGACACAAGCTCGGACAGCCCAAGTCCCAGCTCAAACTCAAGAAGCTCGCACGCCCAAAGTCGGCCCTGCAGCCATTCGCGCGGCAAATGCGGAAGCTCTAGCGCCCTCGCGCGCCGATGGCTTCGTCAATGCGGCGCAAGTGTTTGGCTATCAGCCGGGCCGTGTTTATGAAGTCTGGACTGCACCCATGCGGATTACCGCGCTTAGTCTGGAGCCTGGCGAAAAGATCATTAGCAAGGCAGCGGGTGATACAGAACGCTGGATGATTGGCGATACGACATCTGGGGAAGCCGAGACCACACAAACCCATCTCTTGATCAAGCCTTATCGGGCAGGTCTCGCCACCAATATGGTCGTGACCACCAATCGACGCGTCTATCTGCTCGCGCTCAAAGCTTCAGGGGAGAGCGAGGCATTTAATGCGGCGGTGTCCTGGACCCACCCGCTGCCCCAGGCCCCCATAAGCCAGGCGGCAGCGGGGCCTTCCCTGACAGAGGCAAAGGCTGAAGCAGCTCCCCCGGTCCTTAAAGGCCATGGCCCTGAAGCCTACCGGATCCGGGCCGGGCGTTCGAAGCCTGGGTGGACGCCGCTTTCGGTCCATGATGACGGTCGGCAGACCTTCATCACCTTTCCAGACAGCCTTGGCACGACAGAGGCCCCACCACTCTTTGTCAGGAACGAGAAAGGCGAGGCCCAACTCACCAATTGGCGCAAGCAAGGCAATTCCTATGTCGTCGACCGGCTCTTCTTAAAGGCCGAGCTGCGCCTTGGCGGTGAGCGTCCCCAGATTGTGAAGATCGAGCGCAAAGGAGATCAGCCATGAAAGCCCCAGATGGAGCCATTCCCGAGCCAAATGATCCAGAAGTTGCGACCTTGGGCAAGCCACTGACGGGCGGACAGACCCTGCATGCACGGGTCGCACCCAAGCCCGCCCAACAGATCAATAAGTCCGCCGTGCGCGGCGTCTTCATTCTGTGTGGCAGTGTCATTTCGCTTTCGCTGATTTATGGCTTTGTCATCGATCCAGTGGTCAAAGCCGAAGCCCGCGCCAAGCAGGCCGATGAAGCCCGTGAGGCCCCAAGTGGATCTGTGCGACCTGCTGAAGTTTTGTCCCAAGGCCCTTCGACTTACGCTGAGCTGACCAACGCACCGAGACTGCCTAGTGAAGAAGCACTCGCGAGCTCCTCGCCAATTGTTCCTCCAGATGCCGGTCCAGCCCATGAGCCGCGCGTGATTATGGAAGACAGACCCGTATACAATGCCCAGCCCGCACGGCGGCAGCCAGCCCAAACGACCAGTCAAAACGGAAGCACCAACGAGACCCAAAAGGCGCGGCAGTCGGCTTTATTCTTTACCCAAACTCTAAACACGCCAACCCAAGTAGCCAGTCCCGTGGCCGCACCTATTCCGCAACAGGACCTTATTCAACGCAAGAAGGATTATGACGCCGTCTATGGGGACCGCGCGGTGCTTGCACCTTTGTCGCCTTATGAATTGAAGGCAGGCAGTGTCATTCCCGCAGCCTTATTGACCGCCATTGATACAGAGCGGGAAGGCCGCGTGATCGCCAGTGTCACCGAGAATGTCTTTGATACGGTCACGGGCAGCTATCTCTTGATCCCGCAAGGGTCACGATTGCTGGGTCGGTTTGATGGCGATCAGACTTATGGTGAACGCCGTGCCTTTCTGGTTTGGGAGCGTCTCCTCTTTCCAGATGGTCGGTCGATAACCCTTGCCCGTGAGCCAGGTGTGGATGGGAAAGGCGCAGGGGGTGTGGCTGGTCGAGTAGATCGTCGTATCCCGCAACTTCTGACCGCGACCTTGTTTGCTGGAGCCATCACGACCTTGGGCGAAGCTGCCCGTAAGGATGGAAACAACAAAGACACGAGCCTTTTGGGCGATGCCGGAGACGCAGCCGCGATTGAAGCTGCTCGTGTTGGCGGTCGCATGGTCGACAGGGAGCTTGAAGTCAAACCAACGATCCGCGTTCGTCAAGGAACACGTGTCCAAGTTCTCTTAACTCGCGATCTGATCCTGGAGCCAGCACCATGAAGATCGCTATCCTCATCACCTTGGTCATATCCAACGGCCTATTAGTGGCACAGTCCTTCATGCCCAATCAAAGGCATGCACCACTCGCCATCATTAATGAAACCCCCTCAATGCAAAAGGGGCTCTATGTTCGCATCGGTGATGCCCGAGAATTAAAGCGCGGCGAGATTGTCGCCATGGCCATGAACAAGAGTGCAAGGGACTATCTCGTCGACAAGCTTGGCTATCCAACTGACACATTTCTCATCAAACGGGTTGCAGCATTGCCCGGCGATATAGTCTGCCGACAAACAGATACCCTCACAGTCGCTGGCAAAACGCTTCAAGCCAAAGCCCGCGACAGGCATGGCAATGTCCTACCAAATTGGCAAGGTTGTCATCAGCTCTCAAATGAAGGAATCTTCATTCAGGGCGATCAACCTGGAAGTTTTGATAGCCGCTACTTTGGACCGGTTTCGAGAAATGCCCTGTCAGGCACCTATCGGCAGGTGCTCTCATGGTAGGTCGTAACTTCATCATCGCGCTGAGTTTGCTTGCAACGCCAGCGCTCGCTGATCCGCCGGACTGGACCCAAGCTGGCGGCAGCTTATTCATTGAGCCTCGCCTTAAGCTTGAGCGTAAGCTAGCGGAAGGCCCCAAACCCTCATCAACGCTCGACGAAGTTCGGGCTGATCCCATGCCCAATTTTGACGAAGTGAGATTATTGCCAGCCAAGCAGCCGTTCGACGCTTTGATCCGACAAATTGCGACGGAGACAGGTCTTGATCCCAAGCTTCTCCATGCCTTGGTGATTGTGGAGAGTGCTTACGACACTCGAGCTATAAGTCCGGTTGGCGCGCGCGGCTTAACCCAACTTATGCCGGCAACAGCCCGAGAGTTAGGCGTGGCCGATGCTTTTGACGGGGAAGAAAATCTGCGGGGAGGCGCGCGCTATCTGGCTGCCCAGATTGGCCGGTTTGGCGATCTAAGGCTGGCGCTAGCTGCCTACAATGCAGGCCCAAACCGCGTCGCCCGCCTCGGCCGTGTCCCGGATATTTCAGAAACCCAAAACTACGTCCGCGACGCAGTGGATTGTTATCTCGCGCTGACAGCGGGTCGTGGCATCCGTCACCGCAACCAATGTCGTGCGACAGGAAGGAGATAGATCTTGGCAAGAAGAAAAGCCGATAAGTCCGATAGTCCGCAAATGGACATGTTTGGCGGATGGGTGGCTCCACCCCTAGAGCAAAGTCCAAACCCCTTGGCACAGAGGCAAGAGCCTCGATCAATTGAAGTCGCCAATGATGATGCCGTTGGGCCTAATACTACTGGGCCTGAAGTCGCTGCGAACGACACCCCAATCCCTCAACCAGATCAGCCATTGGAAACACAAGCAACAAGCCAAACCATAAAGCGAGCGCAGCCCAAAGTCATGATCGCCACAGGCTGGGAAAATGACGAATGGTGGACGACGGCCATGGTATGCGCCTATCTCAAACTAGGCCGCAAAGCTATCTGGGAACGAACCCGCAATCCAAAGATTGGCTTCCCAAACCTACCCACTTTGGAAGTTGTCGCCATCGCTGGCGGGCAGGGGAGGTGAGGGCGTGGGCAATGTGCCCGGGGCAGAAGAGTTTCCCCGCAACTAAAGCATCGGATTGAATCTGTCCGGGGCCACCTGAAGCTAAACCAAGCGAAGCGCTCTTTGCCTGATTGTCTCGGCAAAGGCACGGATGGCATCGCCAGACAGCTCTGGACTAGATAGCTCGTCGGCAACATGGCCGATGCGGTCGAGCGTCAATCGCGACAATTCTTGCACGCGTGTTCGAACAAAGGGCGCGC
>VYLG01000058.1_pt1 | contig 33012 bp, 31 predicted proteins | sample 5114351 | NCBI WGS metagenome assembly VYLG01 (sample SAMN12291798, study PRJNA351875) | freshwater metagenome | isolation source: freshwater lake | place: USA: Michigan, Kent Lake | collected 2013-08-15
CGTGCTCGTGACAAGCGGCTTGAGCGCAGGCCAACGTATTGTTGTTGCTGGCAGTCCGCTGCTGGCGCAAGTGCGATAGGGGGGCGGGTGCATGTTCGATACCATTGTTAATGTCTCGCTGCGTAACCGAATTCTTGTTCTTTTTGCTGCACTTGCTCTCATGTTATTTGGCGGGCTGTCCATCACACGCCTACCGGTGGACGTGTTGCCTGACCTCAATAAGCCAACCGTTACCATCATGACCGAAGCAGGCGGTATGGCACCGCCCGAAGTGGAAGCCCTGATTAGTCAGCCCTTGGAAAACGCGATGAGCGGTATTCCCGGCGTAGAACGCGTGCGTTCTGTATCGGGTGTTGGATTGTCCCTTGTCTATGTAGAGTTCAACTGGGCAGCAGAAATCTTTAAAGCGCGCCAACAAGTCTCCGAGCGTTTGGCCCTAGCCAAAGAAAGCATGGGCAATGTAGACCATGCCCCCGCTATGGGGCCCGTTACGTCTATCATGGGCGAGATCATGCTGGTTGCGATTCCCTATGGTGATGCCGATCCAAAGTTAGCCCGTGAAATTGCAGATTTCCAAATCCGTCCACGCCTCTTGACGATCCCCGGTGTGGCGCAAGTTATTCCCATTGGCGGGCAAGTGCGTCAGTTTCGCATCGCCCCCGATACGGCACGTATGGCGCAATTGGGTGTAACTCTGGAAGGCCTTGAAGGAGCCGTCACAGGGTTCTCCCAGAATGCGGGAGGTGGCTTTATCGATCAGAACGGACAAGAGTTTGTGATCCGCGGGCTGGCTAAAACGACCAAATTGGCTGATTTGGCGACACTGCCTGTTACAACAGCAACAGGCAGCAGTGTGCCGCTATCGAGCCTTGCCAATGTGGATTTTGGTGCACGGTTCCGGCGTGGAGACGCAGGTTATCGCGGTGGGCCAGCCGTTATGATCGGGGTGCAAAAGCAACCCGGTGCTGATACGGTTAAAGTGACGCAAGCTGTTGAAGCGGCATTGGCAGAAATAACCAAGAGCTTGCCAGCGGGCATAAAAGCCGACCGCGTGCAAATGCGCCAAGCTGACTTCATCGAAGCCTCAATCTCAACTTTGCAAAAAGCGATAATAGAAGCTGCCATTGTGGTGGCGGTGATCTTGTTTGCGTTTTTGTTGAATGTGCGCACAACCGCCATATCGCTCATCGCTTTACCCTTGTCATTTATGGTAACAGCTTTGGTGTTTTTCGCTATGGGGCTATCTATCAATACAATGACGCTGGGCGGACTGGCCATTGCGGCAGGTTCATTGGTGGATGATGCAGTCGTCGGTGTAGAAAACGTCTATCGCCGCTTGAAGGAAAACCGACAGGCCGACGAACCAAAAGCGCCTTTACTTGTGATCGCGAATGCCGTCGGCGAGGTTCGTTCGGGCATTGTTTACGCAACAATGATCATCATTCTCGTATTTTTGCCAATGTTCTTTTTAAGCGGCATCGAGGGCAAATTATTCCAGCCTTTGGGCGTTGCTTATGTAGTGTCGATCCTCGCCAGTCTGTTTATCTCGATGACAGTCACGCCGGTATTGTGCCATTGGCTTTTGTCCAACGCTAAATCCTTGCACGAAGAAAAAGATACATTCATTGTAGCTACGTTAAAACGATGGAACAAGGCAGCCCTTGAATGGGGGTTTTCACGCGGTAAAGCCGTGGTTTCAGGCGCGGCTATCTTAGCGATCATTGCACTGGGTGCAGCAGCGTTTCTGCCACGCGCTTTCCTGCCAGCCTTCAACGAAAGCACATTGCTGGCCAGCATCGTCTTGCAGCCGGGTATCAGCCTTGAAGAAAGTGCTCGCGTTGGCGCCACGGCAGAGCGTTTGATCCAAAGTGTTGATGGCGTTGACAGCGTAAGCCGACGTACCGGGCGCGCAGAACTGGATGAACATGCCGAAGGTGTGCATTCCAACGAACTCGATATCAAGCTGAAGCCAGGCCTGTCGGCCCATAAGCGCGAAGACGTAATGGCCGATATCCGCAAAGTGCTGGCACCTCTCCCAGCCAGTGTTGGCATTGGCGGACCGTTGGCTCACCGCATTGATCACATGCTGTCGGGCGTTACCTCGCCTGTTGCCGTGAAGGTATTTGCCGAGGATCAAGATGGCGCACGCGTTGCGGCAGAAGCTCTGCGGACGCGCATGTCAGCGATTGAGGGACTTGTTGATGTTCGGGTCGAGAAAATCGTGCGTGTTCCCCAATTGGACGTGCAAATCGACTATCAACGCGCCGCAACTTATGGGGCAAGTGCGACACAAATCATGGAAGCCTTGGACATGTTGTCAGGCGGTAAAGTGGTATCAAACGTTATCGACGGCACCCGCCGCTATGATGTGGTGATCCGGCTTGACGATAATGCCCGCACCACCCAAGGCTTGGCTGCCACATTGATTGAAACGCCAAAGGGACCAGTCCCTTTGTCGACACTTGCAACTGTCGTTGAATCCGACGGCCCCAACCAAATCGCACGCGAAAATGGTAAGCGCCGGATTGTCGTCCAGGCCAATCTGGCACCGGGTGCTAATTTAGGGGCCATCACAGCGGCCATCAATGAAGCAACTGCAGCAACCCCGTTGCCAGAAGGCGGTTTTTATCGATTGGAAGGTCAGTTTGAAGCACAAGCGGCCGCAACCGCAACAATTGGCGGTCTATCGCTGGTGTCTTTCGCGTTGATCTTTGCGCTACTGTACACACGCTACCGCTCAGCCACTTTGGCGTGGATTGTCATGGGTGGAATACCCATGGCCTTGGTAGGTTCGGTTGCTGCTCTTTGGATAGCCAACTTGCCCATCTCGGTTGCGACTCTCGTTGGTTTTGTAACCCTCACAGGCATCGCGGCGCGCAATGGCATTTTGAAGATTAGCCACTATCTGAACCTCGCCCTTCAAGAAGGCGAAAGCTTTGGCGAGGCACTGATTGTGCGCGGAACGTTGGAGCGTCTTACGCCCGTTTTGATGACAGCTCTTGCCACTGGACTAGGGCTCATCCCCTTGATCTTAGGGGCGGGGGAACCGGGTAAGGAAATCTTACAACCCGTCGCGGTCACTATCTTTGGCGGTCTAATATCAGCTACGCTTCTCGATGCTGTCGTTACCCCCATCCTGTTTGCTCTATTCGGGCGCCCATCCCTTGACCGCCTGATCGCAGACCGTGATGCAGGCCAAGCTCAGGAGGCATTCTAATATGCAAAAGACACATCAAACCACCCGCATCCTCGCCCTTATGGCGATTTCCTCCCTTGTTCTTGGCCTTGCCGCTTGTGGTCAAGGCGGGGCAGCCAAGACCGATGCGCCAAAGGCTGAAGCTAGTGCTGCGACCAGTGCTGAGGCGAAGGATGCTGCGCTCACTTTGGTCACCAGCCAGCCTCCAGTGGTGGGCCAACCCGTTACTGTTACGCTCAATCTTAAAGGCCAAGAGGGCAAGCCACTTGGTCCTGACGCGATTGCAACCAAGCATGAAAACAAAGTCCATGTCATGATCGTTGATGCGGGCCTAGAGGATTACACTCATGTTCACGCAACACCGGGTGCCAATCCCGGCGAATGGAATGTGGCGTTCACGCCAAAGCTCGCGCGCTCCTACAAAGTCTGGGCGGACTTTGAGTTGGGCAGTGATGCGCCTGCACCCAAAGCAAAAGACGAAGGCCATGCGCATGGAGTTGGCGCTGACCACAGCCACGATGCGCCAAAGGCCGCTGATGCCCATCCCCAAAACCCGTCAGCAGACCTCCTTGTCGGGTCAGACGTTGCGCCTGCTCTTACGGCGACCCAATCCCTAACTTCAGTGGTAGATGGTATGACCTTCACCCTCTCGCTGGGTGGGGCCGCGACTAAAGGTCAGCACGTGATGACAACGCTGACTATAGCCGACGCTGCGGGTACGCCGTTTGCAGGCCTTGAGCCCATCATGGGCGCTTATGCGCATTTAGTGGGTTTTTCCGAAGGCGGTGCCAGCATGCTGCACGGCCATCCAGAAGGGGCAGAACCCAAGGATAAAGCCGCACGCGGTGGACCGATCCTTGGCTTTGAACTGCATCCCAAAGTCAGCGGGACGCACAGACTGTTTTTGCAAGTGCAAAAGGGTGGCAAGGTTTTGGTCGTGCCTTTCACTTTGGTTGTTGGTTGAATTTTACCCAGAGGAGAGTTGAGATATGACATTCTTTATCAAAGTTATGATCTCCGCTCTCCTGATTGGGGCCATAGCAGAGATAGCCAAGCGCAACCCAACTATGGGTGCGCTTGTTGCGTCTCTGCCGCTGGTCAGTATTTTGGCGGTGATCTGGCTCTGGCGCGAGACCCAAGACCCGGTTTTGATCGCCAGTCATTTGTCGTCAACCTTTTGGCTGGTCTTGCCCAGCCTGCCGATGTTCCTTGTAATCCCGATGCTGTTGCGTTCGGGCATGGGGTTCTGGCTGGCGCTTAGCTTTGGAATTGTGCTGACGATCAGCCTTTACGGCGCAATGATGTTTGGCGCGAAGATGTTGAAAGTCACTTTGTAATCGCAACTCACTTGTAAGAAGGAAATTTTGTTATGAAGTTTGCACTTGTATCCATCTTGGCTCTTGCCATTGGAATGCCAAACCTGGCTCTCGCTCATACGCTGACAGTGGATTTTTCCAGTCAGCAAGCCAAAATCGCATTGGCCCATGATGGCGCATTTGATCCCGTTCCTACGGCGCGAATATCGCAAGTCACGGCCGTAGACCGTCGCGGCAGGGCACTTCCGGCACAGGCTGTTGCCAGCGGTAACGGCACAGCCCTATCCCTCACAGGGCGCACGCCTACAGGTGCCGTATGGGTCAGTTATGCTGGTCTTGCGTCTGGCACCTCAGCGACAGGCGAGCGCCGCCCCGGCCCCAAAGGGACGCACGCCGACGCCACCAATGTGGGCCGCAGCCAAGTTTATGCGCTGGCAATCAACAATCCGGCGACGCCAATCACAAGCCTTCCCATGGGACGGATCGCACTTGTGCCCGTTTCGCCATTGACGGGTGCGCGGGCGGGAACTACCCTGAGGGTCAAGGCAATTTACGCAGGCGCACCCTTGGCTAACACTGTCGTTCGCCTTGAAGCGCTGACGCTTGAACAAGGTGGAGCGAGCGTCACGACAGACGCAAATGGCGAAGCTACTATTACGCTGGGGGCGCCAGGTCGCCGATTATTTGCGATCTCGCAGTCAGAAAGTCCGTCGTCGGACATAACGGTCGATACTTTACGCCTACAAGCAAGCTTTGGTTTTGACGTCCTGCCAGCCCGATGAGTGAAACACTGACCCCTCTGAGCCAAACAAAAAGCCAATATCCGGGCGATATTCGGGCCTTAACGTCTTTGCGGTTCGCGGCGGCGCTGTGGGTATTGATCTATTTTTTTGGCGGCAAGCTGGGCTGGCATGATGCCTCCGGCTTTGCCGCTAAAGGCTATTTAGGCGTAGATTTGTTTTTTATTCTCTCCGGTTTCATTTTGGCCCATGTCTATGGCGGCCGAATTGAGACCCAAGGGATAAGCAAGTTTGCCTTTGGCTCATTTTTGTGGGCGCGTTTGGCGCGCATTTATCCCGTCCATCTGGTTGTCCTGTTGAGCTTGGTGTTGCTTTGGGCTCTAGCAACGGCCTTTGGCATATCTATCGACGCGAGCTTTGACCCGAAAACTCTGTGGGCGCACCTGACTTTGTTGCACGCTTGGAACACTGTCCCATCGGGTGGCTGGAACCACCCGTCGTGGTCAATATCAGCAGAGTGGTTTGCCTATCTCATTTTCCCGATTGTCGGCTTTGTGTGCGCATGGCTGTTTAACCGTCACAGATTAGCCCCGCTTTTGCTTTTGGCTTTGTTCCCGTTGGCATGGTTATGTTCCAAATCGATGGGCTTTCCCGATCTGACTGTATTAACGGGTGAAGGCGGGTTTTTACGCATTATCCCTTCGTTTTTCGCTGGTGCCGCCTTGTGGTGGGTTGGACGGCAATTGGTTCTTCCGCAAGCGGCTGGGCTAGTCATTGTTAGTGTTAGCGTTCTTTGGCTTGTCGCGGCGACGTCCCTGCGTGCGCCTGACGTTGTTAGCTGGTTTGGTCTAGCAGGCATTGTGTTTGGCTTGGCTGAAAGTTCAAAATTCACCAATGAGGGCTTTGCGCGTGGCAAGTTTGCCATTTGGTTGGGCGAGATCAGCTATAGCCTTTATATGGGCCATGTGTTGGTCGATTTGGTCGTTAGCCAAGTTGCAAAACGCGTCGTAACCGACCCCGTTCAACTTGGCGCCCTAGGCCCATTTATCGCCCTGCTCGGCTTACTAGGTTCCCTCGTCTTTGCTGCCATCTTGTTTCACGGGGTTGAGACTCCTGCGCGCAATTGGCTGCGCTCGCGCGATCCGTTCAAGCACTAAAGAAAGCAACTAAAATGTCCCAATCATCGCCAGACAATAGTCCTGCCCAACAGCACCATGACGACGATGGGCATGATCACGCGCACGCCCATGGCGGCATCTTTGGGGAACGCACCGAGCTATACTTTGCGCTCATTTGCGGCGTGCTTTTAGCCAGTGGCTTTATCATTTCAAAGACGACCAGCCTAAATGATTGGGTGCCGCGCGGGCTTTACATCGCCGCCTATTTTTTCGGCGGTTATTTCACACTGAAAGAGGCGATAGAAGCGCTTAGCGCCCGAAAGTTTCAAATCGATTCCCTCATGCTGGTCGCAGCAGCGGGGGCAGCCGCACTTGATGCATGGGCAGAGGGTGCGTTGCTGTTGTTCTTATTCTCCATCGGCCACGCGCTGGAACAATATGCGATGGGCCGCGCTAAGCGGGCCATTGAAGCACTGGCAGAGCTTGCCCCCCAAACGGCCTTGGTGCGCCGTGGCGACAGCACGCAGGAGATCGCGGTCAGTGCGCTGGTCATTGGCGACATCGTGGTCGTAAAGCCCAATGAACGCTTGGCCGCAGATGGCTTTGTCATAGAAGGCCATAGTGCAGTCAACCAAGCCCCAGTCACAGGGGAGAGCGTGCCCGCAGACAAGCAACCGGTGAACGACATTGCGCTCGCCGCCGCGGAGCCTACGCGTGTTGATAAAGCCAGCATCGTGTTCGCTGGCACCATCAACGGCTCAGGGCTTCTCGCTATCTATGTCACGCGCCTATCCAGTGACACGACATTGGCGCGCGTGGTGAAAATGGTCAGTGAGGCTCAGTCTCAAAAGTCCCCCTCCCAATTGTTCACCGACAAATTTCAAAAGATATTCGTGCCTGCTGTCTTGGCACTTGTCACTTTGCTCTTGTGTGCAGGCTTTGTGATCGATGAGCCTTTCCGCGACACCTTTTACCGCGCGATGGCCGTATTGGTCGCCGCCAGTCCGTGCGCTTTGGCCATAGCAACACCAAGTGCTGTATTGTCCGGCGTCGCCCGCGCGGCGCGCGGCGGCGTGCTGATCAAAGGCGGCGCACCACTTGAGGCGCTGGGTAGTCTCACCGCCATTGCTTTTGACAAAACCGGCACGCTTACTGAGGGTCGGCCGCGCTTGATTGATGTTGTGCCCGCACAAGGTATCACCGAAGCAGAACTCCTTACCATCGCCGTAGCCGTTGAACGCCTTAGCGATCACCCCCTTGCCAGTGCTATCGTGCGTGATGGTGCCGAAAAACTAGGCCAAGCGAAAATCCCAACGGCAACCGATATACGTGCAATCATTGGCCGCGGTATCGAAGCACGTGTCGATGGCAATTTGATCCATATCGGCAGCGACAAATTATTCTCCGACGTGGAAGGTATTGCCCTGCCTCAAGCCATCGCGGAGAGCGCCCAAGGTCTGCGCCAAAATGGCCGCACCATCATGATTGTCCGCGCAGCAGAGCGCTATTTGGGCGTTTTGGGTCTGATGGATACCCCGCGCCCTGAGGCCAAAGCCACCATCGCCGCACTGCGCGATCTTGGCATCACCCGTATGATCATGATTTCCGGCGACAGCCAGCCGGTCGCCGACGCCATCGCCAAGGAAGTTGGTCTTGACGAGGCGTGGGGCGATCTCATGCCACAAGACAAAGTCACGGCGATCAAAAAACTCCAAGCCCAACAAAAAGTCGCGATGCTCGGAGATGGCGTGAATGACGCGCCCGCCATGGCCAGCGCCAGCGTTGGTATTGCAATGGGGGCAGCAGGCTCAGACGTAGCGCTCGAAACGGCCGACGTAGCGCTCATGGCTGACGATCTCAGCCATTTACCGTTTGCTGTTGGCCTCAGCCGAAAAACCAACAAAACGATCAAACAGAACCTGTTCTTTAGTCTTGGCGTTGTCGGTCTACTGGTACCTGCAACCATCTTTGGCCTTGGGATTGGTCCGGCCGTGTTGATGCACGAGGGCTCAACCTTAATCGTTGTTTTCAACGCGCTAAGGCTGTTGGCTTATTCACCTCGACCTGATGCTTAGGTAATCCCCGGCGGCAAGGCGAAGTCTTTGCTGTCGGTCACTGTTCAACAAGGAAGGAATCGCAAAATGTCTAAAATGCCTCTACTTAGTGTCATTATTTTGACCCAGATTGGACCTGCCACGGCCGGGGCCACTGAGCCAGTGATGCCACAGAGAAATACTGTTGTTGCCGCTGCATCTGATGTGTCAGAGCTTGCTGGCCGCTGTCGAGCCGAAGCCCAGCAAACTCATAATGTGGGCGTCTTTCCAAGAAGGCGACCAGGAAATAGCGTTGCTGTGCGCCGTCATTCTCTTGCGCTCATTAAGTTTTGTGACGCCTATGAAGGTAAATCTAGCAGAGAATTTTGGGATCAAATCTCGGCATCCAAGGAGCCAAGTGAACGACAAGAAACATTTTTAAGAGCCTGTCTATCGCAAGCAAATGGAGGGCGGTCGACAGTGTTCAAACCTGCTCGGCATCATATCGAGCGCATGTCCTCTATTTGCGAAGAAATGTCAGAAAAATTGCCAAGCGAATGACCTGAGTTCTTCTGCTTTTGCTCAAGGCAAGTCCAGAAAACACTAAAAGTTTATTTTGATTTTCCTCGGACAAATAGAGATTTCGGATCAACAAGGAGGCAATAAATGTATCAACTGGAGCGAAGTCTCACTATTGCCTTGAAGCCTTACTTTTATTTTCCAATGCTACACTTGTGGCTCTCGTCGAAGTGCTTGAAGAACGATTCTCTATCAGGGCAGTCACGTTAGAGATGGACCATGGTAAGCTTGCGTCATGTTACGCATGTTAAAATTCAAAGGCGCTAACTCATGACGGTCATCAGCACGCCGATCCAGGTTTTTGTGTATGCCGCAGCGGCCGCGGCCGAAATTGGGGGCTGCTTTGCGGTTTGGGCAGTTCTCCGCAATGGAGCACCTAAGCTCTGGCTTTTGGTCGGCGTTTGTTTGCTCGTGATTTTTGCCTGGCTATTGACCTTGATCCCGTCAAACAGTGCAGGGCGCGCTTTTGCAGCCTATGGGGGCATATACATCGTATCATCATTGGGCGTGATGTGGTTTCTTGAGCGCACTAGGCCCGATGTTTGGGATATCAGTGGCGGGCTCATATGCTTACTGGGTGCTGGGCTCATCCTTTTTGCGCCCCGCACGTACTAAGGCTTAAGCGTGTTGGTGTTCAGCCTCTCGAATGGAATGTGGCGTTCACGCTAACGCTGGCGCGCACCTACAAGGTTTGGGCCGACTTTGAGTTGGGGAGTGATGCGCCTGCACCCAAAGCAAAAGACGACGGCCCTACTAAGACATGGTACTGAGTTAGTTGACAGATTTTACTGCGGGCGTTGGAGATCAAGTGCCGTATCGGAGCGACCGTGGATGATATTCCAAAGAACTTGCTCTATGCGGCGTTCTCACGCTGTCTCTGGTTTTTTAAAACTGTGAGTCCAGACGGATCCCGTTCAAGCAATAACAACGCACTTGTAAGCCCATGGCTAACAAGAACGTCACCGCTCTCATATTTTTGAAACGCGTTCGGCCCACCACCGATTAATCGACCGGCGTCCTTTTGCGTTAATCTCAAGCGTTTTCTGATACGGCGCACGGTCTCGGGCACTAATAAATTTTCCACTTCGGCCTTTAACCTATTGAGAGCACGGTCTGAGACCTTCAAATCCTCACCGGTATGAATACTTTCGTCACTCTCATCACAATACCAGCCAGGCATCTGTATCTCTACTTGATGGCCCTTGTATTTAATCGTAATCGGCCGGACGTCACGATACATAACAGAGCCCGTTTCGGGACAGGTGGGGTTACTCATCGACCTTCTCCTTGAACGACAAAAGCAAAAACTCGGCCACAGCATCAGCCGTAAACTTTACGTACAATGTCCCTTGACGGGACGGAACATGATACACATCTTGCCATACTCTGTGGTCGCCATGTGAAGTCATAGACTTATAAAAATGACGCCGTTCAATCGTCTGAATAATAGCAACGATGTCGGCTCTGCCAAAACCAAGTGATGTGGCTCCTCTAAGCGCCGAACCGGTAACATTTAGACGATCAACCGCCGAAAATGTAGCTTTGACCGCTTCAATGTCATAAGTGGGCTTACGCTTATCAGTCATTAATCTTGCTACCACCATAATGGTGTTTTTTCAAGGGGCAAATTTGCGAAGAAAAGCCCCATCCTATTCGCACGAATGTGGCAGGACGAGCCAGATCAACTACATCAAGTCGACCCCAATATCTCGCTTCTACCGTCTGCAACATCTCCATACGCACAGTACCTAGCCCAGTTGATGTCTCACCGATATGTGGCCCGCGCCGAAAGGATGCGATAAAACGAGGCGACTACGACAATAAACGGACATAATGACACTGCCGACTACTCCCCGTTTCGCACTTACAAAATCGATATTTTGTTAGAGGGAAAGCAGCAGGTGTTATAAGCCATCAATGACCGCGATGATTGCCATAAAAGGTGGTCAGGTTTGGCCCAGATGGTGGTTTCTCGAAAGCAGACATTTAACGGCCAGAAGAATGTGTGCATCTCAACGCATTCGGAGGTCCAACAAGCTTCTGGCTGGATTTTATGGGGCGCGGTCACCTCGCATCTAAGTTTTGGTGACGCCCTTCAAGCTTTGCTTCACTTTGCCCGGTAGCGTGACAGAGACCATCCGAATTGGATGGCACCACCCCTTAAGACTAGGCCTAATAGAAAAGCGCCCGATACCGCGATCTCGTGACCAAACCCCATTGCATTCAAACCAACAAAAGAAGAAGCCGCAACTAAGGCGGCGGTGACATAGATCTCGTAGGAAAAGATGATCGACCGTTCTTGGCTTAGCGTGTCGCGAATAATGCCGCCGAAACAGGCTGTTATCATACCCATGATAACCGCAACAATTGGATGCGCACCGGCCCCAAGAGCGCGCTCAGCCCCTGTAGCCGCGAAAAGCGCGAGGCCAGCCGCATCGAGCCATAGCAAAAGCCGATAGCGCGGGTGGACGAGATGAGCGCTAAAGAATGCCAGTATCGACACACCGGCACAGACAAGCACATAGATTGGCTGCTCAATCCAAAAGATAGGATGAATATCCAGCAATAGGTCGCGCAGAGTGCCGCCACCAATGCCGGTAACTGTGCCCAGAAGGATAAAGCCAACCAAATCCATCTGACTGCGCGAGGCAACTAAAGCCCCTGTCAACGAAAAGACAATGATTCCAAGCCAGTCAAGCGCTGTAATTAGATTTTCAAACACTTGCCGCCCCTGTTGAACCGGCACCGATAGCACCACGCGAGCAACATAAGTTCAAGTCTTGTGGGAATTGGTCGATTTGCGGGCCCTCTAAGACATCTTCAGGGATCGAAGTCTCGCCCCCAATCCCTTCCTAATTTTATTACAGATATCCCGCGTCGATAGACAGCCTGCCCCCCCAATAAAGAACCAGACCATCTGTTTTCGGTAAAGTTCAGCTGAAATGCCGACAGTTTCAAATGCGCCCAAGCACGACATGGCGCCCAATCAACGAACACCTCCCAAGCGGACACAGGTCATATCCCGCTTGTTGATATGAAGAACTGATGGCTCCAGAACTAAACTCACTCCGTGAAACCCACGATCGATAAAGTGGATGAGGGAATTCGTGGGGGATTGCGTCTAGATGGTGTAGGAAGCCGCGATAGGAGCATTTGAGATGCATGACCTGGATCTGGATCAGCTTTTAAATAGGTTGAGTGCCGATACGCGTGCGCCAGTCGATCTGGAGCGACGTGTTTGGACGCGACTTGCGACAAATCAGGGCGAAGCTGAGGTGGCATTGGCTGGCCAAGGCATCGGTACCCTGATCTTCGGGCAGCTATTTGGGTGGCAGGGCACCATAAGCCTTATGTGTTTGGCCGCCTTGATTGGTTTTGCTGTCGCAGACTTGACAAAGCCGGTTCAGTTTGAGGCTGCCCCTTCTCAGTCCGCAGCTATGAGCAGTTGGGTGGGCGACGTTGGCCCCCGTGTACCCTCCAGCATTTTGGGAGAGTAAGCGATGGCGTCAGGCGTGCGGCTTGTAATCGTAGGGACAGCGATTGGTCTATTTGCTTTGGCGGCAGGCTACGGCGGTGCGTGGTTGCATGGTCGAACCATGAGTGCCGCTTTGCCAGCACAGAGCTTGCACGAGCGGATGCATCTAACCTTGAATCTCAATGCCAGTCAAAATGCAAAGCTCCATCTCTTAGAGGCAGACTTTAAGGTCGAGAAGGATCGCCTCGAGGGTGAGATGGCGGCTGCAAACCGCGAATTGGCTGATGCTATTGGCGCAGACAAAGCCTTTACGCCCAAAGTGCAGGCTGCGATCGATCATTTTCACCATGCGATGGGAGCTTTGCAAAAAGTGAGCGTCGAGCATGTTTTCGACATGCGCGCCATTTTGACGCCAGAACAACAAGTCGAATTTGATCGACAAGTTCGTGATGCACTTTTGGCTTCGGGTGGGGCAAACCCTGATGGCCAAAAGGCCCCTTGATCCTCCTGGACCGGTGACCGATAGCCTTACCCTGGCCACTAAGTCGGCAACTGGCGACAAGGCTGCCTATGGAGCCCTGATGCGTCATTGGCAGCAGCCGCTTTGGCGCATTGCCAAACGCTATACGGGTGATGCGGGCGAGAGCGAGGACATCGTCCAAGAGGTATTTGTCGCCTTCTGGCGGACCCTGACCAAGCCAGAAAGTGGTGACTCCTCAATTCCAAGGGATGTTGGCGCATTCCTGCGTCGCGCGACATTAAACGCCTGCCGGGACTGGTCGCGAAGACGCGCGGTGCGGGCCTTTTTCTTTGCGGCGATCCCGTTTGATCCGGCCCGTGATCAAGCCACGCCCCAGCTGGATCCTAACGGTCAAACAAATGACCTTGAGACCTTGGAACTTTTGATTGCCCAGCTTCCCACTGGCCTGAAAGGCCCGCTCATTTTATGCGCTCTGGAAGGCTTGGGCCAGAAAGAGGCGGCTGTTGTTCTGGGCTTAAGTCAAAAAGCGGTGGAGGCCCGCGTCGCACGCGCCAAACAGATGCTGCGCAAAAATTGGCCGATAGCGCCCACAATGTGAGGGATTTAGAACGCTTGTGCGTCTAGCAGATAGCACAATGTTGAAAGCCGTCTCACACATGATTTGTCGCCTTCGTCGATCTACGCTTATCCTCACTTTAATGGGCTCGGCATATCTATCGGGGTGCGCAACTTTGCCAGCCGGCGAGCAAGACTTGTTAAGCACGCGTATAGAACAAGCAATCGGCGAAAAACCAAGTTTCGAAGGTCGGAGTTCGAAAGAAGTCACTGATCGTGTTGCTGCCCTATTGGCTGAACCCATCACGCCCGAGACTGCAGCACGCATTGCGATAGCTAATAATCCCCGGGTTCAAATGGCCTACGCGGAATTGGGGGTGGCGCGTGCCGATTTTCTCGATGGCGTTCTTCCGTCAAACCCCGTGATTCATGCCGCGCGTTTGGTTCCCAAGGCGCCCGAGACCGATATCCTGAAATATGGCTTTGGGATTGACCTAATGTCGTTCCTGAATTTGCCCGCGAGACGAAACGCGGCGCAAGGCGACTGGGAAGCGGCCCAAGCGCGTGCCCTTGGCGAGACATTGATGGTCGCAGCGAATGCGCGCATTGCCATGATTGAGTTCATTGCCGCCAACCAAAACCTAGACCTAATGCGCCAGGCGAATGATGCCAGCCAAGCAGCGCTTGTGGCAGCCGAGGCGATCTTTGCTGCGGGCAATAGCGCACACCTGGATGTCGAACGCGAAAGGCTTTTTGCGGCAGAAATGGCTCTAACGTTGCGGCAGGCAGAGGCGCGCCTGATCCCAGCCCGAGAGCGTGTTAATGCAGCCCTTGGCTTGTCGGAAGCTCAGCGTCAAAGCTGGAGCGCGGCACGGCGGCTACCCGCACCACCAGATGAGGCGATTGCCGTGGATGCTGTGGTGGCAGAGGTCGTAACTGCCAGCACAGATGTGGCGACAGCAAAAGCCATGTTGCAAGCGGCGCGGGCAGTGCGCAGCACATCGAGTCTTGCTTCACTCCTTCCGGCTCTTGAGCTCTCGGGAGAGCGCGAGCGCGATGGCATTTGGAAGCGCGGGTTTGGTTTAGGTGTCGGTCTTCCCGTTTTTGGACTGGGAACCAGCACAAGGCTGCGGGCTGAAAGCGCGATGACAGTGGCAAATGCCAACCTTGCCAGCCTTGAACTTGAGTTGGGGGCAGAGGCAAGATCCACAGCAGCGATGGCCGAAGCAACGCGCCAAATGGCAATTGAACGTCGTGAAGTGATTTTGCCTCTTTCTGCGCAAGTATTTACCAGCACCCAATCGAACTTCAACGCCATGCAGTTGGGGATTTTTCAATTGCTGGAGGCCAAGCGCGCGCGCCTAGACGCTGGACGCATGTCGATTGATGCCACCCGTGACTATTGGATTGCGCAAGCCAATCTTGATCTCCTGCGCCAAGGTGGACGCGGCGGAAGCCAACCCTTGGCTCAAGTTGATACCACCCAAATGCCGAAACCCGCAGCTGGCCATTAAGGAGCGCTCGATGACCCATCTCACAGCCCATCCAACGCAAGCCTCCCTTAGCCGCCGTCATGCCACGGGCGCACTGCTGGCGGGCAGTATCGCAGCCCCACTTCTGCCCAAGCTGGCCTATGCCAAGGGCAGCCACGCGACCAGTGTGCCGCACCCTGGAACCTATGCGCCGGGGCGTCCTGGGGTTGATTATCAGCCCACGGAGATTCCAAACGGCTATAAGCTGCCCTTCATTGTGCGCGACGGGGTAAAGATCTTTGAGATTGTGATCGATGAATTCGATCACGAATTTATGCCGGGTCTAACCGCGCGTGTTTGGGGCTTTAACGGTGTCGGTGCCGGTGCTGCGATTGAGGCGGTTGAGGGGGATCAAGTTCGCATCTATGTTACGAACAAATTGCGCGCACCCACCTCTGTTCACTGGCACGGCTTCATCCTGCCATCAGGGATGGATGGGGTCGGCGGCTTGTCCCAGCCAAATATTCCGCCGGGCGAAACGTGGGTCTATGAGTTTCCGCTCGTCCAATATGGCACGCAAATGTTTCATGCCCATCATGACGAGATGGCGCAGATGGGCCTTGGCTTAACGGGTCTTTTCATCATCCACCCAAGGCGTCGCCAGCCCAACCCCGCCGCGCGAGATTTTGCGATTTTGCTTCATGAATGGAAAATTATTCCGGGCTCTCGTAGGCCCGATCCAAATGAGATGACGGACTTCAACATTTTCACCATGAACGGGAAAGTGTTTCCAGCGACCGCACCCTTAGTGGTCCGCACCGGGCAAAAGGTTCGCATCCGGTTTGGGAATTTGGGGATGCAGAACCATCACCCGATGCATATTCATGGCTATTCTTGGAAGATTGTAGAAACAGATGGCGGCGTTATTCCGCCTGCTGGCCAATGGCCCGAGACCACCGTTTTGGTCCCGGTCGGCACAACACGCACCGTTGAATTTGATGCCGATTATGTTGGCGATTGGAGCATGCATTGTCACATGCTCCACCACATCATGAACCAGATGGGCCACGGCCTTCCCAATGTGATTGGCGTTGATCCGGCCCAGCTTGAGGCGCGCGTGCAAGACTTGATTCCCGGCACAATGGTGATGGGGACGACCGGCATGGGCGATCATGGGCAACACGTTACCTCTGGCCATATGCCGGTACCCGAAAATTCTGTCCCGATGGTCGGAGGCGAAGGTCCGCGCGGCTATATCCCGATGGGCGGGCTGATGACCATTGTTAAGGTACGTGACGGGATCACCAGCTATGGCGATCCAGGCTGGTATGAAAACCCACCCGGAACCGAACCCCGCGCGGCAACACCAAGCGAACTCGCTCGCGACGGAATTGGCAACCCTTCAATCGCGCCAAGCGCCAAGCCTGTCACCAAAGATACCACCTTACCCCCTCCCATGAACCACCAAGGCCATTAGGCCGGACAAAGGAACCCGATCATGTCTCGCACGATACTTGCGCCTTTAGCTGCCTCGCTCATGCTCTTTGCGTCTTCGGCTGCATTCGCCCATGCCAAGATTACCGCAACTTCAATTGCAGACGGCGGGGTGGTTTCTAGCGCGCCAACGAGCTTCAGCGTGACATTCAATGAACCCGTTCGCATGGGTAGCGTCACCTTGACCAATAGTGCGGGCCAAGCCGTGCCGATCACGTACCGCGCCGGAACATCCCCAGCGGCGACATTCTCGGTTCCTTTGCCACGATTGCCTGCTGGAACCTATACAATGACGTTTCGCTCCATTGGAGCTGACGGTCATGCCATGGCACCCAAGACCAGTTTCACAATTGGCACTGCGGCTGCCTCAGCTCCGACGCGTGGTGCTGGCCAGTCATCTGGCATGGGCGGGATGCCCGGCATGAAACATGATGGTGCGAGCATGCGTGTCACGACCAGCATTGCCGATGGCGCGGTCTTGACCACTGCACCAACATCGATGCGGATTAGTTTTCCCCACGCCATGCGCCTCACCTCGGCGCGCCTGAGTGTTGCTACGGGGGAGACAATCCCCGTTCGTATGCCCACGGGCGCGGCTCCCACAAACACAGCCGACATCACGTTCCCTCGCCTTGAGCCAGATAGCTACACGCTGACTTGGGGGGCCGACGCTGGCGATCACACGATGGGCGGCACCGTGCGCTTTCGCGTTCGCTAATTTTTAGGCTTTAGCGCATGGACGATGGGGGCGGGCTATTTATCTATTTGGGCGTTGCATCTAAGCTCGCCTTGTATCTGATCGCCTTATTGGCCGCAGGTATTGCGCTCAGCGTGGCGGGTGGCGTGATCGCCGCCGCATCGGCGCGCAAGTGGCTTGTCTCAGTAAGCTGGCTCGCGCTTGGTGCTGTCGTTATTGCGGGACTGCGAGCCTGTCTCACCGCACTTGAATTAGGTGATATCGCCCTTGTGTCGATGGTTTGGGACATGCAGCAGTCCAGCCTTGTCGCTCTTTTCCTGGGCTTTCTAACCCTGATGGCATGCCTACTGACCTCTGGAATGGTTCAACGCGTATTTTTGATCGTGGGTGCATTTCTCATGTGCACTAGCTTCGCGCTGACGGGGCACACTCAAGCCTTAGCGTCACCTACCCTGTTTTCCACCTTGGTCGCAGGACATGTCATCATGGCCGCGTTCTGGCTGAGTGCGCCCTTCGTTTTATGGCCTAGGCGGGATCAGAACGACGAAGCCGTGCAAGCGACGTGCGCGCGGTTTGGGGCCATTGCAATCGTGGCGGTGCCCATATTGTTTGTAGGCGGAGCGATCCTCGCGTGGAAATTGGGTGGTGGATTTGGTGGTTTGACCAGCAGTAGCTATGGGCTCGTCCTTGGTACCAAATTGTTGCTAGCCAGTGGTGCTTTGGGCTTAGGTGCCCTCAACAAGACGGCGATTGCGCACCTTTTGAAGTCAAATCCTCCAGCAGGTCGTACCGCGCTTAAAACCACGCTTCGCATTGATGCGCTTTTGTTCTGTGGGGTCCTAGTCGCAATCAGCTTAGTAACGACCACCTTCGGCCCAAAACCATAAGGGTAAACTACCTGCCTGAGAGGACCTGAAAATCATGAAGACGAGCCACACATTTTTTAAGGCCATCCCGTTAGCAATCCTGTTGGGTTTAGCGACATCCTTTGCGTCGGCACACGGCGTGGGTCACGCGCCAGCCGCTAAAGTCAGCCCGCCGCAGGCAGAAGTTAGTGTCGATATCGACATCCAGTTTCGCGCGGCCCTTAAGGCAGGTGACGCCACGGGTGCCGCGGCTTTTCTGAGCGATCAAGTTAAAATCTATGAAGGTGGCTATGTTGAAAGCAGCAAAAGCGAATATCAAAATCATCATTTGGAGGCAGACATCGCATTTGCTAAAGCCACAGACTACGCAGTACTAAAACGCGACATCAGCATCTGGGGCGATACGGCTGTCTCCACCACGGAAAGCAAAACAACGGGTGAATATCGAGGACGGACGATCAACAGCCTCGGAACCGAAACCATGGTTATGCGTCGTGTCCAAGGTCAATGGCGGATCATCCATATTCATTGGTCGTCTAGAAACACGCCATCAGATCCAAAATAAGTCGCTGATTTTCCCCTGCTTCACGACTCTCTTAGCCATATCTAAGCTAGGTCGCGGGCACTTGCCCAGTCTTTGCAATTCTCTACCACCTGAAATTTGGCGCAGGTAAAATTGGGCGCCTTTACAGTAATTTGCCGTGGCTGGGTCGGCCATTTATCTGGACGGCGGTCTAATCTGACAAACCATCCCTCATGCCCTGAATACACAGTTTCAAATACTTTCCCTATGCGGCATTCTCGCGCAGCCTCTGCTCTTTTAGAACTGAGAGGCCGGAAGGATCGCGTTCAAGCAATAATAGCGCACTCGCGACCCCGTGGCTGACCAGAACATCACCGCTCTCATATTTTTGAAAGGCGTTCGGACCACCACCAATCAATCGGCCAGCATCTTTTTGACTTAATCCCAGCCGCATCCTAATGCGACGCACAGTCTCAGGCACCAATAAATTTTCCACTTCAGCCTTTAACCTGTTCAGAGCACGGTCTGAGATCTTCATATCGTCCCCGGTATGAATGCTTTCATCACTTTCATCGCAATACCAGCCAGGCATTTGTATCTCGACTTGACGGCCCTTGTACTTGATCGTCATGGGCCGGATGTCACGATACATAACAGAGCCCGTTTCGGGACAGGTAGGGTTACTCATCGACCTTCTCCTTAAACGACAGAAGCAAAAACTCGGCCACAGCATCAGCCGTAAACTTGACGTACAATGTCCCCTCACGGGACGGAACATGATACACATCTTGCCATACTCTATGGTCGCCATGTGAAGTCATAGACTTATAAAAGTGACGCCGTTCAATCGTCTGAATAATAGCAACCATGTCGGCTCTGCCAAAACCAAGTGATGTAGCTCCTCTAAGCGCTGAACCGGTGACGTTTAGACGATCAACCGCCGAAAACGTAGCTTTGACCGCTTCAATGTCATAAGTGGGCTTACGCTTCTCAGTCATTAATCCTGCTACCACCATAATGGTGTTTTTTCAAGAGGCAAATTTGCTAAGAACAACCCATCTTCTGCGCACGAGTACGGCAGGACGAACCAGACTGGCGAAACAACACCAAATTGTCCAGAAATCCCACCCTACGTCCAAAACAGACATAAGCCTGTGTAATCATCAGATCAGCTTTGAATCCCCAGAAGGCGGAGGACAAACTCTAGATGATGTCGTGCATAGTCGACTTGCAAGCAATCGATGGCGACCGAAATATAGCGCGCGCCTATGCTATTGAGTTCGGTCGGGACTTGTTTGGCGATTGGGTCATCAGACGCCATTGGGGAAGAATTGGTACCCAAGGACAATACCAAGAGCTAATCGTCCCCTCTAAAGAAAGAGGCTTGAAACTAATCAGCCAATGGCTGAAAGACCGGGCCCGCGCGCCAACTCGTATTGGGATCGCCTATCAAGTTGCAGCCGATCAAACCATCGATCTCTGTGACCTTGATCGCAGAATCGGTTGACACGGTATATCGCACACAGGCACGGTAGATCACACACACTAACCCTAATCCCGATTCGGTAGAACGGACACAACAAATGTCGGCCTCAGAGCAAATCGACCTGTTCCTGGACAGCATGATCGATGCACCTCTGCGCGATGAGCAGGCCACGCTTGAGCATCCATTCTTCAGTCTCACCAAACGCCCACAGCGTGAACCGATGATCTATGATCACGGTGCGATTTCGATCCAAGTGAGCCCTGGACCACGTGGGATTGCGACAATATGGGATCGAGACGTCCTCATTTATTGCGCAAGCATCCTAAACGATCGCCTTGGACGAGGCCTACCGCTCGAGCGAAAAATTCGCTTTGCTGCACACGATTTCCTAAAACTAACCGGCCGCGGAAAAGGGCTCCAAGCCTACACGCTGTTTCTCGACGCTCTGGAGCGATTGAATACGACTTCGGTAAAGACGACGATCGCTGCAGGTGACTCAACGGAGCGCCGAGGCTTCACTTGGATTTCGGCATGGCGTGTCATCGAGGATACTCGACCAGATGGCACACGGCGAATGAGAGGCGTTGAAGTCGAACTCTGTGACTGGATGTACCGCGCGATTGTGCAAGATCGGCGAGTTCTTTCGATCAATCCTCAGTATTTTCGCCTTCATAGTGGCTTGGCAAGGCGCCTCTATTAACTCGCCCGCAAACATTGCGGCCGGCAGCCCAATTGGAGCATTGGCCTAGTTCGTTTGGCCGAGAAGGTTGGGACAGCTCAAGATCTGCGCTTCTTCAAGCGAGACCTGAAGGCAATAATCGCCAAAGACGGTGTCCCAGATTACACCTTCACCATGACGCGCGATCCAAATGGCGAACTTGAAGCTGCAATGGCAGAACAAGGGATCGATATGAGCGATCTTAAGAACGACAGAATTCTCGTGGTCGTTACCCCCAAATTCGAGACCTCGAACCAAGGCGACGGTAAGCCAATTGGCATAGGCAAGCCAAAACGGGTACGAAAAGCGAAGGCAGACATTGAAGATTAGGCTCTAGAAGAGCGCCATTTTCCTTATCGGTATATCGCACACAGAAATAGCTCGAAATATGTGCCATCCTCCTTCTTAAGGAGGCGAATTGAGCATGTGGGGATCCCGCTCACGCGTGAGCGCGAGCACACTTTCAAATCAGCGCTATCGGCTTCAGCAAATAACCGCAAACATACGGTAGATCGCCCACAACAGGTTTAAGGACCCGCTAATTCGATACGGTATATCACACACAATTATATCGGTATATCGCCCACAATAACTCTGTAGAACGCCCACATGTTTATCGGTATATCGCCCACACTTTTTCGGTATATCACCCACAAACAAAATCAGATAACCATTTGAAAAATATCCTTTAAGAGCCACAACCACGTGGCGCTAACTTTATAACAGAATCTAACTATGCTAACGCAGAGATTGACCTGGCCATAAATGGCCGCTCCAATCTCAAAGTTAAAACTACGAAGCCCTGGCATTTTGACGATCTAGTGCGAAGCTCAGTTAAGCGCGGAGAAAGCTATGGAACTTACCAAAAAAGAACGACTTGCATTGATTTATCAATTGAAAATTCTTGAAGCCTTATATCCAGACGAACGCTCAGACTATGCTCTGAAAAGAACGGCGCTGGAAAATGGTTATGAGCTGCATTACGACTGGTTGTTCGAAGACATAAGTGCTGGGTTGACAGCTGATCAATGCAAGGAAATTTTAGACGTTCTGGACATGTACCGCGCCATTACTTTCGGACTTCAGCGTCTAGAACCCGACCACCCCTTACAGTCGCAAGAGCTAGCTAAATTTCGCGGCTTTGACGGCAACAATGAAGGCCATCTAATGGCCTATGTAAGATATTTCATCATGGATCTAGAAAGATATGAGGAACTAAAGCCAGGGAAATTTCCAACCTTCAACAGCCACACCCCAATGCTATCAACATACCGAGAAATGCTGAGGCGTTGGAACCCGATCCCGAACAAATATGAATTGTCAGAGCAGGATATAGCTAGCGTCATAGGGGCGAGCTAATGACCCCAACAGACATCGCAACTTGGTTAAGTACAGCCCTGACAGTTCTGGCAACAGGGATAACAATTTGGCAGGCTAGGGAAGCACGTACCGCAGCTAAAGAAGCAAAAAGAATGCGTGATGAAATATCTCAACGGAGCCAAGACGGAGAGCTGAGCAAGCTAAATGGACGTCTCATCGCGGCCTCACGTTCAATGGACAAATATGGGCCGGGAGCAGGTCCAAATTCCCGCAGAGGGGCATCAATTGAAAACGATGCCCAAATAGTTAGGGAGCTGACAGCAGAATTGGCACGCCATCGGTCAATGTTGTCGCAGAAAATTGGAACTCCTATCGAAGAAACAATTTCTAAGATCAACAGTAAACTTAACGACTTTGCCGCCAGCGCGACGGATGCAGACCGGCTCAGAAACGGCCACGATATATACACCGAGTTGCTCGAGTTAGAGGGCAACCTCAAGGCTACGCTCGACGAAAACTTGTTTCGTTAAGAAGCTCAGGCAAGTCCGAGGCTGTGCTCAAAGAAGCTATCTTTCTGGAGCAAGTCTATGTCTGAAACCCATCTCGGAGCCGCGATGGCCGGCGGCAATCCAAGCCAAGGCCGAAGCGATCATGATCTCTATGAAACCCCGCCTGCGGCCACTTTAGCGCTCGTCAATTGGTTGGGCCCTGCCCTGCCCGCTAAAGTCTGGGAAATCGCTTGTGGTAATCATCATATCACCAAATTTCTGCGTGCCCACGGCTGCGAGGTCTTTGAAAACGATCTGATCGATCGCGGTGATCATGTTGTCTCCGATTATCTGGCGTCGGCGGCGGCCGATGCCCCCTTCTCTCCCCTCGCAATCATCACCAATCCCCCTTGGGATCAGGCGTCCGCCTTCATTGAGCATAGTCTCCTTGTGCACCAACCGCGCTTCATGGCGCTCCTGCTCAAAGCCCAATTCTTCCATAATCGCGCGGGCGTGAAACTGAGTGGCAACCCGCTCACACGGCCCACTCATACTCTTCCCGTGTCATTTCGTCTTGATTTTAGAGGGCGCCGAAATCCCGCCATGGATTGTACCTGGTTCGTCTGGGCACCCGATCTTGTCGATAGCCATCCACGTTTTGAAGCCCTCGCCCGTCCTGTCTGAGGACTTTAGGCCGCGTGGGCTACCGTATTCCGCTGGCGCGTATCCCGGCACCAGATCAAAAACTCGGTGAGATCCAGTAGCGCTGCAGGGCCAACACCCTCAAATTTCTTATCCTGATAATGGCTCTGGCGCGTCAGCTCGCCGAGATTGCCCGTTGCTTCAAACAAGTCCGTAAAGTCAAACAGGGGTTTGAATTCCTTAGCAGCGTTTCCCAACTCGTGCTGGTAAATCCAGTGGCCGTGATTGTGCTGAAGATCCCGACATGTCCACTCAAACAGCGTCTCTATGTGATTGCGGAACATTGTTTGGCGTACCCAATCTTCCCGGCGCATCAAAACCGCCTGTATGACCGCCACGTGCGTCGATACAGGACGCACTAAAGGATGACGCCACTGGCAAAAATCATTTGCCTGACGTGAAACTTCCCGGCACGCCTGAACAACTTCCAAAAACTCCCCTCGACAGCCTGCCCCCACTGCCCTTCCATTCTTCAGATCTCTGTAGGAAATCCCAAGGATCTGTCTCAGCGTAATCAAGCCTTCGATATGCCCCTGAAAGGCCCTGTTGGCCCGTTCACTCATCCGAAAAGCACGAACCGGTACATCGAGCCATTTATGAGCGCCGTCTTCTTTTACAATCTCGTCGCAGGCTCTGTGCCACGCAAACTCCATGTCCCTAGGCCGCCATTCGCCAGGCTCGTTTCCGCGTCTTAACTTGTAGATACTCTGGCCGAAGGTTTTGTTTTGAACCTGCTCCAGCAGCCATCTGGGCAAGCCCGCAAGTCGGGCTCCGCCGACGCGTTGATAGATCTCCGACTTGAAAATCTCCTCGCCATTTTGTTTTGAAAATTCCCCTATCGTTGGAAAGTTTTGTGTAATCGCCGCCATGCTTTGAGGTAAAATCGGGGCTAAGGGTAAGGCTAAATCTGCTTGATCCCTCTGGGCAAGTTGCTCGTTGAACCTATTGAATTCACGCTTTAGTCGCTCAATTACCCACTTTTGCTCAGCCAATAATCTATCCTCCAATGGTCCCAAGGCCATTCTGGCCTCTGAATCGTCCAGACAAGCCCGCAGAATCCAGATGCGTTGAGCCAAATCTAGCTTTACGCATGGGTTCTTGCGGGCGTCCCCGGCTCAATGCCGGGTCGGGCTCTATTCGCGCCAGAGGCGCTCACCGAGCCAGCTGCGCCGTCTCGGCCCTTCGGGTGACGATCCCTAACGCACGCTACCACAAGCTACCCGCATTGAAAGAGTCCTGCCCCACTCAGAAGCGTGATTTCGAGGGCGAGGCCGCGCCTCAGACCAGAGCCAGCAATCATACCGGCGCAAAAATGGCTGACCTGCATCCAGGTGATCTGTTAGGTTCTCAGATGGATCCCGCGTGAGCTCACCAAAGTCTGTCGAGTATCAGTTTATCGCCTTTTCGGTCAGGAGAGATGCGCCATATTTCAATTCATGCCATGCGAGAAATAGGCTATAAGCGTAGCGAAACCGGGAGCAATCGAAGTGGCTGATATAGCTGATTACAACGCGGTCACCCTCCTCATAGGCATTTGCGTCTAGACAATAGGACTAATGGTCGCGACCATTTGGGCTGCTATTGGCTCGAGAGAATAGGTCTTGATCCTATTAAGAAGGACCACCATCAAAGTCGCCCTCTTTGTGCCAAGTTGCCTATGATGTGCCGAAGTATCCCACCCATTTTGTCGAGTGGTCCAACGCTCCTGTCGATTTTTGCGATCACGATATGGCGCAAACCTGCCGTCGGTATGATGCGAAAGTGACGACGGTGTGCCGCTAGATTGGCGGCGGTATGATGCAGAGTAGACGGCGGTATGACGCGAATTGAGCGACGGTGTGGCGCGCGGCGATAGTTTTGCAATTTGCTCTCTTAAAACTTGATTGTTTTCAGCTGCCTGCAAGGTCCTGCATGGAGTGCGTTAGGTACGACCACGAAGCCCAAGGGGCGCAGTGCATAATATAGGGTGTGGGCCCCCAGGCTTGGATTTTTCAAGGACTTTTGTGTTTGAAGTCTTTTTTGCTCACCAAATTTAAGGAGTTGTTAAGCAAAATTGCAAGATTGAACGAAACGTAGCATAGATACGCTGAAATTCCTTCAATTGACCCTCGCCGACTGCGAAAGGATGAAAACGTGGTACAGGATAACTATGGCTCTGAAGCGAGCCGGATCGGCGCTTTAGCCCAAGCGGGCGAGGAAATGGTTGAACGGCTCCGGCGTACTGCCTTTCTTCCAGGCGCAAGGAAAGGCTTGCAAGTTCGCTTTGGGATAGCCGAAGCGGCTGAACTTTTGGGTTGTTCTACAAATCGTATCCGGATGGCTGAGCAGGATGGCCGACTTCCGCCAGCACCTGAAAGCGAGACCGGGCGAAGATTGGGATATGATATCTCGGCACTATTGAATATGCGCGAGGTTTTAGGTGCGTCCCCACGTAGGCGCGAGCAGGACCCACCTGCAATCATCGCAGTCCAAAACTTTAAAGGCGGTGTTGGAAAGTCCACCCTAACGACCCACTTGGCGCATTACTTGGGTATTGCAGGCTATCGAGTGTTGGTTGTGGATTGTGACAGTCAAGCTACAACGACCACTCTTTTTGGCTTCAATCCCCATTTCGCGATCCGCCAAGAAGAAACTCTCTACCCTTATCTGGCATTGGAGCCGACAGAGGATGATTTGGCCTATGCAGTGAAAGGTACTGTCTGGCCTAATGTTGATCTCATTCCCTCAAATCTGCAGTTGTTCGACGTTGAATATGAGCTCGCGGCTGCAGGATCCCGTGGTGGTAGCGTGCTACCTGCCCGGTTTCGCAAGCTGCGCGAAGGGTTGGCTAAATTAGCGCGGAACTACGATGTGGTGATCCTTGACCCACCCCCTGCCCTCGGGACGATTTCGTTGGCGGTTATGCAAGCAGCCAATGCGCTTCTGGTACCATTAGCGGCAACCACGCCCGACTTTTGCTCTACTGTCCAGTTTTTATCGATGATGGATCAAGTCCTAGAGCAATTAAGTGGTGCCGGCATCGAAGTTGATTATGATTTTGTGCGCCTGATGTGTTCGAAGTTTGATGCCAATGACCCTAGCCATTCAATGGTGCAAAAAGTCATGGAGCAAGCGTTTGGCCCTGCCCTACTCCCGGTTTCCTTACTGGAATCGGCAGAAATTAGCCATGCTGCGTTACGGATGATGACAGTTTATGAACTTGAAAGACCGGTCGGGACGCCAAAGACCCACAAACGATGTCGCCAGAATCTGGATGAAGCATTTGCTCAAGTTGAGCAGCTAATTAGGCGACGTTGGGGCCGCGTTTCTGCAGGCAATCCTACCCTACTAATGGGGGTAGTATAATGGACATACTTTGTACTACTTCGCTTTACCGGACCATGCCGTGTGCCAGAGGCTATAGTAGTGGTTGGTATGGCTCAGCCTTATCAGACAGGGGCCTTTTAGCCGAAGGAATGTTCCTATCTTTCCGCCTCCCCTCCCCCCTAAATTCAGACTTGGATAAGCGCTATGTCAAAACGTCAGCTTGACTATCTCAACGAGCTTCTTAGCACGCCAGCGGATGGTACTCCCATTGATGTAGAACACGCACCGGTCGATGAGGCGCCTGAGCATCCACGCGCCAAGCGTGGCAGTACTCTGTTGTCTCGTGATAACGCGCTGGCCAAAATCGCTTCAGGAGATGTGCGCCAGATTACGCAACTGTTGCTTGATCCAAGCAGAGTACGGGTGTGGTCTGGAAATGCGAGGTATCAAGCGGGGCTCAATGAAGCAAATTGCCGGGATCTGATCGACGCGATTTTATCAGAGGGCGGCCAGAAAGTTCCAGCGATTGTTCGCCGTGTCGAAGGAGATTCTACCTACGACTACGAGGTGATCGCCGGCACCCGGCGGCATTGGGCGATTTCTTGGCTTCGTAGAAATTCTTGGCCGGATATGATGTTCCTCGCGCAGGTCCATGTCCTCGATGACGAGAGCGCGTTTCGACTTGCCGACGTCGAAAACCGCGCGCGCCGGGATGTGTCAGATTTTGAACGCGCAAAGAATTATCTTCAGGCACTTTCTGGCTATTATGGCGGAAAGCAGAAGCGCATGGCTGAGCGATTGCGCGTTTCTGAAGGCTGGCTCTCGAAAATGTTGAAAGTTGCAACATTGCCTGAATGGGCTGTAGCGGCCTTTTCTGGGCGTGGGGATATCCAGCTAAAGACTGTTTACCCTTTGGCCCAGTTTCTGGACCTGTTGGATAAGCAAGGCGATACAAGTGACCTTTCTAAAGTTAGGGCTTCAGCTGGGGAAATTCGCGCAGAACAAGCCAGTCGTGTTGAGCGAGGCCTTCCGCCAATAGGCGCTAGCGACGTCGTGAAGACGCTGATGTCTGCAGGGCAGGGTGCTGAACAAGGCGAATTGCTGTTTGAGGCCGACTCGAAGCACGGTCGAAAAGCGCTGTCGGTGTTGTCCTCCAATCGCAACGGAATCACGCTGCGTCTGCATAGCGGATCGGGAGCAGGTGAAGCCGAAGTGTTGGATTTGGTGAAGGCGGCGCTTACCGCCTTGGAAGCTAAGGGCAGGGGCCTTGGGCGATAAATGTGAGATAGAACACATGGGCAGAACAAAAAATTTCCCCGGGGAAATTATCGTTCGATTAGAGCTTAGTGGAAACTGGGACCACACCAGTCTTTCCCCGGGGAAATCTTTCACGTCTATACTTTTGGGGCCTTACCAATGATACGCGTAAAGCCCGCGGCGGCACCAGAACAAATCGACCTATTTCTTCCGTATTTGTCAGACCTTTCATTGCGCGATCAGCGCGAAATGATGGAACGCCCCTTCTTTAGCCTTGCCAAATCAAAGCGGATCAAGCCCATCGATTACACGTCACCTGACGGCAAAATCTGGGTACACGTTTCAGCCAACCCAGATTATGGAATGGCAACAATCTGGGATGCTGATATCTTAATCTACTGCGCTAGTATGTTGAACGACATGAAGGGCAGGGGGGTAAATGATATCCCTCGCGTCATAAACATCATGCCATATGACTTGTTGCGCGCTATCGGCAGACCCACGACCGGAAGGGCGTACGAATTGCTGGCGGGGTCTCTTGATCGCCTTCAATCAACGACTGTCAAAACCAATATCCGCGCTGACCAACGACGTGAAGCTACATTTTCATGGCTGGATAGCTGGAGCCAATTGGTTGATGAAAGAACAGAGCGCTCACGTGGCATGCAACTGGCTCTTTCTGGCTGGTTCTACGATGGCGTTCTGATGAACGGCGGCGTTCTTGCCATTGACCGTGCATATTTCAACATCACAGGTGGCCGCGAGCGGTGGCTATACAAAGTTGCGCGCAAGCATGCCGGAGGAGCAGGGGAGGGGGGGTTTGCAATTGCTCTTCCAACGTTGTTCGAGAAGTCTGGTGCGGAAGGGCCGTATCGACGTTTCAAGTTTGAAATAACGGCGATCGCTAAACGCAATGAGATTCCCGGCTATAACTTGGCTCTCGAGAATGCTGCGAATGCTAAAGAGCCACTACTCCGCATGACACGGATCGTCGACAAACGGCCTCAAGCAACTCCAGATTCGCAGGGCATGCAGCTGAAGACAGGCCCTAAGACGACAGACGCCACAGCTAACACGAAACCCAAACCCTTCTCACAGGGCATGACCGAACGCGAAGCTGCGGGATACATAACGGACGAAACGCTTGCTTATGTTCGCGCCCATTTTCGTGGCTGGGACTTCCATGCCCTGCACGAGGACTTCAGGACCTGGCTGAAAGACGATGAGGCACGGATCCCAGCCAATTACCAAAAGGCTTTCATCGGCTACGTGAAACGATACCACGAACGCAATCGGTTCACACTTTAATTTGAGATTGTCTGGGCCACAGTTGGTCGTCGCGTTCTCGAAGTGACGACCTTTCGTGAGCTGGGAGTGCGTCGACCGACTCAACGAAGTGTCCAAACATCACGTTTGAAGGGATTATGCGAATCAGACTCCCAAACTCGTTCAAAATACCCAGCCCACACCCAACCCGACGACACTTTAGGAACGAATATATCCGACCAACGACACTTCAGGAACAATCAAGCGATCCTTCGAGAACAAAAGTGCCGACACTTCGCGAACAATTTCACGACACAACAGGAACCCTCGAAAACAATTATTATCTAATAAACAATATCTTATGGTGCATTTTCAGCGCTTAACTTATATAACAACACCCTAAAATTTAAACGATGACCGATTTTACAAAAATTGATAAGTAGACGAAGATCTGGAACTATTTGGTTGCTGATAACAGGCTAGGTAAGCCGCAAACCGTTCTAAGCCGTAGTCGAAAGCTTGACCTCGTGGCAGCGGGAGGGACGTCAGCTACGAACACCGGACTATTCTGCCATTCATCACAATTGTCATAAGGTACCAACTATCGCATCGATTGCCAAAAGAGGCGGTCAGTTTGGCGCTTTGGCGGCGATAGGCTGATCCAGAAAACCAACCCTATCTTTTAAAAATGTACCCTGCTTACACCGCCGAAAACCGCATCATATCTTCAACCAACAATTTCCAAGTTTTGCCTTTGGTCTGCTTTGCGCCGATATTGTTGAAAAACTCGAAGTTTAGACGAGATTGGGTGCCCAGGCCGTGCGGTTGGTTTGCGATTGCTGGTCGATTTTCGCTTAAAGGTCGGTGGAGTGCCTCTTTTGAGGTAGATTAGGCGGCAAAGGCTGGTCGTCTATGTGGATTTGGTCGCAGTTTGGCTAGTTTTCGCAGGTTTTGGGCTGTGGCTGCGAGTAGGAACTCGTCTCTGGCTCCGTTTGGGCCTCGTAATCTTAGCCTGCCCATTTTGAGAATACGCTTGAGGTGAGCAAAGAGCATCTCGACTTTCTTCCGGCGATCACGTGATCTGGCATAGGCAGGCGTGGTTGCGATGAGGCGGGCGACATCGCGGGAGTCTTCGTTGAGGTCGCGGGGGATTTTTCGAACTGTGGCTTTGGGACAGCATTGTTCTTTGAGCGGGCAGACACGGCAGTCCTTTGTGCTCGCTCGATATAGCCTTTGGCCGGCTTTGGTGATGCCCGATCGTGGCGTTTGGTAAGTGCGATGGAACTGCACCAACTCTTTGCCAGCGGGACAGGTATAGCGGTCTCTTTTGGCCTCCCAAGTAAAGTCAGATCGCGAGAATGTTCCGTCTGTTCGTATAGACTGGTCAAAGACAGGAATATGGGGTGCGATATCGCGCTCTTTCACCAACCAAGCTAGGTTATGAGCTGAGCCATAAGCGCTATCGGCTGCCAGATAACTGGGCTTTAGACCAAATCGAGCTTCGGTACGATCTATCATCGTGCGCGATGCGCCAACTTCAGCCTGGCGAATTGCGCGTGTAGCTTCAACATCGACAATGACGCCGTGATCGGTATCGATCAAATAGTTAGTCGCATAAGCAAAGAAGGCATGACCTTTATGCGCACCAGTCCATTGTGCAGCAGGATCGGACTTTGCAACAAACTTTGGTGGAACCGGTGAGGCTGCGCCAAAGGCCTCGTGATCAAGGACAGCCAGATACTCTTGGACCGCGCGTCCCGCCATCTCCATGTCTTGCCCAGATCGCCATTGTTCACCCGACACGGAGCGCTGCTTGTTCGCGTCGGCCGCGATTAGACTTGCGTCAACCGCAAAGCCTTCACCGCCAACAAGTCCTTCTGACAGGCAACGTGCAACCACCGTCTCAAAGAGATGGCGCAAGACATCACTCTCGCGAAACCGACCATGGCGGTTCTTGGAGAAACTCGAGTGATCGGGAACTTTGCCGTCTAGGCCAAGCTTGCAGAACAAGCGATAGGCAAGGTTAAGGTGGACCTCCTCGCACAATCTACGTTCTGACCTGATGCCCATCGCATATCCAACGATCAGCATCCGCATCATTAAATCAGGATCAATCGATGGCCGCCCCGTGTTGCTATAAAAGGGCTTCAGGGCCGAACGAACGCTCTCAAGGTCTAAATGAGCATCAATGCGCCGCAGAATATGGTCAGCTGGAACATGATCCTCAATCCGAAAGTCGTAAAACAACTGGGCCGATACTTCTTGATGTCCCATCATCACCCGATCCCCCACAAATCAATGAAACCAGTGAATCATGACCCGCAAACCACAGCAATGGGGAGTTTTTCAACAATATCCGCCAGTTGTTGCCGTCTGAGGCGAGTTGGCGGTTGCTTGAAAGCGGACGTTGAGGGGGCGGACGACTAAGAGTGCGTCAACGTCTATCAACGGCGGCCGTAAAGAACTTTCCATTGAACTTGACTATGGTACATTCGAGGGTTGGATGGCCCAGCTTATGCGGGGGTAGCCAAACGCTTGGTAGTTGAGAGACCCTTTGATGCCATATATCGTCGAAATAAATTCTAGTTACCATCCTGACCCGAACTGGTCGACGTTTCATGGAGTTGACCCGGCGTCTTTGGAATATGTTCCGGACGTTGCGTTTCTTGATCAGAGTTACGGGTTAAAAGGTTTGGCTGAAGATATGTCAGTTTTCTATCATGCATATCGAGCTCAATTCGATCATATTCTGGATGATGCTGCACACGAACACTTCATGTTCGCCGGAAATGTACCGATTGTTTCCGCAGAGTTTAGGCAGATGATTGAGCGAATTGAACCTGACCATCATCAATTCAAACAAGTGCGGCTTTATGACTATTGGGGCAAGCCTTTTGAGGGCACCGCTTTTTATATTATGAATGTAATTGGCATGATCAAGAATGCCAATATGAACATGGCCATGCACTATCAACCATTCCAACTATACCCAGACCAAGAGTTTGGTCATTTGATGCGCTTTGAGTCGCGAAGCAGTAAATATTTTGCTTCCGATGTGTTGGCGAATGCATGGAATGCATTGTGTGGCCCTAAGCATCGGATGGAGTTTCACTGGATGTCTGAAGCATCTACACGACTCTAAAAAGGATCAGTACAGAGCCATTTAATCCTTGATATGCGCGCAAATTCCAGCACAGAGGAAGTTAAAGTCTGCCGTTTTGATAAAAGTCCGCTTTCGCGCCTGCACCCCCCAAACCAGACCATCCGCAATCGTGAAGGGTTTCGGATGCGCTTGGGCGTCCGAAAGTGTCCGGAGAACGAATCTTCGTTGTTGTGGGCTGTGGCTATGGGGAATTCGCTTGGCGGCTTGGTTTGTTGGGGGCCTTTGGAACGAGGAGTGCCAGCGCGCATGGCGGCCTTTGGGCATTTCGTGGCACATGAACACGGCCGGGCATCGGGTCTTGGCTCCAAACTTGACCGGCCTTGGCTGTGGATTGGCCCCATTTGTTCGTTTTTAGGACGTTGGGGTCACAGGTTCTCAGTCGCCAGATGTTGGACCATTTGGCGGTGCATCGCGCATAGATTTGGGCGGGCGTGTTTATGACGGCCTCCCACGGTTTGTTGGCCCTGTTGGTGGTGCGCGGGGTTGGGCTTTGCACTGGAAGATGTCGGTAATGACCATGTCGCCGCCGCAGCAGGGGCAGATGAGCCAGGGCTTTTTAGGCGGGCTATCGGGTGTTGCGTCGTCGTCAGCTTCTTTGGGCGGCCTTTCAGGCACGCCAAGAAGGTGGCGGATGGACATGATCTCTCTGACCCGGACGCCACTGGACAAGAAGCCGTAGTGGCGGATGCGATGAAAGCCTTTGGGCAGGACATGGAGTAAGAAGCGGGTGATGAACGCGTCAGGGGTTAGCGTCATGGTCT
>VYLG01000060.1_pt1 | contig 31324 bp, 22 predicted proteins | sample 5114351 | NCBI WGS metagenome assembly VYLG01 (sample SAMN12291798, study PRJNA351875) | freshwater metagenome | isolation source: freshwater lake | place: USA: Michigan, Kent Lake | collected 2013-08-15
GCCGGGCCGCAGGCCGCAGCGCCCGCCCCCGCGTCCACCGCGCCTCGGCCCGCCAAGGCATCGGCAGGCGCGGCCACGACCGCCGTGCTGATCCTGTCCCGCCTGGGCGATTCGGCGCTGTTCGAGCGCTGTCTCGCGGGCCTGCGCGGCCAGCCTGGCGGCGACGCACTCGACATCGTGGTCGGCCTCAACAACATGCGAGAAGAACCACGTGAGCGAGCCCAGGCGCTGCTCCGTGCCTACGGCGCGCGGGTGCTGGAGCTGGCTGGCCGCTTCAACTGGTCGGCGATGAACAACGCGCTGGCCAGGGCCACGGGACGGCCCCATCTGCTGTTCTTCAACGACGACGTCGTGCCGCTGCCCGGTGACTGGCTGGGCGCCATGCACACGTTGCTGGCGCGTGACGGCATCGGCGTGGTGGGCGCCGTGCTGCACTATCCCGACCGCACCATCCAGCACGCAGGCGTCACCGTCCGGGCCGATCCCGAACTCGTGTGCCGCCACCGCTTCCGTGACGCCACGGGCGAGGAGGCGCGCGTGGCGCGCTGGCTGGCGCTCGACCGCCGACAGAGCGCCGTGACCGGGGCCTGCCTCTTGACGCATGCCACCACCTTTGCCGCCCTCGGGGGGTTCGACGAGGGACTGCCGTTGGTGCTGAACGACGTCGACTTCTGCCTGCGGGCCCGTGACCGCGGCTGGGCCTCCGCGGTGGCAGCCGGGGCGCGGCTCGTGCATCACGAGGGCCAGTCGCGGGGCGGGCTGCCTGAGCGGGCAGACCGCGAGGCCTTTCTTGCCAAATGGGCCGGACGGCTGCCCATGCGCGACCCGTTCGACAATCCGATGCTCGATCCCGACCGGGACGACTGGTTGTTCAGAATCACGGCCTCGCCCCTCGAGGACACTGCGTCGACATGAGTCTTGCGAATCCGATCCTGGCTGGTGACACCGATGCCGCCTGGCGAGCCTGGGGACGCCAGGACCCCTACTTCGGCGTCATCACCGACCAGCGCTTCCGCCGCGACAGTCTGGACGAGGCCGCGCTCGAAGCCTTTTTCCGGTCGGGCCGCTCGCACGTGAACCACGTGCTGCAGGTGTGCCGGGCCCAGTTCAACCCCAAGTTCGAGCCGAAGCGCGTGCTCGACTTCGGCTGTGGCGTCGGCCGCCTGCTGGTGGGCTTCTCGGAGATCGCCGACGAGGTGGTCGGCGTCGACATCTCCGAGGCCATGCTGGCCGAGGCCCGCGCCAACTGCGAGCGTCGCGGCGCCAAGGGCGTCGTGCTGCACGAGTCCGACGACGCCCTGTCCCGCGTCGAGGGCCGGTTCGATCTGGTGCACTCGGTGCTGGTGCTGCAGCACATCGAGCCGGTGCGCGTGCGGCGCATCGTCGGCCAGTTGTGCAGTCGCCTGGCCGATGGGGGCATAGGCGCGCTGCACGTGACCTATGCCAAGAGCTGGTTCGGCGAGTCGTTCGGGCAGGAGCCTGCGCCCGCCGAGCCGCCGCGACTGACGCTTCGCCAGCGGCTGGCGGCGGCCAGAGCGGCCCTGTTTCCACCGTCCCCCGTCCTGCGCCGGCACATGGGCGACGATCCGGAAATGCTGATGTTTCCACATCGGCTGAACGACCTGTTGTTCTCGGCTCAACAGGCGGGTGCGCGAACCTGCCACCTGGAGTTCACCGACCATGGCGGCGAACTCGGTGTGTTCCTGTTCTTCCAGCGCCGCGCGGGCTGAGTGACATGCACACACCACGGACAATCACCGCGGGCATCCCAACCCAATCGGCGCCGTTCGGCGAGCGCCATCGTCGGCCCGGTTTCCAGCTCCGCGCCGCTGATGCCCGTCACGGCCGAGTCGCCCGATCGACATGACTCTGACGAACTTCACCGTGACCGGCCTGCCCGACGGGCTGTGGTCGGATGTCTTGACGGCGTTCGACGGAGCGCGGGCCTGCCCGCTGGATGCGCTCGAGCCTCGCGACCACCGGTCGATCCTCGCGATCGTCGAAAGGGCGCCGCTCGCGTTGGCGAGGTCCTTCGCAAGAGATGCCTCTCTCGATGTCGAGGCGTGGCAGGCGGCCTGGACATCTGCGTCGCGCCAGATGCTGCGGCTCGTCATGCTGCACCGCGAGCGCTTCCTCGTGGTCGAACTCGACGACCTGCTGTTGCGGCACGACGCCGTCGCCGCTCGGCTGGGTGCGGCCATGGGCGTCGCGCTGGAATGGACCATGCCTTCGCCGCCCCCGGCGTCGAGGCCCCTGCTGCTGGCAGCCGCCGAAGCCACCTGGGCCGCATCGACCTCCGCCGACCATCGGCTCCACGACGAACTTCTGGCGTGTTGCGAGCTGTTCAGCGGGGCCGACGACCAGCAGATCCAGGGCCTGGAGCGGCCGGCCAGGCCCGGCGCGGCGCTCCAGGCGCTTGGCGAGCTGCAGCGCGACCTGGCCGACGAGCGAGTGCGACGCGTCCGCCTGGAAGAGGCCCATGCCGCACAAGCCGAAGCGCTGGAGCAACTGCAGACGCAGCTCGACACGCTCGAGGGCGAACGCCGAACCATCTCCGCGCGCCACCTGGCGAGCGAGTCGCAGCGCAGGGATGCCGAGGTCCATCTCCGCCAGCTGACGGACGAAGCGAATCGCCTGCGCGATGCCGTGGTGCGCATGACCTCCGAGCTCGAGGCCGAGCGCCAGCGCAGCCAGACGCTCGAGCGCAAGCTCGGCCACGAGCGGCAGTCGCGTGCGGTCACCGAACGCAGCCTGACCGACGAAGTGGCTGCGCTGCACGAAACGCTCGGTCGGGCCAACGGCGAGGTCGAAGCCGAGCGAACTCGCGTGAGCGAGCTGAACGGGCAGCTTGCCGCCCTCAAGGTGACGAACGGCGAACTCGAAGTCGCGCGAGTTCGCCTGGCCGACCTGGGCGCGCAGCTGGCGGCGCTCAACGGGACCCATGGCGAACTGGAAGTCGCGCGGCGCCGCGTGGAAGAACTGAGCGCTCAGCTGGCCGACGCCGAGCGATCGGCCCTGAGCCACGCCACTGATGCAAAGCAGGCCCAGCAAGAGCTGCAGGCTGCACTGGGGCAGGCCCGGGAACTCACCAGGAAGCTGGCCGAGTCGGAGCATTCGGCCTTGGCAGGAGCCGCATACGCTGATCAGTTCCAACAGGAATCCGAGCTTGCGCTGCTGCAGCTGGCGGCTGCGACGGATGCGCTGGAGTCGTCGCAGTCCGAACTGAAGCAGCTGCGCCAGGAAATGCGCGAACGTGCCGAAGCGGTGCGGCCCGGTGAAGTGACCGTGCAGGACGTGCGCCTCGTCCACGCACGCGATGAACGTCCATTCCGTGAGCTGACCTTTGCACTGCGAGGCGTCCGGTTCGGTGAGTCCACGCCGCGCCAGGGGCAGGTCAGACTGGTGGAGCATCATGGCCGGCCCGGCATGGCCGTCTTTGGAGCTGCCGATGGCACGAACCTGCTGTCCAAGTGGTGCGAGACCGGCCGCGAAGGTGACCGCCGCTACATGCTGATCATTCCTGGCGACACAGGCTCCGACGCCCTGCTGCAGGGCCTGGATACGCCTGACTGGCTCACGCTGCTGGCACTGAGCGGTCGCTTCGAGGGTGCCCTTCAGGAAGCGCCGGCCAAGCAGCGCGCCACCTGGCTGCCGCTGGCCCAGCGCCTGCGGCAGCAGCTTGAGGGTCTGCCTGCGCGGCTGCGCACGGGTGGTGCCCGCTGCGACGTGTCCCGCACCGACAAGGGCGCGCTCGAGATCGTGCTGGAGCAGGTGAGCTGGGCCTCGTTCCGCCTGCCTCGCGTCGAGATGGTGTGGTCCAGCGCGACCGGCAGCGTGGCCCTGCGCACCGACCGTGAAGGCCGGCCACCGCTGTCGTCGTGGCCGGACACCGGCGACCAACCGTTGGAGTCGCTGCCACTGCCGGTTGGTCCGCACCGGGGCGCAGCGGGCTCGCCGCCCTGGTCGGCACTGCCCGAGATCGATCGTCGTTTCGTGGCCGCGCTGCTGGGCGCCATGCCCGGCATCGTCGATGGCCTCCTGGCGAGCTCTGCGCTGCCGGCGGATCGGGGCCCGCGACTGCGACAGCTGGCGGACACGCTGTCCGTCGAAGCCGCCGAACGGCTGGAACCTCTGGCCCTGCGCGAGCTCCTGCCTCGGCTGGTTCGCCGCCTGGTCCGTCGACTGATCGGACGGCGATGATGGCTAGCTGGCTGAACCGGGGCTGCACGACGTGAATTCGTTGATCGACACCTGGGCACGTGCGGTCACCGCCGCCAGCATCGAGGTCGAGACCCTCGTGGTCATCGGCGCCGGTGACGGCAGCGATGTCCCGTCATTGGGTTGGCGGGCCCTGCCGGCGCGGCACTGCGTTCTCGTTGAAGGCGACGAGCTGCGCTGCACGCGCCTGGCCCGCAGCGTCGCCGGTGCCGCTGCGCTGCGGGTACGGCACCAGGTGGCTGCGGCCACGGCTGGCGACGGCACCTGGCATCGCTTCGAGCCGACGTTCCTGAGTGGCCTGCACCCGCAGCAGGACATGAAGCGCCTGTTCCCCAGGCTCAAGCTCGACAGGACCGAGCAGGTCCGGGCCACCGGCATGGCCGAGTTGCTGTCGTCATCGCTGCCACCCGCCGACGAGGCGCCAGCGCGCCATGCGCTGCTGGTCGACATCTCCCGCGGCGGCGCGGACTTGATCGGCGCCGTGCCGCCCGAGCTGCTGGCGCGGTTCGGTACCGTCGCCTTCGCGCTGTGCCGTGAAGACGGCCCGGTGCCTGCCGAACTCCTTCAGGCCTGGCGCGAAGGACCAGCCGCACTGGTCCGCGAGAACGTCGACGAGTCGGACGGTTCACCTCTGTGGTCGGCTGTCGTGCTGCGACGCGACGAGGGGCAGGCACGCGAGAACCAAAGCCGCCTGCAGACCCGCACCTGGGAGGCGGAGTTGCAGTCGCGGGATCAGGAGATCGAACGCCTGCGACTCGCTCTCGACGACCAGGTCGCCATGGCTCCGATGCGCCATGAGCTGGCGGTCCAGGGCCGCCGAATCGAGGAGTTGCAGTTCGCCGTCGCCGCGGCGCTGACCGACGGCGAGCGGATGGCGGAAGCTCGCGCCGCCGAGCAGGCCTCCGCGCGCGAGCGCGAGGTCGAGCTGCGGCAACGCGCCGACAAGCTCAAGTCTGAGCTGGCCAAGGCCCAGGGCGAGCGGGATGCGGCGCTCGCCACCGCCAAGGATGCCGGCACGCGGGCGGACGCGAGAGATGCCGACGTGGCCCGACTGGAAGAGGCGCTGAAGGTCGCCACGGAACGATCGCAACGGCTCTCGGGCAAGATCGTCGAGCGAGACGCGCGGCTGCAGCGACTGCAGGAACAGCTGGCGGGCCTGGAGGCTGAGCGCACCAGCCTGGACTCGGAACACCAGGCCGAGCTGCAGGCAAGGGAGCACCGGATCCACGCGCTCGAACAGCTCCGCACCCAGTCCGAAACGCAGCGGGCCGAGGACACGCAGCGCCTGGCCGAGGCCCGGCAGCGCGTTGACGAGCTCCAGGTGCAGCTTGACCGGATCAGCGCCGAAGGCGAGGCCCGGCTGTCCCAGCAGCAGGAGCAGTTCGCGCAGAACGAGGCCGTGCTCCAGCAGAAGCTCAGGACCGCTCGCCGGGAACTCGAGACCTTGCGACCCGACCACGAACGCCAGGTCGCGAACCTCCGCGCCGAACTGGAGGCCGCACGCACCGAACAGCAGACTCGCCACGACGCGCTGCAAGGGCAGATCGCTGAACTGGAGGGGCTTCGCATCCGCCAGGCAGAGAAGATCGCAGCAGCGGAAGGCGAACTCGCCCGCCTTGCCGCGGCAGCCGAAACGTCGCGCCAGGCCCTGGCCGCATCGCAGGATGAGCTCGACGAGGCCCAAGGTGATGCCGCTCGCTGGAAGGCGTCGACCGATGACTTGAGAGCTTCCGAGGCCGCGCTGCGCTCGGATCTCGACGAGTGGTCGCGCCAGGGTCTGACCTTGCGCGTCGCACTCGACGCAGCAAACTCCAGGGTGCTGGATCTGCAGGGCGAACTGGCCCTCAGGCAGACCGAGAACACGCAGCTGGACCTGCGCCTGCGCAGGTTGCAGGAGGAACTGCACCGTGCCGAGGGTCAGCTCGAGCTGGTGAAGGAACTGCTGCTGTCGGACTCGGGCATCTGATGGCCATGCGGCACTGCGCCCCACGCCCGCCCGCCCGCGCTCCGGGGCGCCACGCCGCAGCGTGGTGGGGGATGCACACGTGAAGCTGCGCCGCTTCCGGCAGTATCGGCAGACCTTGCAGGGTGCGCGCCGTGGCAGCAAGCTCCCGTCAACGAGCGGGCAGCAGATGGTCATGGCCGCGGCGGATCCGCGCGATCTGCAGCCGATACGGCCTGCCCGGACCGTTCGCGAGGCCCGGCAGGCCTGGATCGATGGCGACTGGCCCACGCTGCTCACGACATCGACCGCCGAGACCTGGCGCAGCGACGATCCACCGCGCATGGCATTGATGGTGGCGACGGCCCAGCTCCAGGCTGGTTCGCTGGAAGCCGCGAAGTCCCTGCTGCGGGACGCCCGGTCAGCCGGCGCCGGACGCCAGGCGATCGCCCAGGTCCTGCTGGCCTCGGTGCACAACACGCTCGGGCGCGTCAGTGCGCTGCTTGACGATCCGAGTCGGTCGCTGGCGCATTTCGCGGCCTCGGTGTCGATCGCATCGCCTGTGGCGGCCAGCGCCCGGGCCATCCAGTCGCGGGCCCGTTCACAGATCACCCAGTTGGGGCTGGACGTGGACATCGGCGAGTCGGCCGACCGAACGAGTCACCCGCTCTCGACAGGCCCACAGGCGCTGCGCGCGCTGGTGCTGCCCTGGTTCACCGTGCCGGTCGCGCAGGCGACCCTGGCCGTGGCCAGCTCGAATGGCCGCCGTTTCGCGGTCGTGACCACGGGCGACGGTCTGGCCTGGTTCGCGGCGTCGGACGGTTCGGCCGGCCGAACAGCCGCCCCACGGCCCGTGCCCGGGCTGTGGCGCGGGCCCTTGCACCTGGTGGCACACGGAGCCGGCTGGTTGCTGGCGGGCTGCGACCCGGTCGGTCAGGTGCAATGGCTCGCACTGGACGCGGACGGCTCCGCGAGTGCGGGTGCGCCGTGCGCCACGGGTCGTGCCGGTCGGCAATTGACGGCTGTCGTTCCCGCTGGCGAAAACGCCTACGCGGTGGTGCACGAACACGATCGCACCTCCGTCGCGCCGCTGAGCACATCCGATGTGGCCGAACGGGCGTGGCCATCATGGGCAGGCACGGCGCTCGGAACGCTGGCAGATCCGCTGGGCAGCCTGGGGCTCGGCCTGTCGAAAACCGACTCGGGCCAGCTCGTCGTCGTGGCCGTCGGGCTGGAGGGCTCACGGGCCGGCCAGATGGTCGACCAGTGCCGGATCCCCGGATCCTCGTCGTTGGACTGGGCTGTCCTCGAAGCGGCCGATGCAGCGTGCATCGGCCTTCGACATCGCGCCGGGACCGAGCCGGATCTGATCATCTGGCGGCACGAAGGCCGTTTGCGCAGCGCCGCGATGCCGGCCGGTGCCCACTGGATCGCTGCGGCATCGCCGGCATGGTCGGCGCCCATCGTTCTGTTGGAACAGCACGCAAAGCCTGGCCTGTGGCTGGCGGGCTCCTCGGCTCAGCGCGCCACACCCGTCGACGGGCTCGAGCGCCTCACCGGAAGCCGAAACCTGCTCCATGCCGCCGAGAACGGTCTGCTCTGGATCGCCGCCCTGGAACCGGTGTCGGCGGGAAGCTCCTGCGCCCAGCGTGCCCTGCTTGCACGTGTCGACGTGAACCCTCTGCTGAATCCGGCCCGCGCCGCTGACGACTGACATGCCTTCCGCACAACTTCTCGCCCAGCAGGCGCTGCAGACCGGTGACTACGGACGGGCAATCCGTCTCCTCACCGATGCGATGGGCAACGCCTCGCCGGCCACCACCCCGTTTCTGGTCACGCAGTGGCTGCTGGCGCGCCAGCGCCTGCTGCGGCAACAGAGCTCGCTGGAGCGCCCGACGGTGATGCTGCTGACGCAGGCGTCGACCGTATCGCCGGCGGTGTTTTCGCGGGCCCGCCAGGCACTCGCCGGCTGGTGCGAACTCCGGGTGACCGATGTGGCGACGCTGGACCGCGCTGGCGCGTGGTGGACCACGGTCTCGCAGGCGCGGATCGACGCCCTGTTGCTGCTCGTCGACCACCCCGACGCCTGGCGCTGTGCACTCACGGCTCGCTGGCTCTGGGGGGCTTGCGTCTGGCACGCGGCGGGCTCCGAGCCGCAGTCACCGCTCGACGGGCTCATCGATGCGTCGCTGCACGATGTCCGGCCCGAGGGCCTGCAGGAGCTCTGGAAGCAGCGACCGGACCGGAACGAACTGCGCCCGCCGCCTGGGTTGCAGAAGGCGGCCACGCACCTGCTGCGCGCCATCGACGGCCAGGAGCCGGCACGGCTGATGCAGCGCCTGCTCACGCCCTCGGCAGCCGACCGCTGGACCACGTCGCAGCCGGCAGCACCCCGCCGCACCCTCGCGCGGCCGGCCGAGTCGGCATCAATCCCGGCACAGGCGGCGGCGGCCTCCGCGCCTTCGGTGTCGCAAGGCCCTTCCGCAGCGATCGACCCGCTTCCGCCCGCCCGGCGTCCGGCGCCAGTGGCCACGGGGCCTGAAGTCGACCCGGTCACGCGCGCCGACGGCCGATGGAAGCTGCGTGAGCTCACCCTGGGCCTGGTGGCAGACGACATGCCGGCGGACGGCGTGCAGACGGCGCTGCGTGCCTTTGCGGGGCTGCACGAGGGCTTCCACCGTCGACTGCGGGATGACGGACTCGACCTCGCGACGAGCTGCCACTCCCGCGTGGCTGGGTGGCGGGTCGTCGATGCGGCCTGGATCACCGACGCGTCCCTGCGGCTGCGCGTCGAGCCGGCCGGCGCAGAAGCACCGGGTCGGGTGGAACTGGTGGTGCTGCAGTGCACGCCGCGCAACCGCGAGGCCCGCATCGTGGCCCGCGCGCCGCTGAACGGGACGGAGTCGGGACACATCATCGACCTGACCCTGGCCCACGTGTTCCAGCCGTTCGCACTCCTGGCCGTCGACGACGCCGGCGTGCTGCGCGACGCTGCCGTGTGGCCCTTTCCGTCCCTGCTCCGGGGCGCCCCACACCATGCGGAGCTGTGGCTGATGGGTGATCAGGCAGCCGGCTTCGACGCCGCGGTGCGGGCCTCCGGCTCCTTGCTGCGCGAACTGGCCGGGCGTCCCTGGTTGGACGGTGCGCTGTCTCTGGGGGTTCTCGAATGCGACCTGCGCCGGGCCAATGGCACCGAGCGGCTGTTGTCGCCCCCCGTGAGGCACTGGCTTGCCGATGTGTTCGGGCTTCAGGCGCTGCGTGTCGCGCGGGCGCCGGCCGGTGCACCGAAATCGGCTCAGGACCACCTCGTGTCCCGCTGCGCCGACGTCAAGCCGGCTCTGGAAGCCGGCAGGCTTCTGGCCCGGGAGCGCGAGGTCGGCGATGGTCTGCGGCTGCGCCTGCCCGCCGAGGCGCTGCCCTCGCTGAGCCTGCTTTGCTCGCGACGGATGGAACTCGCCGATGACGCGGTGGGCGCCGGCTCCCACGCGCTGGTCCAGGCGGCGTCGGCACGGCCGCTGGCCCTGGTGTCGATGCCCGCACCTGCCCAGGCCCTGTTGCGGGCTCAGGCACCCGAGGAACCACTGGCCTTCCCGATCGTCCTTGGCGCATCGGCCGCCGAGCCGGCGCGCGCCGTCCGCCTGTCGCTGCCTCTGGCCGTGCACCTGCGCGAGACACGGCCCGTGCCGGCGCCGTTCCTGCTCGCGCCGGTCCCGCCCGACAGCGACGCGTGTCTGCTCGACCTCACCCCGCGCGAGGAAGACTCCATCGCAGCGGTGCTTGCGCTCGACGGACGCACCGACCCGGTCCCGCTGCTCGAATCCCTTGCCAGGCAGTCCGGACTGCCGCGGGGGCTGCAGTTGGTGGTGTGCTCGACAGGCAAGATCCCCGAGTCGCTGCGCCAGCGCCTGCAGACGCTGTTTCCCCAAGGCTGTCGACTGGTCGAAGGCGCCGGCGCCACGGCCAGCGCGATGCTGAACGCGGCCGTGGCCACCACCGACAGCAGCCATGTGCTGCTGGTGCAGCCGCAGATGCTGCTGCACGACAAGCGCTGCCTGGCCACGCTCCTGGCCGTGGCCGGCCTGTCTGGCGTCGGCGCGGCGGGATGCGTGCAGATCCGCGAGGTCGCCCTGAAGAAGGGCACCGAGGTCCGCATGTCCAGCGCAGGGTACTTCCCGAGCCACGTGGATCTCCTCGGCCGCGCCGGGCTCGTGCTCGAGGAGCCGGTGTCGAGCACCGTCTTCGGTGGCGGCAGCTGGCCGGTGGTGGCGCTGTCGTCGCGCCTGATGCTCGTGGACCGCGCGGTCTGGACACTGCTGGGCGGCTTCGATGCCGCGCGCTTCCCGGCTGAAGGAGCCGACATCGACTGGTGCCTCAGGGCCCGGGCCGCCGGCCACGAACTGCTGTGCACCGGTGCCGTCAGTGCCAGCGTCGACGATGGCGCGCGAACCCGCGAGATCGTGGACCAGCACGCGTGGCAGTTGCTGCCGCTGGACCGCTGGCATCACGTGATCGCCGGCTCCGCCGTCGTGCGCACGCTGTCGGGCTGAAGCGATGAAGCTCTGCATCGTCACGCCGGACGAGGAGTACCTGTCCCAGGCCGGCACGCGCATCCGGTACCAGCGCGTCGCGGCGGGCCTGGCCCGGCAGGGCGTCGAGCTCACGCTCGAAGTGATCGACCAGCTCCGTACCGGCGAGCAGCTGCAGGCCGACGCGTACCTCTTCAGCAAGTGCAACGACGTCCGCGGCGTGCTGATGGCCCACCTCGTTCGCGACCAGGGCAAGCTGGTCGGCATCGACCTCTTCGACGACTACTTCAGCCAGTCCTACGACAGCCGGGCCATCACGTTGCGAGACTGGCTCCGGTCGATGTCCGGGGCGTTGGACTTCTTCCTGTGCTCGACCCCTCGCATGCACGAGGTCGGCCAGTCGCTCCTGGAAGGCGTGCCGGGACATGTGCTGAACGACCCCTTCGACGACGCGTCGCCGGAACGCATCGCCGCTGCCATCGCGAGGCACCTCGAGCGTGTACGAGGCGACGAGATCGACGTGGCCTGGTTTGGCGTGGGTGACAACCCGCGCTTCCCGGTCGGGCTGCACGACCTGTGGGCGTATGGACACGAACTCACCCGGCTGGCCGTGGGCGGGCGCCGCGTGCGACTTCACATCCTGACCAACCGCCGTGCACTGACGGCCGACGCCCTCGAGCGGCTGAGGCGCCTGCCGGTGGCCTGGGATCTCGACGAATGGACGCTCGAGGGCGAGCAGGGCCTGCTGGCGACATGCCCGATCGCGTTCGTGCCGGTCAACGCGCAATCGTTCAGCATCGCGAAGTCGCTGAACCGGGGCGTGACGGCCCTCACCGCCGGATGCCAGCTGCTGTCGCCGGGCTATCCGCTCTACGGCCGTCTCGACCCGCTGGTCTATGGCAGCGCCGTGGAACTCGCCTCCGACCTGGAAACCGGGCGGCCCAGGCTGCGGGCCGAGACCGTGCCGGTGCTGCAGCGACTGATGGCCGATCTCGGCGATCCCGAGATCGAGAGCGGCCGTCTGGCGGGCTTCCTGAAGCGCCTGAGCCCCGGCCATCGGCGCGCCGCTGTCCGGCCTTCGCTGTACGGCGTGATCCATGGTGCCAAGAGCCTGGGTGTGATCCACCAGCTGACGCAACGGCTGCGCCAGATCTCGATCGGAGGGCCGATGAGCGCCTCGGCACCGAACTACGATCTGAGGATCATGGTCGGCGACGAGAACGGCCTGCCGATCCAGCTCAGTGAACGGGCCCTGAAGCTCTGTGCCGCGTCCTGGCGCCGCAGGGCCCGGCCCGGGACCTCACCGACGGGCCGACCCATACACGAGGTCGTCCTGTCCTCGGCCCGATCCGCACAGGTTCGCTCCCTGGTCGAGGCGCACCAGTGGCTGTCGAAGGCGACCCAGCGAGCCGCGGTGTACGACACCCTGATGGACGGCACCGCGGCCCTGGTGGCCAGCTGCTTCCCTGGCATCTTCCTGCTGAGGTCCGAAATCGAGGCGCCGTTGCACCACCTGATGCAACCCGTGCGGCCTGCGCTTCGCGACGAGGAGCTGTTCCAGTGAGACCCGAAGCCGTCTTCCTGCTCAACCTGCTGCAGGACGTCAATGTCGCCCGGCCGCTGGCTCTGCTGGCAGCCCTCGATCTGGGGCTGCCCGTGCGGTTTCTGCTGTCGGACAAGTTCGTCGAGCGCGACACGCAAGGCACATGGCAGGAGGAGACGCGTTCGCTGGCCGCCGACATCGGCGCGGCGGTCGAGATCTACGACAGCGAGTACGCCGCACTGCGACGGCTGGCAGACCGCGGCGGAGCGCTCGTGGCCAGCAGCGAGTCCGACATCGCGCCAGCGCACAGCCTCACGCACAACGTGTTCCGCAGCGCGCCACCATCGTGGGTGCGCGTCACGCTCCAGCACGGACTCGAGTGCGTGGGCTTCCTGCAGAACCGCAACCACATCCAGGCGCACGGCCGCCACATCGCCTTTGCGGCCGACATCGTCTGTGGCTGGGCGCCGCTGAACCGCATGGATTCGATGGCGCCCTGGGAGCGTTCGAAGTACGTGGCCACGGGCCCCACTTCGCTGCTCGAACACGGCCACCGGCAGCGCCCGACCGACACGGGAAGCGGCATCGTCTGCGAGAACCTGCACTCGGTCCGCCTGCGCGGCGGGCGTTCGCAGAGCAGCTTCATCGAGTTGTTCCGCGACTTCTGCGCCCGGCTGGGCGACGACGGACGCACGGTCGCGCTGCGGCCACACCCGGGCGGACAGTTCGTGCTGCGGCAGAACGTGTCGCTGCCGGTGAACGCTGTGATCAACAACCTGCCGATCTACCGGTTCGACCTCGGCGCCTACCAGTACGGCATCTCGGCGCCGTCGTCGGTGCTGGTGGACATGGTGCTGGCCGGGCTGCCGACCGCGGTTTGGCAGGACGAGGACGAGACGGTGGATGTCGGCAACTACGGGGGTCTGCCGGTGATCTCCTCGCTCTCGGACTGGCTGGCCTTTGAACGCGACACCCGCGTCAGGCCCGAGGTCTTCGAGCCGATGCGCGCCGACTTCCTGGCCCGCAGCGGCCTCATCACGGACCGCTCGGAGGTTCGTGCCAGCTTCAGCCGGGTGCTGACGATGGCCACGCAGAGGCAGGTCGCATGAGGCGCGAAGACAAGTCCGCGCCGGCTGAGTCATCGGAGCGGCTGCTGGTGCTCACCGATCCCGGGCACGCGGCTCCCGGTCTGTTCGCCCCAGCTTCGGGAGTCGCTTCGGCCCCGTTCGCCACCGAGCTGATGACGCCTCGACCGGCGGAGTTCGCGGGCGACGACGCCGTCCGCCGTGAACTCTGGAAGCGGCTGGCTCCGACGGCACTGGTCCTGTCCAACTACGCCGACGACGTGGCCTTCGGGTACCGCCAGCTCGCCCGCGAATCCGGTGTGCCGTGCCTGGCGCACATCGACGAGGATCCCTACGAGCAACTGCCCGCGGCGGATCAGCCCGGCCGGGTTCCCGTGCACGAAGCCAAGGCGCGGCTGCGCAGGCTGATGGAGGACGCCGACATCGTCTATGTGCCGACGCCCGAACTGGCGGCCAGGCTCAGGCGACAGGGTGTGCGTGCCAGCGTCGTGCATGGCCCGGCTCCGGGTGTGTCCCGGGGCGGCCCGCCGGTGCCCGGGCCGGCCACCGTACCGGTCCTGGGCTTCGCGAGCCTGCGTCGCGATCCAAGGGAACTGGCCTCGGTGACTCCCGCCGTCGCTCGCCTGATGCAGGCCCTGCCCTGGCTCCGGTTCGAATGCCTGTGCGACACACCCCTGCCCGACGCGCTGTTGCCGTTCGGCACACGCGTCAGGGTGCATCCCCCGGTCGACGGCCCGGAGGCGCTGCGCGCCCGCTTGCGCGAGCTCGGGTGGTGGGTCGGCCTGGCTCCGGTGCCGGAAGGAGCAGCGGATCGCCCGCATGATGAAGAACCCTGGATCACCTACGCGCAGGCTGGAACGGCCGTCGTCGCAGCCGATGTGCCCGCGTTCGCGCGGGCTGCGGCGGCTGGAGCCTGCGCATTGGCCAGCCAGACGGCGCAGTGGGTCGCCGCGATCGCCCGCCTGCTGGTCAGCGCCGAGGAGCGCAGCCAGCAGATGCGCCGGGCTGATGGCCTGCTCGACTCCCATCGCACCAGCGAACGGCTGATGCACGACATCGTCTCTGCCGTCCGGCTGGCGCGCCGTGGCGAGACGCCGCGCTCGCCAGCCCCCGAGCAGGGCGGCGCCCCCGTGGCACGGGTGCTGTTCGTCGCCAACGCGCTCATCCCGACGCTGCAGCTGTCGTTCCTGAAGCCGCTCGCCCCCGATGTCGACGCCGGCCGCCTGGTCTGGAAGCTCGTCTCGGGCGACGAGCTGAAGGCACGTCGCGCCTCGATGAAGGGCCAGCGTGGCGTGGCGGCGGCCATTCGGGAGTGGTTGCTGCAGGAGGTCGAGGAGTTCCAGCCCAACCACGTGGTGTTCTGCCGCTACAGCGATCAGATGTCCGAGGAGATCGTGGCCTGGGCGCGTGAGCGCCACGTGCCGGTGATGTTCCACGTCGACGACGACCTGCTGAACGTGCCGATCGAGATCGGCGAGGCGAAGTGGCGCATGCACAACGCCCCCGAACGGCTGGCAGCGGTCCGGTACCTGCTCGAGAACGTCGACATGACCTACTGCTCGACCCTGCCGCTGCTTCAGCGTTACCGGTCGCTCGGATTCGAGGGTCCGATGCAGGCGGGCCACGTGTATTGCGCCTCCTCCGTGCTCAACCGGGCCGAGCTGCGCCCGGTGCGCAAGCTCGGCTACATGGGCTTCGACCACGCCCACGACTTCGAGATCGCCATCCCGGCGATCGTGAAGCTCATGCGCAAGCGACCCGAGATCAGCTTCGAGCTGTTCGGCTCGATCCCCCGCCCGGCCGAGTTCGACGAATTCGGTGATCGTGTGGCCCTCATCCCGCCGGTGCGCGTGTACGCCGAGTTCATGCAGCGGTTCGCGAGCCTCGGGTGGGACATCGGCCTGTGTCCGCTGGCCTACACGGACTTCAACCTGGTGAAGGCCAACACCAAGTGGGTGGAGTACACGTCCATCGGCGCAGCCGTGGTCGCCAGTGCGGACACCGTCTACGACACCTGTGCAGGCGACGGGTGCGGTGCGCTGGTCCGCACGTCGGCTGATTGGTTCGACACACTGGACGCGCTGTGCGACAGCCCGGAGCTCCGGTTCTCGATGGTCTCCCGTGCGCAGCAGCGGCTTGAGGCGGAGTACTCCGATGAGCGCCTGCGCCAGCAGGTCTGGGACATGCTGGAACGCTGCGCGGCCGTGACGGCGGACAAGGCCTGAGCATGCGCCGCCTGCGAGCGCGCCTGTTCGCAGGCCTGCTTGCATCCGGTGCCGCCTTCACGACCTGCGCCGCCACCTTGCGCGAACTCGGCGCCAGGGGCGACGGCATCGGCGACGACACCCAGGTGCTGCAGGCCGCCCTGGCGAACGTCGCCCTTGGCGACGTGCTGGACGGCGAGGGCCTGAGCTTCCGGGTGAAGGGCACGCTCACCCTGCGGCGGGACCTGACCCTCCGACGCCTGACCTTGCTGCAGGACGACGACACGCCCGTCGGCGTCGAAGGGGACAAGGCGGCGAAGACGCTGCTCGTCGCCGGCACCGAGCAGCGTCCCGTCCGTGTCCGACTGGAAGACGTGCACATCCACCGGGGAACGAACCCGCACAAGGGCAGCCCCGGCAACGCCGGTGGCATCTGGCTGTCGCACGTGGCGGACAGCGTGCTGTCGGGCGTGGTGATCACCGGCAATGGCCGCGGCGCCGGACTGATGGTGGCCGACTCGCGCGACGTCGAGGTCCTCCACCCGCGCATCCACGACATGGTGTGGGCGCCCTGCGCCAGCCAGGCCGAAGGCCTGCCCTGGGACGATATCCGCCGCAGCTGGAACAGCTACGCGATGGTGCCGATGGACGACTGCGCCGACTCCGCCAGGCCCCGCGTCCGCATCCGCGAGCCTCTGGCCGGAATCGTCGTGGCCCGGTCCCAGCGGGTGGCCATCCGCCACGCGCGCATCCATCGGCTCCTGGCCCGGTTCGCCGACGGCAGAACCGAGCCCTGGCAGACCGACGGCATCAGCGTCAGGTCCGACCGTGTGCTGGAACCGGGCCGGTCGCTGGCCAGCGAAGTGATGATCGAGAACCCTCGGATCAGCCAGGTCTGGGAGGGCATCGACTTGCTGGGGCAGCCGCTGACGTCGGTGCGCGTGATCCACCCCCGCACGGAAGACACGCACGCCTTCGGCGTCAAGGTGGTCAACGGTGCGCGCGACATCGTCGTCGACGGTGGAACGTCGAGGCGCAGCGGCATTGCCGGGTTCGTGGTCGCCGGCACCGGCAACCGCGCCTCGGGCTTCGCACCGACGCACGAGGTGCAGATCCGGGACTCGCGATCGGTGGACAGCGGCGCCGGCGCCTTGTGGCGGCAACAGGCCAACATCGCCGGTTTCCGCGTGATGCGGGGCGCAGCCGGAGGGCCCAACGCAGTGTCGATCACCGGCTCGAGGGCCGTGGACCGGCAGGCGCAACCCACCATGTCCTTCGGCTTCCATTCGGAGTGCGCCGATGTGAACCTGCTGGACGTGCACTCGTTCGGGCACGTGATCGCGCCATCGTTGCTCGAGCGCGCGGACTGCCTCTGAGGCGCGGACTCCCGCTGCCACCGGGATCACGTCGGGCGGCGCCATACACTCGGAGCCGGTTTCATCCAGGCCGCTCTGCGCCTGTCCCATCGAACAACTCACGAGCCGTCATGCAAGGCCCAAGAATCTTCATCACCGGCGGTGCCGGCTTCATCGGCTCGCGCCTGATGCGCGCGCTCGCTGCCCGTGGGGCCACCGTGCTGGCCTACGACAACCTGCACCCGCAGGTGCACGGGCCCGACGCGGCGCCGCCAGCCGATCTGCCCCTGGTGCAGGGCGACGTGCGTGATCGCACCGCCATGGGCCAGGCCCTGGCCGACTTCGCGCCCGACCTGGTCGTGCACCTCGCCGCCGAGACCGGCACCGGGCAGTCGGCCGACCTGCCTGCCCGCTACGCCGATGTCAACGTGATGGGGACGGCGCACCTGATCGAGTGCCTTCGTGCGCTGCCCAAGCCGCCGCGGCGCGTCGTGCTGGCGGCCACGCGCGCGGTGTACGGCGAAGGCGCCTACCTCGATGCCGATGGGCGGATGCTGGTGCCGCCTCCCCGGCGCAGCGAGGACATGGCCCAGGGGCGGTTCGACCCCGTCGGCGCGGACGGGCACGCTCTGCGTCCGATCCCCACGCCCGAGCACGCGCCGGTCACGCCGGGCTCCGTCTACGGCTCGACCAAGCTGATGCAGGAGTACCTGCTGCAGCAGACCCCGGCGCCGTGGGACAGCGTGATGCTGCGGCTGCAGAACGTGTACGGCCCCGGCCAGTCGCTGCGCAACCCGTACACCGGCGTGCTGTCCATCTTCTGCCAGCAGGCCATGGCCGGGCGCACCCTGAATGTCTTCGAGGACGGCCACATCCACCGCGACTTCGTCTTCGTCGACGACGTGGTCGAAGCCTTCGTCAGGGCCTGCGAGACGCAGGCCGCGTCGGGCCAGACCCTCAACATCGGCACCGGCGAGCCGCGCTCGATCCGCGACGTGGCGGCGCTCATCCTGGCTCGCCTGGGGCTGCCGCCGGACCGTCTTCGCATCAGCGGGGAGTTCCGCGCCGGCGACATCCGCCATGCGGTGGCGGATGTCTCGAGGGCTGGCCAGGTGCTGGGCTGGCGCCCGTCGACCACGGTCGAAAGCGGTGTCGCGGCGCTGGTGGACTGGGCCCGCGCCGGCTGAAGCCGGGCTCAGCCTTCGGCCAGCACCATGTGCAGCGGCGGGCAGAGGGCCAGGCAGGCCTCGCGCAGGCGTTCCCAGCTGGGCAGTTGGCGCACCATCTCGGGCGTGGACACCCGGAACCCGGCGAAGAACGGGTTGTTCACGTAGCGCCCTGACTTGGTGGCCCGCTCCTCGGCCTCGGCGCGGAACGCGGCGGTCAGCGTGTCCAGCGAGATGTCCAGGAGCTCGGCCAGGCCGGCCAGCAGCAGCGGGTCGGCCGCCATCAGGCGCTCGTAGGTCACGATGAGGTGGCGGGGCTGGACGGCCACCCTCGGGAAGCAGTGGTTGACGTGGTCGAAGTACGTCGGCGAGCTGCCGCCCTCGAAGATGGGCAGCGTCCCACGGCCGTTCACGTAGCGCCAGAGGCGCTCCTCCAGGACCGCGGGGCCGTCCGCGCGGACGTCGAAGCTGGCGAACGCCTCTGGCGTGGGGATGTCAGGCAGACCCAGCAAACCCCGGAAGAAGGCCTCGGCCCGCCCGTCCTTCATCCAGCTGCTGGCGTGGAAGGTCTGCACGTACAGCAGCCGGCTGTAGTCGACCGCGCTGAAGAACTGCGAGAACGGGTTGCGGATGCCGTAGATGGCCCCGCCGCCCGAACCCGCGAGCCAGGACCACACGCCCTTGCCCTCGGGCAAGGGCCCCAGTTCGGTCGAGGCGGGGTCCTTGCGCACGCGGTCGACATAGTGCTCGGGCAGCAGATGGGTCTTGAGCAGGAACGAAGGCCGCTCGTCACCGCCGCGCTCGATGAGGAAGTTGTTCTTGGCCTGCGCAAACACCCGGCGGGTGACCTTCTCGGCCGGCTCGAGATCGCGGTACCGGGCGATCAGCGTGAACAGCAGGGACGATCCGGTCTTCGGGTAGCTGGTGTACAGAACCGGCCGCGACTCGACGGGCATCGTGGTCTGGCTTTCCACGGGCGCATCGACGCCTTCGTCTTGCGGTTCAATGGCGACGGGGCTGTTATCGGACAAGGTGTTCTCTCTCAACGCTCCAGCGCCGATTCATCGCACTCGACGTCAACGATTGCGGTGCTTGCTGCGACATACCGATCCGTGGCCAGCGCCAGCTGTGCTGCTGGCGCCGCCGGCACGGCGCCAGCCGTGAGGTGGCGGAAGAAGACCCGCATCACATGCGAGACACCCTCTTCGAGCACGTTGCGAAGGTCTTCCGCATAGTAGCGACCGCGCGCATGGGCGCCTGTGATGATCTCGAAAGACGGGAAGTAGTGCACGTTGGCATGCCCTGCGGCCAGCGACCCCGCCGCAACCCGCAGAACCGACTTCGAGTAGGTGGTCGCCGCCAGCACGTGCGCCGCGGGTGACGCCGTGGCCGCCAGAGGAACCGGCGACACCGTCAGCATCAGCTGCGCGTTCGGGTTGACGATCTGCAGCTGTTCGCGGAAGTGCTCCAGGTCTTGGACCACGTCGGTGAGGTCCTGGTTGTAGAACTCGTGGCGCGAGGCGTCAAAGGTCCCTCCCGACACGCCGGGACACAGCGGGAACACCGCGCCGTCCACGCGCGACCGCCAGCACTCCGTGAGGCCCAAGGTGAACACAAGCACGTCGAGACTCTCGAACATGCGCCGAACCGCAGCCAGGTGCTGGGCGCGGTCTGCCAGCATCTCCGCCTCGTTCACGAACCCCCCCGGTTGAACCGTCGGCCGGAAAGGATCCAGGTACTCACCGGCCTCGCCGCGCCAGACACGCTCCTCGGGGCGAAAAGAGCCGAAGGCACGCTGCATGAGCTGCAGCAGCTGGCGCGCCGTGTAGATGTTGCCGTATCGAGCCGAAAACAACCCGTATCCCGCTCGCTGCCGGACCTTGTGGGTCAGGGCCGGATGGCCCTCTTCGGCGACGAAGAAGCGGTAGCCCGATCCCTTCAAGTGACGCGAGATGTGCTGGGCGAAGCAGCTGCCAGCGGTCGCCACCCGGGTGTCGGGCTCGATGCGCAGGCGGATGTCGCCGACAGGGTCGACATCGGCAGGCGCTGGCGTCGCCACGGACCTGCGCCAGAAGGATCGATCAGGCAGCTCGCGGTACGGATGGCCACTCACGGGCGTCCCCCCGCGCTGCTGAGCCCTGGCGCCGCAAATGCCAGGACCTGTTCGATGTTCAAGCGACCGTAGGACTCGTTGCCGTGCGTCGCGTCGTCGGCCGAGAACTCGTCTTTCAGGAAGCCCGCATCGTCGACGGCCTCCCCGGGCACCGGCAGCAAGGTGCATCGCCACTCGCGGCACAACTGCTCCAGAACCGACATCTGCAGAGCCCAGAGCTTCAGGCGGATCGTTGCTGGCGTGAGGCCCCGCTCCGCGATACCTTGCTCCTTGAACAGCGATTCGTGGCGCTGCAGGATGCGCAGCTCGTTGAGCTTGGGTGGCGGAGGCGCGAGTTGCACCACGCGCGCGCGGCAGGCGGCGACCAGCCGAGCGATGCGCTTGCCATCGTTGCCGCTGAGACCCGACACGAACAAGTCCCGCAAGGTCCTGTAGGCCACGATCTCGCGCCCAGGCATGGGTGCAAGGTCCGGCCGGTCGAGGCTGTGGAAGTCGAACGGCTGGGCATGCTGCACGAGGCCGAACGCGTTGTACTGATTGCCCCCGATGAAGCAGGCAAGGACATCCTCGTCCCGCAACTCCCGCACGCGCGCCTCGACTTCATCCAGGTCCATGTCGCCAAGCTCGCCGTCGCTCTTGACCTTGCGGAACCGGATCGCCTCGGTCTGGAGGTGCGGTGCGGGACGCATGGCCGCCAGCGCGCGCTTGATCGCTTCCAGGTGACTGTCTCCCACGAACAGGAGCCTGGGCACACCGGCCTGATGGCTGGACGGAATGGACATCGACCTCGATGGACGAACGAGCCGGACGCCTTCCCGGCGGCTGAGCCGATGACTTCCCCAGCGCACCGGAAACGGAGCATGCATGATATCTCCCGGGGGTATGCGACCGACTCGTGCCGATCGCCGGCCAGGCCGCCGCGCCGAGCAGGCGGCATCCGCAATGCCTCAGAATCTCCGCATGAAGACGAGCTCAAGCATCCTGGTGATCGGAGACAGCCACACGCGGGCGATCGCGAACGGCTACGCACAACTCGGCGAGCCGAGTACCCCGATCGAGATCCACTGGCTCAAGACGGAGAAGAACGGCACGACGCGCGGGGAACTGCCGGAGGCCGACGCGCTGGAGAAGATCGCCGCCCTGGAACCCGACGATCTCCTGGCGGTCTCGCTCCACGGCACATACCACAACGTGGTGGGACTGCTGCAGCACGACACACCGTTCTGGGTCTGCGGCACGGACGACACCGAACCGGTGCCGCCCGGCCATGTCTTGATCACGCGCTCGGCGTTCCAGGAGACGTTTCGTCACCGGGCCGTGCGCGCCAAGCGCGTGGCCGGCCTGCTGAAGGCTTGCAAGGCCCGCAAGGTTCATCTCATGACACCGCCACCCAAGGGTGACACGGCGTACATCGAGTCGCGCGTACAGAAGTACCGCGAGCGTGTCGCCTCGGACGTCGGCGTCACGGATGCGGCGGTACGCCTGAGGCTGTGGCAGCTCGAGGCCGAGGCCCTGCGCGAAGTGGCCGCCGCGGAGGGAGCCGAACTGGTCATGCCGCCACCCGAGTGCGTGGACCCCGGGGGTTTCCTGTCCCAGGCCTGCTACGGCCCCGACGCGACGCACGCCAATGCAGCGTATGGCGCGAGCGTGCTGCGGCAGCTCGTCGCGATGGCGGCACCCACCTGACCCCTTCCGAGTCCAGACATGAGTCATCCTTATCGCACCCTGGCGGACAAGGCCTTCTGGCGCCGGTCCGTCGCCGCTCCGGCCCGGGCGGACGTGGATCCCGTCGGCGAGTTCCGGCTGCGCATCCACCCTGAGACCAAGGTCGCCACGGCGGGGAGTTGCTTTGCGCAGCACATCGCCCGGCATCTCCAGGCCAGCGGGTTCCGTTATCACGTGGCCGAGCCCGGCCATCCCTTGTTGCCCGAGAGCGTGCTGCGCACCCACCAGTACGGCACCTTCTCCGCGCGCTACGGCAACATCTATACCTCGCGACAGTTGCTGCAGTTGATGCAACGGGCCTATGGCGAGTTCGAGCCCGACGAGGGCCCCTGGCGCACGCCCGAGGGCCGGTGGCTCGATCCGTTCCGGCCGACCGTGGAGCCCGGCGGCTTCACCGGACTCGGCGAGTTGCTCGCCGACCGAGAGCAGCACTTCGCGGCGGTGCGCAGGATGTTCGAGACGCTCGACGTCTTCGTGTTCACGCTGGGTCTCACCGAGTGCTGGGTGTCGCGCAGCGATGGCGCCGCCTTCCCGCTCTGCCCGGGCGTCGAGGGCGGCGAGTTCCATGCGGACCGGCATCGTTTCGTGAACCTGGGGGTCTCCGATGTCCTGGCAGACCTGCGCGAGGTCCGTGAGCGGCTGCTCCGCCTGAACCCCAGCGCGCAGATCGTGTTGACGGTCTCGCCGGTGCCGCTGATGGCCACGGCGCAGCCAGGGCAGCACGTGCTTTCGGCGACCACGTACTCGAAGTCGGTGCTGCGGGTGGCCGCCGAGGAAATGCGCCTGGCGCACGAGGACGTGCACTACTTTCCGTCGTTCGAGATCATCACCGGGTCGTACACGCGGGGCGCCTATTTCGCCGACGACCTGCGCAACGTCACCGAGGAGGGCGTCTCGCACGTGATGAAGCTGTTCCTGAGGCACGCAGCAGGCACAGTGACAGTGTCGGCGGCGCCTGTTGCCACCAAGCCAGCGGCGGGCCCGGCGGCAGCACAACTTATCACAGAAGTCGAGTGCGACGAGATCGCACTCGATCGCCCCACGACATGATCGAAAGCACCATGAGCGTGTGTCCCGATCGCGCCTCTGGCGCGCCATCCTGACTCGATCGCTCTGGCCAACCACGGTCGCGGCAGCACTCATTCGAGTCAAGCGGCGGATGTGGCCCTACTGCTGTTTCGTGGCGGTTCTCGGGATTGCGGTGCAAGATGGACTCGGCGATGGTCTCTCCCCGGCTTGCTGGCCGGTTGTGGCGGCGCACGGCGGCAACGGGATCTGATCCGAACTTCCCTCACTTCAATTCGATCGAGGACAACGCAATGACCGAGCTGAATATTCCGGCCGCGAACGCCGCACGCCATGGTGGCGCCGATTTCTACAGCGGGGGCGAGAAGTACGCCGAGACCTTTGAAGTCTGGGGTGGCCTCGACGGGACGAAGCGCGTACTTGACATTGGCTGCGGCCCGGGCCGAATGGCAATCGGTATTGGCAACAGGTTCGGATGGAGCAACTCCCTGGTTGGCTTCGATGTCATTCGGAAAGACGTGCGGGTCTGTCAACAGGTGATTTCAAGCAGCCACCCGAACTTCACTTTTCATCATGTGAACGCGTGGAACGGGCTCTACAACCCCGAAGGCGACGTTGCGACGCACGAGGTGACGTTTCCAGCCGCTGACCGCTCGATGGACTTCGCGTTCGCCACCAGCGTGTTCACTCACTTGTACAAGCGCGATGTCGCCCGCTACCTATCCGAGGCCATGCGGGTCCTGGACGAAGGCGGGGTGCTTCTAGCCTCGTGGTTCATCATCACGCCAGAGGCGAGGGCCTCCTGCAATGCCGGCCGAGCCCGTTTCAAGTTCGACCATGTGTTGCACGATGGGACCTTCACGGATTTCCCTGATTCACCCGAGGAGGTCATCGGATTCAATCAGGACGAAGCGTTCGAACTGATCGAAGCGGCGGGCTTCACGGGCCTCGAATTTCATCGAGGGGGATGGTCTCGCACCGTACGCAAGGATTCAGTGCGGCACAACCAAGACGTCATCGTCTGCCGCAAGTAGGGTTGGGACTCAGGGCTACTGCAGGCAGTGCGACCCCAACTGTCCGTCTTCTAGCCGCCCGTTGGCCGCACACTGGGGCCAACAGGCGGCCCGCATTGGCGGTCAGGCTCGGCTACACACTCACCCGGTCCTGCGCACAAGCAAGGTCCAGGATGTCTTCCACCTGCCGCGCCAGCCGGCTGCGGTTGTAGAGCTTCCGAAGGCGCTGCTTGGCCACCGTGCACTGGGCCTCACGAAACAGGCTGTCGGTCAGCAGGAGCTCCATCGCGCGCTCCCAGCCATCGAGCCCATGGGCCAGCAGGCCCGCGCCTTCTGCGCAAGCCCGGTGGTACACCGGGAGGTCGCTGGCCACGACGGCGATACCCGCCCAGCTGTACTCGACCCACTTGGTGTCGGCCTTGCATCGGTTGAACGGGTTGTCCTCCAGGGGCGCCAAGCCGACCCACCAGCCGGTTTCCGCCAGGTGCTGCAGAAAGCGGTCGTAGTCCGGCTCGGCCGCGTGGTGCCGATAGCGCTCCCCGAACTCGGCCATCTCCTCGCGCGGGCGGATCGTTCCGTACGTCTCGAAGCACATGGTCGGAATGCGGCGCATCAGGCGACAGACCGCAGGCATCACCAGAGCCAGGTCCTGGGAATGCCCCCCGGTACCCATGTATCCGACCGTCGGGGCGGCCCTCGGAGGCATCACCTTGGGCGCGATGTCGGACGGGGTGCAATAGAGCTCGCCAGACACGATCCTTGCTCGCACGCCGTGCTCAACCAGCCGGCTGGCCAAGGCGTCGGTCGATGCGTAGACCAGATCGACACCCTCCAGCATCTGACGCAGCCCGGCCAGGCGCTGCGGATCCCGGTAATGGCGAACCTTGGCCTTGCCGAGCGCATCGGGCACGGCCAGCAGGTCGTCGTCGAGGTGGAACACGGTCGGCACGCCCCGGGCCCGCGCCAGGCTGGCCATCGCGGGCGCATGTCCTTCGGCATGGCGCGAGAGCACCAGCGCGCGCGGTTCCAGGTCATCCCAGAAGCGACGAAGCTCGGCCGGGTCGCTCCACTCAGGCAGGTCCTCGGTGAGGTGCAGGCGCCATCGCTTGGCCGCCGGCGTGGACAAGGGCTGGGCGAAGCTGAGGATCTGGGTGGCGCCGACCTTCTCGGTCAGCACCAAGACGGTGGCCAGCGAAGTCGAGATCGCGGCGGCAGCTGGCACAAGCATATCTACGACATCAACCCCGGATGGCACTGCTGGCTTCCCGGCCAGGTCCGGCCCGCGAGGCTGGCCTGAGTCTCTGGCTCGGCGTTTCTGGCATCCAATCCTTCAGCCGATGACGATGGCAGCTGGACTGACCGACGTAGTATGCGAGATCGATTTCTGCCGGTCGAGTCCCTGAAATAACGGGTGGCATCCAGGCCGCCACCGACGCCGGGCTGCGCTGCCGAACCGATGCGTCCGTTTGTTACAGGCCGCCCCACGGTCAAGTCCCCGCCGCCGGGCTGACTCGCCGCTCGAAGCAGAAGAGCACGCCGAACGGCGAAGGTTCGCAGGCCACCTTCCGCCCCTGCCAGCCGTGGCGAGCGAACAGTTCGAACAGGAAGGCCTCGGAAAAGCCCAGTTCGAACCACCCGGTCTGGCGCACCACCGCCACGACCTCGCTGTGCAACCTCAGCCCCCAGGGGTACGGCACGGCGGCGTACTCCCGCTCGACGATGGGCTCGCCAGCCAGGATGACGCGGCCGCCCGGCTCCACCAGGCCGTCGAGGGCTGCGACCAGGCGGTCGAACTCGAAGGCATGGTGGAAGGCCTCGTAGAACCACACCAGCCGGTAGCGCTGGCCGGGGTGCGGGTTGTCACCAAAGCGGCCGACGTGTGCGTGCAACTCGACCTCGAAGTGCCGACCCTGCGCGTTGACGAACTCGCAGAAGCGAGGCGAGATGTCCACCGCGTCCACACGAACGCCCAGGCGCGCCAGCGAAAGCGCCGTCTGCCCGAAGCCGGGCCCGTACTCCAGCGCCCTGTCGCCCGGCCGCAGCCCGCTGTGCAGGTGGATCATGCCGCTGGCCAGGATCTGATGGGCCGCCGCGTCCACGGCACCGTCGTCGCGGCGCTGGAAGAAGCCGGGCCGCCGGATCGGATCGGCCCGCTCCCAGCCGGTGTCGGCCTCGTCGGTGCCGGCCTCATAGGGTCGATCGACCCCGGCCACCGCCTGCCACAGCCGGTGCTGCTGCTGCCGGTAGGAGTCGGACCAGGGGTCGAGGCCGTTCTCGAACCAGTCGGGCAGCCGCAGGTGGGCGTGGCGGTAGCGGTCCCAGGGGCCGCCGTCGCGTGTGCCGTGGCGGCGGTAGGTGGCGTGCAGCTCGTCGATGTCGGCGAGCCCGAAGTAGGCGTTCGGGTCGGGCGGCGGGGCCGTCGTGCCGCGAAGGCGCCGTCTCAGCCGCTCGAGCAGCGACAGGCTCAAGCCCCCGTCCCCAGGCGGTCGAGGAGGGCGCGCCACTGCGGCATCACGGCATGGGCCCGGTAGCGCTCGGCCACGGCATGGCCGCGCTCGCCCAGATGGGCCCGCCGGGCGTCTGACGCCGGGTCGAGCAACGCGCCCATCACCGACACCATCTGCTGCACGTCATAGGGGCTGAAATATGCGGCCGCGTCGTCGTAGACCTCGCGATGCACCGCGATGTCCGACGCCGCCACGAGCCCGCCGCTGCACATGGCCTCGACGCCGGCGAAGTCGAAGCCTTCGGCAAAGCTCGGGCACACCGTCACTGCGGCATGCCGGTACAGCAGCCGCAGGTCCGACGAAGGCACCGACTCCAGCAGGTGCAGGCCGCCCCGCTGCAGCCAAGGGCTCAGGCGGTCGAGCAACGGGCCGGTCTCCCAACCGATGCTGCCCACGCACACCAGGTTCAGGTGCGGATGCCCGCGGCTGCGCAGCAGCTCCCAGGCGTCGAGCAGCGCCTGGTGGTTCTTGCGGGGCTCCAGCGTCGACACCATCAGCAGATAGGGCAAGCGCCCGTCCACGAGATCCGCTGCCGAGACCTCGGCACCGCCGCCATGCGGGGCGCGCCGGTTGCGGCGGCTCCACAGCACCTCGGGCACGCGCTCAGGGCCCTCGTCGACGGCCGCGAAGTCGTCGGGCAGCATGTTCGGGATCACCACGGTGCGCGGCGCCACCTCGGGCATCAGCGCCAGCAGGTCGGCACGCGTGGCCTCGGAGACGCAGGCGAACCAGGCGCCGTCGGCGGCATTGCGGCGCAGCGCGTGGTGGTGCATGGCGCGGTGGTAGCCGCGTGCCTTGACGGTGTGCGGCATCAGCACCGGAAAAGCGTCGTGGTAGCGGACCACCAGCTTCGTGCGGCGCGAGAAGCGTCCCGGATAGGGCGTCTCGACGATCGCCACGTCGGCGTCGCGCGTGTCCAGCCGCGCATACAGCGGCCGGCCGACCATGCCGGTGAGCACGCCCATCGCGTTCATCAGCGACCAGGGCCAGCGCATCACGCGGTGCGGCCGCGTGACGACGGCCTCGATGTCCGACACCGGCAGTGTCTTGGCGAACAGCGCGCGCCAGACGTAGTCACGGAAGTGCGTCGGGTCGAAGTAGCCCAGGCGGACCTGACGCCCCAGCAGCGCACCCAGCCCGGCACCGGCCGGCCCGAGCAGCTTCAGCATCTGCCGCCGCAGGTGCTCCAGCCGGTGCGAGGCCGCCCCCTGCTGCAGCGACACCACGACCTTGGAGTGAGGCTCCAGGTCGCCTTCGCCGGGCACCATCGGCCGCTGGCGGACACCGGGCTCCAGCACCAGGTTGCCGCTCTGCAGCAGGCCCTCGACCTCCACGCCGGGCAAGGTGCACAGGCCGCGAAACAGCAGGCGCGTCTCCTGGGGGATCCCGCTGTGGCCGTCCAGCGCCGGGCGCATCTCGAGCAGCACCTTCACCATCGGCCCCTCAGTCGAACTGCACCGCCGGGGCGGGCACGTGCTGCGATTCGTAGAACGCGTAGGCCTCGTCGACCTTGTCGAAGTGGTACAGGCGGCCCAGGTGCAGCACCGAGGCGCGCTGGCAGTACTTGCGCACGATGCCGGGATCGTGCGAGACGAGGATGAACGAGCGGTCGCGGCGCTTCTGGAACAGCTCGACGTGGCAGCGATGGCCAAACCGCGCGTCGCCCACGGCCATGCCCTCATCGATGAGGAAGCAGTCGAACTCGATGGCCATCGACAGCGCGAAGGCCAGGCGCATCGTCATGCCGGCCGAGTAGTGCATCACCGGCTCGCGGAAGTAGATGCCGAGCTCGGTGAACTCCTCGACGTAGGGCACGAGCGGGCGCCAGTCGCGGCCGTAGATGCGGCAGATGAACTTCAGGTTGTCCAGGCCCGTCAGGTGCGTCTGGAAGGCCCCCGTGAAGGCCAGCGGCCACGACACGCTCATCTCGCGCACGATGCGGCCCGACGTCGGCCGCTCGGCGCCGCTGAGCAGCCGGATCAGCGTCGACTTGCCAGCGCCGTTGCGCCCCAGGATGCCGAGGTTGTCGCCGCGCGCCAGCGTCAGGTTGACGCGGTCGAGCACCGTGCGGCGCCCGAGCCGGGTGCCGTACGACTTGCTGACGTCCTCGATGCGGATCATTCGGCCTCGACGTGGCGCGAGGCCATGCGCACCAGTGCCAGGCCGAAGAAGGTGAGCACCAGGTTGCACATCGCCATGTAGGCGAGGTCGTAGTGCGCAGGCACGACGCCGCCGAAGAAGCCTTCGCGCAGCAGTTCGACGCCGTGCACCATGGGCAGCAACAACGCCAGTTGGCGGGCCGCAGGCGACAACCAGTCGACCATGAAGGCCGCTCCCGACAGCGGGAACAGGAAGTAGGCAATTGGCGTCCACAGTCGCTTGACGACTTCGCTGAAGGCGCACGCGGCGCCAACGGCAAGGGCCAAGGCCCCACCGAACCATGCCAGCATGGCCCAGCCCACGATCACGGCCAGTGGATCCACGGGGAGCATCATGCTGCCGAGGGCGACGAACAACACCACCAGCAGCAGGAACGAGGCCGTGGCGCCCAGCACCTCGAGAAGGATGCGAGCCACGAACACGTCCAGCGCATGCACGTTGCGGTGGTACATCAGCCCCAGGTTGGCCTGCAGCGCGTGCGTGCAATGGCTGACCGAGTTACGCCACATCAGCACCGACGAGTAGCCGGTGATGGCGAAGGCCACGATCGGAATCTCCGAGGTCTGGTTCATGCGCGCTGCGGACCAGAGGGCGGCGACGCCCAAGGTGAACAAGGCAGGCTCCAGGATCAGCCACAGCACACCCAGGTTGCGACGGCCGAACCGCGTGATCACCTCACGCAGCAGCAGCGCGTGGATGACCCGGCGCTGAACCGCCAACCCACGACGCAGCGATGCGTCTGCGGTCGGCCGGCCAGCCCAGACTCGCTCAGTCGGCATGTTCCCGCACGCTGGCCAGCACGAAGCCCGCCACGCCCCAGACGAGCAGGCCGACCACGAACACGGTCACGACGGCTCGAAGCCGGCGCGGCTCCACCGCGACGTCAGGCAGGTTCGGCTGCACCAGACGCTCCAGATAGAGCTGCTTGCGGGCAGCCTCGTTGCGCGCGGTCTCGAGTGCCCCCAACGCCCCTGCCAGCTGGCGATCGGCAAAGGTCCGTTCCAGCAACAGACGGTCGTACTCCGGCGCCTTGTTGGTGAGAGAGCGGCCCTCTCCGAGCAGGTCGCTGGTCTCGCGGGCGATCTCGCCCTTCACGCGGTCCACCTCCTGCGTGAGCATGGGAACCTGCGGATTGTTCGGTGCAACCCGCTTCAACGCATCGAGCTGCCCTTGTGCCACGCTCAGCTCCTGGCGAAGACGTGCCACCGTGGCCAGTTGCTGCGTGCCTTGGCGCTCGGGATCGAACACCGACCTTCGCGAGCGAAAACTGGCCAGCGCTGCTGCCGTGGCGCGAGCTTTCGCCTCGGCCGCGCGCACCTCGTTCTCGGCCACCTCGATCAGATCGCGGCGGCTGCGCGCGTTGAGGTTGTTCACCAGGCGTTCGCCCATCTGCAGCAGCAGGTCATTGACGCGCTGGGCATCGGCGGCCGTGTAGGCCTGCACCCGCAGCACCGAGATCGACGACACCGTGTCGTACGCGACGTGGACGTGGTTGAGGTAGTGGCGGTGCAAGGCCTCGAAGCTGTCGTCACCGTCGAGGCCGGGGAAGCGGTTCCAGAAGTCGATCCCTGGGTCGGCGTAGCGCTTGCCGATCTGCAGCTGACCTTCCAGCTCCTTCAGCGCATCGCGCGACAGGATGTAGTCGTGCACCGAGTGGGTGTCGTCCTGCGAGCGCGAGAACACCGTGCCCTGCAGCAGCGCGCCAAGTCCGCTGGGCGATGCGCGCTGCGGGTTGCGCACGACGAAACGCGACTCCGACACGTAACGGTCAGAGACGATCAGCCCGTAGAACACGGCCGCACCGGCCGTGGGCAAGGCCACGGTCAGGGCGAACAGCATCGTGCCGCTGGTGACGAGCCGCTTCAGGCGGCGTCGCCAGCTCGGCGGTCGCGGCGCCGGCGTCGGCGTGTCTGCCGCGGGTACATCCATCCGGGATTCGGTCATCGAGCGGCGTCAGGCAGCGAAGTCGTTTTCCAGAAGCGGCTGCTGCTTGACGACGCGGTCCAGCGCCACGAGCTGTTCGAGCAGCGCCTTCATGTGCTTCAGCGGCACGGCGTTGGGGCCGTCGCTGAGCGCATTCGCGGGGTCGGGGTGCGTCTCCATGAACACGCCCGCCACGCCCACGGCGATGGCCGCGCGGCTGAGCACCGGCACGAACTCGCGCTGCCCGCCCGAGCTGGTGCCCTGGCCGCCCGGCAGCTGCACGCTGTGCGTGGCGTCGAACACCACCGGCGCGCCGGTCTCGCGCATGATGGCCAGGCTGCGCATGTCGGAGACGAGGTTGTTGTAGCCGAAGCTCGCGCCGCGCTCGCAGGCCATGAACAGGTCGGGCGAAAGGCCCTTGTCGAGGGCGGCAGCCCGAGCCTTGTCGATGACGTTCTTCATGTCGTGCGGCGCGAGGAACTGGCCCTTCTTGATGTTCACGGGCTTGCCGCTCTGCGCCACGGCGCGGATGAAGTCGGTCTGCCGGCACAGGAAGGCCGGGGTCTGCAGAACATCGACCACCGCGGCCACCTGCGCGATCTGGCTCTCGTCGTGCACGTCGGTCAGGATGGGCACCTTCAGCTCGCGCCTGACCTTGGCCAGGATCTCCAGGCCGCGCTCCATGCCCGGGCCGCGGAAGCTCGTGCCGCTGCTGCGGTTGGCCTTGTCGTAGCTGCTCTTGAAGATGAACGGGATGCCCAAGGCGGCCGTGATCTCCTTCAGCCGGCCGGCCACGTCCATCTGCAGCTGTTCGCTCT
>VYLG01000183.1_pt1 | contig 30928 bp, 36 predicted proteins | sample 5114351 | NCBI WGS metagenome assembly VYLG01 (sample SAMN12291798, study PRJNA351875) | freshwater metagenome | isolation source: freshwater lake | place: USA: Michigan, Kent Lake | collected 2013-08-15
TTCGGTGTAACATATTTCATTTTGCCACAAAATCTAGTCAAGCAACTCTATAGTAGTAGATAAAGATAGAGTTGGCTATGTTTTATGAGAATTTGGGGTACTAGCAACTACCTCTCAAAAAGCAGGTTCCTGTGAAGCAAGAATCTCCCGTCACACATCTTCGCAGTGTGATGGCTAGATTGTCAAGTCTGTCCACCCCTCAGCCCCACAAATAACACCTAAGATAGTAATCATTAAAACTGAAATTTCCATACATTTGTAATTTAAGCACCTAAAAGCCTTGCTTTGCAAGGCTTTTACTATTAGTTTATTTGTTCTATGTCCATGGCAGCTCTTGGCTAGAGCCAGCGATCGCTTGATAAGGAAAGCATAGGTGCGATCAATCAAAACAGGCTCCAGTTAACCTTCCGAGTCGATTGTAGCCAGTCAAGGGTAGTCCATCGATCGCCAAGACTACCTTGCGGTAAGGGTTTCATTATTTTTCTTGGGGGGAAGTCCAGTTATCCCTGCAAGGTTCTTGTATTTGTATTGTTTTTAGGTGCGCTCGCCCAGCCGTCCAACCAAATGGGAAGTTTTGCCCAGAAAAAAGGGTACCAGCAACGACCTTAACCCGCCTTTTCTGAGAATTGACTGCATTTCTTAAGCACAAATATTTGTATTGTTTTTAGGTGCGCTCGTCCAGCCGTTCAAATAGGGAGTTTTGCTCAGAAAAAAGGGTACCAGCAACGACCTTAACCCGCCTTTTCTGAGAATTGACTGCATTTTTTAAGCACAAAAATGAGAATTGATTGCATTTCTTAAGCACAAAAATGAGAATTGACTACATTTCTTAACTAAAAAATCGAAATTAGATATTGACAACGACAAAATAAAGGTGTTATTCTCAAAATTGCGGAAGTAATGAAGGAAGAAAAACCAAACGGATTTCTGACTCCTCCATGACTTCAGCACTGTACACCTTCTATGAAAACAACAAAAAGGTCTATTACCATGGCAGTTGAAAAAACCAACTCTTCCTCTAGCTTGGCTGAAGTTATTGATCGTATCCTTGACAAAGGTATCGTTATTGATGCCTGGGCTCGCGTCTCTCTGGTGGGTATCGAATTATTAGCGATTGAAGCTCGTGTTTTCCAGATTCTCGGCTTTTCTTTAATCCCTGTTGAGTTTAGTTACCCGTCTCTTGGGGCGCAATAGTCTGTAATTGATAGGGCTGGCACGGCAACGGATAGCGGAAACAAAGCTAGACCCATACAAATTATTTTTGTTACCGTGATTTTGTCCCTTGTAGCTAGGTTCACCGCCTATGACCAGAATGTAAGGCTCGCTATTTTATAGAAAGCAATTCTTTAGGTAGGAAGCCGCGCCCCTTGGTCTGGGGTAGTTTGCCATCTCAACTTTTGGATCAGCGCTGTACACTCTCTATACAACTAACAAAAAGGTCTATTACCATGGCAGTTGAAAAAACCAATTCTTCCTCTAGCTTGGCTGAAGTTATTGATCGTATCCTTGACAAAGGTATCGTTATTGATGCCTGGGCTCGCGTCTCTCTGGTGGGTATCGAATTATTAGCGATTGAAGCTCGTAAAACCCTACCGGGTTTTCCAGATTCTCGGCTTTTCTTTAAATCCCTATTGAGTTTAGTTAACCCTCTCTTGGGGCGCAATAGTCTATAATTGATAGGGCTGGCACGGCAACGGATAGCGGAAACAAAGCTAGACGCATACAAATTATTTTTGTTACCGTGATTTTGTCCCTTGTAGCTAGGTTTACCGCCTATCGCCAAAATGTAAAGCTCGCTGTTTTTCGGAATAGAAAGCCATTTTTGGGTTAGGAAGCCGCGCACCTTGATCTGTGGTAGATCTCTATCTCAACTTTTGGATAATAAGAAAAGTCGGAATCTACTGTCTCTCCCCCCAGTCCCCGTGAATGTTTTTTTCAACGGGTGATTCGGTCTACTCCATTCCATAGTATTTAGTAGTTGAGGACAACCCCATGCCTGCTCTCATGGAAAAGTTCCGCCAGGAGCGTTTATCGATTGCTGAAGAAGTAGCTGAACTCTCGCGAGGAGTCCAATCTTTTCTGTTGGATGTCAAAACTGAAAGACAAAAACAAGCGCAAGAACAGGCAACTGCTTTGCGCGAGTCTTTCCAAAAAGTTCAACAAGACAGCCGCGTGTTTTTAACAGCTACCCAAAAACAGCGTTTAGCTCAAGCGGAAAAGCAAAAAGAGGATTTACGTCAATTTCAAGAACAGCGTTTAGCGGAAGCGAAACAGCTAGCTGACGACCTACGTCAACAGCGTCTAGATCGAGCCAAACAGCTAAAAGAGGATTTAAGTCAATTTCAAGAACAGCGTTTAGCGGAAGCGAAACAGCTGGCTGACGACTTACGTCAACTTCATCTAGATCGAGCCAAACAGGTGAAGGATGATTTAAGTCAATTTCAAGAACGACGTTTAGCGGAAGCGAAACAGCTAAAAGACGATTTGCGTCAATTTCGTCAAGAGTTGTCCCTCTACGTTTTTGGCAAATAAATCTCTAGGTTAATTCCAACCCACTTAATCCTAGGGCTAGAGTAAAAACCCTCTAGTCCCTTTTCCTGGCTAAACTAGAGGACTATCTGAAAATACCACAATGAGCCTTTGGTTTTAAACCTACCATTCTGACCCTGCTTTTTTAAGTTTCTAGACTCAACGTAGGAGTGGTGGGTTCCACTTCAGGCTGCTCTAGGGCTCTGGTAAATTAAGAAGTATTATAGAACTTCACTTAGTTTATAGTTAATTTTCTCATTAGTAGTCTTTATATTGACAAAGGAGGTAAGGGAAAAGGACTGCATCTGGGCTTGTCAATGTTTAAGTCTTGAAAAGTAATCTAGACAAGAATTTTAGACCCTTAGTCCCTTGACTAATGAATATCCTGAAATACCTTCAGAATCAAGGTTCTAGATCTAGATGACAGTTCCTAGTTTTTTGTGATATTATTATGAGGTAAGCCTTAAAAGCCAAAGACGATTAAACTTGCCGTAAAATTCGGGTAACACAAGCGTCCTTGCCTACTCGGTTATTAAGGGGAGACCTAAACGGGCAGTTGTTAGCTCAAGAATACCCGTCGGCTTAAGGCGGGGATTATCAATGGTATTTACTAGATTTCAACTATGACAGTTACTGAAACTCAAACAACAAGAAGAGCCGTCCTCTGCCTCCGCCCCGGTCAATTTGTTGTTACGCCTTCGATTGATCAAATTGCCACCCGCGCCTTACGTTATCTAAACTCTGGTTTTTCCATTCATCTATGTGGCCCAGCGGGAACGGGAAAAACCACATTGGCAATGCATCTGGCCAATTGTTTAGCCAGACCTGTGATGCTGATCTTTGGCGATGATGACTTTACCAGTTCGGATTTAATTGGTAGCCAGTCTGGTTATACCCATAAAAAACTGATGGATAACTATATCCACAGCGTTCTCAAAGTTGAAGACGAGCTAAAACACAATTGGGTGGATTCTCGGTTAACAATGGCCTGTCGCGAGGGGTTTACCCTAGTTTATGATGAGTTCAATCGTTCTCGACCGGAAGTCAACAACGTTTTACTCTCTGCCTTGGAAGAAAAAATTCTCACCCTGCCGCCAACTAGCCATCAACCCGATTACCTACAAGTCAATTCTCAATTTCGGGCAATTTTCACCTCCAACCCAGAAGAATATTGTGGGGTTCATGCTACCCAAGATGCTTTAATGGATCGGCTGGTAACCATTAATATGCCTGAACCAGATCAACTGACTCAGACTGAAATTCTTGCCCAAAAAACGGGGATTGGTCGAGAAGATGCTTTATTTATTGTCAACCTCGTCAAAAACTTTCGTTTGAAAACTGCGACTGAAAAAACGTCAGGTTTGCGCTCTTGTTTAATGATTGCTAAAGTCTGCGCCTCTCACGATATTGTGGCCCACTCCGATGATGCCGACTTCCGTGATATATGCGCCGATGTTCTCTTGTCCCGCACAAGCTTACCTATTGATAGCTCAAGAGCTATTTTATGGGAAATCCTCGACGACAATCCGGTAGAATCCTTATCCGTTGGAGAGGAAGAGGAGCCTTCCGATGCCCCAGCGTCAACTTCTGAGCCTTCCACAGGAAATCAATCGATCAAAGCCATTCAATCTTTACTGCGAACGAACTTGCTGAAGCAAAAAGACTAGATTTTATACTCTTATTGGGTGAAACCAACCGTGACTTCTTCCACTTTTGCTGGCTCGCTCAAAACCCAATCAAACAACTCCCTGAAAACAGCAACTCAAGGTTCGAGTTTGGCGGATATCCTTGAACGAGTTTTAGATAAAGGAATTGTGATTGCTGGCGATATTTCAGTTTCGATCGCCTCCACTGAACTTATAAATATCCGCATTCGTTTGTTAATTGCCTCTGTTGATAAAGCAAAGGAAATGGGAATCAACTGGTGGGAAGGGGATCCCTACCTCCATAGCCAATCCCAAGCTTTACTAGCAGAAAATCGGGAACTTTCACTCCGACTCCAAACCCTAGAAACCGAGCTTGAAACCTTAAAATCCTTAACCCAATTGAGTGCAATGGAGAGCCATGATAGCAGTCCGAACGATGAAGCACATTCCTCAGATGCGTGAAATTCCTCACTTGAATCCTCAAAGGTTAGGAAATTTACACGAGACGATTGCCCCCCTTGATAAAGCAAGGGAAACGGCGATTAACGGCTTGCAAGGTTATCCCTACCTCCCTAGCCAATGCCAAGCTTTATTCGCAGAAAACCTGGAACTTTCACGCCGACTTCAAGCCTTAAAATCCTTAGCCAAATTGAGTGCAATGGAGAGCCGTGATAGCAGTCCGAACGAGCAGGCACATTCCTTATATACATTGAAATTCCTCAATTGAATCCTCAAACGGTAAAGAAGTTTATACCAGTTAACGATTGCCTCTGTTGATAGAGCAAGGGAGATGGCAATTAATGGGTGGGAAAGCGACCCCTACCTCCCTAGCCAATCCCAAGCTTTATTGGCAGAAAATCTGGAACTTTCACGCCGACTTCAAACCTTAAAATCTTTAACCAAATTGAGTGCAGAGGAAAGTTGACATTGTTTAATTACATCATTATTTTCCCTCAGATAAAATTTCTTGGCCAAGCTCCCCACTAGAGACTCACCGTCAAAAACTGCTCATTTACCAATTCCAACCATGACACTTGCTTGCACACCTTACGATTCTGATAATCAAGCCTTGCTGACCCGTCCAGAAAGTAATAGCCAAGCTGGTTTAGCCCCTTTATTGTTAACTGTCGTGGAACTGGTACGCCAATTGCTCGAAGCCCAAATCATTCGCCGGATGGAAAAAGGGGTTCTCAGTGAGTCTGATTTAGATAGAGCTGCCGAAAGTATCCAAAAATTGCAAGAACAAATTCTCCATTTGTGTGAAATTTTTGAGGTTGAGCCAGAAGAGTTAAATGTCCACCTAGGAGAGTTTGGAACTCTTTTACCTGAAGCAGGGAGTTATTACCCCGGAGAGGAGGGTATTAAGCCTTCTGTGTTAGAATTAGTGGATCGACTCCTCAATACGGGAGTTGTTGTGGAAGGAAATGTTGATCTGGGTTTAGCTCAACTAGATCTAATTCATCTAAAGCTTCGTTTGGTTTTAACTTCTCAGCCGGTTTAATTTGGGAGAATACTGATGACAGTGGGTCTTTATTTATATGGAATATTTCCCGAACCAGTTCCTGACGAACTAGGTTTGCAAGGGATTGATAATGAGCCAGTTCACAGTGAGATGATTGAGGGTTTTAGTTTTCTCTACTCCCTTGCTCATAAGGAAAAGTATTTGGCATCCCGTCGCTATTTAATTTGCCATGAAAAAGTATTAGAAACTGCCATGGAAGCAGGGTTTACAACCTTGTTACCACTGCGGTTTGGGTTAGTTATAAAAAACTGGGAATCCGTCACCGAACAATTAATTGATCCGTATAAAGACCAACTGAAAGAATTATTTGCTAAACTGTCAGGCCAACGAGAAGTTAGCATTAAGATTTTTTGGGATAATCAGTGGGAATTACAAGCGGCTTTGGAGTCTAATCCTAAGTTAAAGCAAGAACGGGATGCGATGATGGGGAAAAACTTAAATATGGAAGAAATTATCCATATAGGTCAAATGATTGAAGGCACTGTATTTCAACGGAAACAAGACGTTATTCAAGTCTTTAGAGATAAATTAAATCATCGCGCCCAAGAGGTGATTGAAAGCGATCCGATGACGGATGACATGATTTACAATGCAGCTTATTTAATTCCCTGGGAGCAAGAGCCGGAATTTAGCCAAAACGTTGAAGCGATCGATCAGCAGTTTGGTGATCGCCTAAGAATTCGCTATAACAATTTAACCGCACCCTATACCTTTGCCCAACTTATCTAAGGAGAGTATTAGTTATGTTTCTCGATCTTTTATTTCTTCCTGTTACCGGTCCTATTGGGGGTCTGATCTGGATTGGGGAAAAAATTCAAGAGCGTGCAGATATAGAATATGATGAGTCTGAAAACTTGCACAAATTATTATTATCCTTACAACTAGATTACGATATGGGCAACATTTCCGAGGAAGAGTTTGAAATTCAGGAAGAAGAACTTTTATTAAAAATTCAAGCCTTAGAAGAAGAAGAGGCGGCAGAAGACCAATCTGAATCTTCTCTCTAAAATTTTTCTATACGTCCAACGTTCAGAACTGGCAATCTTTCCCACCCTATAGGCCATGAACAAAATCACAAATTGTAGCGGCGCTTAGTAAGGGCGGCTTTGACAAGCTCAAGAACTCTTTGAAGCTTGGTCAGAACTAGCCCTTGATTAAGCCTTAATATTCTAGGTAAAAAGCTTGGAAATTACTAGAATTATTAGAGGAGTGGGCAACAGTTTTGGGGGAATCAGGTTTTTTAGGTAAACTAGGAGGATTGACTGTACGCAAATTTTGAATACTTTGTTCTGTAGTCTCAATTTGATCTGTCACAAACGTCAGACGACTTTTTAACTGCTGAATCTGCCGCTCCATCATTTCTAATTTTTCTTGGATACGTTGTTTTTCAGTAATTAACTTATAAAGCTCAAGTTGCTGATCTGCTTCAGATTGTTTCCGAGGCATAGTGCTAATTTTAGATCTAATTGATCTGGGTGAACGAGTGGTTGTCATAACAATCCCTGAATAACTTAGAGTATTCTAGCATATCAACGCCCCAATATAAAAACTTGTAAAAAATCGTAAATTTTCTTTTGGTAAACCCTATGAAATTGTACAATCTATATACTTACGCTTTTTTGAAAACCCCAATAGAAAGCCTAACATTACCCGTTGGAATGGCTAACCCATTGTTACTGATAACTGGTGGAGACCTCTCGGCCGTAGTCGAACCCGAAGTTTGTTTAGACACTTTACAAAATGATGATGAACGCTTGATTCAATCCGTTTTATGCCATGATCGAGTCATCTGTGAATTATTTCAACAAACCACTATTTTACCCTTACGTTTTGGCACATCTTTTTTAGAGGCAGAAAATTTACTGACTCATCTTTGTTCTCATGCCCAAGAATATCAAGAAAAAATTGAACAACTTGAGGGAAAAGGAGAATATCTTTTAAAATGTATTCCCCGTAAGCTAGAGGAGCCTGTACTCTTTTCTGAAAGCAGGGGCAGACAATATTTTTTAGCCAAAAAACAGCTTTATGAAGCCCAACAAGATTTTTATACTTTGCAAGGTTCAGAATGGCAAAATTTCGTGCATTTAGTGACCCAAAGCTATCCGTCAACGAGGATTATTACTGCTCCAGGTACAGAATCACGAATTTATCTTTTAGTTAATTTTCAAGAAGAACCTTTGCTAATCGAGCAAGTCTTGCATTGGCAGAAAGTCTGCCCCCGTTGGCAATTACAATTAGAACAAGTTTCTCCCCCCTATCACTTTACTTAACTTGATTTTTCTATGACTAACTTTAACTTGGTAAATAACTCTCTAAGTCGTTATGACACTCGACATTTAGTTATGTTTAGTGGCAAAGGAGGAGTGGGAAAAACTACTCTTTCCTGTGGATTTGCTCGCCGTTGGGCTAAATTATTTCCCGAAGAACAAATCCTATTAATCTCAACAGATCCGGCTCATTCTTTAGGGGATGTATTGCAAACAGAAGTTAGCGATCAAGCATCACCTGTAAAAGACTTATCCAACTTAAAAGTTAGGGCATTAGATGCGGAAAAATTGCTCTTAGAATTTAAAGAAAAATACGGAAATTTTTTAGAAATTTTAGTAGAACGGGGCAGTTTTGTTGAAGGAGAAGATTTAACTCCTGTTTGGGATTTAGACTGGCCAGGTTTAGATGAAATTATGGGTCTATTAGAAATTCAACGATTACTTATTGACAATGTTGTAGATCGAATTGTTGTTGATATGGCTCCCTCTGGTCATACCTTGAATTTATTGGGAATTAAAGACTTTTTAGAGATTATTCTCAATTCTTTAGAGTTGTTTCAAGAAAAACATCGTGTTATTTCGCAAACTTTTTCAAAAACCTACAATGCCGATGATGTGGATGACTTTTTAGTGAAAACACAAGCAGAATTAACCGAAGGCAAACGAATTCTACAAGATCGGGATTTTACCCTTTGTTTAATTGTGGCAATTGCCGAACCGATGAGTTTAGTAGAAACCGAACGATTGCTCAATAGTTTGCATCACTTAAATATTCCCTGCGGCAGCTTATTTATTAATCGAATTCTAACGGATCCTAAGCAAAATTTAGATCGCTATAGTGAGCAACAGCAACTCCTCGATAAATTCCTAAAAATCCCAGGTCAAGAGACAATTTTCACCCTGCCCCAACAATCAAAAGAACCCCTAGGAGGTGAAGCATTAGATCAGATCATGAGTCAAATTAAAATCATCGAAAAAGTAGAATTTACTCCCCCACCGCCTATTCAATGGCCGCAAAAAATTCTGCCGAGTTTTAGTGATTTTATTGACGACAAACGCCAACTCATTATCATTGGTGGCAAGGGGGGGGTGGGAAAAACAACCGTTGCCGCGGCCATTGGTTGGGCGTTGGCTAATCGTCATCCCGAGCAAAAAATTAGAATTATTTCTATTGATCCAGCGCATTCTTTGGGAGATGCCTTTGGGACAAAGTTAGGACATCAATCCACACAATTAACTGATAATTTAAGTGGTCAAGAAGTTGATGCTGATATCATTTTAGAAAAATTTCGGGATGATTATTTATGGGAACTGGCAGAAATGATTAGTGGTGAAGGTAACGAAGAAGGAAACATCAAACTAGCTTATACTCCAGAAGCTTGGCGACAAATTGTAGCTCAATCTCTGCCAGGAATTGATGAAATGTTATCCCTAGTAACAGTGATGGATTTATTAGACCAGAAACAACAAGATTTGATTATTTTAGATACGGCTCCTACCGGTCATCTCCTGCGATTTTTGGAAATGCCAACGGCTTTAGGAGATTGGTTAAGTTGGATTTTTAAGCTTTGGATGAAGTATCAAAATGTCTTAGGGCGTGTAGATTTAATGGGACGATTGCGAACCTTAAGACAACAAGTGATGTCTGCCCAGAAAAAACTAAAAGACCCCCAACATACAGAATTTATTGGAATTTTGCAAGCCCAAGATGCGATCGTTGCCGAACAACTGCGATTGACAGAATCTTTGAAAAAAATGGGAATCTATCAACGTTATGTCGTGCAGAATCGTTATCACGCTAATGAGGAAATTGGTCAGGATTTATTCCCAGATCAAACTTTGATCCGCTTACCCAGTTTACCCCGGTCAGTAGAACCTCTAGCCCGGGTAAAAGGCGCGGCAGATCTGTTATTTTAAAGGTAATTAGTCTTATCAAGTCGGACTTCTTAACCCCATCTATCACCCAGTCCCCATCCTTCAATTGATTCAGGAGAAATTTTATGGCAGAATTATTCAAAGGCTTTGAGCAATTAGTCGAACTGGCCAAAATCTTAGAAGAAAAACTGGAAAAAGGGGAAATTAAAACCGAAATGCAATTTAATTCTCGTCCCTTGAGTAATATTCCCCGTTCTGGCGGTATTCCCCGTTCAGGGGGGGTTTCTCGTCAGAGCAATTCTGGCGGGGATGATTTTGAGGTCAATCGCCATCGCTCATCCTCCACTGATTCAGGGGTTAAAGACACTATGACACAGCCAGAAGAACCCACCACTGCTTCCCTTAAAGATGTTGGTGGATTGACGGAAGTGATTAAAGAACTCAAAGAACTAATTGCCATTCCTCTGAAACGCCCTGACTTGTTGGCCAAGTTAGGACTTGAACCCACTCGCGGCGTTCTCTTAGTCGGACCCCCTGGAACCGGTAAAACCCTGACCGCCCGTGCTTTGGCCGAAGAACTCGGTGTTAACTATATTGCCTTAGTAGGACCAGAGGTGATCAGCAAATATTATGGGGAAGCCGAGCAAAGACTGCGGGGAATTTTTGAGAAAGCCAGTAAGAATGCGCCTTGTATCGTTTTTATTGACGAAATTGATAGCATGGCACCCGACCGCAGTAAAGTTGAAGGGGAAGTAGAAAAAAGACTGGTGGCCCAATTGCTGGGTTTAATGGATGGCTTTGCCCAAAGCCGAGGGGTGATTGTTCTAGCTGCGACAAACCGTCCCGACCATCTTGACCCTGCCCTCCGTCGCCCTGGACGGTTTGACAGAGAAGTCCTCTTTCGGGTGCCTGACCGCAAAGGCCGTTTAGAAATCCTCAATATTCTCACCCGTTCCATGCCCCTAGATGAATCAGTTTCCTTAGCTCTGATTGCCGATAATGCGGTGGGATTTGTCGGGTCAGATTTAAAAGCCGTTTGCCAGAAAGCGGCCTATAGTGCTTTGCGACGCCAGGTTCCTACGATTGACTCCCAAATTCCAGAAACAATGACTGTAGGCCAAGCCGACTTTTTGCAAGCCCTTAAAGAAGTTAAACCGGCGGTATTGCGGTCTGTGGAAGTGGAATCTCCCCATGTGGCTTGGGACAATATTGGCGGACTTGAACAGATTAAACAAACCCTACAGGAGTCCGTGGAAGGGGCATTACTCCATCCTCAATTATATACGCAAACCAAAGCCCAAGCTCCCAAAGGTATTTTACTTTGGGGGCCACCCGGAACGGGAAAAACCTTATTGGCCAAAGCGGTTGCATCTCAGGCGCGAGCTAATTTTATTAGTATTAATGGACCTGAGCTTTTGAGTAAATGGGTGGGTGCGAGTGAACAAGCGGTGCGTGAGTTGTTTGCCAAAGCTCGTCAGGCAGCACCTTGTGTAGTTTTTATTGATGAGATTGATACTTTAGCACCAGCAAGAGGTCGTTATAGTGGGGATTCAGGAGTGAGTGACCGGGTTGTGGGACAAATCCTCACGGAGTTGGATGGGTTGCAAACGGGGGCAACGATTTTAGTGATTGGAGCCACTAATCGCCCAGATGCGTTAGACCCAGCCTTATTGCGAGCGGGACGGTTGGATTTACAGTTAAAAGTTGATTTACCGAATGCCTCTAGTCGTTTAGCAATTCTCGGTGTCCATAATGATGAACGTCCTTTAGAGGATGTGGATTTAGGCTATTGGGCCGAGGCAACCGAAGGCTGGAATGGCGCAGATTTAGCGTTATTATGTAACCAAGCGGCACTGATGGCAATTCGTCGTTATCGCCATCAGGGAATGACTGACCCGGCTGAGATTCGCATTACAACGGCTGATTTTAATCATGCTTACCAACTGTTGGTTGAACAGCGTGCCAATTGATTTTTTTTCCCCCTTGCTTTAGTAGGGGGGAGAATCTCAATTCAGGAAAACCATCGTAAAAAGGAAAATTTTCAAAAATGTCTGCAATAATGGGTCTAATACTAAATCCGGTTATTAAAAACTGATTATTTATTCCCCCTTTTGCATGAGTGCCTCTTGCATGAGTGCCTGTCCTCATAAGTAACCTATACTCAACGGATTTAGTATAACTTTGTCTTGATAATTTACAAAACGATTGGAACCTGAAGAAGAAAAATTATTACGGGGTTTAACTGACAGTGTTTCTCAAAAAACTGATGTTTACTTTTCCTCTTGTCTTCTTGTTGCTAATTGGTCTAAAATTTCGGCGTGAACTTGGCGAGTAATTGGATAAAAATAGGCAAGAATTAAGCTAATGATCAGAAAAAATGCCGGTAAAGGAGCAATTGCTAGGCGAATTGCTATTAAAGCACTATCTGGCTGCAGGGGAATTGCTTCTCCTGGGATTCTTGGTTTAAAACCCGATGTTTCTAGAGCAATACCGACAAGAAATAACCCCAAAGCTAAACCAATTTTTTGCAAAAGTACCATGAAAGCATAAAAAATACCTTCTCGACGTTTTCCTGTTTCTAATTCGTCTAATTCAATCACATCGGGAACCATTGACCAAGGAATTAAATAGGCCACAGATACGCCAAATCCTGCCAAAACTGCCAAAGCATACATTAAAGTTATTTGTCCGGGTTGGAGCAAAAATAAACCAATTTGGGCAATAATCCAGAATGTCATCCCTAAAAAATAGACTATCTTTTTGTCTAATTTCTGACTAACTGCTTGCCAAAAAAATAACATCACTAAAGCTGTTCCCTGTACTGCCAAAGCGACTAAACCCGATGCTGCTTCCGATAGTCTCATGTAGCTGACGACGTAGTAAACCAAAATCGAGGCGGTTAATTGTACTCCTAACCAAGCACAAAGATAGATGCCAATAACGTATAAAAAGGGACGATTACCAAAAACTATTTTTAATTGTTCTTTCAGGGGAATAGTTTCGGTATTATTATCCGCTTCTCTCTGTTTAATTGCCGCGCTATCCTTGAGATGATTTTCAGTTTTGCCATAGTAAAGGGTTAACCCCGAAACTATCCCTTGTATTCCTAATAAAATTGTGGAAATAGCGATAAAGTCTCTGGGATTTACCCCAATTTTTCCTAGTCCATAGACCAAGGAAAGCGCACCGATAACTATAAAAGCAATTGCCAAAACTTTTTTCTGGGGAGAATTGAGAATCGCTTTTGCTCCTCGTTCTTGTAAAGCTAAAGCGCACCAAATAACTGCTATAATCGACATTAAAGCACAAACTACAGCTAACAATAAAAAAGCTTGATGGAGATCGTTTGCATAGGACGATGAGACGATAATATAGAGAATTAATGAGAGAATGCTGCCCCCGATGGAAAAGGCAAAACGAAAACTATTTAAGCGGGTTCTCTCATTATAATCATGGGTTAATTCAGGGGTGAGTGCCTGGTAGGGAAGATTGACTACTGTATAGGTTAAATTAAAGATAATACCGATAAAAATATAATATAAAAATAGCCATAATTGGTTATTAGTCGGGATTAACCACAGTAAAAAATAGCTAATTCCGAAGGGAATTGACCCCAATAACATCCATGGTAAGCGACGACCCCAAATAGTACGAGTTCGATCGCTCCACATTCCAATAATCGGATCGTTAATAGCGTCGAAAATTCTCACCACCATCAGCACACTACCAGCTAATCCTGCCGATAATCCTGCCACATCAGTGAGGAAAAATAGCAGGTAAAATACCGAGATATTGGCAGTGATAGCCGGTCCCAAATCGCCAGCACCATAGGCGATTTTTGTGGTTAAATTGAGTCTTTCAGAAGTCAAATGAGCCATAAAAGCAATTACAGAGATTAAAATAAGCTTAACTGTTCTGGGGGCATTTGTAACCTTTGTCAGAGCAGTTGAGGAACTTTAATTTTTTTTGTCTCTAGTAATTCCTGAAAATATCTAGCGTTAAAAAGGGAAGATTCCCCGATGACACTGGGGACAAAGAAATGGCTTTATCTTTGGCATCCGGGAAAATTCTGACTATTTCCCCGTCCTTCACTTTTTATCTATCGCCTTGACCAGCATTATGAGCTAAACTGACTAATATCAGTTATTTTAGCTATCAGCATCGGAATTCCCCTTATTCTAGCAGTTAAGTAGGTGGGTGGAATTAAATATAAGATGAACGTAGGTTGGGTTGAAGCATGAAACCCAACTCCCGCATGGGTTACGAAGTGCGCTAACCCATCCTACAAATAATTGTGCCTCCCTACTTACAAGCGAGAAGATCGCCCAGATTGTTCTTTTTCGGACTGTTAGCGGTTAGGAGCTATTACTGGGGAGACGATCGAAATAGATCAAGAAAGTGTGATAGTACAGATAAGAGATCGGGGAAAATTTTTTCGCCAAACCTAAAACTTTTTGACGCTGACGTTCTATGATGCCTCATATCTTCCTATTTTTAGAGATTTTTTCCCAAGAAGGCGGTATTCAATCATATATCAAGGATGTCCTGCAAGCTTATCTCACTTTGCCCGATTGCGAGGCTGCCGAGGTTTTTTTACTGCGGGATGCCCCTGATTGTCCTAATCCTTTCAAAAATCAAGGTATTACCTTTCATTACCTGAAAAATAACTCAGCAACTCTCGGACGCATCCAATTAGCCCTTAAGTTTTCAGTTTCTCTCCTCCGGAAACGTCCCCAACGGGTTTTTTGTGGTCATATAAATTTAGCCCCCCTCACCCGTCTTTACTGTCAAGCTTTAGGCATACCCTACACCGTCCTCACCTACGGCAATGAAGTCTGGGAACCTTTACCAAATTCCCAAAAACAGGCCCTGCAAGCGGCCGCATCGATCTGGACAATTAGCCGTTACACTCGCGATCTTATGTGTAAGGCTAACGCTATCGATCCCAAAAAAGTAGCAATTCTCCCCTGTGTGGTGGATGAGGAAAAGTTTAATTTAGGCGAAAAGTCCTTGACATTAATCAAAAAATATGATATGGAAAATGCCAAAGTTTTATTAACAGTGGCCCGGTTGTGGTCGGGGGATATCCATAAAGGGGTAGATGTTACCATTCGGGCCCTGCCGACAATTCTAGAGACTTATCCCGAAGTAAAATATCTAGTCATTGGACGTGGGGACGACCGCCCCAGGTTAGAAGCTTTAACCAAGCAGTTAGGAGTGGATAAACAGGTAATTTTCGCGGGTTTTGTCCCAACGGAGGAATTAGCCGACCATTATCGTTTAGCCGATGCTTACGTTATGCCCTCCCGGGAAGGATTCGGGATTGTTTACCTAGAGGCCATGGACTGTGGTATTCCCGTGATTTCTGGAGATGAGGACGGTTCAGCAGAACCGCTGCAGGATGGTTTGGTGGGGTGGCGCGTTCCCTATCGAGATGCCGAAAAGGTGGCTCAAGCTTGTTTAGAAATTTTGGCAGGTCACGATCAACGTTGTCACCCCCAATGGTTGCGTCAACAAACTGTAACTAAATTCGGCAAAAAGACTTTACAAGCAAAATTACGGCAGTTCATCTAATTATAACTTCATTGGGCATCGTCTCCTCAATACTGGCCACTGACTAGCCAAAACCACAACTTTGTCACTCATTATTAAGATAACTGCTATACTCCTCTATGGCTTCCCCAAAAGATTTTATTAGTCCAGTCAATTCTGGTCAAAAGTTGGTCTATCCTTTTCGCAACTATCTTAACTATCTTCACGACAAATACTCTGATTTACAGACGGGTAAGATCGCCGATTATATTCCTGAATTAGGGCTTGCTGAATAAATCTAAAAACCTTGTTGGGTAAGACTTTTAGACCTTTTGTCAATCAAAAAGTACTGGATATGGGAGTGATCGGAGGGAAATTTAGGCACTTTTTCCCTGAAAATTAGGTAATTGGCCACCTCAAAACTGGTAAAACCCCACACCCCACACCCCACACCCCACACCCTGCCACCACCGAAAAACTTTTTGCCGCAAACCCCATAGACAGTCTTAACCAGTAATTTACTGTGATAGCTGTCCCCCGCAAGAGCGCCTACCAGCCCTGGGAAATTAATTTGGCCAGAGGTCTGTGGAAAAAATTTCGTAAACCTCTTGACAAAAGCAGCGGGTTGTGTGTAATATAAATATCGTGTGAGGAGTATAAGTTCAGCATAAGAAAAACCTTTGGGGTCGAAACACGGCAAGACTCCCAGAGGTTCTTCTTTTTCACTTCCTTATTTGCTCAAAGTCAGCAATAAAATCAGGTTTTGCCCGATCGCTAGTTTTTTCTCAAGTTATCCCTTCTAGGTCTGTTTTTGCTTGCCAAGAGCAACAGTCCAAAATTTTTGCCGAAGAAACTGCACAAGAGAAGTGTAATTCCTCGTAAAATTGGGAATTAAGTACAAGGGCAATCCTATGGCAGATAAAAATAACGGTAACGGTGGCTTATTCGTCGTCGGGGTTTTAGTGGGCAGTGCGATCGGGGCAGTGGCGGGTTTATTAGTAGCGCCGAGATCTGGAAAAGAAACCCGTCGAATTCTGCAAAAATCCGCGCGGGCTTTGCCAGAATTAGCCGAAGATCTGACCACGACGGTGCAATTGCAGGCTGATCGCCTATCGGAATCGGCCCGGCGTAATTGGGATGATACTTTAATTAGATTAAAAGAGGCGGTGACAGCCGGAATCGAAGCTAGTCAAAGTCTAGCCACGGACAATCCTTTCCCCGACTCGGAAGAATCCCCCCAAGGCGATAATCATCACTCGAATGACCATTAAATGACCGAACCTATTTTCTGGCTAGGATGTTCTTTACTGCTAGTCGCCGTTAGTTTAACGGCGGTTTTCATCGCTGCTTTGCCTGCCCTGCAAGAGTTAGCCCGGGCTGCCCGCAGTGCAGAAAAATTATTTGATACCCTCCATCGGGAATTTCCCCCGACTCTAGAAGCAATTCGCCTGACAGGGGCAGAAATAAGCGAATTAACCGAAAATATCGATGAAGGGGTTAAAAGTACCCGCCAAGTTGTCCAGGGAGTCGATCACAGTCTCGGTAGTGCTAAAGCTGGTCTTAGTAAGCTCGATCGTGGCAGCCGTCGCCTCTTGATCGGTTTTAAAGTCGCTTGGAATACTTGGAAACGCAGTTAAGCAGATGGGGAAGTGGGAGGCTTTTTTCAGTGATCAGTAAACAGTAACCAGTGAACTGAAAACTCACATCTGATAACTGATGACTGATGACTGATAACTGATAACTGGGTGACTAAAGTTGAGAATTCCCTTAAGATAAAGTAAATAAGTGTAAAGAAACTGAAAGTTAGCCTACACCCGTGCTTAAAAAATTCTCATTGTCTGGAAGTGCTATGCTCAATCGTTTTTGCCGAGGAATCTCGATCGCTCTTGTCATTGCTGTCATTAGCTGTCTGGGTTGGATTATCTCACCGGATCAAGCTCTAGCGGTGAATAATCCCGAATTACTGCCCAATCAAGCCACTCCGATCGTTGATTTAGCCAATTATCTACCCGCAAAACAGGAAGAAGCATTGATCCGAGATATCGAGACATTTCAAGGGGAAACGGGCTGGAAAATGCGAGTTTTAACCCAATATGACCGCAGCCCCGGCCGGGCAGTGATTAATTTCTGGGGATTGGATGATAAAAGTATTCTCTTAGTGGCCGATGGTCGGGGCGGTAATTTACTATCTTTTAGTATTGGCGATGCCGTCTATGAATTTTTACCCCGCACTTTTTGGATCGAATTACAGGCCCGTTTCGGTAATATGTATTTTGTCCGGGAAAATGGCGAGAATAATGCGATCGTACAATCTTTAGACACGGTAAAAGGCTGTTTAGTTAAAGGTGGTTGTGCGGTAGTCCCCGGCCTACCGAAGGAACAGTGGATTTTAACTTTAATTACCTCAATTGTCGGCGGTTTAGTCTTCGGTTTTGCCGGTATTCCTCGCAAAGAAGGACAGGTTTTCGCTTGGCAATGGGTTTTAATTGTCTCTCCCCTCTGGTTTATCCTCTTTGTTGCTTTTGGCATCGGACCGGTGGTTACTCGCACTGCTGAATTACTGCCCCTTTTCCGCAATTTAATCGGTTTTGCCCTCGGAGTTTTAGTCGCCTATCTTTCCCCTCGTTTTAATTCCCTCAACGCCTCAAAAACCTAAGAATTATGGGCTTTTCAGTGATCAGTAATCAGTAATCAGTAATCAGTAATCAGTAAACAGTGAAAAGAAAGTACCGAAGTTTTCACCTAAGCTGTATTGGATTTAAACTGCGTATTGGATATTTTAGTACAAATCCTCAAACTCCCGCTCCCTGCTCCCTTTTTCAGTGATCAGTAATCAGTAAACAGTAAACAGTGAAAAGAAAGTAGGGAGGTTTTCAGCTATAACTGATAGCTGACGGCAGCCCCTCATGGTTTGATCGATCTAGCTCTGTTACAATTAGAAACATTGTGGAGTGAGTGAGATAACGTTTATGTGGGTCAATACTCAAAGTGAGATTATTAGTAAGGTTTTGCCGCCAGCAGTACGTCTGTTCTTGCGATCACAAGTAGAACAGATAGAAGATTTAGAAATGCAGCTGCACGGTCATGATCGGCAAATTTTGCGCGGTTATATCCCCGGGGTATTTTTGGCCGTAGGAAAAGCGATTTATCAAGGTTTACATCTAGGTAAAGCGCAATTAAGAGGGGAAAATATTCGTCTTAATATCGGGCAGGTTTTGCGAGGGAAACCCCTAAAAATTTTGGAACCTATTCGGGTTAGCGGTGAGGTGGAAATTAACGAGCAGGATTTAAATAATTCGATCGCCTCGACTATTTTAGTTAATGCTTTTGCGGATTTACTAATTTTTTCCCTAGAAAATAACGGAGTTGTTAACGCCAGAGAAATTATCTCACAACAGCGTTTTAACTGGAAAAATGTTCTCCTAAATCAGGGTTATTTCTGTCTTCTCGGCCATAGAGAAACAGGTGCAGAAGTAATTTTTAGCGCCGATATTGCCTTAGAAGATGCCCGCACTTTAGGGATTAGTCCCCGACAATGGCAGGGTTTAGCCCCAGATTTATCTGTTGATTTGCAACCTTTTACCGTCGATTTAGGCAAAGATGTGGAGATTAAATCTTTTATTCTCGACGATCAAACTCTTTTCTGTCAGGGAAGTTTTTTGATTTTACCTTAAAAATAAACGCAATGATTCCGGGGGGTTAACTTAGTTTAACCCCCCAATTATTACCCCGGATTCTGTGCAATTAAAATAATTGTTTGCATTAGTCCAACTAGAAGACCGAGAATACCACCAAGATTAACAATTCCCTGTAATTCTTGTTTAACAATGCCTTGAATAGCATTTTCCAGATCGGCGGGGGAAGTGGCATTTACCCGATCGCGGATCACCTGATCGATGTTGAGAATCGGGATAATTTGGGCGACTAATTTCTCTAAATCTTCCTCTAAATAACGCTCTAAAATTAACGCTAACTCTTGACTAATTACCCCTAATGATGTAGTCATTGACACCGAGGATTGCAGACGATTAATAATTAAATTAGCGATTTGATCCCAGTCGATCGTTTGTCCAAAATCTTGCAGAAATTGTTCGCCACTTTCTTGAATATAAATTCGCACCGTATCCCTGGTGGTTTTACGCAATTGTCTGACGGTGGAGATAGGTAAATTTTGTAAAGAGATACTTTGTAACCAGTTTTTCAGACGATTACGCATCTCTAAAGATAGTAATAATTCTTTGATTCTGGTATTAGCTAAATCCTTTTCATCAAGGCAAAAAGTGCGTAAGCGGGCGAGGGCATTGCGTAAACCGAATAAATTGGCTACTACCCAATAGGTTCCACTGGTTTTTTCCCGAAATCCTTCATCGATAACTTGAATATTGCGATCGGTTAAAAAATCGATTAAAGCTAGACGGATAACATCAGCAGGTAGGACAGTTTCTAATAGCCAATCGGAGAATTGTCGGGCCTGTTGTTCACTGAGAGAAAATTCTAAGACTAGGCGATCAAAAATTTGATTGATCTGTTTTTCTAAAAAGTCCTGCCGTCGGGCTAAAACTTTTAGTAATCTCGCTAAAGATTCCCCGAATAAATCGTGAAGAATCGCCGCCAAAATCTCGGCTGTTTTTGCTTGCCGATCGCCTTTTATTTGTTTTAAAGCTAATTGTAACAGCCAGAGTATCGCCCCCTGTACCCTTTCGGTGTCGAGGAGTCGTTTAGCCAGTTTTTGTAATTCCTCGGGAGTTAACAGGGAACCCATGATCGTATCCGATACCCGCACAGCTAATCGATCTTGATTGCGAGGAATTAGCCCCGGGGTGAAGGGAAGAGGACGCTTACCGATATAAATCGCCTTGTAGGGACGAAATAGCATTTTAATGGCTACATCGTTGGTGAAATAGCCAATAATTGCCCCCGCGATCGGCGGTAAGAGCCATGTCCAAAGAGTAGGGAGATTCAATTTAGCAGCAAAAAATAAACAGAAATGTCAGTAGGTTATTTCTTCAAGACTAACACTCCCATCAGTCCTGCTAGGAGTGGATAGTGAACAGCGCTGGAAAATCCCGACCGATAGCCTAATTTTACCTGTTCTCGGCCCTGGGGAAAGCGATCGATACTGGGACTAATATAAGCGTACTGGTCAGTTAAGCCGTAGCGCTCGGCGGCGGGAACGACGATATGATCGAGATACCAGTTTTGGAATAGTTTGGCCATGGTTTCGGTGGGTTGATGGAAGTCAAGAATCGCCGCTTTAGCACCCGGTTTCAGGACTCGGTATAATTCCCCCAGACATTGGGCAATATCGACCACATTGCGTAATCCATAGCCGATAGTTGCACAATCAAAGCTAGAATCGGCAAAGGGTAAATTGAGGGCATCCCCTTCCATCCAGTGAATATTAGTGGCGCTAAAACGTTGACGGGCGATTTTTAATTGTTGTGGGGAAAAATCTAGTCCCATCACTTGGCCAGTTTTACCCACTTGTTTTGATAATAGATTAGTCAGGTCGCCGCTACCACAACAGATATCGAGGGCAAAATCCCCTTTTTCGGGTTGACACCATTTGACTGTCATTAATTTCCAGACGTGGTGTAATCCTAAACTTAATTCTTGATTGAGTCGGTCATATTCGGGAGCGATCTGATCAAAAATTGCTTGTATTTCCCTAGAGTTAGGTGAGGATTGATTGGACATTTTTATAATATAGCACCAGAGAAAATCCCAGATGATGTTATGTCATTCTATCTTATCTGCGCTCACGGGGATAAGCTGTTGAGCATCTACAGCAGTTATCTTCATAGTGGGGAACAGTGACTTAGATTACACTTCATCTATCTGATCATCTCCCGGTCGCAGTTCGATCGAGAGGCCTTCCCGGGCGAGAATAGTTTCAGGGAAAATCTTTCTTACCTGTTCCCCAATGCAATCGAGAAAATCGTCATTATGGGCGGGATCGTGATGAAATAGAACTAACTGCTTAACTTGCGCTGTCTTAGCGATTTTGACTGCCTGCTGCCAAGTGGAATGACCCCAACCCACCTTAGAATACTTAGGATCGTTGTATTCCTCATCGGTGTAGGTAGCATCAATGATCATGACATCCGCTTGCCTGGCTAAAGCCAGAACGTTATCATCAAGGCGATCGGGAAAATGTTCGGTATCAGTAATATAAGCTGCCGATAAACCCTGCCAATTTACCCGATAACCCACCGCGTCTCCTGGATGATTTAAAGGACGGGTTTCGACGGTGACATCCCCACAGTGGAGGGTTTCGCCCATTTCTAGATCATAAAATTCTAAATCGGCCCGCATAATCTGCAAAGGCACGGGAAAATTAGGATGTAACATCTGATCTTGTAATTTTTGCTTGATGGTTGCCCCGTTGGGGGAGGGAACCCCATAGATTTTAAAAGTATTGCCCCTGATAAAACCAGGGATAAAAAAAGGAAAACCTTGAATATGATCCCAATGGGAGTGGGTGAAAAATAAATGGGCTTTCGCTGGACTTTCTGCCATCAAAGACTGTCCTAGTATGCGTAACCCCGTACCACCGTCAAAGATTAATCTTTCTCTACCGACTTGCATCTCCACACAGGAAGTATTACCACCATAACGAACGGTTTCCGAACCTGGACAGGGAATACTTCCCCGTACTCCCCAAAATTTGATGTGGAAGCGGTTGTAGGGCATATCAGAGGTTCCTCTACTTGTGCTGATGGGCTGATAGATCAGATTAGCATTCTCTGACAATTAAGGCGCTGACTTCATCCCTAAGATAAGCTGTTCGTAATTTAAATTGCTTGGGCCAGACGAGGCAAGAGGCACTCATGCAAAAAACAGTAAAGGGATTGGGGGAGATTCGGCTAATCTAAAAATAAGCGGTTTAAATAGGGTTTGCTGAATAAATCTAAAAACCTTACAGGAAAGGGCTTTTAGACTTTTTGTCAATCAAAAAGTACCGGACTGGGAGTGATCAGGGGGAAAATTCAGGTACTTTTTCCCTGAAAATTAGGTAGTTGACCACCTGAAAATCGGTAAAACCCTTTCAGCAGACCCTAAATACGTCTTAGCTTAACGATCTATGATTAGAGGTGAGGATCGTCACTTTTGCAAGAGCCAAGGTATGGATTTACAGCAATTCTTAGAAAAACTGCCCCAACAGTATCAGGATTGGGGATCGCCTTTAATGTCGCCTATTTCCGAGCAATTAACCCTTTTAAGCCCAAAAAACGCCTCCTATCCCGATCTCAATCTCTTTCCCCTACTCAATCTAGCCGTTGCCTGTCTGCAACAGGACGAGGTTTACTGTCAAGTGGGTTGTTTTCGTCGCGGTAGTTTAGTCGCCGCTTTCTGGAATAATAGCGATCGCCACGGTTATGGCGTGGAAGCTTTTTTTAAATACGATCCATCGGGAGAAAAACTAACTATATTATCTCAGGATTTGGAGGATTTTCGACTATCAGAACAGATATTTTTAAGCGATCAAGAAACGGAAAACTTTTTCGATGATCTGGAAGAATTAAACAGTGAAGAAAAGCTGGGAGTTTATTACTACGATGCCGCCGAAGACTATCGATCACTCTTGATCTCCTTACTTTTAGCCCAAAAATTCTGGTCTGATTCCGCTTTAATTATTATCAATAAATGTCAGCATCCTGCTCTCCAACAAGCAATAAAAGATTTTCTTAAAACCCATCCCCAAGCCCAGATAATTTTAGATGATCAAGTCGCTAATCACGGTTTGCTTGGTTTCAAAAATATTTGTTTATTAGCTTGGAATGCTCCCCCGGAGATAACAGCGCTAAAATCCCCGAAAAAACTGGTTTTAAATGTGGGTTGTGGTCCCTATAATCCCGAAGCTCTACCCCAACTATTCCGCGATGGCAATTGGCAAGAAATTCGCCTCGATATCAATACCGCTGTTAACCCCGATATTTTAGGAACGATTACCGATTTAAGTGCCGTTCCCGATAACTCCGTCGATGGGGTTTTTTCTAGTCATAATTTAGAACATATTTATCATTACGAAGTTCCCATCGCCCTCGAGGAATTTAAACGCATTCTTAAACCCGAAGGCTTTTTGATGATCGTGGTTCCCGATATGCAAACTGCCGCCGAATTTGTCGCTAGAGGCGATATGGAAAATGAACCTTTATATATTTCTCCCGGTGGTCCGGTGCGTGCTTTATGGATGTTTTACGGCATGGGAACAGAAGTGCCTGGGATGCCCTATATGGCTCATAAAACTGGTTTTACCTCTCAAAATCTTAACCAGAAATTACAAGAAGCAAATTTTGCCAGAGTCGAGGTAATTCGGACAGAATTTGAGTTAGTTGCTTTTGGGTATAAGTGAGGAAAGATTAGCAAAAATTGCCCGCAATTGTGGGGCGATTCTTTCCCTTTGATTGATTAAATAAATACTAACGAGGGTTAAAGATACCCCCACCCATTGCAATACACTTAACATCTCACCGAGGAATAAATTCCCGAAAGTGAGGGCAAAAACCGGAGTTAAAAAAGTTAAAGAACTTAAACTGGTTAAATTGCCCTTGGCGGCTAAATAAAAGAATAATCCATAGGCGATCGCACTACCAAAAATAGTGGCATAACTTAAAGCTAACCAACCATTCAAATCGATATTCTGCCATTGATGGGATTCTCTGAAACCTGAAGCTAAAAATAGGGGCAATCCTCCTAAAATCATGTGCCATCCCGTGGCGCTGACGGGATCAGCATGACGACAGACAAACCGGATTAAGACTGTTCCCACCGCCATGGATAGGGAAGCCAAAAGCATCAGCATTTCGCCGCTGTTTAGTAATTCCTGCCAGCTAAAGTCAATATTTACCGCTTTTTGTCCAAAAAAGTCATAAAACCATTGATCGGGCAAGCCAATTAAACTAATTCCCCCAATCCCTAAACCCAATCCCAACCATCCCCAGACACCGATAACTTCTTTAAATAGCCAACTCGACATTAAAGCCACCGCTAGGGGTTGCGAGTCAATAATTACCGATCCTAACCCCGCCCCGGTGCGATTTAATCCCAATGCCAGAAAACCTTGAAAAAGAGTGGCATCCATCAGAGCAAAAAGGGCAATCCATAGCCACGCTTGCAGGGTTTTGGGCTGAGGACGACCTAAAAACCAAGCTACTATTAAAACTAACATTCCGGCGGGGACAAGGCGAATTCCCGCCATAAATAGGGGGGTGGTGTGGGGGATAACACCCTTCATCGCTACCATCGCTGTTCCCCAGAGAAAAAACGGTGAGATAAATAAGAGGGGCGAGGATTTCTTTAAATCTAAGTTTTCCATAGGTAAGTAGCTGGTTATAATTAAATTAAAAATGGATTTTAGGTTCGATCCCCCCTGCCCCCCTTGATAAGGGGGGTGCCGATAGGCGGGGGGATCTGATGACTTTTAACGCCTACCTACTTAGCGATCGAGTGTCGTGGATAACAAATTTCCCTAATTGTATAGTAGAGACCGAGGATCGGCTCTTAATTCTCTTGACTTTCTCCTAACTGATTTTCCTCTAAAGCTGTTATTGCTTTTTCTTCACTTGAACCGATCCAGATCGCGATCATCCCAGCGATGGGAATGGAGAGAAAAACCCCTAATAATCCCGCAACTCTTTCGCCGATAAAGAGGGATAAAAATAAAATTACTGGGTTTAATTCTAGGGCATTGCCCATAACTTTAGGGCGAATAATATTATCTTGAATTTGCACCAAGACGACACAGATAATAAAAGCTTTAACGGCAACTGCTGGTCCCTGGGAGGTAAAAGTCAAGATAGTTACCAACAAAATGCCCAGAGTTGCCCCGACACCCGGGATAGCATCGATAACACCGAGAATGCTCGCTAAAATTAGCCCATATTTGATTCCTAACAGGGAAAAACTTAAGAAACTCGTCACCGATAAAAAGAGCATTAACAATAGTTGCCCGCGAATAAATCCCAGAAAACTTTGTCGAAAAGACTTGGCAAAACGCTCCCGGTATGCTAGGGGGAGAAGTTGCAAAAAACCTCGCCAGAGTTTATCACCATCAATGAGCATATAAACACTGATCACCGCCCCGAAAATGCCCGTAAAGACACTGGAAAAAACTCCCTGTACGAGCGATAAACCCGTGGCTAAACCGGTTTGTAAGCTTCCCACCATTTTATTCAAATCTAATCGATCGAGAAAGTCTTGAAAGGGTAAAAAATCTTTTTGACCAAGGGCATCGGTAAGATTGAATAGTAGTCCTCTCCCCTGATTAACCGCTTCTAATCCTATGCCTGTGACTAATCTAAATAGGAGGATAAAAGCTACTAGGGTGGTAATGGCAATGGCTAGTCCTCTCGGTAGATAACGGGATAACCAAACCACGGGATAATTTAATAGAGCGGCCAGGACTGCCGAACCGGTAAAAATAGCGATCATCCCGTAGAAATAGTTAATTAAGATAATTAGACTCCAGCCACAGCCAAATAATAATAGATAGCGTACTAGAATCGAGTTATTCAGAGTTTTCCAAAAGGAGCTAGAAGGGGGCATAAATAAAGCCAGAAATAGGATTTGAGCATTTAGAATTGTTTTAACAAAGCTTCCCGCATGACCGAGACGGGGACGGGTTGACCTAACCAGATTTCTAGTGCGATCGCTCCCTGATTAACTAACATTTCTAACCCATCAATAATTCTTATCCCTCTAGTCTGGGCTAACCGGAGAAATTTGCTCGGCCGGGGATTATAAATTAGATCGTAGGCGATCGCCGATGGGGATAAAAGGTCTAATAATTCTAACTCAACTGGGGATTGTTCGCCCTGGGGGGACATTCCGATCGGGGTAGAATTAACCAAGAGTTCTGTGGTGGATACCAGCCCCTCTAATTCGTCCCAGCTATGCACTTCTACGAGGTCATAGAGGCTTGTATTCGCCCAACTTTCTTTAAAAGGATCTAATTTCCTTTGATTGCGTCCTACCAGATGAATTTTGCCACAGCCCAACTGGGCGCAAGCCACCACTACCGCCCGGGCAGCGCCGCCATTGCCTAAAATAACTGGATTCACCCGACTCCAATCTTTGTCAAGGGATTTCAAGGGTGCGAGAAAACCATCCACATCGGTATTCGTTCCCTGCCAACCGGTTTCCGTGCGCCAGACGGTATTAACTGCGCCTACTAGCCTTGCTTTCTCGGTAATTTGCGATAATAAGGGAATAATTGCTAATTTATGGGGAATCGTAACGCTAAAACCCTGTAGATCAATGGCATCCAAGCCAGCGATCGCAGTTGCTAAATTTTCCGGGGCGATAGGTAGGGGAAGATAGACATAATTTACCCCCAAGGCATCGATAGCGGCATTGTGCATGAGGGGAGAAAGAGTATGGCCGATGGGATCGCCGATTACGCCTAATAACTTGGTTTTTCCGTTAATAATGGTCATAAAAAAAGGTGGGCTTTCCCCACCAAAGTTTGATCTCAAGGGTAGCCAATGCTCCCCTTACTATACTATTTCTTGATTTCGCGGGCCATTTTCAGGAAAGGATTGATACTGTCATCGTTAGTGCGACGACCGTTATCATTAGTACCGTTACCGTTACCATTAGCCTCGGAAGTCGCCGATTTTGCCACAATACCGTTATCGGTGACTTTGCTGACTTCCATGGAAGAAATCTGTTTAATCGATTCGCCACCCTTTTTATTCGAGGCAGTTTTCGGGAAAGTACGTCGGATTGTGATCGGTGTCCGCATAAAGTCGATATTACCGAGAGTTTTAGCATCATCGGGTTCCAAGTAAAAAGCCTCTTTCGGTTCCGGTGCGCTCATATCCATCGGTTCATCGACGTATTTCGTCTTATTGCCAAACAGGCCAAAGAATCCAGCCATTTTCTCGCTCTCCTAAATAAATATATTTACCATAAATTGCTGCTGATTGTTAAATAATATCAATATTTATGACAAAAAGCTAGGTAGCCATCTATCAGTGATCAGTGATCAGTAATCAGTGATCAGATGGGAGTTTTCAGTTTACTGTTCACTTTTCACTGTTCACTGATAAAACTTCCCACATCCCAATCAACGCTGTTCTAACCTACGACTGGCTAGGGACATAGAATAACAGAAAATCCAGTAAATAAACGCCAAAAATAGATAAACTTCTGGATAATCGCCGATAAATTTCGGATTAGCTAAAACCGATCCTGCCATACCCAAGAGGTCCACCAGTCCCACGATCGCCAGTAGGGAAGTATCCTTAAATAAACTGATAAATTGACCAACAATAGCGGGAATGACCGCTTTTAAAGCTTGGGGTAGAACGATCAATAATAAAACGAAAATCGGTTTTAAACCCAAAGCTTTGGCCGCTTCAATTTGACCTTTGGGAATCGCTTGTAAACCACCGCGGACATTTTCGGCCAGATAGGCTGCTGCAAAAAGAGTAAATCCGGCGATCGCTCTGATCACCCGTTCCGGTCTAGTCCCGGCGGGTAAAATTAAGGGTAACATCACCTGGGCCATGAATAAAATTCCCAACAAAGGCAACCCGCGCAATAATTCGATATAGCCAATAGATAGCCAACGAATTGCCGGTAATTCACTCTGTCTCCCCAGGGCTAATAATACCCCCAAGGGGAAAGATAAAATCATACTTGCGATCGCTACTAATAAAGTTAAGATTAAACCACTGAGATCATCGAGAGGGATTGTCGTTAAAAATAATCCCCCCAATAGCAACCAAGCGATTAAAGGTAAAGTCAATAACCACATCAATCCCCACCAGCGTTGGAGAAAAGCGGGGCAATCGGGGAAGCGACCCCGGTTTAATTGCCAAGAAAACAGTGATAAAGCCGCAAGTATCGTTAAAATCAGCCAAATCCGCCATATTGACTGTTCTGGATAACGACCGACCAGAAATAAACCGATATTTTCCGTCACTACAGCCCATTTTGCCTGATTTATCGCCCAATCGAGAAAACTTAAGCCACCCCAGAGGCTGAGAAATAGACCCGCAAGGGTTAAGATGACGTTGTACCAAGTGTTAAAGAGATTTTTTCTTAACCAGAGTCCCATAAAATTCCCTAACCTCCACAGTGGTGATCATTGTACTTTTTCAGTACAATGGTGCTATTAGAAAAATTCAGACTGATTTCCGACCATGAACAGTTGCATTTTAATGGCTAAAATTGTCCGTCGTCCCGAATTACGTTATACCCAAGATAATCAAACTCCCTACGCTCAAATGTTAGTCGAGTTTTCTCCCAATCGTGCCGAGACAACCCCGGCTAATTTAAAGGCCGTAGCTTGGGGAAATTTAGCCTCAGAAGTCGCTCAGAACTATAATGAAGGTGATCGGGTAATTTTAGAAGGCCGTCTCTCCATGCAGATGATCGATCGTCCCGAAGGTTTTAAGGAAAAACGGGCCGAATTAGTCATTAGTCATCTCTATCATCTTGACGGCAGCATGAGTAGCGGTGAAATGGCAGCCCCGACTCCAGAAAAAGTCGTACCAATCAATACCTATAAATCTAATAAAACCGAGGTGGAAAAACCCGTCGCACCTGTCTCCACTGGGGATTTTGAATACGACGCATCCTATGAACTTTCTAATCCTTCTGCTTGGCAACCTTCTGACACATCAGTGGAGGAAAATTTAGACGATATTCCTTTCTAAGTACCCCGACACAATTAATTAGGGTTTGTTGTACTTCTCATGGGTTCATCACCAACCGCCATCAGTTATTAATTAACACTATTATCTACCGTTGCCGGAATTCCGTCCTTCCTCTGTGACTTTTAATCTCATCCCGCTCTCCTTATTTGTTGAGCTTTTCGCAGCAGTCTGTCATCGGTGGTCAGCAAAACATCAGCGCCCCCCGCTTCCGCAAAAGCCAGATGTAAGGCATCGAAGTAGGGGCAATTCATGAATTGCCCCTACTAGAATTGCCCCTACTAGAATTGCCCCTACTAGAATTGCCCCTACTAGAATTGCCCCTACTAGAATTGCCCCTACTAGAATTGCCCCTACTAGAATTGCCCCTACTGGCGGGCGCATCGCACGGGTCATTTTCTACATCAGCCAGGGGGAGATGATTCTGCTGCACGGCTTGATCAAGAAGTCCCAAAAAACCCCCAAACAGGAAATCGATTTAGCTCTCAAGCGCAAGAAGGAACACGAAAAATATGACCGCTAACCCCCATACTGGCCCTGAATTCGATGATTTTCTCAAAGAAGAAGGTCTTTACGAGGACTGTAGTGCGGCGGCGCTCAAACGGGTGCGGTTGCGGCAGTTGGCTGAAAAGATGAAACGGCTCTCTCTGACGAAAACGGAGATGGCGGCGCGGATGCAGACCAGTCGAGCGCAACTTGACCGCCTCCTCGACCCGGAAAAGACGGGCGTTTCTCTCGATACTATCCAACGGGCGGCTTCTGTGGTGGGCCGCCAATTGCGAATCGAGTTGCTCTGAGGGGAGTCAGAAAGTTCGGAGTGCCGCCGATGAAATTACCCAACGGGGAACTGGTAGAAATCTCGATGGAAAAACTGATTGGCTCTTGCTTAAATCCAGAACATTCCAGAGGAAAAAATAAAGCCAGAGTCTTTCGCTCTCGTCTGGGAATAACTGCCGAGAACGCTGAGGTTTTGCGATCGCTCATCCAACAGGCTGCCCTGGAGGGGGAAGTTGTGCAACAAGCGGTCACGGAATTCGGCATTTAGTGGAATTTTCTGACAGTCAGGGGCGGGAATATGCGATGGCTATTCTGCCAGGCGATGAGCTTCTGGTCTTGCATTATGAACTTGAGGTGGCGTGAATTCTGCTTAAGGGAAAACGCTATGGCTCAAGTAAAAGTTTTCTATGAACCAGAAACGGAATTAACAATTATGTTCTAGCATATATTTTTTTAGTACGGCATTAATTAAAGTCTGATATTTTTTGGGAAATTCCTGTTTATACCAAGCAACACCAGAGGGGTCAAGCTGCAGAGTTACAGGAACTTTTAGAGGAGAATTAACAGTAGCTTCTTGCCAAAATTCGGCATCAGTAGCAGGTATATCTGAATAATCGATATCAGAATCTTTCATCTGACCAAGGATCTTTAATTGTTCCTCTCTCGACATACTCATAATAAATTCTCCTTTCCTCTGCATTAGCGCGTCTTGTAGATATAAGCCGTATTTTCTGTTCTCGTAGAGTGTACACTGCAACTAGGACGAATTCTCCTAAAAGTCCCAAAGCGATTAATCTTTCTTCGCCGTAGTCTCTGCGATTATCAGGTTTTGATATCCAGACTCCTGAAAAGATTTCCTTGGCAAAATTAAAGTCGATCCCGTGTTTTTCAATATTGATGTTGTTCTTTTGGTCATCCCACTCGAACTCCATCTTTTGACTCTAACTCCATAATTAGGGTCTGCTGAAAAAGTTTTTCGGTGGGGGTTGGGGGTTGGGGGGTTGGGGTGTGGGGTGTGGGGTTTTACCCATTTTCAGGTGGTCAATTACCTAATTTTCAGGGAAAAAGTCCCTGAATTTTCCCCCCAATCACTCCAAGGGTCGGCACTTTTTGAGG
>VYLG01000067.1_pt1 | contig 30323 bp, 31 predicted proteins | sample 5114351 | NCBI WGS metagenome assembly VYLG01 (sample SAMN12291798, study PRJNA351875) | freshwater metagenome | isolation source: freshwater lake | place: USA: Michigan, Kent Lake | collected 2013-08-15
CATCGCTTGGTACAAAAAACAAGGGCAACAAAGCCTGAAACGACCGGCTACTGACTCGGAGACTCCTGACTCCTACCCCCACCGAAAAACTTTTTCAGCAGACCCTAACTATGACGACATTCCCAGACGACCAGCTACTGCTCCAGTCTTCCCCAGTTCCGGCCTTCCCCAAAACCCGATACTTTGTACCTCACAAGTAAGATAAATGCTTCTCCTAGACTAAAAGAAATAGGGTCTATTGGGGGAGATTCCGAGAAATTATGGAAGGAAGCTGCAATGAGATCGAGATTAGCAGTATTTTACTGAGGAATTTCAACTAAAAGCCTAAAATCCTAAACCCCAACACCCTAAAACCTCACACCCAACCCCCAAACCCGAAAAAAAATCTCTTGGCCGGTGGTTTTTAACGGTGGAATTGGGAACGATAGAGATGAAACCCGAAAGGGTTAACTACAGAAACCTAAAACTCTTTAAAGTTACTCACTTCTGTAGCTAGATAACTAAAATAAGTAACTTTTGCCACCGAGAGATTTTAAGAACGTTATCAGGTATAATCAAGACATGAAGCTAGTTGAACGCCATATCATCACCAAATCCGATCCTTGCTGGTCAGAAATAGACCGATATGCTTTTTTGTCAAAAAAATTGTTCAATCTAGCTAACTATCATTATCGCCAATATTTCTTTGAAAACTCCCAAAAACTGAGTTTTAATCAACTCTATCATCGGGTATCTAAAACCTCAGATTATTTAGCTTTACCCACGAAAGTGAGCAAGCAGATAATCAGAAGATTAGAGCAAGCTTGGATTAGTTATTTTGCTGCTTTTAAAGCTTGGGAAAAACCCCCTGAAAAATTTTTAGGAAAACCCAAAATTATTAACTATAAGGACAAGACTAAAGGAAGAAACCTGCTGATATATTCTCAGGAATCAATTTATAAAAAACCTTTAAAAGAAGGAATTTGTCACTTGTCTATGAGCGACTTAAAAATGACCACTTCCCGAAGGGAAATAATTGCAGTGAGAATTGTCCCCAAAAGTAGCTGTTATGTCATTGAAATATTATATGAAAGACGGGAGGAAACCACAGATAAACAACAGATAACTGGGTTAGATTTAGGAGTTAATAACTTAATGGCTGTAACTACAAATCAAACAGGTGTAGCACCTCTTTTGGTAAATGGCAGACCCTTAAAAGCGATTAACACCTTCTACAACAAACAACGGTCAAAACAACAAGCTCAATTAAAAGGAATAAAAGTCATAATAACTGAAGAATCCTATACATCACAATCCAGTGCCTTAGATAGGGATGAGTTACCTAAATATGGTGAAGAGAAACCATTATTTAAGGGAAAAAGGTTAACTAGGGGACTGTATAAAATGGGAACAAATCAGTTGTTAAATGCCGATGTCAATGGGGCATTTAACATCATTAGAAAAGTAATTCCTGATGTCATTGACCAGGGAATAAAGGGTTATCAAGTCCTTGTTTAGAGGGAAACCCCTGATAAATTTCAGATTGCGTTGGAGGCAAAAATGAGAGAAATTTCGGAGCATCCGGTCAACGGGGACTATTATCGGGCATCTTTTGCCATTGTTGTTCTTGGCAGCCTAGCTAGGTAGGGAGTTATGAGCGAAATATTGCTGGTAGAAGACAGCCAAGCGCAACGGGAACTGATCTGTGATTTACTCCGCAATAGCGGCATTAAGGTCACGATCGCCACGGATGGGGTGGAAGCCCTCGAACATATTCAGAGAGCCAATCCGGATCTCGTCCTCCTCGATATCGTCATGCCCCGCATGAATGGTTATGAGGTGTGTCGTCGTCTCAAGTCGGATCCAAAAACCAAAAATGTCCCGGTGGTCATTTGTTCCTTGAAAGGGGAAGTCTTTGATCGCTATTGGGGCATGAAAATCGGAGCCGATGCCTACATTGTCAAGCCCTTTGAACCGATTGAGTTCATTTATACCATTAAACAACTGTTGCGCCGATAAAATCGCCCTCACTGGGGACAGTCTAGCTATGGCATAGGTCAAGACAGCTAAAAACGCCGCCCGAATTATTAGTTGCAAGAGAACTAAACTCATGCTTAACAACGCCGATTTTTTTGCTGGTAACGCTCAAAATATCGCCCCCGACAATCAGGAATTACAAACTCCCGTCGGTGAACTGTACTTGCGATTTTATCTACCCTCTCAGGACGAGTTTGCCCTTAGTGCCGTGGGAATTTGCGAGGTAATACAGCAACCACTCGATCGCATTACCCCCATTCCCAATGCTTCACCCTTGCTCCTCGGCACGATCAATCTCCGGGGTCAAGTGATCTGGGTGGCGGATCTCGGGCAATTTTTGGGGGATAGCAGCCGCTTAAACACCGATCGAGCCGAAATTCCCATAATTGCGCTCGAAGAAGAGGAAACGATCCTCGGTTTAGCGGTGGAACGTTTGGGAGATATGGAATGGCTCGACCCAGATCAACTAGGTAGTGCCGCCAGTATTCCCGATCAGATCGCCCCCTATGTGCAGGGAGAGTGGATTCTGGGCCAAGAATCAAAAAAAACCTTAAGACTACTCGATCATCTGGCCATACTCCGTTCTGCTGGTTGGGCGGCTTAAAACCTCAAAAAAATAGCAGAATAGGATTTATAGCAATTCTTTCTTGAAACTACTAACTACTTGATTTAACTTTACTAGGGGAGGGGCAAATGCCGTCAGGGACAGAATACGCAAAACTCTATAGAAAGGCTAACACCGCCTATTGCCAGGGCAACCTTGAGGATGCCGCCGTCATTGTCAAAGAGATGATCAGCAAGTATCCCGAGGATGCCAATGTCATGCTTTTACAGGGTCACATTCATCTAGGACTACAACAATACAGATTGGCTGAGGAACGTTACGAAACAGTGATGCAATTGGCTAAAAATTCTCCCAATCGCTCCGATCTAGTCGATTATGCCCAGCGTGGTCTCGATCAGATTCGGCAATTGCGTTTTGAAACCGAGGAGGGAGATTTTACGATCGCTGCTACGGAAAGCATTGCCTACAGCGAGGCAGCTTTCGATCCAGGTCAAGGTTTTAGCAATTCTCGCTCCTGGAAGTCGCAAGGGGCCGACCCCGATGGGCAAAATAAAGGGATGGATTGGAATAGTAGTCTTTTCGATGAGGAGGATCCCAGCGAGCCTACGGTAAGTAAAGTCCATTCCTATGACGATGATTTTGAGGAATCGGAGGAAACCAGCTTTAGTTCCCTTACCCTGCCCGGTTCAGGCTCTCAGGATTCCCAACGGTCTGGCGATTCTCCGGAGGGGGAACCCCCTTTCCCCTTTTTAGAAGCGGCGGAGATTGACTCGCTGCAGGAAAGGTGGGACGGTGAGTTAGGGTCAACGGGAGAAGCCACTTTTATGGTTTCCTCTGATCTGGGGGGAAATCCCCTCACCGGTAGAGATCAGGAGTTATCCTATAGGGATACCCTAGAAGAAAGCACTTTTGCCATTGACCCGGAATCGACCCGCCCACAAGGGGCAAAAACTGGCCGAGTCACTCAAAAAAGATACGAGGAGGAAGACACTGGAGATTTTGGGGAACCAGAACTCAATGATGAGGATTTAGACGGTTTTTCCCCACTGGCTCTGACGGATACGGTTCAAGGACTGGGAGACTGGGAGCTATTTACCCGTTCGGGGGGGGAAGCTTTAAGTGGTGGTTTTCTCCCCGAACCCAGTGCGCGCCTTAATGCCAGTTCTGGTGTGGGAGAGCCTAGTTTTAATCCTTCTCGTCTAAAAACCCCCAATGACAAAAGAGATAGTCATCTTACCCATGCTTCCGAGCGCTTGCTCAAGCCAGTGGTGGAAGTCGCTCCGGGCAAATTAGGCTTTTTTGTCAACGCTTCTTTAGGCAAAAAACAACTAATCCTAGCGGCTTTAGCGGGTATTACCCCTGTGATCATAATTTTTGCCGTTAGTACCGTTAGTACCACCTCTTGGCTTTCTACGCTCTTGGCTGCCAAACCAGCCCCGAATAGCCGGGCAAAAACCGAAAGGGTTGCCCCCAGGCCGGCCCCGAAACCGCCAGCCTCAGCCAGTCTTTCCCCCTTCAGTCAACCGGTACTAACCATGATGTTATTAACCGGACTGGGAACCCTGGCCCTGACTTGGCTAGGCCTACAGTTGCTAATTAGTCAGATTAAGCGCAGTCTCAACGATCTGCAAAGCCAATTCGATCATCTCTCGGAAGGTAAGTTTAACGCTAAAGCGACGATCTACTCGGAAGATGAATTCGGTCAACTGGCCAATCGTTTCAATCAGATGGCTCGGGTGGTGGTAGTTACCACCACGGAAGCCCAACGCCGCGCCGCCGAAACGGAACGGGAACGGGAAGACTTACAACGGCAAGTGATTCGACTTCTCGATGATGTGGAAGGAGCGGCTCGGGGAGATCTGACCGTGGAAGCGGAGGTAAGCGCCGATGTTTTAGGGGCGGTGGCCGATGCTTTTAATTTGACTATCCAAAACCTGCGCGAAATTGTCCTACAGGTGAAAAAAGCGGCAAAACAGGTGAATCAAGGCAGTACCAATAGTGAATCTTTCGCCCGCAATCAGTCTAGCGATGCCCTGCGGATGGCGGAGGAATTGGCCGTCACCCTTAATTCGGTACAGATGATGACCGACTCAATTCAACGGGTGGCAGAAAACGCCAGAGAAGCCGAAGAAGTCGCCCGCACTTCCTCGATTACCGCCCTGAAGGGGGGCGATTCCGTGGAAAGAACCGTGGCGGGAATTCTGCAAATCCGCGAGACCGTATCAGAAACGGCGCGAAAAGTCAAGCGTTTGGCGGAAGCTTCCCAGGAAATCTCGAAAATTGTCGCGGTAGTCTCTCAGATTGCCTCGCGGACCAATTTATTGGCTCTTAATGCCTCGATTCAAGCGGCGCGAGCAGGATCGGCGGGCCGCGGTTTTGCGGTTGTGGCCGATGAGGTGCGTCAGTTGGCCGATAGAGCCGCTAAATCTCTTAAGGAAATTGAACAGATCGTTTTACATATCCAATCGGAAACGGGTTCGGTAATGACGGCGATGGAGGAAGGGATTCAACAGGTGATCGATGTCACCGAGCGCTCGGAACAGGCGAAGAAGTCCCTAGAAGATATTATCCAAGTTTCTAACCGCATCGATACGCTGGTGCGATCGATTACCGCCGATACGGTCAAACAACGGGAAAATTCCCTCAATGTCGCCCAAGTTATGCAGTCGGTGGAGTTAACCGCTCAGGAAACTTCCCAAGAATCCCAACGGGTGGCCGGTTCTCTGCAAAAACTGGTGAGTATCTCCCGGGAGCTGCTTTCTTCGGTAGAACGGTTTAAGGTAGACTCAGAGGATGATCGATAATCGGTGAGCGGTAATCAGTGGGTTATTGATTGGCCGCTATCGCTCAAGATTGACCGCTAGAGTGAGTAAAGTTATGCCTAAACTTAGTCTCTGCATGATTGTCAAAAATGAAGCCGAAAATCTCCGGCGCTGTTTGGATAGCGTTAAAGGGGTGGTGGATGAGATGATCGTTATGGATACGGGTTCGACCGATGATACGATTGCTATTGCTCAAAGTTACGGTGCCATAGTTCCTAGCTACGATTGGCGGGGTAATTTTTCCGATGCCAGAAATGAGGCTTTAAAATATGTTACTGGCGATTGGATTTTAGTCCTTGATGCTGATGAGGAATTAAATCCCGCTATCGTAACGAAAATGCGTCGGGCAATGGAAAAAGAGGAAAATTTAGTGATTAATTTAATCCGCCATGAAATCGGAGCCGTACAATCACCTTATTCTCTAATTTCGCGGCTATTTCGCCGACATCCTCAGGTCACTTTTACCCGACCCTATCACTCAATTATTGATGATAATGTGGCCATTTTATTAAAAAAAGAACCTGGTTGGAAAATAGTTGAACTGCCAGAAATTGCTATCTTTCACTACGGTTACACCGTCGATAAAATAGCCAGCTTAGATAAGTTTGAACGGGCAAGAAAAGCGATGGAGGGTTTTTATCAGCAACATCCCCACGATCCCTATGTGTGTAGTAAATTGGGGGGGTTATATCTGAAGATTGGCAGGGATAAAGAGGGTTTTAAGCTGCTCAAACATGGTTTAAAATGCCATGGCTCTAATCCTCATATTTTATACGAGTTATATTATCATCTCGCTAATTATTATTATTCAGTGGAGGAATTTAAGCAATCAGGCGATCATTTTGTTAAAGCGATTAAGCAGCCAATTTTAGATAAGTTAAAACTGGGTGCTTATAATAATTTAGGTGGGTTATTATACGAAGCAGAAAAATACGAAGCGGCCTTATCTATCTTTGAGAAAACCGTAGAAATTGATCCTAGCTATGCCGATGGTTACTATAATTTAGGACTGGTTCTCAAACAACTGCACCGGCTACCAGAATCGATTAAAGCTTATAAAAAAGCTCTCAAGTTAAACCCCGATAATCCCACTATTTACCAAAATCTAGGGGTTGCTTATATAGTTTTCGGTAGTTATAATGAGGCGATCGAGATTTGGCAAAAAGGCCTACAATTATTGAAAGATCAGGGTAATGTATCTCGCGCTGAAATACTGCAAGAAACCCTAGAAGCTCTGGGAGCAAGTGTATTGAGGGATGAACAGTAACTGTTCACCGTTGTTGGCAAGATTGGGAGCAGCCACTGTACTAAAATTCTCAATAGGCAGTTTAAATGCAGTACATCTGATTGCTAAAACCCTGTCTAGTCAAATCCTGTGAGGATTTTTCCGAATTAATTGTTAATAGGATTATCGAGGGGTTAGACGCTGAAGACTTAGGGGGTTTTGATAGAAATTATCAAGAGATAATTGCTGCCGTGTAATTGACCTTGACAAGAAATGCTATAATTTCCTAGTAAGGGGAGGGAATTAATCCCTCTCGGTGTTGCCGTCGCACAATTTTGTCGGTTACTGGTTCTCGTCAGCTTGTCTGTCAAATATACCAATTCTATTTTGAATCGGTGCCGTTATGTCAAGATTCAACATTTCTGGCTGCAACGGAACTGGAAAATCAAACAATCTATTTCTTCAAATCTTCTTACCTTGGACAAAAATAATGAAATTCGAGGAAATCCAAGAGATTCTTAATCGGCAACTGCTCAAGCTTGAGAATCGCTGTCTCAATGACACAGAACAATTATTATTGCGAGGACTTTGGCAGAAAAAGAACTATCAAGAAATTGCCCAAGAAAACGGTTATAGTAGCAGCTATCTTGCCAATGTAGTTGCCCCAGGACTCTATGATAGACTCTCGCAACTGATCGGAGAACCGATCAATAAGAAAAATTTTTTATCTAGACTACAATCTCATTTTACCAACTCCACATTGCTTCAGTATTGCGGTAATGAATATCCCCAGAATGAGCGTCCAGAATACCCCGATGCTCCTGTTCCCTATAATTCTTATTATTATCTAAAACGAACAAAACTTGAAGCAAAAATTATCGAGGAAATCGGTCAATCTGGGGCGTTAGTACGCATTAAAGCGCCCAAAAAATGGGGAAAAACGTCTTTATTATTAACAATTTTAGAGGCTTGTCAACAACAATTCGGTTATCGAGTTGTTAGGTTAGATTTACAACAAGCAGACCAAGACATTATAGCAAATTTTAACAAGTTCTTACGCTGGATTTGCCGTAATTGCGCTCGGCAGTTGAATTTAGAAGCCAAATTAGATGATTATTGGGATGAAGATATAGGAATTAAAATGAGTTGGACAATTTATTTTGAAGAGTATATTTTACGAGAAATAAAACAGCCACTGGTATTGGCTTTAGATGGAGTGCATCGAGTCTTTGAACATCCAAAAGTAGCGGAAGATTTTTTACCTTTAATCCGAGCTTGTTATGAAGAATCTAAGCGATCTCCCCTGTGGCAGAAATTACGTTTAATTATTGTTCAATCCACAGAATCTTATGTTTCTCTGCGATTAGAACAGTCTCCTTTTAATGTGGGATTACCCATAGAGTTACAGGGTTTTGGTCAAGAACAAGTGGCAGAATTGGCCAAAAAATATCAATTAAATGAATTAGCAACCAACGAAATTCAACAATTGATCGACTTAGTAGGGGGACATCCTGCCTTGATTCATTTAGCGATTTATCATCTTAGCCAAGAGCAAATCAAGATGCCAGATTTAATCAAATCAGCAACTACATCAACGGGAATTTATTCCTCTCATTTACAGCTGCACTGGGTCACTTTACAAAAACAACCCGAACTTGCCGCTGTTTTTCAACAGATTTGTCAAGGTAATCAACCAATGATAGTCGATCCAATTATTGCTTATAAACTTAATAGTATGGGTTTAATTAAACTCAGAGAAAATCAAGCAATTGTCAGTTGTCAGTTGTATCAAAAGTACTTTATAAGTCAATATACTGGTTCAGTATAAATAAATTTTTGAACCATGGTATTAAGATAGCGATCGCTCAAGCCAATCATTATTAAATATCGTCTGATAAATCCGATTATGAACGTCCATTTTACCGTGACGCTTTACCACTAATCCAGATAAAAATAACTCAGGTAAATAGGGATTGTTATCAATCTGTATTGCTTCTTGATGCAGGATTTGTCGATACAAGGTTAATAATTGGGGTCGGTTTGGACTTTGAAGAAGGCGATCTTGAATGGTTTTTAAATGTTCAGGTTGATCCTGCATCTCCCAATCTTGAATAATTTTTTCTGCTACTAACTGAGCTAACCATTGTTCTTCTTGATTAGAGGGGATTGGCTGCTCACTATCCCGCATCAGTTGACAGAGTTTTTGAGTTAAGAAAGGTTGCCCTCCCGTCCAGCTTAAGACTTGTTTGAGCATGGTCTGAAGATTACTGACTTTTTCTGTTAACCCATATAATAAAGGTTGAGCTTCGTGTTCTTTAAAACTTGCTAATTCAATAGCGTTACCAATATTAAAAGGTGTTTTCTGGGGGTCAGTAATTAAAGCTGAAGGTGTGGTAGCACCAAAAAAGGCAAAAGTTAGCTCTTGAAATTGAGGTTGAATCGCTCTCTGGTTATAAAAAGAACGAATTAAAGCAAAAAAGTCAGAGACATCAAATTTTAACCCTAAAATGCTATCAATTTCATCAATAAATATAACAGTCGATTTTCCAGATTGCCGCTGATTAAAATCGTCATTAACTAGAAGAAAATTTTCTATAAATTGTCCTAATCGTTGTACAGGAGGCAGGTCTAATTGTTCACTCCACCAAGCTTTAAAAGTTTTCAATTCTTTGATTAATCCAAAACTGCGGAGCAGATCAACGGCTAATCCTTTATACCATTGTTCAGGGGTAATATTGTCTGTTCCTAGCCGAGTTAAGTCAATTACTGCACATCTAATTCCCTCCTTTTGTAATTGGCTCATCATCCGCACCATTAAGCTAGATTTTCCCATTTGACGTGCATTTAAAACATAGCAAAATAGACCTTGTTTGAGAGCTTTATAAAGATTGCGATCGGCTTGTCGAACCACATAATTCGGTGCATCCATCGGTAAACTGCCCCCCACTTGATAGACAAATTTGGGAGGTTGTTCAGCACTTTTAAGCAGGTCATTTTCAAAGATAAGTTCTGCTTGAGTTGCTTTCAGTACCTCTAAAGTATTTGTGAGTTCTTTTGTCCGTTCTTCTACTCTTTGTTCTAAGGTTTGATAGAGTCTTGAGTTATCAATAGAGATAGCAGCTTGAGCTGCTAGAATATTTAATAGTTCAACTCTTTCTGAGGTAAATGCGCTGGTTGTTAAATTATTTTCTAAATAAACAATTCCTTTTAATTGACCTTGATTGAGTAAAGGAGTACAAAGAATGGATTTAGTTTTTTTAGCCACAATATAATAATCATTGGTAAATTGACCTGATGAAGTGGCATCATTTAAAACGATAGTTTCTTTTGTCCGAGCGACATAATTAATAATGCTAGTGGGTAAGATAGGAATTGAGTTATTATGGTCGATAGATTCTATGGGAATTGACTCTAGGATATTAACCGTTACCTTATCAATTGTTCCTTGAGCTTCAATGACCCAATTTCCTTGCTGTTCTAAAATCAAATAACCTTTCTGCGCTCCTGCATTTTCAATGACAATTTTCATTAAATTTGTTAGGAGATTTTCCAGTTTAATTTCTCCAGAAATCGCTTGCGAAGCTTTGAGAATAGTGGTTAAATCCAGAACTGCTCCATCATTACCAGTAGTTGAAATGGTGGTACTCAGTCCTTTAGATTTGTTTTGATTGCTGATGCCTAATAAATATTGAGGGTATTCTTCTTCTAATTGTTTAACTTTGGCCTTTGCACCCCAACGAGTGTAACAATGATAAGCATTTCTGAGATATAATTTACCGATTTCTTCTCTACCTAAAGTAAAATAAAATTCAGAGGCACGTTCATAAGCTAAAGCCTCTTCATGAATAAATTCATATTTCTTTGCTCCTTGAATGGCTTTTTCATAAAATTCTTGAGCTTCCCAGTTTTGACCTAAGACTCTCGCTTTTTCTGCTTCAACTAGATCATATTTATGTTGAAAATTTGCTGGACAATGACTAGACCATATTGCCATCTTCTGCTGATTGTTATCTACTTGTTGTAGTAATTTTCTTTGATCATTTTGCTCTGTGTCATGATAATAAGCTAGAAAACTCAACGATGAATAGAAATTATGTTGTGCTTTAAATAGGGCTGCACCGCTTGTTACCGCTACATATTTTTCTGTATGTTGACTGTTTTCTAAGGAGGCAACAAAATCATTAAAAATATAATAATCAATCATTCTTCCGAAATAATAAATAAATAGTAACCATTGATTATTTTGGTCAAGATATTCTTGGAGATGTTTATCTTCTTCCTCTTGGGAAGTTCCTAGCAATAAAAAATCTTGATGGTGATTAATATCTCGTACATTTTTAGCAGTATTTGTCAAAATAACTAAGAATTTATGAGAATACTCTTGATTAAGTTTTTCCACAAAATGAATGTATTTTTCACAATCTCGTTCTACTTCTTCTAACTGGCATCCTCCTAAAAACTTGATAGCGCAATAGGCCTGTGCGAGAAACCCAACATATTCATTGTGTCCTGTATTAAGTCCTTGTTGCAAGCCATAAAGTAATTTTTCTTGAATGACTTGCTCATTTAGTGGATTTTTCCAACACCATATATAAGCATAATATAAAAAAAATATTTCGGCTTGAAATTTTTGATTATCATCTTTTTCTAATAAGTTAATTGCTAGTTTTCCAAACTTATAACCATAATCAATTTCTGCTGTCATTCCCGACATGAGCATTCCATAAAAAGCATAAATCGTAGAAGCTTGTGGAGGATTGCCGTATTTGATACAGAGATAAGTTAAAGTTAATACTAATTCCGTAAATAGAAGAAAATTAGTTGTATTTGAAGCAGAGCGAATTTGCAGTATTATTTTAATAGCTGCTAGTTTTTTATTGTCAGTCATTATCAAATTATCGGCCAAGTCTTCAATCGATTTATTTTTTAAAAGCAACTTTATGGATCTCTGGCGATTACTAATTCTTTTTTTGATTTCATTTTCTTGAAGAGAAATTTTGATACCTAGTTCTGGTAAAACATTGAGGGCAATATCTATCGCTTTTTGAGGTTGAAAAATTGTAAAGTAGTAGATGATTTGTATTTCATATACCTTGAGTTTATCAAATATGTCTCTAGCTTCTTTTAAGATAGTGTCAGATATTTTTTCAATTTGAGAAAATTTAGTATTTAAGTAAAGAGATTCTAAGGTTTCAACATAAAGTTCTAGAGTTAATTGATAATCAGTTTTCCAGCTATTTAATGTCAACAATTCCAATCCTTTTTCTAAATATCTTAAAGCCGAATCATAAGCTGTTGATGCTTTTGCCTTTTTTCCTGCTTTTAGATTTAACTTAGCCAGTTGATTTTTTTCTAACTGATCGGTAATTAATATTGCTCCCTGATTAAGTTGATTAACAGTATCAAATATTTTATCTTCTAATTGATGCTCTGCTTGATATTTTTCTAATAAAATACGTCCTATTTGCTGATGAAAACATTCTTTTTCTTCTTCAGAAATAAGAGAATAAGCTGCTTGTTGTACTCGGTCATGTAAAAATCGATAATAAATATCAGCAGAATAGTTAAAAGCATCTTGTAGCTTATTATTTGACAAATCTTCTCCATTCCATAATAGAGGAATTTTATAATTTTTGTCTAGGGGAATCACCAAGCCTTCATCTAGAGCTAACTGTAGTTCTTGAGCGGTAATAGTTTCAGATTTATTATTAATAATCCTAAGGATTTCTAAATTAAATTGATTGCCAATACAAGCTGCTAACTTGAGAACCTGTTGCGTATTTTGAGATAATTTTTTAATTTTATTCACCATTAAATCAACTACATTATCAGTAATAGATAAACTTTCAATTTGTTGTATATTCCATTGCCAATAAAATTGTTTTGTGTACTTCGCTCTCTTTAAATCTAAATTTTCCCTAATAAACAGGAATTTTCTATCGTAGAGAGAATAAAACAATTGGGTTAAGAAAAAAGGATTACCCTCGGTTTTTCTGCTGAGTAATTCCCCTAAGGGTTTAGCTAATTCTCTAGAACAATTTAGAGTATCGGCAATTAATTGATTAATCTCTCTGCTTTTTAAAGGTGAAAGAGAGAGCGTATTAATTGTTTTTTGGGCTTGATTAATTTTGCCTAAAGTGTGCATTAGTGGATGAGTTTTTTCCACTTCATTGTCTCGATAAGCACCAATTAGAAGAAAATAGTTAATATCTGGCTCTAAAATTAATTGCTCAATTAAATTTAGAGAAGATAAATCTGCCCACTGTAAATCATCAATAAAAATCACTAAGGGATGTTCTGGTTGACAAAAAATCGTGAGAAAACGCTTAAAAAACAAGTTAAAGCGATTTTGACTTTCCGTTTTACCCAGTGGTTCTACAGGAGGTTGCTTACCAATAATTTTTTCGAGTTCAGGGATAACCTCAACAATAATTTGACCATTATTTCCTAAAGTCTCTAGAATCTTGTCTTTATAGGTTTCAAGATGTCTTTCTGGTTCACTTAACAACTGTTTTACTAAATCTTGAAAAGCTTGGGTAATTGCTGAATAGGGAATATATCGTTGTAGTTGGTCAAATTTGCCCTTAATAACTCGTCCTCGTTGGCGTGTAATTGGTTTGTAAATTTCATTGACTAAAGCTGTTTTACCAATCCCAGAATAACCCGAAATCAGGATCAATTCAGATGAGCCTTGATTGATTTTTTCAAAAATGTTTAGGAGTTTTTCAACTTCCCGTTCTCGACCATAGAGTTTTTGCGGAATCTGAAATTTTTCTGGAAGCTCCCGACTTCCTAAAGAAAATAGCTGAATCTGTTCCCCTCTTTTGAGTTGATTGAGACAAATTTCTAAATCATTTTTAATTCCCCAAGCACTCTGATATCTTTCTTCTGGGGTTTTTGCTAATAGTTTTTTGATAATATTAGACACAGCCAAGGAAAGGTCTGGAATCAGTTCGTGTAGGGGTAAAGGGTCTTGAGCAATATGACAATGAACTAACTCCATTGGGTCTGTAGTTTCAAAAGGAAGTCTGTTGGTTAAAAGTTCATAAAAAGTGACTCCAAGGGCATAAAAATCACTACGATAGTCAAGTCCACGATTCATTCTTCCTGTTTGTTCAGGTGCAATATAAGCTAACGTTCCTTCTAATTGATGGGGAGAGATAACGCTGATAAATTCTTGAGCTAACTGGCTAGAAATACCAAAATCAATAACTTTAAGTTCTTCGGTTTTGGGGTTATAGACAATATTAGAAGGGTTAATGTCTTTGTGAATAATATTGGCTTTATGAATAACAGCTAAAGCTTCAGCAATCTTAATGGCAATTTTCAAAAATTCTTCTAGGTTGAATTGACTTTGCTCTAGTAATGATTTTAAAGATTGACCACCAAAGTCTTCTAAAACCATAACTAAACTGTTTTCATATCGCTGTAAATCATAAGCTTTAATAATATTATCAACATTAAAAGAGCGAGTGATCTGGTATTCTTGTTGATAGCGAGTGAGTTCCGATGGCGTTGGGTAATTTTCTTTGAGAATTTTAAGGATAACTGCCTGATTATTGGCATGACGAAAACCTCGATAAACTAAGGAGTTAGCACTTTCGTAGAGTTTTTCGCTGATTTGATATTTTTTTTCCATTGGCTTATCAGTTCAGTCAGAAAATCAAGCTGATCAATTTGCGTCATCTCTTGATTCTCTGACCAATTTTCATAATTAAAATTGAAGATAATTACAAACAACTCAGGGGAATATAAGGTGAAGGTGGATAAACGTGCTTCAATTGGTGATTCTTCCAGTCTTCACTATCTTGGCTAGGATAAAATGGATAGGGACCATTATGCTCTTTTGCCGTTGCCCAAGTTTCAATGTCAGATTGGCTAACATTGAATTCACTGGGTCTGGGTGGATAAGGGACTGTTATTTTACCAGCTGGAAAATCTTTCCCTGTATGAACAAGTTCTGTCATAACACCATGAAAAAGCTCCCAACTAACATCAAGGCCGTATTCAAAGATTAGCTGATAGATACTGCCAATTGGCTCCCAAATCTGGGCGAAATATTCATGTTTATCGGGATAATAACAGTTAACTTTATCTTTATAGAAAGCTTGCCCACACAGCAAAAGAGCCAAAGCAATAAAGTCATAATTTATATTGTCTGGTTGAATCAACCAACTATATTTATATTTTTTGGGGTGGGTTTCACTATCTCCTAATAGTTTTCTGGATAAATCGATCTCACTTATAGGCGATTCAGCTTCTTGGGGGTTATCAAGCCAATAAGTACACACTTTTTGGTGAGGAAATCTCAAAATTTTTCTAACCAAATTCACTTTTGCTTTCATTTCATCTGGTATATTTTCCGGCTCAAGCCATGTGTAAGCAATCATCTGAGATAGCTTTCGTGTTTGTAATAAGAAATAAACGGTACTCAATTCTGCTTGAGCTAAAGGATCATCCTTAGGTTGTGATGGGAAAAATTTTGGGTAAACCTTAGCTCCTGAGCTAGGAAAACTTGAGGGAGCTAAATTATATTTTGTTTGTAAAGCTTCCTTAGTTCCATAGACTAATTTAGGGTGGTATTCATTTTCAAAAATAAGTAGCTGAAAATAGTAATCATTGTATTGATTGCCATCGATCGATTTTGGTCCTTGTCCAATCTTTATAGACAAATTTGATTGTAAATTTTGAACATAACTGCGAGTAAAGACCTGTGCCATTGGTGAATTCCTCCAGGAAGTTGGTTAATGAGTTTGATTCTACTGTAAAAACTCAGACTGAGCCATAAAAACGGGTAGGATTGTCCGCAAGTATCTTCTCTACTGTTTCCTTAGCTAAATCTTTCTCAAGCTTAAGCACTTGACTAACAATATCGGGCTTATGATCCATGTGTGGATAATCTGAGCCAAAGATAATATTGTCACTGCCAATGTAGTCTATAAGCTGGGACAGATAAGGTTCAGAGGGTTCAACGGCAATAAAGCATTGACGGCGAAAATACTCTGATGGCATTAATCTTACCCGATCTTTGACCTCCCAAGGTGTAACTTGATACTCTTCGTCAAGTCTCCATAACCAATAGGGTAGCCAACCGCAGCCCGACTCTAAAAATCCGATTCTTAGCTGAGGATGACGTTCTAACACTCCCCCTTCTATTAACGCTAACAGTGCCATCATCTGCTCCATGGGGTGAGAACAAGCATGAAGGGCAAAACGGGTGTTAAATCGATCGGCGCCGGTGGTGGGTAAACGACTCCAATGTCCCTCATGAATTCCTACAGCCATGTCCAAATCCTCGCAGGCCGCCCAAAAGGGTTCATAGGCTGGATCGCTCAAAATTCTGCCTTTAACGGGGTTAGGGCGCAAAAAAACCGCCTTCCAGCCCAAGTTTGCCATGCGGTGTAGCTCTTTGACCATATCTTCGGGATCATGTTGATTGACTGCAGCGACTCCTTTCAGTCTAGCGGGGTCATAGCTACAAAATTCTTCATATAACCATGTATTGTAAGCACGGACAAAAGCCCCCATCACTTCAGCAGGTAGGCTATCAATGGCAAATAACCACAGTCCGTAATTAGGATAAATAAAAGCCACATCTATGCCCATTTGTGTCATAGATTGAACATGGGACTCTGGGTTATAGCGATTGAGATAAGCGTGGGGATGAGCTTGCATCATCTGCTTATTCCCTTCTGCTTGGACTTGTGGGGAGATTTTTTGACTAATCGGTTCTCCTTTGATTTTCATGTCAGCAGAAGGAGCAAATTCCCTAAATTTAGGTTCTAGGTATTGGCCCCACATTGCGGGGGGTTCAATGACATGGGAATCAGCATCAATAATTTTGTACCCGTTGAGCATAGCGATTTTTCGGCAATTTTCTACCTAAATTATATTTGATTGGGAAAAAGCGGTCCCTTTTTTGCTGCTTTTTTTTCATCCCCTAAAACTCCATGGATTGATTGGGTTAAACTTGATACAACACTTTATTAAACTTAACGAATGGAAGCGATTGAATTTAAGACGATTCTCCATCATGGTACAGTTGTCATTCCCCCTGAATATTCCTCTAAGTGGGAAGGTAAGGCGATCCGTGTGATACCCTGAAGGGGTTTTGAGCTTGACTCAACCTTCTAAGATACATATAATGTATGTATGACATTTGAATATGATCCCAGAAAAGCAAAAACCAACTGGCAAAAGCACGGTGTTTCCTTTGCAGAAGCTGAAATGGTGTTTTTTGATCCCCTCGCTATTCATGATCTTGATCCCGATTGTATAACAGAAGAACGTTTTATTGCAGTGGGGATGGGAAACATGGGATCACTATTAGTGGTTATTTATACTTTGCGGGGTGAAGTCATTCGCTTGATTTCCGCTCGTCGTGCTACAAAACAAGAGAGAAAAACTTATGAGAAAGGAATATGATTTTTCTAAAGGAAAACGAGGGGCGCTCATTTCCTCTCAGGGAAAAACACGCATTACCATTTATCTAGATGATGAGATTCTAGCTTATTTTCGAGAACAGGCTGAAACCGCAGGAATGGGTTATCAAACCCTAATTAATGAGGCTTTAAAACAATATATCCAATCTCCTTCTGAGCGATCGCTCACTCAGTCCGATTTACGCCGTATTCTTCGGGAAGAATTATCAGCCCTCCAATAATGTTGCTTGTGATAGTTAAAAGTTAGGCGATCGCTGTGTTGTTCTGAGGAATAGCGATCGCTTTTTAATTTTTTCTTGTCAAAGTTTAGTTAAACGGTAAGAGGGGTAATTTTGTAAAGATGTGCTAAATGGGAAGCTTTTTGTAGATCACCTTGACGAAGGGCTTCCCGGACATCATCTAATTTTTGAGCGTCTTCTAATGATAAATAGGGCGACCATCCTTCGGGAGTCTCAATCAGTTCGACTTCCACTTCAGCCATGTACTCTCCAATGTGGATGAGTTTAATGTGAGGCTTTTTTGTCATGGTTTTCTCCTTGTAAAATCACTTGACCAACGTGCTGGATCAGGTCTATAGGCAGTGACTAGAACAGCAGGCGATTCGGTATTCTTGGCTATACCCCAAACCACATGAACGGGTTTACCCTGACTATCTTTCTGTAAGACTAGCACACAACGCCCTTGAGGATATTCCGGGTAATCTTCGAGAATGACAGCTTCTCTAATACTCATCATCCAACAATAGCATCTCCCTACTTAGGGCAGGTGTTTTCCTTGAGGGATAAGCGATCGCTTTTTTGCTGCTTTCTTTTCATCCTCTAAAACCGCTACAAGTCAGAGGGTAAAAGGGTTTTGAGAATTTTAGCCGAATGATTAATTCATTTGTTCTGCTTAAGGAATTAGGGAGTCATACCATAAAGTGACCCGTTGAATCTAATATAAATCTAATACAAATCTAATATAAATCTAATATTCTGCTCAAAAAAACCTATTATAAAAGTATTAACTTTAGAGATTGCCATTACTCAAAATAAAACTTATTCTGGTATCAAAGGTGATTAAACAAATCACTTTTAACCCAAAAGACAAGGCATTTTGCTTAAGGCATTATGCCTAACTCGAAAAATTCAGAAATGGATTTTTGAGAGAGTCTTAAGGGTGTACAAACACTAAAGGCAAAACAATGACTAATCAGAACCTATTAGCATTGATCCTCGGTGATGAAGTGCGAATTACTCAAGCTATTACCACTGGTGCAGCATGGGAAGTGTGGATGCAAGTCGAGCTTGTTGTTTTGTTACTTCAAGCAGGACTTCAGGCCGCCCGTGAACTCCCTTATCCTCCTCCAAATAGTACATGGAGGCTTGATATAGGAGCACAGGATAGCCAAGGTCAGTATGCAATTGAATTGAAAGTCGAAAGTGCTACTAACGCAGGAGCAGCACTTCTTAACTCAGTTCAGCAAGACATAGTAAAGATCGCTAACTACACTCCTCTAAATCCTGGTGCCCGATGGGTAGTGGGCATTGGCTACAGTAGCCAAGCCAGAGGCGCAATGTATGCCTATGCTTCTTCTCCCGCGAATCATGCCATTTACAACGAAGTTAACAGTATCGGTGTTCTTATCGTAACTGTTTAACTCTTAGAGAAAAAATCTCTAGCTCAAAAAATTTAGAAATTCGCCTTTGAGATGGTCTTAAAGGTGTCACACCAAAAACGTTCTAGTAATCCCTGGAGGATATTATGACTACTTTTTCAATGGACTTTGATTTTACTTCTGCCGAGCAAAAAAAGGTGCTAACATACCTTCAGGCGAACAATTATCAACTTCTCGGTTTTAAAGGAGCAAAAGGACCCAACCAGCTTGCTGTTGGAGTGCCGACATGGTTTTCAGTTCCTTTTGGCAACATATTTGGGACGGTAGCTATTGACTACGAGCCAAAGTATAAGGTTTATGTTTTTAACAAGTCACAAATTGCCGCCTATACCACAATTGAAATGCAAGCGTTATCCAGTGAAATAGCACTAGGTAATGGACTTGTGTTCAACGCAGATGGAACTTTTACTGCTGGAACTAATCCGGTGCCACCAGGTAGTATAGCCTTAACAAATAACCGACCAGCAGGTACATCTAATGTCACTGTTGGTTTAGCAGGACTGATTAACACACCAGCAGGTCAACAGTACCTTCCTTTTTGCGCCTTTACTCTAACCCCGCAAGGCTCTATTAACATGACTCCCCAAGAGACAATTGCGTTATTTGCCGCACAAGTCAATCTTCAGTCTGGTAATGTTCAAGCGGTGGCAAGTGCGCCGGGTTGCTCTTTCTCGTTTTCTAGTAGTACCACTTCTTATCAGTTACAAATCCTAGATAGCACTTATCAAGTGCTAAACGCGCCGGGAACGACACCTGTTACTCCAGTTGGGTCTGGAGCAAATTTAGTGACACTCGTTAATAGCTAACTCTTTTTTCCGGTAACATCTTCCGAACTGTTGACTTTTAGTTGACTTGGATGATGTTACCTGAAAACGCAAAGTATTTGCTAAAGCGTCTCTACACCTAGCTGTGAAATCAAATGGAAGTTAACCTAATGACTAACTATACAATTACAATTAATAATCAACAGCCAATAGAAGATTTTCAAAAAGACAAGTTGAATTTACACTTTTTTTGGGGAGTTGGTGCTAACCCTAGCAGAGATGTAAAAATTACTTTATTGACCTTATTTAATACGAATGATTTAGCTTTTCCAGCCTACACTATCAAGATTAAACCTGATACGATAGGTTGCCGTGTCAATCAGTATAATCCTGATGAAGACACCATTATTCAACCTACCTGTTATAAATCTACTTTATCGGTTGGATATGTCTATACTTTTGATAATGATGATTATCAATATCCAAAAATAACACAAAACCCCAGTTTAACCTACTCCTTTGTTGTGCAAAATAATCAACAGTCTTCATTATGGTATGCACTAATGAAACCAATCGCTCTGTCTCCTAACCATAATAATTATACCAATAAAATCTATAGTGTATTTACGCTACCACCCCAAACTGCATTAGAAATTCAAGCTAAATTATTCGCAATTCTTCACTATTCATCAGATCAACTTAAAGAAGGACAAATTAAAACATCCGTTGCCACGGGATTTTATCCAGTTCGGGTTAATTTGACGGAAAATTGCAATTCTCCAAGTCTAACTTTTTCCCTTGATGACAATCTCTGGACTTTATCAGGAGATCGTCAGTCTTGTACTATAGAAAATCTTAAAACGGTCAAGTCTTTGTCTGAATATGCAATCACAGAAATAAAACCAGATTCATCAGATCCTTATGAAAATTTAATCAATTTATCTGTTCCAGTTAATTTTCAAGATAATCAAGCTCGATACATTTGTGGATCTTATAAAGGGACTGCTATTCTTCCTTATCAATACCCAATACTGGGTATCAACTGTACTCAACCGACACCCTTCCAATTAAGCCCCTCTTCCACAGGTCAAACTTACCTAAAAGGAAACACAATAATAGAGATCAAAACAGAGAGTAGTCAAGATTTAATTGATACAAGTGGTACAACAAATAATGATCGTTGTTTACTTGGTTACTTTTCTGGATTTCGGTCTGACCCAATTACCAAGTTATGTTGTTACTATTATTCTCCCTATAAAGACAATACAAAATGGTCTATCGTCCCCGTACATGATTCTGATACCTTCAACGGATTTATCAAAAAAGGTGCTTTTGTCTATCTTAAAAATTTAGCATCTAATCAATACCTAATTCCGAAAGCGATAGACAGTAACATCTATCTCACCGTTAGCGATCAACTTTATCCTTGGATCATAACTCAGCAAGAGACTTAATTGATTAGTGCGATCGCTTTTTCTTCTCGATTAGTGCGATCGCTCCTTCTTCTCGATTAGGTTGAAACAACGAAAATCAACACTAATAAAGGTGTGTTACTGCGGTGACATACCTTTTACTATCAACGGCGATCGCTTATATATCTCTCTATTAATCAAACTTTGGCAAGACGCAATCGCACAGGAAAAATTGTTATTCCGCCCTCAGGATATGCTACAATGCGGGATATTTCAGTTGGCAAAGTGGCAATGATTTGGAACTAGCATTTGAATGGGATAAACAGAAAGCAAAAATAAATCAAAGAAAACATAACATTTCTTTTGAAGAAGCATCCACCGTATTTGATGATCCCTTAGCTGTAAATTTCGATGATCCTGACCATTCTACAGGAGAGAATCGCTATCTTATAATAGGTTTATCAGATCAAAGTAAATTTCTATTTGTTTCTTATACGGATCGTGATCATAAAATTCGTTTAATTAGTGCAAGATTAGTTACACCCAAAGAAAGGAGATATTATGAACGAGAAAATCCAAGATGAATTAGAAGATGACTTGCGAGAAGAATATGATTTAAGTCAACTTAAAAATCCTGTTCGCGGAAAATATTACCAACAGTATCGGGAAGGTCATAGCGTTACTATTCATCATGAAGATGGAACAAAAACGGTTGAACATTTTCCAGCGCAAAATGATGTAATTATTCTTGATCCTGATGTTAAAAAATATTTTCCTAATTCGGAATCCGTTAATGCGACCTTAAGAAGTTTAATTAAATTAATTCCTCAATAATAGTGCGATGCCTACGGCACTGCATAGCAGCACGCCGCTCTTGTAGGTTGGGTTGAGGCAACGAAACCCAACAATATTTTATTTAAGGTGTGTTACTTCGGTGACATACCTTTTATCTATCAGTCATCAGGAGAGCTTATTTATTTTCTGCTTAGATCAGTTAAAATTGAGGAATGATCGGCCTAGAAATTGGGTTTATCTTCGTACTTAACCTTAACATGAGAGTGTAGGCTGGGTTTCACTATCGTTCAACCCAACCGTATTTTATCTATTGCTTGCTGAGATTCAGTTAAAATTGTAGCGTTATCACCATGAGTTAGATAGAACCCAACATCCATGATCATCTCTCTCAAAGAAGCCCAGGCTAAACTCCCCGAACTGATTGACAATCTCAAACTGGGGGAAGAATTGTTAATCACCGACAATAATCGTCCAATTGCCCAATTAATCGGGCAAATACCCATACCGCCCCAACGCCTAGTCCCCGGACTATGTCAAGGAATGATTATCATCATAGCTGATGACGAAGAACATTGGCAAGATTTTTTGAAAACTTAAATAGAGATTTAACATTATGACTAAATTAGATATAGCTCAAGCTAAATCCGATCTCTCAAAACTTCTCGATTTGGCAATTAACGGAGAAGAAATTGTTATTATGCAAGGCGACGAGCCAGTAGCCAAAATTTCCCCCATCAAACGACCCTTAAAACGAGGAAGTGCTAAGGGAAAAGTATGGATGAGCGATGACTTTGATGAACCTCTTGAAGACTTTCAAAATTACAGGGAATGACTTTTTTATTGGACACACATATTTTTCTTTGGTTTGTTAATGACGATCCTAGATTAAGCAATGCTCTCAAAGATTTAATTGAAGATGAGAACAATTTTAGTTATCTTAGTATCGCCAGTCTTTGGGAAATGTCTATTAAATATAATTTAGGAAAGTTAAGGTTAGTTCCTTCCTATGAAGAGTTTATTGAGAAAGAAGTGAACGAAAGTAGGATTGTTTTACTAAATCTTGAACTAGAGCATCTAAAAATTAATGCTTCTCTACCTTTTCACCACAGAGATCCTTTTGATCGCATTATTATTGCTCAATCTATGGCTGAAAATCTCCCTATCATTACAAGTGATTCAATTTTCAGTCAATATTCGATTGCGCTTATTTAGTGTAACTCAACAAATGAAAATATTATTGATCTTAGATCAAGATGAAGGAATAGCTCCCAATGATCCAGCCGCTCTTCTAGATTAGATTGAAGCAACGAAAACCAACACTAATAAAGGTGTGTTACTTCGCTGACATACCTTTTACCTATCAGGAATCAGTTTGCTTATGGCCTCATGAACGAGATATTTGCCCTGATACACTTTACTTAGATTCAGTGCGATTACCAGTTATCTTTAATTAAGTTTTTCCCTTACTTAAATTATTACAAAACAATTGAATTTCATTGATTATGGTTTGATAAGAATTAACAATTTCATGGGGGATGATTAAAACCTTTTCCTCATCTAATTGGCAAGAATAAGCACTTCTCACCAGATGACGAAACCGCCTTAATTCATCCAAAATGAGCCTTGTTTCTTCCATGATAACTGCTTTTCTCACCCTAGGTATATCAACAGACATTTGCTCTAATAAATCTCGATGCCATTTATCCCCCGTTGGGAATCTTTGAGCAATTTTTTTAGCAAGCGCTTCAAATATACGCTCAATTCCAGTATAAACTCCGTGCAAATTAAGCGCAATAGAATTAATGCGTTTTGATACATGAAATCCGATTGATTAGATAATTCTCTTAAAAATATCTCTAACTGTTGTAGGGCTTAGATAATTTTATTGAGTTCTTGATTAATTCTATCTTGAATTGATAAATTAGTCATAATTCAACCCCCTGAGCAATTGCCTCTAAAATATAAGGATGAGCCTTTTGAACTTCTACTAAATCCACCTCAAAATCCTGTCCATTATCTAATTCTGCGATCGCTTTAAAATAATCTTTCTCTGGTAAATCCCAAACCGCTAAATCCAGATCAGAATGGGGAGTTATTTCTTCATAATTTAACAATGAACCAAATAAAACAACTTTCGTTACTCCATACTTCTCTTTAAGGAGACTAGCACATTTTTGAGCAATTTTTAACCCTGCTTGCTGCCGTTGTTTCATCTCTAAGAGAAATTGTTCACGGTTTGCTCTGGCTGCTAAAACTTCAGTAATAATCTCTTGTTTTCGTTCCTCAGTTAACTGTGTCATTATGATTACCCCTAATATCAATAGTTTCTATGATAGCAATTTTTGTGATAAGCGATCGCCGATCTTGTAGGTTGGTTTGAGGCAACGAAACCCAACAATATTTTATTTAAGGTGTGTTACTTTAGTGAAGCACTTTACAGCGTTGATGGTTATTGTCATTTCGACTCAGTAAGGCAATAAGCGCAGAAGCATCGCACAAAATCAAGATAATTCCTCTCTTTTTAGCTGTTTTTCCTGCATTAATTCCGCAAAATTTTCTCCTGTTTGGGTAGAAAGATCTGGGGAAGCTCCTTCAATGATACCCACTTTTCCCTTAAGGACCTCAGCTAGGGAGTTACTAGGGGGTGTCTTTTCCTTGCCTGAAATGGCATCCAGTACGATGAGCCTTACCTAAAATGTCGGATGAATGCCCCCGCTACATTTTTAGACAAGATACTCACCTTTGCGGGGTATGAAATCCGACCAGAATATCAACACCATCTCTGGGTAAACGGCGAACTCTGTTATACGTAACCTAGCCAAGGGTCGAGAATTGTTAGATGCTAGTCGTAGAAGCGAAGCTAAAAAACGGAACACCAGAGCAATATCAGAAACTCGATGAAACTATCAGAACTTCTCAGTTTGTGCGTAATTCTTGTATTCGTTATTGGATAGAAAATAAAGGGACAACCCGCAATGACCTCCAAAAGCTTTGTGCGGTACTAGCTAAGAATAAAGAGACGAGTGTAGGTTGAATTGAGGCAACGAAATCCAACACTATAATAACCCTAAAAATTTACATCCACATGGGAAAAGGATTTAATTCATCTTCGGTTAAAGCTTCTTTTAACCATCCCATCTTAACAGGAACATCATACAATCTTCCTGCACCCAAACGCTTCCACATATGACGCATTCCGGGGATAATTACCTTAGCTACCCTTAAACCAATATCAGGACGAGTCTGATCTAATACTAACATTTCCATCCCCTTTGACTCAACAATTCGCTGACACAATTTAACATCTTCTAATAAATCATCACTGGCTAATTGTAAATAATCATAACTTTTTTTGGGTATTATTTTACTATCGGTAACTAAATAAGATTGATTGCTCAACCTTGCCGTTTGCCACCATTTAACCGCCAAAGGATCCGCAGAAGGATTATAAATTGTTGTCCCATCTTCCTTAAAAGATAACACATTGGGTAAGATTTGATTAACCTCAGTTAACGCTCGACTAATGGCAATTTTCGGATCAAAATGCGCCCCATATCCTAATAAAATATCCTCCACTTCCCGCTCCTTTCTCGGACTAATAGCAGCAAAACAAGGAATATTCAAATCACTGGTAATATCTAACACCCATAGCTCCCGATTTAACCCCTCATAATATTGCTTTAATTGCTCAAAATAAGGCTGATCAAAACTCTCTAAATCAACGGAAGGTTTAACTAATTGATTATACCACCATAACGCCACACAATCTCGTTCCACTAACTCCATAAACCCTTGTAAAATCGCTTCTTCTATCGTATTTCCTGCGGCGCAGCCATTAGAATCTGCCCAACAATCTAAGGGTTCAGATTGAGAATAACCATAATAACAATATCCTGTCGGTAAATACTTAAAATCTTGAGCAGTTAAAGACCATACAGGAGTCCAATCAATGATTCTAGTTTCATCAAAAGGTTCAGGGACTTTTTGAAACCATCCTTGATTCTTCGCATTCCATTCTTCTCGATGTTGATATTGTTTTTCACTAAAACTCATACATTTGTTAGGATGAATAGCTTTATCTCCTAACTCTTGATAACTCGCTTTTTCTCTGATTTCATTCCCTTGAAAAACTCCCGAATACCGCTCAATAGCTTCACAAAATCCACTTGCTTTTGCTTGACTATCTGTACGGCCTTTTCCCGCACTTCTACCTCCAATATTTTGCCGTAAACTGTCTAAATCATCAAAGACGCTACGAAAATGATGTTTCGCTACATAAGTATGAACTAAAGCATTCCCTTGTATCTTATTTAATTCTCGCACAATTCCCGTAATAGGACTGATAAGATGTTGATAGGTTCTTAAGGTTTCTTCAGGAGAACAAAAACGATGTCCCCCATCACTGGTAAAAGCCTTTTTTCGATGTCCCAAAACCACAGGTAAAGGTGTTTTATTCAGAGAATATCCACAACTAGGACAGTTCGGACGTTTAACTAAAATATGCTCTTGAAATTGTAAATTTAAAGTATCATAAGTCATTAGTATTCCTTCTAAACGTTGATTTTTACCTTGAATAATCCACTTAAAAACCTCCATAGCCGTCATATTTAAAACTGTCTGCATTGTCGCTGAAGAAAACCCTAAAGGAGAAATTAAAGAAATCTTATTTTCTCTCTGTCTAATGATAAATTCCTCCACGGGACGATTATCTCGTAATCGTTGAGCCAAACAATGCCAACAACCAGTTTTATCGGGATAAAATAAGGGACCAATCCAGGCTAGGTTTCCCAGGGGATTAACTAATAACCAAGGCTTTTGCGAGACTAAAGCTTGTTGATTAATACTATCTAAATCAGGATGAAGATAATTATCGGTTAAAATAATGGTTAAATCCCCTTCATCTGCGACTTGAACTTGCAAGGAGTTCAAAATATTGATCAAATCTTGCCGGGGAATTGAGCCTAGGCTTTTAACCGTAACCTTCAGAGATTGTAATCGTTCAAAAGCTTGGGATAGAGAAACCTGAAGATAATGGCATAAAATTGCTAAATTAGACGGCAATAATTCTTTTTTTTCTAACAAAAAACCTCGTTTATATAACTGAAAAATCGCCTTTTGAATTGCCAGACTATAATTAATAATCACTGCAAACGAATTAAGATTATTGGGATTGATTTCTTGATTTTGTAAAAATTCTAACTGAAGAATATCAATAATTTCATCAAGATTACGTTGACCATCAATTAATCTTACTAAACGATAATAAAGCGGCTCTTGGAAACAGATTGATTCTCGCTCAGATAGAAAAAATACCGTATTTGGTTCTAAGGTTTCAATTGAGTAGGCAGGATTCCAATCAAGCTGGTTGAACATAATTTTTACTCTCTTTTTAGTTAAGGTTGATGATATACCTATAATATAAGGTTGATAGCAGTTATCTTAATGGTGAGCTGCGAAGTTTTCGTTTTCGGGAACGGCGAGGGAGCAGCCCATTTATGCCAAAATATAAAAGCGATCGCTAAAAGTGATTAAATTTATTCAATATGGAGACAAGTAATTTAGCTTCACTCTCGCCTCTAAGAAGAAATTAAGCCGGGGATTTAGTCAATTTGGTCAAGAATAATCGGTTAGAGGTGAGAAATCAGACCCCTAATTTCTTCCCTGCCTGAAATTTCTCAATTTCTCGGAATAAATTTGAGTACCAAAATCAGGGTAAATAGCCCAAATATCAACTTAATAAAGTTTTAATAGACATTTAAGCCCTAACAGATTAATCTTACTTTTTTTAAAGCCGATATGCTGCCTCGCTAATCCTTTTAAGACTTGAAAACTTGGTATTCTGTCAGGGCTTGCCCGTGAGAGGGGTCAATTTTCAAGGATAATTTGTAACAGAGTGTTGAAAATTCCTTTAATCTTAGTCATGAGCGATCGCCCACCAGAACTAACTCTAGCCGACCAGGCCCCTGCCAACCACGAATGTCGCTCCTGCGGCTACGTTTACGACCCCAGCAAGGGAGATGGTAAAACCAACATTCCCGCTGGAACCCCCTTCGAGGAATTGCCGGAAACGTGGCGCTGTCCCGTGTGTGGTGTGCGTCGTTCCCAATTTATCAACATCGGAGCTAAAGATGCTCCTTCGGGATTCCAAGAAAATCTTAACTATGGTTTTGGAGTCAACCGTCTCACTCCCGCACAAAAAAATATTTTGATTTTCGGGGCTTTAGCGCTAGGATTTGTTTTCTTTATTAGTTTATATGGTTTAAACTAACTCAAGCACTCATTATCTTTAATCTAACGGCTCTTATGAGCCTGTAACCCATCGGGTACAAACCCTAATCCGTCCCGATTCCTTGACCAATACCTCTGAACCATTGATGAGAAAACTGAAACAATTCGTAATAGTTCTAGCTGTAGCCTTTTTCTGCTTTAGCTGTAGTAGTGTGCCATCCCTGAGCAATAGCCCTTGGCAAATCCTCACCCTCGACACTGACTCTACTTTTGCCGATATCGCCTTTACCGACGACCTGCAGCACGGTTGGTTAGTGGGAACCAAATCTACCCTCTTTGAAACCAGCGATGGGGGGAACAACTGGCAGCAAAAAGTCCTCAACCTTGGCGACGAAAAAGTTAGCTTTAGCGCCGTCAGTTTCCACAACCAAGAGGGTTGGATTGTCGGTAAACCCTCAATTCTTCTCCATAGCGAAGACGGGGGCAGCAGCTGGTCCCGTATTCCCTTAAGTGAAAAATTACCCGGTTCCCCCTACGGAATTATCGCCCTGAACGACAAAACCGCCGAAATGGTCACGGATTTAGGCGCTATCTACCGCACCAAAGACGGGGGCAAAACTTGGCAAGCTTTAGTGGAAGGTGCTGTGGGTGTGGCCCGGACAATTGTTCGTTCCCATGATGGTAAATATGTGGCCGTTTCCGCACGCGGGAACTTTTATTCCACTTGGGAACCGGGGTCAACAGAATGGCAACCCCACAATCGTCTTTCCTCCCGCCGCTTACAAAAAGTCGGTTATGGTGAAAAAGGGGAACTGTGGGCCCTGGCCCGGGGTGGTCAACTACAATTTACTAGCCCCAATGATCTCGATACATGGGAAGATAAGGTATTCCCGGAGTTTTCCACCAGTTGGGGGCTTTTGGACCTCAACTACCGCAGCCCCGAAGAAATTTGGGTCGCTGGTGGTAGCGGCAATCTGTTGGTCAGTCATGACAGCGGCCAATCTTGGCAAAAAGATCGCGCTGTGGAAAGTGTCCCCTCCAATCTCTATCGAATTGTTTTTATCAATTCCGACAAGGGTTTTGTCTTGGGACAAAATGGGGTTTTACTGAAATATAATCCCCCTAGCGAACCGGCCTAAAACTTGTGTCAGGGTCAAGAAAGTCTCTATTATAGAGATTGAATTTTTCAAGTCCTATCATTCCGAGGAGAACCGTCCATGTCAGGTAGTACCGGCGAACGTCCTTTTGGCGATATCGTTACCAGTATTCGTTACTGGATTATCCATAGCATCACCATCCCCATGCTCTTTATCGCAGGTTGGTTATTCGTGAGTACCGGTTTAGCTTACGATGTTTTTGGCACTCCCCGTCCCGATGAGTATTACACTCAAGAGCGTCAAGAATTACCGATCATTAATGATCGCTTTGAGGCCAAAAATCAAATCGAGCAGTTTAATCAGTAGTTTACTTTAATTAAGGATAAAAACAATGGCTAGTGGTAATCCCAATCAACCCATTTCTTACCCCATTTTCACCGTTCGCTGGTTGGCAGTTCATACCTTAGCGGTCCCCACTGTCTTCTTTATCGGTGCGATTGCGGCAATGCAGTTTATTCAACGCTAGGAGAACAATTATGGAAAGAACACCTAATCCGAATCGGCAAGCTGTCGAGTTAAATCGTACTTCTCTTTACCTAGGTTTACTCCTAGTTGCTGTCTTGGGAATTTTATTTTCCAGCTATTTCTTTAACTAGGGTCTGCTGAATAAATCTAAAAACCTTGTTGGGTAAGACTTTTAGACTTTTTGTCAATCAAAAAGTACCGGACTGGGAGTGATCAGGGGGAAAATTCAGGTACTTTTTCCCCTTTTTCAGCAGACCCTAACTAATTAGTCCCGATTCATTGTCATCGCAATTAGGAGGTGTTATTCATGTTCGCAGAAGGTCGTATTCCTTTGTGGTTAGTCGCCACCATCGCTGGTCTAGGCGTTATCGCCGTGGTTGGTCTTTTCTTCTACGGAGCTTACGCTGGTTTAGGTTCCTCTCTGTAATTCCATTACGGGTAATTTTCCCCAGCAAAAAGCCGCTAGTTATTTCTTTAAACTGGCGGTTTTTTGAGTTATCTGTTAAAAGTAATGCTCGATCGAACTTTAATACCAAATCCGTTTTTAATAGTGTGATTAACTCTCAAGTTATCAATTGTTTCTCCCCACACCCTACACCCTACACCCCACTTTCCTATACCTTTTAAACAGGATTTATTGTCCCGTTTGCAGGAGAGCTAATAATTAGGGTTTGCTGAATAAATCTAAAAACCTTATCCAACAAGGTTTTTAGACTTTTTTTCCCTCAAAAAGTGCCGCCCCTTGGAGTGATTGGGGGGAAAATTCAGGGACTTT
>VYLG01000152.1_pt1 | contig 29286 bp, 33 predicted proteins | sample 5114351 | NCBI WGS metagenome assembly VYLG01 (sample SAMN12291798, study PRJNA351875) | freshwater metagenome | isolation source: freshwater lake | place: USA: Michigan, Kent Lake | collected 2013-08-15
CTAATAAAACGGAGAGCCTATGGCTTTAGAAACTTTCGGAATTTTTGGGTTAGAAGTATGTTGTCTTGGCATCTTGTCTGTTGATTTAGCATAAAGGGTAACGAAGAGCCATAAAGATTTATCCTCAAAAAACTCCTCGCTGTCCATTAACCTAATTTTGGCTAATCCCAAGCTTTCTAAATAATCCTGCCACCCCTGGGGGGTATCTTCGATCGCTAATAATCCTAATACCCTAGCTACGTCTGCTACCCAGGGTAGGGTGTGAATTCTATAACCCTGCCAGTTTACCTCTAAGGATAACCAAGCGGGAATCTCTTGGGGGTTAAATTGTTGGGAGGCAAGATAATCAGCTTGAAAGCAGTAAATCCGAGGTGGTTTTTGACTCTCTAACAAGGTTAAACACTCCTTCTAATCTGGACATTAATCTCTTGACTCGTATTTTAGGGGAACCTCAGCATAATTTCTGTTAAATATGAACTTCTCTTGTCAAGAAATAGTTAAAAAACAACTGATAACTAGGCTGAGTTTCCCCTTACCCCTAATTCTCCCCTAAGCGAGGACGAATAATTAAATAAATTGCTGGACCGATTAGAGGCAATAGGGAAATTACCGGCAACAGCAAAGGATTTTTTAATCCCCGTCGGGTTAGATCATCTTGCAGCAAAATTGGACATAATAGGGTTAAAAGACAGAAATCTAAACTCATAACATGAATAAAACGGCTAGTTTGCCACTGATGCCAAAAATCAGACCAATTGCCGTTAATTAATCCGTAAGCGATTAAAATTGCCGCAGTAATTAGGGCAATTACTCCCAACCAAGGTGAGTCTAAAAGTTTAATGACCAGATTTTTTTTACCGGTAAAATTGCTGTTGGGTTGACGGAGAGTTAGATAGGGTAAAATAGCGAAAGCACCCACAGCAAAGGAGGCAAAAGCAAAGGGCCAAGCGATGATTTTTTGGTCACGACCATCGATAATTAAAAGGCTAGTGTAGATAAGTGGCCAAACTCCCATCAGGTTAAAAAGAGCAATAATTAACGGGTTGATATCTTGCCATTTGCCAGTGGAAAGATTGATAATTAAATTTATTGTATCTGGTTGATCGGGGGGTGCTAGTAAAAAAGCGTATAATCCGAAGCATAACCAAAGTAAACCGAGAATAATTTTTGTTAACATGGGAGTAGATAATTAGATTAATTGAGTAAGGGATTTTTCATCGGATATTTTAGTATAAAAGTGATCAAAATGTCAAGCAATATTATACTAAATCTGGTTATTAAAGACTGATTATTTAGGGTTTGCTGAAAAAATCTAAAAACCTTGTTGGATAAGGCTTTTAGACTTTTCCCCCCCAAAAAGTGCCTTAGCTAGGAGTGATTGGGAGGAAAATTCAGCTACTTTTTTCCTGAAAATTGGTAAAACCCCACACCCCACACCCTACACCCCACACCCTACCCCCACCGAAAAACTTTTTCAGCATACCCTATTTATTCCCCCTTTTGCCTTTTGCCTTTTGCCTATACTTATAAGTAGCCTATACTTAACGGATTTAGTATTACCTAATCAATGATCACTAATTTTTAGGGAAGACGACGAGGATTCATGGTTTCTACTGGGGGAATTTCTGCACTTTTAGAGTTGAGTAAGCGAGTTTGTTCGAGGATAGTTTCTAAGTCTTCATCCGAGAATTCTTGTACATAGTTTAATTTGACTTCTTCTAGGAAGATAATTAATAACATCTCGATCCTTTCTAAACTGTGACGGGATTGTAATTCCCCAGCGAGAGATTGCCCGAAACGCTGGACTAATTGCTGAACTAAACCCTCAAAAACTTCGTCTTCCTGGGTAATATTTTCAGCTATGTTAACAAAAGATTGATACAATTGACTAGATAGACGATTGCTCAAGTCAGTTTTTAAACCTTTCATGCCGGGTAATCGCAATAAGCTTTGATAAGCGGGAGTTTGACTGAGAATTTTCTCGATATTGTATTTAATTAAAGCTTCCGCTTCTGGTTTAACTTGCGGTAAAACCTTGTCAACAGTACTATTAACTACTAACCGAAAAATTTCGATAACTTCATTAGTATCATTGAGATTATTATATCCGCCATTGAGGGATCGTTCGAGAAATTTCTCCACTTGTCCCCGTCGAATATATTCCTGTAGTTGATTAATAATTCTCAGGACAATTATCTCAGTAATATCTTTAGAAATTAGCGCAACTAGTCCTTTAACTGCCTGTTCTTTAATCAGTCTTAAGTTAATAATTTTAACTTGATCTAGGCGAATAACGGTAGGAATAAATCGCAACCATCTCCAGATAGGAATAAACAGAAAAATATCGTACCATCGCCATAACATAGCCTCGCGCCAACGCAGACCTTTATGAGTGCGAGCAATCCACCAAGTTCTCAGCATAAATTCCCAGAAAAAGATGGTACCAAATAAAAAATCGATCGCCTCAAAGTTATCTATCGGTCTTCCATCTTCTCCTAGGGGACGAAAATAATTAGTTTCTATTAAAGGTTGAATTTCTTGATTGAAAAAATCCAACTCTTTTTCCCAGTCATTTTGACTGAGATAATCCCAAGTCCAAAACTTCTGAAAGGCTGCTTTTGCGGAAACATTTTCTGTTTTAAAAACCCGCAAGCGCATTTTATTTTTAATCTTCTCTAAGGTCCCAGTTTTCTCCGCCGAGGCAAAGGGATTATTATCGACCATATTGACACTTTTTTGGCGTAAATTGTCTAAAATCTTCTCGATCTCTTGGCGATATTCTTGCAGATTAAACTCTGGGTTAAAAAGCTTTTGATTAATTAGTTCATTAAGTTTATTAACCGTATCTAAATATTCACTGGTACTGCGATAGGGTTTAATCCCTTTCACCACATCATACTTAGCGATTCCTTTAACAAAGGGAATTTCTAGGGGTTTATCGGGAGGTATTTGTAATTCTTGAAAGGCAATCGGTCCGAGTTTTATTGGTTCATTAAATCTTAATAAAGTTATTTGCAAGCGTCCCTGTAACCAAAAATCTCGCAGGGGAATATAGGTTAAATCGAAAATAACCAGAATATAATTACATAACACCAATAGGGCCATGCAAGTCTCAAAGAGATTGCGCGGGGAAAAACGACGGTTTCTGCTCACGGGGTTTTTAGTCAAAGTCATCGGCCTAGAAAGTACACTTTGACTATGGTAAACTGAAAGTGCTGAATTTTTTTTCCTGAAAGGGATAGAAGTAGTTAAAAAAGAGCGGTTAAACTTAGTTCTGCCTCAGCAATTAATAGATGTAGTCTTCTATTCTGTGATAGCATCCTAGCAGATTCAGTTAAGCAGTTAGCTACAGCTTCTTTGGCAAGAACATTTTTATTATAAGTCGGTAAGTCGCAGATTAGCCTAAAATTACCCTGAATTGATTTTTATCTGTCAATAAGCCTAGAGCCTCGTAGGGTGTGTTAATAAAGTATTGACAATGTAAATACATCCTGCCTATACTACAAGTATGGATGTCTATTTTGTCCTCAGTGGCATTACTTTTGTTTGGAATGACGAGAAATCTAGGATTAACCCGATCAACCATGACGGTATTACGTTTCAGCAAGCAGCAGAAGTCTTCTTCGATCCACTGCTGGTTGTTGTTGATGCAAGTCGCAATGATGAGGCACGAGATGCGATCATTGGGTTAGATAGACGGTGGAATCTCCTGTACGTCGTTTATATTGAGCGTGAAAACGACATCATTCGGATCATTTCGGCTCGCAAAGCCACACGCAAGGAACGTGAGTATTATGAAAGTTGAGGCATTAAAAAAACGGCTGGAGAGAAATCGCCCTATGACTACAATCACGATTCGTATTCCCGAAGATGTGATTGAAGATTTAAAGCGGGTTGCACCGTTGCTTGGTTTCTCAGGTTATCAACCTTTGATGCGTGCTTACATTGGACAAGGGCTGCGTGCGGATTTGGAGCGTCTAGAGGGAGATACAATTTCTGCTCTTGTTGCTAGTTTGAAGCGTCATGGTGTAAGTGATGAAGTGCTGCAAGAAGCGTTGAGTGAAGTTACTCCGCGTTAGTCTAGGTTTTCAGTTGTAGTGCGATCGCTGGTAGAACATAGAGTTTTATTGAAGATATTCTCATCGAAAATTTTGGGTCTGAAACCCCGTCGTTCTACGACGGCTTTACGTTAGAATTAAAAAGACCGTCTCGAAAACCAAGTGGGCGGACAGCACCTTGAAAACTCGGCTTAGGGGGTTCCGTTCAGAAAAGCTTGTCCGGGTAAAAAGTCGCGGTGTAAGACAGTACATGGTTTTTTAACCGTGGTATGCAACGGTGGTTGAAGCAGAAACTTAAATCGTGAGGTTTAGGAATCACCGTCCGTTTACGGCGGTGAGGATGTCAACATAACCCCCCGTCAAGCCTTAGATATTCTTCAACAGCTTATCCCTACCTAGGATGAAAATAATTATAAATTTCCTTAGCTAATTGTTCCCCAATTCCTGTCACCTGTTGCAATTGTTCTAGGGAAGCTTCGCGAATATAATCCAGAGAATGAAAATGAGCTAATAAATCTTTTTGTCGCTTAAAACCTAAACCCGGTATCTCATCCAGACGGGAACGACGACTTTTTTGCATCCTTTGTTGTCGATGAAAGCTAACAGCAAAGCGATGCGCTTCATCCCTGACTCGACGTAATAATTGCACTCCGGGTTGTTCCTTATCCGTCTCTAAAGGAGAGGATTCCCCGGGTAAAAAAATCTCCTCTCTCTGTTTAGCTAAACTAACAACTTTTACCTGTTCTAATAAATTCATCTCCCCTAAAACTGTCACCACTGCTGATAATTGTCCTTTTCCCCCATCAATCATGACCAAATCGGGAAAATCATCACTTTCGGCAATATTATCGGGATTTTCGGCATAAAGACGGAAACGCCGCCGAATTACTTCTGCTAAACTGGCAAAATCATCGGAATGGCCGATTTTAACTTCGGGATTTTTGATTTTATAGTGACGATAATGTTGATTAGCGGCCACCCCATCGATAAACACCACTCCCGACGCGACTGCATTAGAACCCTGAATATGAGAAATATCATAACCCTCGATGCGGTGGGGCAGCGCTGGTAAATCGAGAATTACCGCTAAATCCTGCAAAGACTGTAAATCCCGGTCGGCGCTTCTTTTCGTCTTTTCTAACTCATAAAGAGCGTTTTTCTCGACCATAGCTAATAAATCCGCTTTACTTTGCCGTTGGGGTACAGTTAACTCGACTTTGCGACCTTTTTTTTCCCTTAACCACCCCGCTAACACCTCACCTTCCGGTAATTCGCAGGGTAACAGGATTTCGCTGGGAATTTCCACCCCTTCCACCGATAAATAATGTTCTTCCAGGACTTTTTGCAGGATTTCTCCCTCGTTTGCGGACTGACTATCGGCAAAAAATCCCAAACGTCCCACCAAACGACCGGAACGCACTTGAAATAATTGTATGCAACAATGCTGCTCGTCTTTAGCTAAAGCGATCGCGTCCCGGGATACGGTATCATCGGGTAAAGAGACTTTTTGATCGGTATTAAGGGCCTGTAATCCGCGAATTTGATCCCTAATCGTGGCCGCTTGTTCAAAATCTAGGTTTTCCGACGCTTCTAGCATCTTTGCCGCTAATTTGTCTAATAATTCTCCCGTCCTTCCCTGAAAAATCATCGCCACTTTCTGCAAGGTTTCTCGATAATCTTGGGGACTAATTAGTTTTTGACAAACCCCCGGACAACGACCGATATCATAATTTAAACAGGGACGGTCTTTAAAAAGAGGTTGGGGACGTTGACGCAGGGGAAAAGTGCGTTTAATTAGGTGTAAAGTGTGGCGCAGCAGCTTGGTATCGACGTAGGGACCATAATAACGGTCTTTTTGGTTATTTATGCCACGTTTGCGGGTAATAAAAATGCGCGGGTAGGTTTCCGACCAAGTAATACAAATGTATGGATATTTTTTATCGTCCTTGAGGAGAGTATTAAAATGGGGCTGATGTTGTTTAATTAGATTAGCTTCTAGGGCCAAAGATTCTGCTTCCGTGTCGGTGACGATAAATTCAATTTCTGTCACCTGTCGTACCATCAAAGCAATGCGGGGACTGAGGGGTTGACTGGGACGAAAATAGGAACGGACTCTAGACCGGAGTTTTTTGGATTTACCTATGTAGAGAATTTCGCCATTTTGGTCGCGCAGGAAGTAAACCCCCGGTTCGAGGGGAATTTCCCGAAGACGATTTTCTAGGCGATCGAGGTCTTGGATTAGGGTAGAGTTAAGATTATTCTCGAACATCTTTCTATATTAGGGTTTGCGGCAAAAAGTTTGTCTTGGGGACAGGGTGTGGGGTGTAGGGTGTGGGGTGTAGGGTTTTACCGATTTTCAGGGAAAAAGTCCAGGAATTTTCCCCCCGATTACTCCAATGGCCGGTACTTTTGGGTTTCAAAAAGGTCTAAAAGTCTTATCGAACAATGTTTTTAGATTTGTTCAGCAAACCCTATGTTAGACAAAAAAATTACGCCAGTGGGTATTAGCTGACGTTTGGCAAGATATTCAGGGCAAATCTTCACAAAAATTAATAGGCTTCCGATTCGATTTGCTTAATCGGGACGAAACATTCTCCGGGGAGAAGAATCGGTTTATTGTTAAAAATCAATTGGCCCCGATGATTGTCGCGGTTAATAGCGACACCAAAAGGACGTTTACTAACTCTGCTATTGAGGGTACAGTAGATGCGATAAATGCGTCTGGCCGCCCGTAAGACAGTAGGATCTAATAAAATTGGGATTTCCATATCGACACGCTGTTGTTCTGTGTTCTGGGATAGGGCTACCATATAAGTCGTCTCCCCACGATTAAATTGACATATTTATTAAATCAATGTTATACGACGATTTCCGATTATGCCACTTTTGTTAGGATTCTAAAACTTTCAGGATGGCCTGGCCCATAGCTTGGCATCCCACTAAGGTCATACCTTCCGAGAAAATATCTCCGGTACGATAACCGAACTCTAAGACTTTTTCTACGGCTTTTTCCAGGGCTGCTGCCGCTAAAGGCTGATTTAGCCCATATTTTAACATCATAGCAGCGCTGAGAATCTGGGCGATCGGATTGGCTTTATCTTGGCCGGCGATATCCGGGGCCGAACCGTGGACGGGTTCAAAAACTCCCACTCCAGCAGTCCCTAGACTAGCGGAGGGTAACATTCCGATACTACCGGTTAACATGGCCGCTTCATCGGAGAGAATATCACCGAATAAATTGCCCGTGACGATAGTATCAAATTGTTTGGGGGCCCGGACTAACTGCATGGCTGCGTTATCGACGTAGAGATGGGAAAGTTCCACATCGGGATAATTAGCGGCCATTTTCGTCACCCGGTCGCGCCAAAGTTGGGAAACATCAAGAACATTAGCTTTATCGACGGAACAGAGTTTATGGCCGCGTTTTTGGGCAATTTCAAAGGCTACCTTAGCGATGCGGTCCACCTCCGACTCCGAGTAAACCATGCTATTTAAACCGCGTTTTTCTCCCGTTTCTGTCTCAAAAATCCCCTTCGGTTGACCGAAGTAGATACCCCCGGTCAATTCCCGGACCACCATGATATCCACTCCCTCGATAATCTCCCGTTTGAGACTAGAAGCGTCGATTAATTGCGGAAAAATGGTGGCAGGACGCAAATTAGCAAAAAGACCTAAGCCAGATCTTAAGCCTAATAATCCCGTTTCTGGCCTTTGCTGCCGGGGTAAATTATCCCATTTATAACCCCCGATAGCGGCCAAGAGAACAGCATCACTATTTTTACAGGCGCTCAGGGTTGCTTCGGGGAGGGGACTGCCGGTTTCATCAATGGCTGCCCCTCCAATTAAAGCGGTTTGGAAGTCAAACTGGAGGTCAAATTTTTTACCGATGACTTTCAGTATCTCTACGGTGACAGCGAGGATTTCCGGCCCGATGCCATCGCCTGGTAGTAGGGTAATGCGATACTGTTGCGTCATAGTTCTAGAACGGTAAAATAGGTCAGCCTTGTCATTATAGCATAGTTAGGGCGGCTTTTTTCTCCTGAAAATGTCAATCTTTGCCAGAAAAACTGGGAAACTGCCGCCGAATTAGCTAGGGAAATTCTCGATCTTCCGGTATTAATTAAAGGGGCAGTTAATCCCCGATAACTACACTAATTCTACATGGGAATCATCCCCGATCATAAAGCGTAAAGCTTTTGGACGTTGGGGGGCAATTTCTAATTTTGCCCGTCGTCCGATAACACTATCAACTATGCGCTGATGAATGCCAATAATCGTGGCATCTTTGAGAATAACACTGTGTTCTATGTCGGCATCGATTAATTTTACTCCATTAGCCACACTACTATAGGGACCGATAAAACAATTCTCAATGTGACAATTTTCTCCAATAATGACAGGGCCGCGAATGGTACTATTAATAATTTTACTACCCTGACCAATTTGTACCCGTCCGATTACCTGACTATTAGCATCAATTTCTCCCTGCAAAGCGATTTCTAGACTGGTATCAAGGATAATCCGATTGGCTTCTAATAAATCATCTTTTTTACCCGTATCTAACCACCAACCCAGCAGTTTATTCGCTTCTACTGCTTTATTTTGATTGATTAATTCTTGGATAGCGTCGGTAATTTCTAACTCACCCCGGGACGAAGGTTGAATAGATGCGATCGCTTGATGAATGGTGGGGGCAAAAAAATAAATCCCTACCAAAGCTAAATTTGAGGGGGGGTCTTTGGGTTTTTCGACTAAGTATAAAACTTTGCCGGTTTCATCTACTTTTGCCACCCCAAAAGCACTAGGATTAGATACTTTTCGCAGGAGAATTAAAGCAGCAAGGGACTGTTTTTGGAAAGAGTCTAAAAAGGGCGATAAATCATCCTCGATTAGGTTATCACCCAAGTACATAATAAAGGGGGAATCTGCTAGGAAAGATTGGGCAGTTTTAACCGCGTGAGCTAATCCAGCTGGTTGATCTTGGTGAATATAAGTTATCTTAGCTCCAAACTGTTCACCATTGCCCGTGGTCTGACGAATTTCTTCCCCAGTTTCGGGACTAATAATAATGCCAATATCGGTAATTCCTGCGGCGACAATTGATTCGATTCCATACCATAAAATCGGTTTATTAGCCACGGGAACTAACTGTTTTGCCCCAGTATAGGTTAGGGGACGTAACCTCGTACCTTTGCCACCAGATAAAATTAGTGCTTTCATAGTTTTAAAGATTAAATAGTTGGTTGAGCATAGCTTTGAGAGAATCTCGCCAATAGGGAGGAATATAACCCAATTGTTGCGAGATTTTTTGACCGGAAAGAACCGAATAGGCCGGACGCGCCGCCGGGGTAGGATATTCAGCAGTAGTAATGGGAATTACTCTCTGAATTTTTAAGGGAATACCGCTTATTTTTGCCTCCTCAAAAATCGCTTTAGTTAAATCAAACCAGCTGGCGATACCGCTATTAGTAAAATTATAGATTCCCGCGGGATTATCGGCATTAATTAAAAGGTGAGTAACTGCCGCGGCGATATCTTTTGCCCAAGTGGGACTTCCCACCTGATCGACAACTACTTTTAACTCCTCTCTTTCCTTGCCTAATCTCAGCATGGTTTTGACAAAATTACTTTTGCCATAACTGCCGTAAACCCAAGCAGTCCGCAGGATAATTGCCTGAGAATTAACAGTCTTAATCTCCTCTTCTCCCCTTAACTTTGATTGTCCATAAACCCCTAAAGGATTAGTTAGATCGGTTTCTAAATAGGGGGTATTTTTTCGACCATCAAAGACATAATCGGTGGAAATATGGAGAAATTTAGCTTTAATTTTCTCAGCAGATTCCGCCATGATTTTCGGGGCTGTAGCATTGATATAATAGGCTAATTCTGGTTCACTTTCTGCCTTATCCACTGCCGTATAAGCGGCGGCATTAACTAGATAATCGGGGTGAATTTCCCTAATTAACTGGCTGATTTTTTCTGAGTTAGTTAAATCTAGTTCTTCTCGACCGATACTAATAACTTCACCTAGCTGGGGTAAAGTTAATTGTAACTCTTGTCCTACTTGACCTTTAGCACCAATTAGTAAAACTTTTTTCATCGTCTTTAGGGGAAAACTTCCACGGATTTAAAGGGTTGTCCAGCTTGGTCTTTAGGGGAGAGAATTGGGGGGGGCTCTAGAGGCCAGTCAATCCCTAAATCGGCATCATTCCAGGCAATGGTTTTTTCGTATTGGGGATAATAATAATTAGTGGTTTTGTAGAGAAATTCGGCTCGGTCGGAGAGGACTAGAAAACCATGGGCAAAACCTTCCGGGACCCAGAAAATACGTTTATTTTCCGCACTTAAAATACATCCTACCCATTGCCCAAAAGTGGGAGAACTTTTACGCGCATCCACTGCCACATCAAAAACACTACCGCTCACTACTCGCACCAGTTTACCCTGGGGATTGGGGATTTGATAGTGTAATCCTCGCAGGACATTTTTTAAGGACATAGAGTGATTATCCTGGACAAAAGTGGTATTAACACCAGCTTTTTCTCGAAAATCTTTCTGATTAAAACTTTCCAAGAAAAAACCTCGATCGTCTCCGTAAACTTGCGGTTCAATGATTAAAACATCAGGAATTTCCGTCGGAATAACTTTCATAAAATCGGAGACAAGATAACTTTTGCGGGTAGTCTAGCACAAAAGGGTATTTTTTTCTAAATTTTTTTATTAATCTTTCCTCGGTAACTGAATAATGATAAGATGAGCCTAACTTAGTCAGAGCATAAACGACGTGGTACAAGTCTCTACACACACCGCTACTCAATCTATCCCCGTGGAGGGAGAAGCCTTAAAAAACTGGTTACAGACTAGGGCTAATCAGATTATCGCCGGCGATCGACTCAGTCAGCAAGAGGCCCTAGCTTTAACTGCGATCGAAGGTCAGGAAAATATTTTCAGCTTATGTGAGGCTGCCGATCGCATTCGTCAGGCCTGTTGTGGTAATACGGTGGATTTATGTAGCATTATCAACATAAAATCGGGAAGTTGTTCGGAAAATTGTAGTTTTTGTTCCCAATCCGTCCACCATCCCGGTCAAGATTCGCCTATCTACGGTTTAAAAAGTCGCGAGGAAATCGTCAGCCATGCGAAAGCGGCAGCCGATGCGGGAGCAAAACGCTTCTGTTTAGTTAGTCAAGGACGGGGATTAAAGTACAATAGCCCCAAATCGAAGGAATTCGAGGAAATACTGGCCACAGTTCAAGAAATCATCGAAACGGCCAAGATTAAACCCTGTTGCGCCCTAGGAGAATTAACCCTTGCCCAAGCGCAAGCCTTAAAAGAAGCCGGAGTTACCCGTTATAATCACAATCTGGAGGCTGCCGAGAATTTTTATCCTAACGTGGTCTCCACCCACAGTTGGCAGGATCGGGTAGAAACGGTTAAAAACCTGAAAGCGGCGGGAATTCAGGCTTGTACGGGCGGAATTATCGGTATGGGCGAAAGTTGGAGCGATCGCATTGATTTAGCTTTTTCTCTGGCGGAATTAGAAGTGGAATCAGTGCCGATTAACCTATTAAACCCCAGAAGTGGCACCCCTTTAGGTCATTTACCCAAACTGGATCCCTTGACTGCCCTAAAAGCGATCGCTATTTTCCGGTTTATCTTACCTCAACAAATTCTCCGTTATGCCGGGGGACGAGAGGCAGTGATGGGAGAATTGCAAAATCTGGGGCTAAAATCGGGAATTAATGCTATGCTAATTGGGCATTATTTGACCACTCTAGGACAACCCCCCCAACAGGATCAGGCGATGTTGGCTGATCTTAGTTTAATAGGAGGAGAAGCCCCCATCCCCGGTGAATACCAACCCCAACAGGCAACCTAAATCACGTCGAGGACGAGAATCTCCGCCGCGGCGCGCTTCCGTATCAGTTCCCAATGAGTTACTCTGGGCTTTGATTGGTTTGTTGCTGACAATCTTTAGTACATTTGTTCCAGTAAGCCTAGCTAGTTGGTCGGCTACGGGTCTATCCTCGCAAAAACTAGGCATAACTTACCAAATTGGGGCAGTATTGTTAACGGGCTGTCTGGGGGGCAAAAATGCCGGGCTTCTTGCCCAGGTGGCCTATATTTTTCTCGGTTTAACTTGGTTGCCCGTGTTTGCCCAGGGTGGGGGAATGGGTTATCTGAAAGAAGCCAGTTTTGGCTATATTTTAGGCTTTATGCCGGGGGCATGGCTGTGTGGTTGGCTGGCTTTTCGCTGGCGCGCCAAGATAGAAACCCTGGCTTTAAGTGCTTTTGCCGGTTTGTTAGTGATTCATCTGTGCGGTTTATTATATATGCTGGGATTGTCGATTTTTCAGCCCCAAGCCAGTCAAATCACCTTTCCCGATAGTTTGCCCACCCTATTTATGAATTATTCAGTCTGGCCATTTTTAGGGCAGTTAGTAGTAATTTGTGTGGTGGTAATTATTGCCTTTTTCTTCCGTAAATTATTATTTTATTGATGCCACAGCCAATGTTAAAAAAGAATCGCTGGTTTTGGATAGTGGCGGTGATTGGTCTAATTTTAGACCAAGTAACTAAGTATATAACCGTGCAGAGTTTTGAGCAAATTGGTGATACTTTCCCGATTATTCCGGGGGTTTTTCATTTTACCTATGTGATTAATACTGGGGCGGCTTTTAGTGCTTTTCGGGGCGGTGTTGGTTGGCTAAAATGGCTATCCTTATTAGTTAGTTTGGGATTAATGGCTTTTGCTTACTTTGGACCGCATTTAAGCCGTTGGGAACAATTGGCCTACGGTTTTATTTTAGCAGGGGCTTTCGGCAATGGTATCGATCGCTTTTTGTTTGGTTATGTGGTGGATTTTCTCGATTTTAGATTGATTAATTTTCCTGTTTTTAATCTGGCTGATGTCTTTATCAATATCGGGATTATTTGCCTATTAATTTCGACTTTTCCTCGCCAGTCGCCTCGTTCCAAGTAGTGCCTTGCGATGAGATAAAATACCCGATAATTAATCATAGTGTTTAGGTTATTTCATAATAACTATGCCCGCTCCTTACTCAAGGTAATTTCTAATTTTATTGCCATCTACAACAGCCATTTTCCCTATTCCTGCGGTTGTTCAAGCAAATAATAAACGTCCTTTAGGTTCAGGAATTTCTCGGACTAATTCCTGTGCTGTTTCAATCCATTGTTGAATAATGATTTCAGCATTTTGCACAGCTTCTTGATAAGTTTCTCCATCAGCCATACATCCTGCAAGTTCTGGAACTTCAACGATAAATAGTTGCTCTTCATTACTCCAGTAAATAATCAGTTCATAACGAATTTTCATCTTGATCTCCTAACTTATATTTTACAATTAGAGGGTTGCAGATTTAAAATTTCTTCAAAATAATTTATCTTGTTTACTCATACATCCAATACATATACAAGCAAAATAGTCGGCTCTGTCAACATCATGGTATAAAGTGTTTGTAAATGTGACATTTTGGGCGCTTACCCTAGCTTTCTCCCTAACTTTAATCCCTAACTTAATCCTAACAGGATTAGTTATCCTCGATCGGGTGAGCAATGCCCACCCGAAAAACTATGCTTCTGTTTCAGAATTAGAGCGATCGAATTTACTAACTAACTGAGGATTTTCTGACCAAGCATCGATAATACTCATATTACCATTGAGAAAATTCTGTTTAATAGCGCGGCGTTGAATTTTGCCACTGGCAGTTTTAAGAATTGTCCCCGATTTGGCCAAAACAATGGCATGGGTCATAATTTCGTGTTCTTCGGCGATTTCTTGACGGATATCGGCAATTAATTTGGCCGTATCTAATGCCCCGCTGCGACGTTCTAATTCCTGGACAATAACTAACTGTTCCTCGCCATTATCTTCAATAGAAAAAGCCGCACCATAATCGGGACGAAAAACCTCATTAAGATGCTGTACTGACCATTCTAAATCTTGGGGATAATGATTACTGCCACGGACAATAATTAAATCCTTAATCCGTCCCGTGATATGTAATTCCCCATCGAGAAGAAAACCTAAATCTCCGGTGCGTAAAAACGGTCCTTCTCCTGTATCGGCAAGATAAGCTTGAAAAGTCTCTTTAGTTGCGTCTTCCCGTTGCCAATATCCAGCGGCCATACTGGGGTCACTGGCCCAAATTTCGCCCACTTCATCGGCTGCACAAAGGGTGAAAGTATCGGGATTAACGATAGCTATACGGGTATCACAGACGCGACGACCACAACTGGGGACGTATCTAACTCCAGTGGTTCGATCGGAACCTACAGGGACAATTTTACCGCGTTCGTAGGCGGTTGTATCCAAAGCGGTAATAATTGGGGTGGTTCCCTTGGGTTTATTGGAAATCAAGAGGGTATATTCAGCTAATCCGTAGGCAGGGGCGAAAGTTTGCCAAGAAAAGCCGTAATCTGCAAAAGTATCGACAAATTTGGTCATTACCTTCGGATTAATCGGTTCGGCGGCATTTCCCGCGGCCTGCCAACTGCTCAGGTCTAATTCCGCTAAATCGGCAGCTTTAATCCTGCGAGTACAAAGATCATAGGCGAAGTTGGGGGCTTGACTATGAGTAACTTTGTACTTAGTAATATTTTTTAACCACTGCATCGGACGCTTAATAAAAGCAAAGGGAGACATGAGATAGCAGGGTGTCCCGTTGTAGAGGGGGACGGTGATACCTTCGACTAACCCGTAATCGTGGAAATAGGGCATCCAAGTTAGGGTAACGCTATCCGGTTCGTAACCACAAGCTTTTTGCAAGTAACCGCAATGGTGCATCAGATTAAAATGACTTAACATCACCCCTTTGGGGATATTAGTCGAACCGGAGGTATATTGCAGATAAGCAAGCGCCGATTTATCCACCTGGGGATCTTGCCATTGGTCCGCCAAGGAAATATCAATACTTTCGGTGGTAATCCATTTCATTTGGTCGAATTCTGGGAATTCTTCCTTAACACCTTCAATAAGAGTCAGAATACTTTCGGTAACTAGGGCAAAGGTGGCATTAGCATCCTTGACAATTGCCCGCAAACGGGGCAAAGTGCGCTTAAGTCGTCCCGATTCCGGTGGGGGGACGGGAATGGCAATCACTCCCGCGTAGAGACAACCACAAAAAGCGGCCACTACTTCTAAACTTTGAGGATACAGTAATAGGGCGCGTTCTCCTTGGGCCTGGTATTTTTGCAGATGGGCTGCGATTGCTCTTGCTTGGCGATCGAGTTCACTGTAGGTTAAAGGTGGGGTTTCTTTTTTACCATCGATAAGAAAAGTGTAGGCATGGCCCTCTGGTTGTGCCGTGGCGCGGTAACGTAAGAGTTCTACTAGGGTTGCGGGTTGAATTAGGGTTTCAGTCATCGTTGTTATCGGGCTTATTGGCGCTATTGTATAGAAGTTTTAACATATTTGCCCATGGCGCTAGGATAAAGTGCCGAAGGCGATCGGTCAAGGGTGTAGGATTAAGTTAGGGGCAGAAATCCCCCAGCACCATCTCTAAAGTAGTGGGAAAAAGCTACAATTAATTAACTCTAAAATACCGGGAAAAAGTCATGACAGCCCTAGACATAATCCCAGATGTCACCTATCCCCCCACAGATTTATGGAGTGATGAACCACCCTTGGAAAGTGATCTACATCTGCAACAGATCATCATTCTCCTTAGTTGTCTAGAATTATTATGGCGCGAGAGGGGTGACTACTACGCTTCGGGAAATCTAACCATCTACTACAACGAGGAACAACTGAAAAAGCGTGATTTCTGTGGTCCCGATTTTTTTGTGGTTTTAGATACCGAAAAGCGTCCCCGCAAAAGTTGGGTGGTTTGGGGAGAACAGGGTAAATATCCCGATGTAATTGTCGAGATTCTTTCCGATTCTACGGCCAATATTGACCGCAATAACAAGAAAATTATCTATCAGAATATCTTTCGCACTCCTAATTATTTTTGGTTCGATCCCAATAGTTTAGAATTGCAAGGATTTAGACTAATTGAGGGACAATATCAAGCCATTTCTCCCAATGAACAGGGTTATCTATGGAGTGAACAGTTAGGATTATATTTAGGGATATTTGACCGTAAACTGCGTTATTTTACCGTCGATGGTCAATTAGTCCCCACTCCTCAAGAAGCGGAATTACAGCAACGACAGGCAAAAGAAGAGGCTATTTTAGAAAAAGAACAGGCTCTTTTAGAGAAAGAAAGGGAACGTCAGGCTAAGGAAAAATTAGCACAAAAACTGCGAGAATTAGGCATCGATCCCGATACAATTTAACTGAAGTGGCAAAAGTCCTAGAGAAAGTAAACCTAAATGAGAAGTCATGTAAAAAGTTATGAGTGATATTGAACTTCGGCAGTCAGTTTATGACCTTCTTTCATCCCTGAGAGGATTGGATGCGCTCAAAAAATTATTCTGGTCTGAGTTAAATTACGAGCGAGAAAATCAAACCCTGTCCCGACGCAATTGGACAGAGAAAGCAGTAGAAGCATTAGCAGAAGATCCAATCTTGTTAGCTTCTGGGGGGGAAGATTTTCGGGTTATTTATGCTCGTCTCAACTCCAATCAACTGCCGCTCAATTTAGAGCGTCTTGTGGTCACTCAACTGCTAAAAGACTATCCCTACGCGCTCTTTATTTTCTCTGATTCTAACCAAGAAAAGTGGCATTTTCTTAATGTTAAATATGATATTAAACAAGAAAAACGGCAAGTCTTGCGGCGAATTACAGTGGGTCCGGGGGAACAGTTACGAACCGCCACAGAACGCCTAAGTTTACTAGATTTAGCTAATATTAGTTCCGAGTCTCCTTTAGGGATTCAGGAACGTCATGATGAGGCTTTTGATGTTGAGAAAGTTACTAAGAAATTCTTTGAAAAGTATCGCTTGGTTTTTGAAAAAGTTGAGCAATTAATTACCCAAACTCTCCCTAATGCTGACCAAAGAAGACTATTTACTCAGAAGCTATTTAACCGACTGATGTTCATTGTTTTTATTCAAAAGAAGGGATGGCTGAAGTTTAATGAACAAACAGACTATCTAGAAACATTATGGCAGGATTATCGAAATGATAACAGTAAATCGGACAAAAACTTTTATAGAGATCGTCTGACTCATCTGTTTTTTACGGGACTAAATAATCCTCAACAAACGGATATTATTGGTATCAATAACGGTGGTTTTCTTCGGCAATTAATTGGCACAGTTCCCTATCTGAATGGGGGATTATTTGAACAAGATGATGATGATCGCAATCCTAAGATAATAGTACCCGATCAGGCGATCGATGTTATTTTTCATGAACTTTTTAGTAATTTTAATTTCACGGTGACTGAGAGTACACCCCTTGATGTGGAGGTAGCAGTTGATCCAGAAATGTTGGGAAAAGTGTTTGAGGAATTAGTCACGGGGAGACATGAATCAGGCAGTTATTATACACCTAAACCGATTGTTTCTTTCATGTGTCGGGAAGCATTGAAGGGATATTTAAATAGTAAGTTAACTTCTGAAAACAAAGAAGCAATTGAGCTTTTTGTGGACGAATATAATGCTATTAATTTAAAGAATCCAGAGGCAGTTTTAGCAGCATTAAAACAGGTTAAAGTTTGCGATCCTGCCTGTGGCAGTGGAGCTTATTTATTGGGAATGTTGCATGAGTTATTAGATTTACGTCAGTGTTTATTTGCCACTAAAGGTATTGATTCTAAGACGGTTTATCAGCGCAAATTAGAAATTATTGAAACCAATATCTATGGAGTTGACATCGATCCTTTTGCGGTTAATATTGCTCGCTTAAGGTTATGGCTTTCCCTAGCGGTTGAATATGAGGGAAATGATCCGCCACCGCTACCGAATTTGAAGTTTAAAATCGAAACAGGAGATAGTTTAATTGCCCCTAATCCCGAAGGTTCTGGGATGGTGCGCGAGGAGTTTATTCATCGGTTTCGGGAAGCTAAAGCGAAGTATTTAAGAGCGCATTTAGGCAGTGATAAACAATCTCTTGAGCAAGAGATTAAGGAGATAAAAAAACAGATTGCCTTATTAACTCATGGCAGTGCTTCTGTGATTGCGAGTGATAAGGAAGCTATCTCAAAAGGTTTTGATTGGGTGGTAGAGTTTGCGGAAGTATTAGCAGAAGGAGGTTTTGATATTCAGGTAGCTAATCCTCCCTATGTCAGACAGGAATTAATTAAAGATTTAAAACCAACTTTAAAGCAGGTTTACCCGGGCGTTTATACGGGAACATCGGATTTATATTGTTTCTTTTATGCTAGAGCTTTACAATTACTTAAAACTGGGGGAATGTTAGCGTTTATTTCTTCTAATAAGTGGTTTCGAGCAAAGTATGGGGAGAAGTTAAGGGAGCATATCGCTGATACTTGTCAGGTGAGCAGTATTACCGATTTTGGTGAATTGCCAGTTTTTGCAACAGCAGCCACTTTCCCAATGATTTTTATCTCTCAAAAGAGTAGTAAAATTAGTAATTCACCGATGTTTACTCAAGTTAAATCCTTAGAAGCACCTTATCCTGATGTCTTAGCTATTGTTAGAGAAAGTGGACAGAATTTACCAAAAGATGCAATTAAGGGAGCAAATTGGATATTAACTGATGCGTCATCTGCTAACCGTTTACAGAAAATGGCAGCAGCAGGTGTTCCTTTAGGTGAGTATGTTAACGGACAGATTTATTATGGGATAAAAACTGGTTTTAATCAAGCTTTTGTGATTGATGGTGCAAAACGAGCAGAATTAATCGCTAAAGATGCTAAAAGTGCAGAAATTATTAAACCTTTAGCTGTGGGTGATGATGTGCGTAAATGGCATATTAGAAATAAAGATAAATACTTAATTGTTACCCCTATTGGAATTAACATTAAAAGATATCCTGCTATTTTTGAACATTTAAACCAGTGGAAGTTTGAGCTAGAGAAACGCTATGATAAAGGTAAATTTTACTGGGAATTACGAGCTTGTGATTACTATGCAGAATTTGAAAAACCTAAGATTGTTTATCCTGAAATTGCTAAAGAATCAAGATTTGCTTTTGACAATAAATCTTTGTTTTTTAACAATAAAGCTTTTATAGTTCCACTCAACGACCTTTATCTTCTTGGCATTTTAAATTCAGAAATTGCTTGGGAATACACCAAATCAATTTGTACTGCTTTAGGAGATGAAAATAAAGGAGGAAGGCTAATGCTTCAATGGGTTAATTTTAAACGCCTTCCCATCCCTCCCGCTTCTGAATCTGAAAAAGAACCCATCATCAAATTAGTACAAAAATGCTTAGATGCCAAAGGGGTTAACTGTGAAGAATGGGAGAAAGAGATAGATGAGAGAGTAGCTGCGTTGTATGGATTGTAAGGGGTTAGATAGCCGACTTCTTAAAGAAGTCGGCTATCTGAAATCAAGATATAATTATTAAAACCCCCAAGAGAATGAAACCATGACACAAGCAACCACTCACTCACAAACCATTCTAGAAAAACTGCAAACCCTCACCCCCCAACAACAGCAATCAGTAATAGATTTTATTGAATTCTTGCAATTTAAGGCAGAGAAGAAAGAAATTACTGAAGAAGAACCGATTTCATTCTATGAAGCAGCCAAAGAATATATTGGTTGTGTTGATGGGGGACCGGGGGACTTAGCCACCAATAAAGACTATCTTCGAGGTATTGGCAGCAAATGAAGTCAAATATTCTGTTAGATACGGGACCTTTAGTGGCAATAGTCAACCGTCGAGAAGCTTTTCATCAATGGGTAACTCAAACAACTACTAATTTTTCCTCTCCATTTTTTACCTGTGAAGCTGTCATTACCGAAGCCTGTTTTTTATTGCAGAATATTTATGGTGGTGAAGATGCTATCATGGGATTAGTTAAAAGTAAAAAGATTATTATCCCCTTTCAGTTTAGTGAAGAAGTAGATGCTATTCGAGACTTAATGCAACGTTATCAATCCGTTCCTATGTCCTTTGCAGATGCTTGTTTAGTGAGAATGAGCGAATTAATAGCAGAAAGTTCTGTCTTGACTTTAGATAGCGATTTCTATGTTTATCGCAAGAATCGAAAAGAAATGATTGATTTAATTATTCCTGATTGAGATATAATTACTAAAAACCCCAAGAGAATTAAACCATGACACAAGCAATCACTGACGAAATCGACTTTAAATAAAGAGTTTCTTGGATTGAGTGCCAATCCTCCTCACTAATCAAAACCACATTGCCGCGCTTGCTAGTAATTGTGACGGGTTCATGAGATTGACTGACTCGTTAGTTTACTCTAGTGTAGTGCTTGTCCTTTGAAATTTCCTTAGATTTAGTCTCCATCAAGATGCACTGCACCAACTTTTTGATAGAGAATATGTAGAGCCTCAGCAGCTTGTCTTGCTAGAGCGTACCATTCAGGGTTTTGTACACAAGCTGGATGGGAAACAATAAAACGCTCCAAGGAATCACTAACCATCGCTGTTCTGTCAAGTAACTCATGACATCCGAATGTACCCGGTTTGAATTGCTCAAGAACTTGTTGTTCTTGTTCTTGGAGGAAGTCTTTTAACTCTTCTTGACGCTCTATTTCAATAGCGTTATCCTTAACCACAACCATACTATTCAATTCAGTCATTCAACCCTCCAATTCAGCTTGCCGTAGAATGTTTTTGTAAGTTCCGATAGGTATATCATCTGACAGTTTCCCCGGAACGGTAACTTTACCCAGCTTGACAGGGTGTTTAAACTGACGATGGCTTCCTTTTTGCGAAACTTGCAACCAACCATCATCAATTAGGCGACGGATAACCTCACGAACCTTCATGCCCTTAATTTTAACCTACAATTATCTTATCGAAAATTTGGGTTTAAAACCCCGTCCTAAAAGGACGGCTTTAAGCTACAATGGAAAATGAAGTCAACTTCTTAAAGAAGTCGGGTATCTGAAATCATCACAGAAGAGGAGAAATAACAAGAAGGATTTCCTAGACTGTAAACCTTAAGATTGTTACAAGATGCTAAAATTAGGAAAACCTGCTAAAATCAGGATATGCCAGCTAAAGATACCTTTCACCATGCTGTCCGAAATGCACTCATAAAAGCAGGTTGGACGATTACCCATGATCCTTTTACCTTAGAGTTTGAAGATGTTAACTTTTATGTGGACTTAGGAGCAGAAAAAGTTATTGCAGCACAAAAAGAACGAGAAAAAGTTGCCATTGAAATCAAAAGTTTCTTAAGAGATTCAATTGTTACAGAACTACATTTAGCCTGTGGACAATATCTTAACTACCGTTTTGCTCTTTCAGAAATTGAACCTGATAGAACCCTATACTTAGCCATCCCTAATGATACTTATGAAGTGTTTTGTCATAGCCGTTTTGTTCAAAGAATTCTAGAACATTATCAAATCAAAATTATTGTCTATAACCCTGAAATAGAGGAGATCGTAGCATGGCAATCAACTACATTGAATTAGTTAAATCCCTAATTGAAGAACAAGCTAAAATTCAGCAGTCTAGTGAAATTTCCCTAGAAATAATCTTTGACGATCTGAGAAAACATTATTTATTAGTACAAGTTGGTTGGCATAATAATCATTGGATTTATGGATGTCTTTTACATTTAGATATTATTAACAACAAAGTTTATATTCAACAGAACAACACAGAAATTTCAGTAGCTGAACAGTTAGTTGAACTAGGAATTCCTAAAACAGATATTGTCATCGGATTTCACTCTCCATTTAAACGAAAATTCACAGAATATGCCATTAATTAGGAGTACAAGTAAAAGCAATCAGTAATATATTTTATTGAATTCTTGCAATTAGAGATAAAATTTCACTCTCCATAATGAGTCCACATCCGCAAAATTCTGACAATTTTTTTATCCTCGAATACTTCATAAACTAGGCGATGTTGAAGATTAATCCGACGAGAATAGACAGGGGTTACAGTTCCTTTAAGCTTTTCAAAGTTCGGGGGTGACTGGTAGGGATTTTCAGCCAAGATTGCCAAGAGTTTTTCTGTTTTCCCCTTCAGTCCGACTGAAGCAAGCTTGAGAGAATCTTTCTGTGCTTGCTTAGAATATTTCAATTGCCAAGACATAATTCTTTACCAGGGAAGTTCATCTGAGCAATCTTCAATTGGCTCCTTCATTGCTGCTTCAATCGACTCCCAGACACCAGGAATCGACTTTAAATAAAGAGTTTCTTGGATTGAGTGCCAATCCTCCTCACTAATCAAAACCACATTGCCGCGCTTGCTAGTAATTGTGACGGGTTCATGAGATTGACTGACTCGGTTTACTCTAGTGTAGGCTATAAACTAGAGTGGGAACGCCGAGAATAACGTACTTGTCGCCTGAAATTTCCTTAGATTTAGTCTCCATTGCCCCAAAACCACAGCAAATATAGAGATTAACCAGTTGCAGTGACTTCTGACAAGATACTCGAACAAGTACGAGAAGCAGCAGTCAAAAGACTTCTGTTTCTTCCCCATACTATTGGGCAGATGTCACGAAGCGATCGCATGATTACAACAACCGAGATCGAAACTGTTGTCATGACAGGTGAACTGATAGAAAGCTATCCTGAAGATGTGAGGGGACAAAGTTGTTTAATGTTAGGATTTGGAGAAAATAGCAGACCGATTCATGTCGTCTGTGCTCCCAAAGACGAATATTTGGCGATTATTACTGCCTACCTTCCCGATCCATCAAAGTGGTCATCTAATTTTAGAAGGAGACGTTAGAATGGAATGCCTCTGCTGCAAGGGACAAATGAAACGGGGAACTGCTCCCTTTGCCATTGATCGCAACGGATACCATCTTTCTTGGGATGCTATACCTGCTTGGGTGTGCGAACAGTGTGGCGAAGTCCTTTTTGAAGCTCGTGAAGTCAATTTAATTCAAGAAACTCTCTCTGTTCTAGATCGTGAAACTGCCGTCTTAGTTGAGCAAGCATTATCCTAAACTACTATGAAAATACAAGGAATTATCAAAGGCAATACTATCGAGCTATTAGAGGATTTATCTCTTCCTAATGGCGTAAAAATATCTCGGTCAATCCCCGATAATTTAATTCAAAAAAAACTATTGTGGGAAGAGAAACTCTTATTGGAGTATGGAAAAATCAACCAGAACTCACAGAGACAATGATTGAGGAGGTGGTATAATGTGAAATTACCCAATCCTAAAAATACCATCATTGATGATAACAAATTGACTGGTTATTCCCTGAATATAAATCATTCAGATGGACAGCATAAAGCCAGGGTTTTTAAATCCGTCTTAAGCTTAGATATTAATAACGTTCAATTTCTTAAAAATGCACTCCTAGAAGCAGTTAAAACCTATGATGCTATTCCTGACAAAATCAATCAATATGGACAAAAGTATGTTATTGATTTTCCCCTGACTCATCAAAACAAAACCGCCATTATTCACAGTGTTTGGATCATCAGAAATGACGAAAACTTTCCCCGCTTAGTGACTTGTTATGTACTTTAAGGAGATAATCAAATGAAACTCTTAGATGTAGTTGCCTTATTAGAAGACTTACCCCAATTAGGATTATATTGCGGACAAGTCGGAACAATTGTAGAAGTTTATGAACCCACAGTTTTTGAAGTTGAATTTAGCGATACATCAGGACGTGCTTATGCTATCGAAACCTTACAAGAAAATCAACTAATGTTATTACATCATTCTCCCTTAGAACCTAAAAATTTAGCTGTAAATCTAGGGTAAAAACAGGAAATCATTGATATAGCAATTCTCTTACGGATATCGAACTATGCCTACCCACGACATCATCGACAATCGCCAGCAAAAATTAGTCGATAACATCAACCAAATTCTCCACTCCTCAGAAGCCGCTCATTTTGCCGTCGGTTACTTCTTCCTCTCCGGCTTTACTGCGATCGCACATCGTCTCGCCACCATCCCACAAATGCGCCTCCTGATTGGCAACACCAGCAACCGGGAAACCATCGAACAACTAGCAGAAGGCTACCGCCGCTTAGAACTAATTAAAGACCATCTAGAGGCACAAGAATACCCCAAACGGACAGAACGCAAGCAGATGGCAACAGAAACCGCCGAAAATATTCGTTCCAGCGTCGAACTAATGGACCAAACAGATGAAGCAGAAACCTTAGTAAAAAATCTGGTTCAAATGATTGAAGAAAAACGCCTTCAGGTGCGAGTTTATACTAAAGGGCGACTCCATGCTAAAGCCTATATCTTTGACTACGGGACAATTTATAACCAGCAGGGACAACCCCTAGAACGTCAAGAAAAAGGTCTTGCTATCGTTGGTTCTTCTAACCTTACTTTATCAGGAATTTCCCACAATACCGAACTTAATGTTATCGTTCACGGTAATGAAAATCATACCAGTTTAACAGAATGGTTCAATCAACTTTGGGACGAAGCAACAGAATTTGATGAAAGACTAATGCAGTCTTTAAAACAGTCTTGGGCGATGATTCCAGTACGTCCCTACGACATCTATATGAAAACTCTCTATATGCTTGTGCGCGATCGATTGACAGAAGAAACTGCCAGCGAAATCATGATAGATAACGAAATTACCGAGAAACTAGCAGACTTTCAAAAAGTAGCCGTTGAACACGCGATCAAACTCATCCGCGAGTATGGAGGTTGTTTTGTTTCCGATGTGGTAGGACTAGGAAAAAGCTTCATCGGGGCTGCCATTGTCAAACGTTTTGAACAAGTGGAAAAAGCCCGCCCCTTAATTATTTGTCCAGCACCACTGCTGGAAATGTGGGAACGCTACAACGAAATTTATCAACTTAACGCCCGCGTTTTATCGATGGGATTGCTGCGGGAAAATGATATAAGTGGCATCAGGGTTTTATTAGAAGATTTTAAATACAAAGATCGAGATTTTGTCTTAATTGATGAAAGTCATAATCTGCGGAATGACGCAACCCAAAGATATAAAATCGTCGAAGCCTTTTTAGCAGCTGGGAGACAATGCTGTTTTTTAACAGCAACTCCTCGTAATAAAAGTGCTTGGGATATTTATCATCAGATTAAGCTCTTTCATCAAGATGATAAGACAGATTTACCCATAGATCCGCCCGATCTAAAAGAATATTTTCGATTAGTAGAGAAAGGGGAAAAACAGTTACCTGACTTGTTATCTAACATCTTAATCCGGCGCACTCGCAACCATATTTTACGCTGGTACGGCTTTGATGCCAAGACTCATAAACCCGTAGATGCAGACAATTTCAAGGATTATTTAAACGGAAATCAACGCGCTTACGTTATTGTGGGCGGTAAGCATCAGTTTTTTCCCAAAAGAGAACTACAAACCATTGAATATAGTATTGAAGATACCTATCAAGGACTTTACCAAGAACTGCGCCAATATTTAGGGAAATCTCGCCAACGGCAACCAGCCAACCCTCGTAAAAATGAACTTTGCTATGCTCGTTATGGTTTGGGAAATTATGTATTACCAAATCAGCGCAAACAAGAACCATTACTCAGTTTACAAACTGGGGGAGCAAATTTAAGAGGACTGATGCGAGTCCTCTTATTCAAACGCTTTGAATCTAGCGTTTATGCCTTCCAAGAAACTGTTAAGAAATTACTGCAAGTCCATCAACGCTTTCGAGAAGCTTTACGCCAAGGAATTATCCCCGCCGGGGAAGAAGCTCAGGCAATTCTCTATGAGCCAAACAATGGGGAAGAACAAGACATTATCGATGCTTTGCGTCAGGCATCGGGAAAGTATAATATAGCTGATTTTGATGCCCCAAGATTGCAGAAACACCTCGAACATGACATCCAATTGCTAGAGAAAATTTTGTACTTAGTTGAGCCAATTACTCCAGAAAAAGATGCGAAATTACAAACCCTCAAAAGCTGGTTGAATAAACCGCCGCTGCAAGAGAGCAAGTGCCTCATTTTTACTCAGTATGCTGATACTGCCTATTACTTGTATCAAAACCTCAATCCTAACGGCGATCGAGACGATCTAGAAGTCATCTACAGTGGCGATAAAAATAAGGCGCGGGTAGTGGGTAGATTTGCCCCCAAAGCCAACAAATACTATAAATTGACCCCAGGAGAGTCGGAAATCAAGACTTTAATTGCTACCGATGTTTTAGCCGAAGGTTTAAACCTACAAGATGGCAACCTGATTATTAATTATGACCTGCATTGGAATCCCGTCCGACTTATTCAAAGATTTGGTCGGATTGATCGGATTGGCAGCGAAAATGATGTGGTTTACGGCTTTAATTTTCTCCCAGAGACGGGATTAGAGCGGAATCTAGGATTACGGCAAAAACTCAAAAACCGCATTCAAGAAATTCATGAAACTATCGGTGAGGATGCGGCAATTCTTGACCCCACAGAACAGCTTAACGAAGAGGCTATGTATGCAATTTATGAAACAAGTGGCGGCGATCAATTAAGTTTGTTTGAAGATAAGGGAGAATTTCTCGACCTCAACGAAGCGGAAGAAATTCTCAGACAACTCCAGCGAGAAAATCCGGCTGAATACGAACGGATAGCTAACCTGCCTCACGGCATCCGCACGGCTCGCTTTTCTCTCAATAAGGGCATAATTGTCTTCTGTGAAGCTTCTTATCCTAACCGCAAAGATTGGAAGGCCTACCAGCAATTATATTGGCTCGATGAACGGGGAGAGATCATATCCAAAGATATTGCCCGCATTTTAGGAATGCTCAAAAGTAACCGAGAAGAAGCCGGACTGCCGCTGCCCAAAAATTACAACCAAGCAGTCATGCAAGTCAAGGTGAAATTTGCCCAAGAAGTCCAACACCGCCAATCGGAACGGGAGTACAGCCGTTCTCTGACTCAAGCACAGCGCTACATCTTGCGAGAATTGGGACTGCTGTTCAAAACCACTCAGGATGAAGAAATCCGTAAGCAGGTTAACCTATTAGAACAGGCCTTTCGCCAACCGATTACCACTGTACTGAAGCGCGAGTTAAACCTGATTAAGCGCCGTAGCCTAACAGGAGAAACTTTGTTTAGCGAACTGAAGAAACTATACACCCAACACGAGATGCGCGACTGGTTAGATCGCCGCCGCTTGCAAGGTGAGGAGCAACCAATTCCCATGATTGTTTGCAGTCAGGCTTTAGTTTAGAAACGGCGTTAGCGATCGCCCTGTCCTTGATGTTCAGTCGAGTGGTCAATTACCTAATTTTCAGGGAAAAAGTGCCTAAATTCCCCCCCGATCGCTGCAAGGGTTTGAAGACAAAATAACAAACCCTGCTATAAGATTAAAAAACAAAATTATTTTCTAGCAGTTATGGTGACAGCAGCGCCCCTAGTGGGTGTGATTATGGGCAGTGATTCCGACTTACCCACCATGAAAGAAGCGATCGCAGTTTTAGAGGTTTTTCAGATTAGCCACGAAGTCGCCATTGTCTCGGCCCATCGTACCCCCGAAAAAATGTTTGAATACGCAAAAAACGCTCATTTGAGGGGAATAAAAGTGATTATTGCTGGAGCCGGCGGCGCTGCCCATTTACCCGGAATGGTAGCATCTTTAACCCCCTTACCCGTCATTGGAGTCCCCGTAGTCACGCGCACTTTACAAGGGTTAGACTCTCTCTATTCAATTGTACAGATGCCCGCAGGCATTCCTGTGGCCACGGTGGCGATCGGTAATGCCAAAAATGCCGGACTTTTAGCGGTTCAAATTCTCGCCACTGGTAATACTGATCTTTTAGAGCAAGTTATCGCCTATCGTCAATCCCTCAGCGATTCCGTCCTCGAAAAACAAAGCAATCTTCAACGACTAGGCTATCAAGACTATCTAGAGCAGAGTTCACCTAAGTAGGGTAGATTGAGAAAAGATTAAGTAACAAATTATGAAGTAATTATGCGTTGGATCACCGCTTGTGTATTGAGTCTGTTACTCTTTTTTGCCCTACCCATAGCGGCTTATGCCGATACCCCGACTATTAGCGAAGAACAGATTAGAGAAGGGGAAGTTATCGCCGAAAAAGCCCTAGAAGCCACAGAAAAAGGGGATTACGTCCAGGCCGAAAACTATTGGACCCAATTAGTCGCCAAATTCCCCACTAATCCCGCCGTCTGGAGTAATCGCGGCAATGCCAGAGTTAGTCTCAATAAATTAGAGGATGCGATCGCTGATTTCAACCAAGCGATCGCCATTGCCCCCGATGCCCCCGATCCCTACCTCAATCGAGGCACCGCTTTAGAGGGAGAAGGCAAATATCAAGAAGCGATCGCCGATTATAATAAAGTTTTAGAATTGGCTCCCAATGATGCCTTTGCCTATAACAATCGCGGCAACGCCGAGGGCGGTTTAGGAGACTGGGAAGCCGCCGTCAAAGACTATCGCCAAGCTACTCAACTAGCCCCGAATTTTGCCTGGGCGCAAGCTAATCTGGCTCTGGCCCTGTACGAATTGGGCAGATATCCGGAAGCAGTCCAAAAAATGCGGAATATTGCCCGCAAATACCCCATGTTTCCCGATGTCAGAGCCGCCTTAAGCGCCGTTTTATGGACCCAAGGACAACAGGGAGAGGCGGAAAGCAATTGGGTAGCCGCCGTCGGCATGGATACCCGCTATCAAGACCTCGATTGGGTAAAAAGCGTGCGCCGTTGGCCGCCAAATATGGTTCTAGCCTTAGATAAGTTTCTTAACTTAAAGTAAAGAAGGACTAAATAGTAATTTTTCTGGCAGTAGCGGGACTGAGGGGCAAATTATCCAGAAATCGGCGACTAAGATACAATTGTGATGTGCTGGGTTGTACTGCATTTAAACTGCGTCGGGGAATTTTTAGGACAATTGATCAGACTTCCTCGACCCAGATCTGGTTAAATTATCGTTTCTGGACGACCAGCTACTGTTCCCCGTTCCCCAAAAAGAAAACTTTGTACCTTACCATTAAGATAACTGCTGTATCTGCAATTGCCTTTTTTACTCGTACTCACATTAACCTTGACATCCTCACCGCCGTAAACGGACGGTGATTCCCAAACCTCACGATTTAGGTTTCTGCTTCTTTCCCTTGCGGGGTTTCGCACCTGCCTTAACAGATTTACTCTGTTAAGGTCTTATGGTCGCTCTACAGACTGACACCGCAAGTCCTGCGGCCAAAATATTTTTACTAGCGTTAATATCTCGGTCATGGTGTGTCCCACAGTCTGGACAATCCCACTCTCGA
>VYLG01000066.1_pt1 | contig 28868 bp, 10 predicted proteins | sample 5114351 | NCBI WGS metagenome assembly VYLG01 (sample SAMN12291798, study PRJNA351875) | freshwater metagenome | isolation source: freshwater lake | place: USA: Michigan, Kent Lake | collected 2013-08-15
TAACCTGTAGAGCATCGGATTGTCAAGATTTTGTAAACACCGAAGCTCTTACATTGAGCCTGTCGAAATGTCGTGCTTTGCTGTTTTATACTGGTCGGGGTTTCATCCCGTCGCGCTCAAGCGAGGGTCTTCACCCCGACATTCAAGATAAACCCGTTATTCCTCCTCCTCATCGGTTGTAGGGAATTTCATGCTGGCCCAAGTTAACTGTTTTTGCGGGTCTTTTTCCGGTTCACTAAAACTCTCTTTTAGTTGTTCTTTCACCTGAGCAATATTGCCACTTTGAGCGGCATTCTTTAGATCATAGACATAACGGGCATTTTCGATCGCTTCCTCTTTACTACGAGAACTAGATTCAAAGCATTTTTCTAGATCTTTGTAAATACCCTTGCGAGAGATTTTGAGAAAATATTGACGTTCCGTATCGATCAGTTTAGCCAATAATTCTAGGTGCATGGAATCCTCGGCACAGATATCCGCGAGTATATCCCATTCTTCACTCCCCAAAAGATTATTATCCGCTCCCGGTCGCGGGTCTTGAAAAGTTTCTCCAGTCACTTGTTTATAAATCTTCGGTAATTGGTCATCAAATTCGTGCTTTTCTTCCCTCCAAATCCGGCGAATTTCGCTGAGTTCCTCCGTGGTAATTAGGGTAATATCTTTCATGTCCTCCGGTGCATTAGTACGCACGCTCTCCTGAGCCTCTAATACCCGTCTTAGCCAATATTCTCGCCATTGTTTAGTATAAGGGCCCGGTATGGGTTCGATCGATATTTCTCCATTTAAGTTTCTTTCAAATAATTGTACTTTCCCAACAAGACGACGAAAATCCCGTTTTGGTCGGTCATCTTCTATATCTAATTCGTTGCGAAGGTCTAAAAGCGGTTGCAACCATTCTTTTTCTTGGTCATTCTGTATCATTGCCTCCATCGATTTATCTTTATTTACCAACGTACACACCCAACAACCTAAGCGCGAATCTCCACAGCTAGGGGTTGAGGTGTCCACCACTAAGGGACATTCATTATCCGCAGTCGCTCCCCGATACATTGCTAATAATTCTTTGTTATCTCCTCCCCAGGGATTTTCCCACTGCATTAAGTACATCCATACTTCATCAGTACGCCAATCTTCTAGAGGGCTATAAATAATTGCATTGGGAAGGCTACCACTATAGCGTAATGGTTTACTAATATTCTCCTTGAGATTAAGTTGTTCTTGAAAACTATTAATTTCATATTTATTCATTGTTGAAGCACGTTTATTACTCTCAGCCTTTCTTGTACCAAGCATAAGAATAACTTCACCATTTTCTCGAATTTGCTGACGAATAAAATGATTTGTTGGTGTTATCTTCAGTCTTTCAGTACACCAGCGAAATCCCTGGCGAGGTGCAGGATAGCCTTTACCAATTAAACAAGTCCAAAAAGTATCTTTTATTTCTGGGTGTAATAAATAAGGTTCTACAGGCATCTGCTGCATTTTAGCTTCATTTTTCATTCTGGCTAAAGATTGTTTAACCCAAGTAGATACAAGAGGATTTTCAACTTGAGTATCTGTAGTCATTACATAAATTTTTTTATGACGCTCCTCAATGGAAAGCTTGCTGATTGCATTCCAAATTAATTGAACAACAGCACTACTATCTTTTCCTCCTGAGTAACCTATAACAAATGGAATACTGTTAGAAAGATATAAACTTTGAATTTCTTTTATAATTATTTCAATGTCTATAACAAAGTCATCAACGGTTCTAGAAGGAAAAATACTTATCTGTGTTGGCTCGCCAAAAATAACATTATTTATCATAAATTCAACCTTTAAATATATTATCTCTATGCCATTTTACGGATTCAAGATTGGGCAGATATTTGTTATTATCAGGCAGTAAAAGATTCTCGCCATGAAAATCTTTTATAGACTTTGCGTTCGGTGAAACTTCTTCAAAATCTTTTGTGATAATAATTTTGTATTGATCATCAATTGTGAATAATCCTTGATCAAATGCCCAATGATGATTTTTACAAAGAGATAAACCATTGTTTATCTGGTTGTCATAGAATTTAGCAAAAGGTTTAATATGTGCGCCATCGACAATACTTTGTGTCAAGGAGTGAATTACTTTAAGACCGCAAAAAGAGCATTGATAATTATATATATAAACGACTGCTTTACGAAAGAAAGCACTTCTTATTAAAGATTTTCGTAAATAGAATTTTTTCTCCTGTTCTACATTATCAAATAATGATAATTCTTCCCTAGTTACATCTTGCAAGTTATTATTAATAGTCAATATTTCACTAATTTCTTTTTGAGATGATGAAAACCATACTGATATTAAAGTATCTATTAATTCTTGACGATAATTTTGATATTGAAGCAAATCATATAATTCCTCATCTAAAAAGGCATATTCTACAGCTAATTTGAGTTTTTTCATTGACTTTGGCTGTAGCCCATTAAAATCTGGCTTTAATCTTAAATACCAGAATCTTTCGCTTTGTAAATGGAAAAATGGATAATGAAAACCTCCATCATATTGAGACGATAAAACATTCCAGTATTTATTAAATGTATTAATTAATTCATCAGAAACAAAAATTTTATTTTCTGTGATTAATCCCTGTGAAATTAGATCGATAACTGATAAAAGTAAAATTGGTTTATATTGAGCATTACCTCTTTTTTTACTAACATTCAAAGAAGCGAATCTTTCACAATAATATTTTAAATTGCGGAGGGGAAGACTATCGACCATAGGGGGGGGAGATATGCGGGTAAAAAAAGGAAACTATTACCAGCATACAGAAAAACATCCCAGCGAGAGGGAAAAATATAGAAAGCCTACAGAGGTCGTCATAATAACATCAATCGAGCGCAGCTAACGAGCGATCGCATACTACCGAACTTATGTACTATGATCAACCCTTAATGCAACTTTAAAAACCCACTTCCCACTCCCCCCTAGACCTTTTAAACAGGATTTAGCATCACTTTCCCGGGTTGAGGGTCGAAATCCCGTTAGGGATTAAAGAGTAACTCCACCGTCCACGGGTAAAACCACACCTGTCATATAGGGGTTGATAATCAAACTCAATACTGCTAGGGCGACTTCTTCGGGTTGCCCTAAATGTTCGACAGGTAGAGCAGAAACCGCCCATTTGCTCAGGTCGGAGCGTTCCGAATCACTTTGACTGCTCCAGATACTTGTATCTTCTATTAATCCGGGGGCAACAACGTTAACGCGAACAGGAGCGAGTTCTAGGGCGAGGGCGCGTCCAAATACTGCTACGGCACTATTAGCGGCGGCTATGACAGAAATTCCGCCCATTTTGGAATATTTGAAGATAGTGACGCTTGATGTCAGGGTAATAGAACCGTCCTTGGCCAAAGTTTTCAGGGAGCCACGCACTGCTAAAAAGGTGGCCCAGAATTTATCCATACCTCCCTGGGCCGTTTCTGTGGTCATTTCAGTTAATAAGGCTCGCGGCATATTTCTGTCTCCCAGAGAGGTTACTACTAAATGGTCAAAGTTGCCAATTTCTGCAAAAAAGGCATTAACAGAATCTTCTTCTAAAAAATTAACAGTTTTGGCTTCAATCTCCCCGGAAATTAGGGCAACAGCCGCAGCTAATTTCTCTTGAGAAGCATGGGAAAGCACCACTTTTGCCCCCAGGGAGAGCAATTTTTCGGCAATCGCTAGGTCAATCCCGGAGCTTGCACCAATAATAACGACTTTTTTACCCGATAAGGAATCAAACATTTTTTTGTCTCCAAAAATTTCAGAAAAACTTACAGCTATTACAGCATATTGACTGGCTTTTGGGCAGCAACTAACCAATAAGTTATGGACGAGGAACTTAGCAAATTATCCAGAGCCTTAATGTTTAAATTATAGGTTTCTTCGTCTAATTTTCCTGATTGCAATTCCTCTGTTAACCAAGATTTAAGATGGCGAAAATGTCTGAACCAGCACTCCTCCGTCACCTCGACAAATTGAACATCTTTAAACCCTGCCTGTTGATAAAGATTTTGATACTCTGCAATATCTTTGACCCTGTTTGCTTGGGGAACTGTCCAATCCCCTAAAAGTTCTGTTGTGGCAAAACTCAGATCTGAGAGAATTAAGGTTCCCCCCGGCTTTAATACTCGCCAAGCTTCTTGCAAGAATTGCTGTCTAGTATTAAAATAAAAAGCCGCTTCTACACAAATAATTTGCTCAAAAGAATCATCGGCAAAATCCATCTCTACTGCGTCCATTAACAGAAATTTACCTTCGGGAAAATTCAAGAGACTTCTGGCAATTTGTGTGGGAGAAATGTTAATCCCCACAATTGCTGTCAATGGATAATATTTGAGAAGATAATGGGTAGTTGCTCCTAAACCACAGCCAATGTCAAGAATTGTTCCCTGTTTGTTGGGAATAAATTCTAAAAGTTTCTCCATCAGAGTGGAGGATGCTTCCTGTTGATCTTGGGTATGGGAGAGCCAATAACCGACATTAAAAAACTCTCTTTCACCATAAAACTCTCGAATCGAAGGACTACAAATTAAATCATCGAATCTAGCAATCCATTCATTTTTATCCATTTTTAAACTCACTTAACTCTTTCGGCAAAAAACTACATTAGTTTAACACGATTTGGCTTAGTAGAGCGGGAAGTGGGAAGTGAGAAGTGGGTTATAGCAATGCTTGCCAAACTCCTGTTAAGGCACTAGATATTGACCGCGTGGCTGAGGCGATAGAAAAAAAGGAGCCACAGCTTTTTGCTTAGATACCGATAAATTTCCCTTAGAGGTTCAACTAACAGCCCAATTTAATGGTAAAAAAAGTTTTTATCAATTAACCTATAACCATCAATCTATATTATCATATCTGGTGAGGGACAGAAGTTATCGCTTTTGAATTAGGAATGGGGAGCGGGGGACAGGGAAGAAAATCGTCGCACCTCATGACTCTGAATACCGCTATAAGTGTCACCCATGAAAGTGCGGGTAAGGTGAGTATTTGACTTGAGTAAGACGGCAATATATGTTACTATCACAGGGTAATCGCAGCTATCTTGAAAAAGCTGCCACTCAAAACTAGGAATGACCATGAATTATCCTAATAGCGAACAAAGTAAAGCAATCCCCTTCTTTGCTCGTTTTTTATCGGCGGACCAAGACGAGGCTCCGACCCCCGATTCCCCCCCCGATTCTGAACCGGCTCCCGTTTGGACTTGGAAATGGCCTTCTGACTGGGAAGATAGTTAATTAATTTAAAGATTGCTTTCAGTAATTCAGACAGAAATAAACCACCGCCATAAGTCAAGCAGGAGTAAGATTTATGGCGGTTTTTTGTTGTATTTAGGGTTTGCTAAACAAGTCAATTGGCCGGTGGAGACAGCCGGGTAGAGGAGGGAGAAAGTGCTTAGTTAAGTTAAAACTACTCTTCAGCAATTTCGACTTCTTTGGGAGCAACGGGTTCTTCGGCAGTAATTTCGACTTCAATAGCCTTTTTCAGGTTAAGTTTTAGAACTTGAGAAATTGGTAAACCTTCCACCTCATTGATGAGATATTCTTGAGTTTCTGTTTCACGACGTTTGAGATAGACCGTTTTAAGCAGTGCCTCAATGCCATAACCTGTCACAATGTCGCCAATAATGGTAGAGATGCCTAAGACCCCAAGTCCACCAATTAGTCCCAGCGGACCGCCTAACCCTAAAAGTGCGTAAATTGCAGGATAGGCAGTAGTGCTGGATGCGGCAATAGCAATAATGAAAATAATGCCGGGGAGTCCCAGAGAAGCAAGTTTTTGAACAACTTCATCTAGAGAAATTCCCCAGGAGATAAGTTTTTTGTTGATTTCTCCGGGATTAATTCCCAGAAAATCCTTGGGAATGGCCGTTTCAGTAGTTTCCGTCATTGATGAGACTCCTAAAATCACTAAGTTGGATTGGTTGGTCGGGATTTCAGTCATATAAAATCCATGGTAAGGCAAAAGAATACAAATCGGCTGTCTAGCAATCAGATGCCTTGCAGCATTCTACATTAGTCTTACCGTTCACACAACTTGTAGAAAATCGTCAGTTCTTAGATTAAATCCTGTTTAAAAGATAGAGGAGATTGGGGAGAAACAATTCATAACTGGGTTTTTCAAGTTGGATTGGGAGTTAATCATAGTCTTAAAAACGGGTTTGGTATCAAATCTCAAGGCAAACTTTTAACTCTTCGGCTAAAATCTGGACATGGGGTTCCACCATAATCGAGACATGATTTCCTAGGACGAAATGAATCTCAACTGGCTCTGTAGAAAATTCACTCCAGCCTAAAGAGGAATCCTCGCAATCTCCAGCTATTAAATCTTTATTTGGATCATCAGATAATTCCTCACTGGCCCGTATAATCGTAATTTTACCAGGATAAATCTGTTTAGGGAGATAATCAATCAGACATAAACAGCTAGTTTTATAAGCTTGGACAATTTTTTCAAGCTGCCTAGTTTCCGCATTGGGAGGAAGCATATTAGCCAGTTTAAAAAAGTTTAAGGCGTATTTTAATTGTTCCTCCACTGTTAAGAGTTGAAGAGTTTCATAGGAAATATCGATGGTTTTATCTAAATAAACTTCGATACCTTTGCTGACTTCAGCTAACCATCGCACATGATCCCAATTAATATAATCAAGCAAAATTTGTTTGTCTTTATAAGTGGGTGCTGAAGAATCAATGATTGCTAGTAATGCCACTTGTTGACCCTGATTAACCAACTGTTGAGCGATTTCAAAAGCCACATTACCACCGTAGGAATGTCCTCCCAAAAAGTAGGGTCCTTGGGGTTGTAAATCTTGCATGGCTTTAATATAAATACTGGCTATATCCTCAATACGAGTGATTTCTCCAAACTGTTGATAGAGATCATTTTCAAAACTATAGAAAGGTTGATCTTTTCCTAAATAACGTCCTAAATGGTAAAAATAAAATGGTCGTCCCCCGGCGCCTGGAACACAGAAGAAAGGTGGCTTTGAACCCTGGGGTTGAATGGGAACCAAACAAGACTGGTTAGAGGAATCTGAATCGGTTTGGATAATGGTCGCTAACTGTTCAATAGTTGGGTTTTGAAACAGTGTGGTTACGGCAATTTCCTTGCCTAACTGTTCTTTAATTTGGGTGATTAAATAAGGAGCTAAAAGGGAATGACCACCGAGGTCAAAAAAGTTATCCTGCACGCTAATTTTGTCAATCTTTAGCACTTTTGACCAGATTTGCACGAGGTTTAATTCTAACTGATTACGCGCTTCAATAAATCTGTCTGAATCACTGGTATTACTAGGAGCTTTTAACCCACGACGATCAATTTTTCCGTTAGCTGTTAAAGGCAAAAACTCCAGCAGCACAAAGGCACTCGGAACCATGTAACCAGGCAATTTATGGCTAAGAAATTGACGCAAATCGTCACTTGTTAGCTTTACTCCTAGCTTAGGCACAATATAGGCAACTAACTGTTTTTCCCCCGGATTATCTTCACGAACAATCACACAAGAAGACTGTACCATCTCATTGTGACTAAGTACCGCCTCAATTTCTCCCAATTCAATGCGGAAGCCGCGAATTTTTACTTGATTGTCAATCCGTCCTACATATTCAATATTACCATCGGGTAAATAACGCGCTAAATCTCCTGTTTTATAGAGACGAGAATCTGGGTAATTACTTAAAGGATTAGGGATAAATTTTTCTTGGGTTAATTCGGGACGGTTAAGATAACCTTTGGCTAATCCTGCACCAGCAATATGTAATTCTCCGACTACACCAATCGGGACAGGTTGGAGATAGTTATCTAAAATGTAAACCTGTGTGTTGGAGATTGGACAACCAATGGGAATTGACTTTATTGTTGCCTCTAGTTGTGTAGGAATAGGATAGCAACAGGTAAAAGTTGTACTTTCTGTTGGTCCATATCCATTAATAATTTGCGTCAATGGCAAAGTTTCCAGTGCTTTATGAACATGAGCAGCCGAAAGTGCTTCTCCACCAATTAGTAGCTGTTTAATTCCTGATAAAGCTTGGGAATTATTGTCAATAATCGTATTGAACAAAGCAGCCGTTAGCCATAAAATAGTAATGCCATGTTTGTCTATTGCATTTCTTAAACTTGTAGCGGTAGGAATATCTTCCGTAAAAATCACACATCTCGCACCATGTAATAAAGCACCCCAAATCTCAAAGGTAGAAGCGTCAAAAGCAATGGGAGCCATTTGTAAAAATCTTTGTGTTGCATCTAGATGTGCGTAATTTACGCCCAACAAAAGACGATTAACGCTACGATGAATAACCTCAACACCTTTAGGTTTACCTGTAGAACCAGAAGTATAAATGACGTAGGCTAAATTATCCGCAGAAACCGCGCTGTTAAGATTCTCCTGACTTGCTTGATTAATTTGTTGCCAATCTTTGTCTAAACAGACAACAATAGCCTGATGATTTGGCAATGAAGTCTCTAAAGATTCGCAGGTTAACAGTATTTTAACCTGGGTATCTTGGAGCATAAAGCTAATGCGTTCTTGGGGATAATCTGGGTCAATCGGAACATAAGCACCACCGACTTTAAGAATAGCTAATAATCCCACAATCATCTCTAAAGAACGTTCTAGACAAATCCCCACTAATTCCTTAGGTTTTACTCCTAATTTTTGCAGGTAATGAGCTAATTGATTAGCTCGATTATTTAATTCTGAATAGGTTAAGGATTCATGGTCAAAGACCACTGCTATATTATTAGGAGTCCGTTCTACTTGTTCTTCAAATAACTGATGAATACATTTGTTATTGGGATAATCTGTTTGAGTTTCGTTCCACAATGATAACAATTGATAACGTTCTTCATCACTTAACATTGGTAACTCAAAAATTCCCGTTTTGGGATTATCTGCGATCGCAGTTAAGAGATTCTGAAAATGTTGCCCCATTTGCTTAATAGTGCGAGCGGCAAACAAATCCGTACTATAACACCAAACCGCCTCTAACCTATCAGCAACCTCCCAAAAATTAACCTCTAAATCAAATCGCGCTTTAAGCTCAACAGATAAAGGCAAACTCTCCATCTTTAAGCCAGATAAACTTGCCTCAGATTGGGGAGTATTTTGCAGTGAGAACATCACCTGTATCAAAGGATTATGACTTAAATCTCGGTTTAATTGTAATTTTTCTACTAACATTTCAAAAGGCAAATCTTGATGGGCATAAGCTGATAAAGTCGTTTGCTTTACTCGTTCTAATAACTCCAGAAAACTCGGATTTCCCGACATATCACCCCTTAAAGCCAAAGTATTGGCAAAAAAGCCCATTAATTTCTCAATTGCCGAACTATTACGATTAGCGATGGGAGAACCCACCAAAACATCTAATTGACCACTATAACGAGAAATTAGGACAAAAAAAGCCGCCAGTAAAGTCATAAATAGTGTTGCTCCTGACTCCTGACTTAACCGTTTGAGGCGTTGCGTTAAGTCTTGATTCAGTCGAAAAACCTGCCCATCACCCCGGAAACTAGGAATTGGGGGACGGGGATAATCCGTCGGCAATTCTAAAATAGTAGGTGCATCTTGTAACTGTTTTTCCCAGTAATTAAGTTGACGTTCCAGGACTTCACCGGTGAGCCATTGACGTTGCCATACGGCAAAATCGGCGTATTGAATCGATAATTTAGCGAGAGGGGAAGGCAACCCCTGGACAAAGGCCGCATAAAGTTGAGATAATTCATCAAAGAAGATGCTCAAAGACCAACCATCGTAAATAATATGGTGCATCTTCAACAGCAATACATACTCTTGAGAACCCAGTTTAATTAACTTAAATTGGACTAATGATTCCTTGGCTAGATTAAAGGGTTTTAAGGAGAAAGCAATCGCTATTTCTTGCAGATGTTCTGTTTGTTCATTCTTTGATAAACCTTGTAAATCTTCCAGGGGTAAACTGACGGGTGAAGGGGGAGCAATGCGCTGAATGGGTTGCCCTTCTACCATGGGAAAAGTGGTTCTTAAAATTTCGTGACGGCGAATCAGTTCACTGAGACTTTGTTCTAAAGCTAATAGATTGAGGTTTCCTTCTAACCGCAAAGCTTCCAACAGATTATAGGAATGACTATCGGGAGAAAGTTGCTGCAGAAACCAGAGTCGTTGTTGAGCAAAAGAGAGGGGTAAATCCTGATCCCGTGACCCGGGAATAATCTCTAAATCAACAGTATTAGTTGGGATTTTTGCCGCCTTTAAAAAGTCCAAAATTTCAGTTTTTTGGGCAGCGATTTCTTCTTTAATTTCTGGGGTCATAACCCCTTTGGGAGCCTGAAAACGAAGTTTTTCGCCTTCCAGCCATAGTTTAATGTCTAAACCCTTTAAATAGGCTAAAAATTCTCCTACTTTCACTTACCAATTGCCTCCCAAAGTTGTTGTTTAATTAGGTCTAAATTACGAGGTTCACTCTTAGGAGCAAAAAGTCCATCAGATTCCCATTTACTAGCATTTAGACTAATTGCCCAGGCATTTAACCAAGAATTAGAGCTAACTTTTGGTAACATTTCTGGCATAGTATCTTCTAGAGCTAGGTGAAACATAACTTGAGCTACCTCCTCTAACAATTTTAAGCTACTGAGATAGTTTTCAATGATTTCTGACTCGGTTTGGTTGTATCTTAAATTTCGTGATCGCAGTTCCTCGACAAAAGGAATTGCTAAATAGTCAATAAATTCAAAATTAACCCGATGTAAAGATTGATTCGCCCAATCCTTAAATAACTGCTGCATTCGATAGGAAAGGGGGAAAAATTTGCTATTGATCTGTTGAACTTTCGTTCTAAATTCTTGGTCAAGGTAGATAGAATTAAACATCATCAAACCACTAAATGTCCAGCCTGACAACGTATCCCAGATAAATTTTGTTGCCATCACCATGCCATTACCCAGACAATTGTAGGCGTTTTGAATATTCAAGGTTACTCCATCGCTATAGCTTAGATAAAAGCAATTTGCATCTTTGACTTTTTCCTGCGTCAGTTTACCTTCTAGATCAAGGGTAATCAACTGAGTTGTTAAGGAATTACCAAAGCCAATATTATCGGTACCTGGAGAATAAAAAGGATCGGGAAATGTCCCTGCTTCACCGACACAAGCCCAACGATTGTAGGAAAATACTTGTTTAGATGAGTAGCTATATTTGGGCATTTTCCTAAAGTCTTCCGGTTTTTTATCGGCTAAGTGAAAAGCCAAAGTCGGCTCATTTTTCTGTAACCATTGGTAAGCCAGTTCGTAGTTATAATAATTCTTTAAAGGATGAATATCTTGGCGAGCGACAATACCAATACTGGTATGACCTGTGGATAGAGGAATTGTCCAAACCCAGTAACCTTCACCGCATAAATGATTGGTAGAATAGTAACGGTTTTTATTGGGAACACGATTATGCCATTTTTCTTCACTACTAGGGACAAAATCGCTGATATCAAAGCGACCCTCAATCCGAAACCAAACAGCACCAAATTGAGCATTATTAGGTTTATCTAAGCCTAATTTTTTTTGCAGAAAACGACGGCGACTCATTGCATCAACCACCCATCTAGCTTGAATGAGTTTAGTTTTTTTATGATTTCCTTTTTCTTGAGTATAAACAACTTTATGATGTTGCTGTAACCCAACGGCGAGTTCAATCTCATTAACTGAACAATTTTCGCGTAATTCTACTCCTGCTTCGAGATTAAAGGCGCGTAAATCATTCTCTAATTTACCCCGATCAATTTGATAGGAATTAGGAAGATGAAACTCTGATAAACCTAGTTCGGGTCTATCTTGAAAATGAGTAGCACTATTGTTAAAGAAATATCGCAATCCTAGTTTAACTAAATGTTGCTTTTCAAGGTAATCTGTTAATTGAAGCGTATTGGCTAAATAGAAAGCACCCACTTCAACTGTTGACTCTCCCACTTTAAAACTGGCTTCTGGTAAAGGACGAGCTATTTTATCGAGAACAATGACAGAAATATTCGGCTTTTGCAGTTTTAACTGTCTTGCTAAGGTTAAACCAGCTAATCCACCGCCACAAATGACGACATCATAAACTTCTGCTTCACTTAAATCCTCAGCTTTTTGGCGCAATAAAGCAATTAATTGCTCTTTCCGCTCTTTTAACTTTCCCAATAATTCTGGGGTCATTACTCCTTGGGGTGAACGATAGCGTAGTTTATCATTTTCAACCCATAGATTAATTTGTAAACTGTTGAGATAAGCTAAAAATTCAACTGTTTTCATAGTTCTCCTTCCTCATAATCTTCTAAGGTTTCAGTCATAGATGTTTCTCCCGGTGCAACGCTAAGAACTTCAATGATTTCGGCTAAATTAGCGATAGTTGGGTATTCCAGCAGATTTTGTAAAGACAATTCCACCGAGAAAAGATCGCGGGAACGAGAGATAACCTGAGTTGCTAACAAAGAATGTCCTCCCAATTCAAAGAAATTATCCTTAATTCCAATACGTTCGACTCCCAAAACTTCACTCCAAATTTGAGACATTTGAGTTTCAATCGCGGTACGAGGTGCTAGAAATCCCGTAGCCAAATTGCGCGTAGCTAGATCAGGTGTAGGCAAAGCTCGCCGATCTACTTTACCATTAGGAGTCAAAGGTAGGGTATTAAGCAAAACAAAAGCCTGGGGAACCATATAACTAGGTAGCTTTTGTTGGACAAATTCCCGCACCTGTGGCACCAACTTCTGGACTAATTTACCGTATAGAGGATTATTCGTATAATCAGTCCAGGATTTGGGAATAATCCTCTCATCATCCCAAAAATTGGGGTATGGTTGTTGATCAACTTTACTTATTATCGGTTCTAGGATGGCACTCCGGCGACAGAAAACCACATCAAAAGAACCATCTTGACTACCTTCCCACCAACTGAGATGAACAGTGTAACCTAACTGTTCTCCCAGTTGCCACATTTGCTCAGGATTAATCCCTATCCCGGTATTTTTTTCTAACAATTGACGCAATTCTCCCACCGTTGTTACCCCAGGAGGATTTTCTAAACAGTCTAAAATTTGTAGCGCCTTTTGTAATCGTTGATTGGGTACATCCCTGATACCTAAATATTCTGGTTGTTCCAGTTTCAGTTTATCTTGTAGTTGCGCTAAAGAAAACCGATCTCGTTGCCAATTTAGCCAAGGAATTGTCGTTTTTTGAACATCAGTATCCAGATGTAAAGTAACATCATAGCGGAATTGGGTTAACTCATTGTCAGCCTGACCCCGTTTCGGTGCAATTTCTACCCAAGAAATTCGCGGAAAACGTTGTTTAAGAGCGATAAAGAACTGAGGTTCAATTAGCAATTCTTCTTCGGTAGCTACACTTTGATTCACCTGTTTTTGCCATTGTTCAAGGGGTTTATTAGCTTCAGCGCGAGCTAACTGTACCGCGGCGTGGTAAGGCTCTAGTAAGGGCAAACTACGGATATCACCTAAGAAAATTTGACCCTGATCCGCAATCGTCTTGACTGCTCCTGCGATAACTTGTAATAGATAATCGACACTAGGGAAATACTGAACAACAGAGTTAATTACTACTCGATCAAAAGTAGCTTGGGGAATACCGGTAAAATCATCGGCTGTTCGGTGTAATAATTTTACTTTGCCCTCTAAACCCTCAATTGTGCTACATAAATGTTCTAGGTTATTAATGGTAGCAGAGGAATAATCGGCTCCCCAATATTCCTGACAATGTTTCGCCACACGGAATAGCAATAATCCACTTCCGCAACCAATTTCTAATACTCGTTGCGGTGGTTGATTTCCTAAAATTCGGCTCACCGTCTGATCAACCCATTCCTGCATTTCTGCTGCCGGAATAGCTTGTCCAGTATAACTACTATTCCAACCACTAATATTAAAAGTGGGGTCCTCGGTTTGAGGTTGGGGTTTACTGTAGGATTCTTCGTAAATTTTTTGCCAATCACTAACATATTCACTCTGCCATTGAGCAAGCTGTTCAGGCAATACTTGATCCTTGAGAGCCGGAACTAAGTAGGCTACTAAATTAGTATTAAGCTGGTCATGATCATGATCACTTGTCTGATCAGCGCGAGCTATCACAACCGCTTCTTGTACTAGGGGATGTTGGCTCAAAACTGCTTCAATTTCCCCTAATTCGAGACGGAAACCCCTTACTTTAACCTGATTGTCAATTCGTCCCAGATATTCAATTCTTCCATCAGGTAAATAACGAGCTAAATCTCCTGTTTTGTATAATTTTGACCATTGATTGCCCCCCTTATTAAGGGGGGTTGGGGGGATCAGACCCTGCTCCTCAAAAGGACTAGGAATAAATTTCTCTTGTGTCAATTCTGGACGATTCAAATAACCTCTGGCTACCCCTGCTCCTCCGATGTGTAATTCCCCGGGTACACCAATAGGAACCGGTTGTAAATGAGAATCTAAAATATAAACTTGGACATAAGGAATTGGCCGACCAATAGTTATTTTTTCATCAACCGGCGTACATTTAGCTATCGTTGCACAAACACTTCCCTCCGTTGGGCCATAACCATTAAAGAAATTTCGTCCTTGTGACCATTTTTTCACCAATTCAGGAGAACAGGCTTCCCCTGCAACAATAATAGTTTGCAGAGAGGAAAGATTGTCCCACGGTAGCACTGCTAAAGCTGATGGCGGTAGAGTAATATGAGTAATTTTATTCTCCCGTAATTGCTTGATTAAGGGTAGGCCGGGCATTAAATTTTCTTTACTTGCCAAATAAAGTGCAGCGCCTGCTCCCAAAGCCATCAAAACTTCTGAAATACAGGCATCAAAACTAAAAGAAGCAAATTGAAGCACTCGACTCTGAGAAGACACAGCAAAAGTATCAATTTGTGCTAGAGCAAGGTTACACAAACCCTGATGTTCAACCATCACCCCTTTAGGTTTACCCGTAGAACCAGAAGTATAAATCACATTAGCTAAATTAGAAGCTGTCACTTTCCCTGTCAAATTATCCCGGTTCATTGGTTTAATTTCTTCCCAAGTTTCAGCTAAAAATACAGTTTTAGCTTGATGATTAGGGAGTTTATCAATCAGTGAATGTTGGGTTAGCAGTAAGGGTACTTGACTATCCTCTAGCATAAATTGTAGGCGTGCTTGGGGATATTCGGGGTCAAGGGGTAGATAGGCAGCACCGGCTTTAAGGATGCCAAATAATGCCACAATCATGTCTAAAGAGCGCTCTACACATAAACCGACTATTACCTCGGTTTCTACGCCTAAAGAGCGTAAATAGTGAGCTAGTTGATTGGCCCGACTATTTAATTCTGCATACGTCAACTGTTGACTTTCAAAAACTACTGCTACTGCATCAGGGGTACGCGCTGCTTGTTCCTCGATCAATTGATGAATACACTTGTTATAGGAGTAATCAGCTTTTGTCTCATTCCACCCTTCTAATAGTTGATAATTTTCCTCTGGAGTTAATAAGGGAAGCAAGGCCACTGATTGCTGGGGATTTTCCACAATTGCCGCTAATAAATTCTTAAAATGATTCATCATACGGACAATAGTTTCAGCAGCAAATAAATCCCTGTTATAAGAGCAAAAACCGCCCAATCCTTCCGGTGCATCCCACAGGTAAACTTCTAGGTCAACCCTGACTGAATCAAGTCCCGATGGTATCTCCTCAATGTTTAGTCCGGGTAAATCCCAGGGAGAACTAGGAGCATTCTGAAGGGCAAAAACTATCTGCGTTAAAGGATTACGATCTAAATGACGCTCAATTTGTAATTTTTCGACTAACATCTCGAAGGGTAAATCTTGATGGTCGTAAGCGTCTTGAGTCGTTTGTCTGACTTGCGTGAGAAAATCCTCAAAGTTCGGGTCTTGAGATAAATCAAATCTTAACACTAAAGTATTGACAAAAAAGCCGATTAACCCTTCAATTTCGGTGCGGTTACGGTTAGCAATTGGTGAACCAATTACCACATCTGTTTGTTGACTATAACGAGATAGTAACACAGCAAAACCCGCTAGTAATGTCATAAAGAGAGTGCTACCGGACTCTTGACTGAGTTTTTTCAATTGTTGCGTTAGTTGACTATCTAGTTGCAGTCGCTCCGTCCCACCGCGAAAACTTTGGATTGCTGGCCGGGGACGGTCTGTGGGAAGTTGGTGTAGTAGGGGAACCCCAGTTAATTGTTGCTTCCAGTAGCTTAATTGACGGTCTAATACTTCATTGGTTAACCATTGACGCTGCCACAGGGCAAAGTCAGCATACTGTATTGATAAATCAGGTAAATCTGCTTTTGTCCCGGTGCAGAAACTTCGATAATAGGCTGATAATTCGTCGATTAAAACACCTATTGACCAACCATCTGCCGCAATATGATGAATGGCTAATAATAGGACATATTCCTCTGTCTTGACTTGCCATAATTTGACCCGTAATACTGAACCATTAGCTAAATCAAAGGGTTCGGAGGCCGCTTCTATCAACAGTTGCTCTACTTGCAGAGGCTGGCTTTGTACTACGGGTAAGGTGAAAGTTACCTTAGGATCGATCGCTTGTATTGGTTTGTTATCTTTGAGTTTAAATTGAGTCCGTAGGGGTTCATGGCGTTGAATAATTGCCTGGAAAGCTTTTTCTAAGGCTTTAATATTGAGATTTCCGCGCAAACGCATCGTTAAATCAATAGTATAAGCACCACTTTCTCCTTCTAATTGATTCACAAACCAGAGACGTTCTTGCGCCCAGGATAAGGGAATATCATCCTCTCGATTAACGGGTACAATTGATGGTAGCTTTAACCCTAAACCTGTTTGCAGTTCTTTTAAAATTACCGCACTTAACTGAGCAATGGTTGGGGATTCAAACAGATAACGTAGGGGTAAAGCAATTTCAAAAGCTTCCTGACACCGAGAGATAACCTGGGTAGCTAAGAGGGAATGTCCCCCTAATTCAAAGAAATTATCCTCAATACTGACTCGTTCTAATTTCAGTACCTCGGCCCAAATCCGGGCCATTTTTTCTTCAATGGGGTTACGGGGAGCTATATATTCACCTTGGCCCTGTAAATCGGGTGCAGGTAAGGTGCAGCGGTCGATTTTGCCATTGGGAGTTAAGGGGAAAGTATCAAGAAAAACAAAAGCCGTTGGGACCATATAATCAGGTAATTTTGCTCGCAAAAATTGCCGTATTTCGTTAATTGTCAGGTTGATTTCGGGTTGCGGTACAACGTAAGCAACTAAGCGTTTATCCCCTAGATTATCTTCACGGACAATCACACAAGAAGACTGTACCGCCTGATTTTGGTTGAGTAAGGCTTCAATTTCTCCTAATTCGATACGGAAACCCCGAATCTTAACTTGATTGTCAATCCGTCCTAAATATTCGATTTTACCATCAGGTAAATAACGGGCTAAGTCTCCCGTTTTATAGAGACGAGAATCTGGATAATTACTAAAAGGATTAGGAATGAATTTTTCTTGGGTTAATTCAGGACGATTAAGATAACCTCGCGCTAATCCCATACCCCCAATATGTAATTCTCCTGGAACACCAATCGGGACAGGTTGTAAATGGCAGTCTAAGATATAAACTTGGGTGTTAGCAATGGGACGACCAATAGTGACTTTTAGAGTTTCATCTGTCCATTTTTCTACCGTAGCACAAACGCTGGTTTCTGTTGGACCATAAGCATTAAAGAAATTTCTACCCGTAGCCCATTGTTTGATTAATTCTTCTGAACAAGCTTCTCCTGCCACAATAATTGTTTGTAACTCTGGGATTTCTTCTAGGGGCAAAGCTGCTAAGGCTGACGGCGGTAAAGTAATATGGGTAATAGCATAATCTTTTAATCGCCCCATTAATGGCAACCCGGGCATTAAAGCATCTTTGGTGTCTAAATAAAGGGTCGCACCTGCTCCCATGGCCAGGATAATTTCCCAGATAGAAGCATCAAAATTGAGGGAAGCAAACTGGAGAATGCGAGAGTTTGACTGTAAGTTAAACGTTTTAATTTGCGCTTGCGCTAGGTTAAATAGTCCCCGATGTTCCACCATTACCCCTTTGGGTTTTCCTGTAGAACCAGAGGTATAAATGAGATTAGCTAAATTATTGGCCGTTACTACTCCTGTTAGGTTATCTTGGCTATTTTGGTTAATTTCTTCCCTAATCTGCTCTAACAAGATTAGCGGTGCTTGATGTTTGGGTAATTTATCGATTAATCCCTCTTGAGTGAGCAATAATGACAGTTGAGCATCAGCGATGGCAAATTGTAGCCTTTCACTGGGATATTCCGGGTCAAGTGGTAAATAAGCACCACCGGCTTTTAAAATACCTAATAATCCCACAATCATCTCTAAGGAACGCTCAAGGCAAATGCCGACTAAAGTATCAGGTTTTACCCCCAAAGATTGTAAATAATGTGCTAATTGATTAGCTCGACAATTTAATTCATTGTAGGTTAATTGTTGCTGGGAACAGACCACCGCTACCGCGTCGGGCGTGCGTTTTACTTGTTCCTCAAATAATTGATGAATACACTTATACTCAGGATAGTCAACTTGAGTATTGTTCCACTCAATTAATAACTGATTAGTTTCGCTTTCTGTCAATAAGGGTAATTGGGAAATCCGCTCTTGAGGATTGGCTACAATCCCCCCTAATAAGTTGAGAAAATGCCCTGATAATCGCTCAATAGTGCTACTCTCAAACAAATCAGTATTATATTCCCAGACACCTTTTAAGCCATCATCCATGTTAACCATGGCTAAGGTTAAATCAAATTTAGCTGTGGTATTTTCCGGTGGCAAATCTGTCACCGTTAATCCCGTCATTGCAATCTCAGACTTGGGTGTATTTTGCAGTACAAAAGCGACTTGAAATAGGGGAGTATGGCTCAAATCCCGTTCCGGTTGCAACGCTTCGACTAACATTTCAAAGGGTAAGTCTTGATGCGCGTAAGCATCCATGGTCACTTCCCGAACACGGGTTAATAACTGACTAAAACTCGGATTATCTGATAAATCCGTCCGCATCACTAAAGTATTCACAAAAAAGCCGATTAAACCCTCAATTTCGCTGCGATTACGGTTAGCAATGGGAGTTCCTACCAAAATATCACCGGAACCTGTATAACGATACAGTAAAGCATCAAAAGCAGCCAACAGCGTCATAAATAATGTCACCCCTTGTTGGTGACTCAATTCAGTCAAAGCTTGGCTAAGTTTGGGGGAAAGGGAAAATTCTTGCTGAGTACCGACAAAGCTTTGCACCGCAGGTCGAGGATGGTCTGTGGGAAGAGATAATAAAGGGGGTGCAGCTGTTAGTTGATTTTGCCAGTAATTTAATTGACTTTGCAGGACATCCCCTTGTAACCATTGTTTTTGCCAGAGTGCAAAATCTGCATACTGAATCGGTAAGGGAGCTAAATTTGCGGGTTGATTCTGCACATAAGCATTATATAAGCTGGTCAATTCGTGAATCAACACTTCGATTGACCAACCATCACTAATAATGTGGTGCATACACACTAACAAGAGATGTTCCGTCTCAGATAGCACCACTAAAGTGATTCTGATTAAGGATTCTTTGGCTAAATCAAAGGGTTGAGTCGCTTGTTTTTGCTTTAATTGCTGTGTTTTTTCTGCTTGTTCATGGATGGGTAAATCTTGTAAATCAACGACCGATATTGTCTCCCTTGTTGTTTGAATAACCTGAGTCGGTTGTCCACCAATCGTGACAAAATTAGTCCGTAATACTTCATGGTGATCGCAAATTTCTTGTAAACTTTGTTCTAAGGCCTTTTGATTGAGGTTGCCTCGGAAATGCAACACCATCGGTATATTATATAAAGCGCTATTTGGTTGCAATTGATCTAAAAACCATAAACGCTGTTGAGCAAAAGATAGAGGTAGTTCTGTATCCTTAGTTCTCGGTAAAATGGGGGGTACTGTTAGAGTGAGATTTTGCTGCTGTAGTTGTCCAATAAGATGCGCTAATTCGGCTACCGTAGCTGCACCAAATAAACTCCGCAAAGGTAGTTCTATTTTAAATAAACTCCGAATCCGCGAGACTAATTGAGTTGCGAGGAGAGAATGGCCGCCAATTTCAAAGAAATTATCATAAATTCCCACTTGCTCTACTTTGAGTATTTCTGTCCAAATTTGCACCAACATCTCTTCAATTCCATTGCGTGGTGCTACATATTGATCCCGGCGATTCCCTATTTTATCTGGTGCGGGTAAAGCGCGACGATCTACCTTACGATTAGTAGTAAGGGGTAAAGATTCCAGAAAAACAAAAGCTTGAGGAACCATATATAGAGGCAATTTACTGGACAGAAACTGACGCAGTTCACTAATCATCGGTATCCGTTCGTAATGAGCTACTATGTAGGAGACTAAATATTTATCCCCCGGAGTATCTTCGCGAATAATCACACAAGATGTTTGTACATCAATATTTTGGTTAAGTACCGCTTCAATTTCTCCTAACTCAATACGGAATCCGCGAATTTTAACCTGATTGTCAATCCGGCCAAAACATTCAATATTACCATCGGGTAAATAACGCGCTAAATCTCCCGTTTTATACAACCGATTGAAAGCTGCATTAGCAAAGGGATTGTTAATAAATTTTTCAGCAGTTAATTCGGGACGATTCAGATAACCCCGCGCTAAACGAACACCGCATAAATGCAATTCTCCCTTAACTCCAATGGGTACAGGTTGCAGATTTTGATCCAGAACATAGGCTTTTGTGTTAGCAATGGGACGACCAATCAGCACCGAATTGATTTTCTCTGACTGATAATCTAGCAAGTCATGAACTATGGCGGTTACAGACGCTTCTGTGGGTCCATAGACGTTGATACATTGAACCCGTTTCCCGACCATTTGTCGCCAAATATTGACGGTTTCTGGTAACACTGCATCCCCTCCCACGGCGACAACCCGCAGACTGGATGGTACAGTAGCTAATGATTGGGAAACGGCGAGCGCCCATTCATGCCAATAGGCGGGGGTAATATTTAAAAGGGTTAGGCTTTCTTGTTCGATAAAATTGGCAAAATCAGTCAAAGTTGCAAACATTTGCCCTGGTCTTAAAACCACTGTGCCACCTTTTAACCAGGTGGGAAAAATTTCTTCCGCAGCGACATCAAAACCAAAGGAAGCAAACTGTAAAACGCGATCAGATTCTGTTAAACCGAATACTTCACTAATGCCCCAACTATGGTTAACTAAGGCTTCGTGAGTTAACATCACTCCTTTAGGTTTACCCGTTGAACCAGATGTATATAATAGGCATAGTAGATTTTCTGAAACCACTTCACTGAGGGGATTTTCTGGACTTTGAACTGTCAATATCTCCGCTAATTTATCTAAGACAATTACCCCCACATCTTCTACGGGCAAAGAATCGAGTAAACTTTCTTGAGTTAGCAGTAGAGAAATTTGGGCATCTTCTGCCATGTAAGTCAACCGTTGCTTGGGATAATCTGGGTCTAAAGGTAGATAGGCTCCTCCAGCTTTGAGAACTGCCAATAATCCGACAATAACTAACAGCGACCGCTCTAGATAAATGCCAACTAAAACTTCTGAATTTACTCCCAAAGATTGTAAATAATGAGCTAATTGATTTGCCTGAATATTTAATTCTTGATAGGTTAATTCTTGACCTTCAAATACCACTGCTACTGCATCCGGTGTTCTGGCTGCTTGTTCTTCAAATAAATGATGAACACACTGATGGAAAGGATATTCTTTTTCGGTGGCATTCCAGTCTTGTAATAATTCTTTTGCCTCTACTTCAGTTAATAGTGGTAGTTGGAAAATTTGCTGTTGTGGATTAACAACCAATGCTTCTAGTAAGGTGATGAAATTTCCTGTTAATCGCTCAATGGTACTGCGATCAAATAAATCGGTATTATATTCCCATACCCCTTGTAATCCTGCACCGGTATTCTCCATAGCCAGGGTTAGATCAAATTTGGCGGTGTCATTTTCTGTGGTGAGGGGAGTGGCAGTTAATCCTGTTAGTTCTAAGGGAGACGGAGGACTATTTTGCAGCAGAAAATCCACTTGAAATAAAGGCGCATGACTTAAATCTCGTTCAGGTTGTAGGACTTCTACTAACATTTCAAAAGGCAAATCCTGATGAGCATAGGCATCCATTGCCATTTCCCGCACTCGACCCAATAACTGATTAAAATTGGGTTTACCTGACAAGTCAATTCGCAAGACCAAAGTATTGACAAAAAAGCCGATTAAACCTTCAATTTCCCTGCGATTACGGTTAGCAATGGGAGTACCAATTAAGATGTCTTCCTGTTCTGTATAACGGTAAAGTAAGACAGCATAAGCTGTTAGCAGGGTCATAAATAAGGTGACACCCTGTTCCTGGGTTAATTGGGTCAGTTTTTCGGTTAATTCTAGGGAAAGGCTAAAAGGTAGATGTCCCCCAGCAAAACTTTGTTGATTGGGTCGAGGTCTATCTGTTGGTAAAGATAGAAGGGCCGGTGCGTCTGCTAACTGTTTTTGCCAGTAGTCTAGTTGCTGTTGCAATACCTCTCCCTGCAGCCATTGTCTTTGCCAAAGGGTAAAATCTCCATACTGGATAGATAGGGTATTTAGAGGCGAAGATAAACCCTGAATATAGGCATTATAGAGGGCGGTTAGTTCCTGAAGAAATACTCCCATTGACCAGCCATCACTGACAATGTGGTGCATACAGACTAATAAGAGGTGTTCCGTTTCAGATAACACCACTAAAGTGATTCTGATTAAGGGTTCACTTGCTAAGTCAAAGGGTTGAATCGCTTGGTTTTGTGTTAACTCTTGGGAGGCAATTACTTTTTCACTGCTAGATAAATGCTGTAAATCAACTACCGTAACTGTCCAGGTTCGTGTTTGTATAATCTGGGTAGCGATACCATCAACGGTAATAAAGTTGGTGCGTAAAGCTTCGTGGCGATCGCAAATTTCTTCTAAACTCTGGATTAAGATTTGTGAGTTTAAAGTTCCCTCTAAACGCAAGGCTAGGGGGATATTATAAAAAGAACTATTCGACTCAAATTCAGCCAAAAACCAAAGACGAGTCTGAGCAAAAGATAAGGGTAATTCTGCTGCTTTGTCCCTGGGTAAAATCGGCAGTTCAGTAATTTGTTCTTGCTGCGAAATACGTTTTATTACCTGTGCTAATTCGGCGATTGTCTGTGCAACAAATAACTCCCGTAAGGGCATTTCTACCTGAAAAGCCTCACGGATGCGCGAAATTAGTTGAGTTGCTAATAATGAATGTCCACCCAACTCAAAGAAGTTGTCGTGAATCCCCACCTGTGCAACTTTTAACACTTTTGCCCAAATCGAGGATAATATCTCCTCAATCGGGTTACGCGGCGCGATATACTGCTCTTGGCTTTGGAATTCGGGAGTCGGTAAAGCACGGTAATCAGTCTTACCATTAGGCGTTAAGGGTAGGGATTCCAAAATAACAAAAGCACTAGGAATCATATACTCTGGTAACTTAGCTTTCAGGAATTGCCGCAGTTCAGTAACATTAAGCGAATTTTCCTCTTTTTGGGGGGAAATAATCTCTACTTGGGGAATAATATAGGCGACTAAACGTTTCTGATTTGTCTCATCTTCCCAGGCAATAACAACAGCCGTTTTTACCGCACTGTGCTGACTAAGAACAGTTTCAATTTCCCCCAATTCAATGCGGAAACCGCGAATTTTTACTTGATTGTCAATCCGTCCTAAATACTCAATATTACCATCGGGTAAATACCGACATAAATCCCCAGTTTTATATAGACGTTCCCCTTGTAACTGTCCCCCATTCTCTAAATAAATAAATTTCTCTTGAGTTAATTCGGGACGATTAAAATAACCCCTAGCTAACCCGACACCGCCAATATGTAATTCTCCGGCTACCCCCACAGGAACAGGTTGTAAGAAAGCATCAAGAATATAAACCTGAGTATTACTGAGGGGTCGCCCAATGGGAATATTGGTTATAGTTGGTGAAGTAAATTCGGAGAGAGTCGCCGCAATGGTTGCTTCTGTTGGTCCGTAACCATTGAATAGTCGAGGAAGAGGGGAATATTGACCCGTAACTGTTTGCCATTGCTGGACTTTTGCCGGTTGAATGGCTTCCCCACCAATGACAATTAGTTTAATCTTTGAGAGAATTGGCAGGGTATCAGGGGTTAATTCAGAGGCTAATTGATGCCAATAAGCCGTAGGAATCCCCAAAACTGTTAATTGCCATTTTTGACAACATTGCCAAAAATCCTCACTAGAGCGCAACATCTCTTCTGTTCGCAATACCAAGGTCGCACCCGATAACAAACTAACAAAGATTTCTTGAACGGAAGCATCAAAGCAGATAGAAGAAAATTGCAGAATTTGATCCTCTGAGGTAATACCATACTCTAGAATAGTAGTCAGTATATAGTTGACTACTGAGCGATGTTCAATCATTACCCCTTTGGGTTGACCTGTGGAGCCAGAGGTGTAGATAATATAGGCTAAATTGTGCTGATCAACTTCTACCAGAGGGCTAACTGTACTCTGTTTGGCGATTATTGACCAGTCTTGATCTAAACAGATAGTGTTCGGTATAAATTTGGGAAGTTGCTCAATAAATTTAGATTGCGTCAACACAATACTAAGTTGAGTATCTTCAATAAGATAGGTAATTCGCTCTGGGGGATAATCAATATCTAAAGGAATATATGCTCCCCCAGCTTTAAGTATTCCCAGGATTCCGATGATCATATCTAGGGAACGTTCAACAAAAATCCCGACTAAACTATCAGCTTTTACTCCCAAAGATTGTAGGTAATGTGCCAATTGATTAGCACGATTATTTAATTCTTGATAGGTAAAAAATTCATTTTCTAATTTAACTGCGATCGCTTGTGGATTCTGTTTTACTTGTTGTTCAAACAACTGATGCAGACACAAATCATTTTTGTAGTCAATTTCAGTCTGATTCCAAGTAAATAATAACTGATTACTCTCACTTTCTGTTAGTAATGGTAATTGACTAATTACTTGTTCTGGATTAGCAATAATCCCGGTTAATAGGTTAACAAAATGCCCTGATAGTTGCTCAATTGTGCTTTGATTAAATAAATCTGTATTATATTCCCAAATTGCAGTTAATCCAGCTTCTTTTACCTGTATAAACAAACTTAGATCAAACTTAGCCTTTTTAAATTCCAAAGGCTGAGGGGTGGCTTTTATTCCCTCTAAATCCATTTCATTTAGAACTTCATTATCTAGTCCAAACATCACCTGAAATAAAGGAGTATAACTCATATTTCTTTCAGGTTGTAATGCTTCTACTAACATTTCAAAGGGTAAATCTTGATGGTCGTAAGCATCTGTTGCCGTCTTTCGTACCTGTTTTAATGCCTCGCTAAAACTGGGATTTCCTGCTAAATCTGTTCTTAAGACTAGGGTGTTGACAAAAAAGCCGATTAACCCAGCTAATTCGCTACGAGTACGGTTAGCGATGGGAGTACCGACTAAAATATCTTCTTGTCCCGTATAACGATAGAGTAGAACCTTAAATGCGGTCAAGAGGGTCATAAATAAGGTGACACCTTTTTCACGACTCAGCTTATTTAAGTCTTGACTGAGTTCTGGGGAAAGAATACCATTTATCTGATCTCCCTCAAAACGTTGTTCCGGAGGCCTTGGACGATCTGTCGGTAGATGTAATAAGGCGGGTGCTGCTGCTAACTGTTTTTGCCAGTAATTTAACTGATTTTGGCGGATTTCTCCCTGTAAATACTCCCTCTGCCAAATTGCAAAGTCGGCATACTGAATCGGTAACTCTGGTAAAAGAGGTTCTAAACCTTTAGTATAGGCATTATAAAGGGTTGTCAATTCCTGTATAAATACCCCCATTGACCAACCATCAGAGACAATATGGTGCAGACAAATCAGCAAGAAATGTTCTGTGTCTGATAACTTGAGTAGGGTGGCTCTAATTAGGTAGTCATTGGCTAAATCAAAGGGTTGATGGCTGTGAATTTCTAGCCATTTTTTTATTTCCTGATCTTCTCGATATTTTGGGCTGTCTTTCCCATTGACAAGCGTTAATTGCCAATTACTTTCTGGTTTAATTACTTGTACAGGATTTCCTTCAATAGTCGTGAAATTGGTGCGGAGGGCTTCATGACGTTGAATAATTTTTTGTAAACTTTTTTCGAGGATATCTGCCTGAAGATCCCCCGCTAAATGCAAGGCAAGAGGAACGTTATAGAAAGAACTGTTGGGTTCTAATTGATCTAGGAACCATAAACGCTGTTGGGCATAGGATAGGGGTAATTCTTCAAAATTCATTTTCTTTTTCTTGGTAAAATGGTGGGAACAGGGGAATCCGGTGTTTGCTGTTTTAACTGTTCAATCCCTTGGGCTAATTCAGCGAGGGTTGCTGTGTTGAATAACTGACGTAGGGGAAGCTCAATTTTCAGGCGATCGCGGATCTGTGCTACTAATTTAGTGGCTAGTAGGGAATGTCCTCCCAGTTCAAAGAAGTTATCATTGATGCCCACTTTCTCTACTTTTAGAATTTCTGACCAAACATTTACTAATATATCCTCAATCGGGTTACGCGGCGCAACATATTTTTCTGATGGTTCACTACTAGATTCTGATGGGGGTAAAGCACGACGGTCTATTTTACCATTAGCAGTAAGGGGTAAGGCATCTAAAATAACGAAAGCATTAGGAACCATGTAACTGGGTAATTTAGCTTTCAGAAATTGCCGTATTTCGTTAATGGTAATCGTTTTTTCCGATTGTGGCACAATGTATGCCACAAGACGTTTATCTCCTGTTGTATCATCCCTCACTATTACTACTGTTTCCCAAATCTGGGGATGAGATGCTAATAATGCTTCGATTTCCCCCAACTCAATCCGAAAACCCCGAATCTTAACTTGATTGTCAATGCGTCCTAAATATTCTAATTCTCCCTTAGGTAAATAACGCGCTAAATCTCCTGTTTTATATAATTTTGCTCCTCCTTGAGTTCCCCCCTTATTAAGGGGGGTTGGGGGGATCACTTCATCCTTCTCAAAAGGACTAGGAATAAACCTTTCTGTTGTTAATTCAGGACGATTGAGATAACCTTTTGTTACTCCTGCACCCCCCACATACATCTCCCCGGGTACACCAACCGGTACAAGTTGTAAATATTGGTCTAGTAAATATACCTGTAAGTCGGGAATGGGACAACCAATCACACTAGCTGTACTATCCAAGTCGGTCATACTTAATGGTCGATAGGTGACATGAACGGTAGTTTCCGTAATTCCGTACATATTAACTAATTGGGGGCATTGGTCACCATGTCGGTTAAACCAAGGCTGTAAACTGTTAATTTCTAAAGCTTCTCCTCCAAAAATAACTAAACGTAAGCTTAAATCGTTATCTGTTGTCGATGAACGATCCCCCCTAACCCCCCTTGATAAGGGGGGAAAACTTCCTTTTAAGGATTCTTCAACTTGAATTAACTGACGGAAAGCGGTAGGAGTTTGATTGAGAATTGTGACTTTTTCTTGACATAATAGCTGATAAAATGCTTCGGGAGAACGCGTCACTAAGTAGGGGACAACTACTAAGCGTCCACCATATAACAAAGCTCCCCACATTTCCCACACCGAAAAGTCAAAAGCGTAAGAATGGAATAGAGTCCAGACATCATTAGAGTTGAAGTGATACCAGGAGTCTGTCGCCGCAAATAGACGTACTACATTAGCGTGATTAACTAAAACTCCTTTCGGTTTACCGGTGGAACCTGACGTATAGATTATATAGGTTAAATTATCGGGTTTTACTCCGCTTTCAGGGTTTGATGGGATATTTTGAGCAATTTTTTCCCATTCTGTATCTAAACAGATAAGTTGTGCTTGATGTTCAGGAATAGACTCGACTAATTTTGCTTGAGTTACTAATACTTTCAATTGAGAGTCTTCTAACATAAAGCTTAGACGTTCCTGGGGATAATCAGGATCAAGAGGAACATAAGCCCCACCCGCTTTTAATATCCCCAATAATCCGACAATCATCTCTAAAGAACGTTCTACACAAATCCCCACTAATTCATCAGGTTTAACCCCCAAAGATTGCAAATAATGGGCTAACTGATTAGCTCGACGATTTAACTCATTATAGGTTAATTGTTGCTCCTCAAATACCACCGCTACATCATTAGGAGTCCGTTCAACCTGCTCCTCAAATAACTGATGAATACACTTATCAGCAGGATAATCTACTTGAGTATTATGACCGTCTATTAATAACTGTTGTTGTTCAACTTTTGTTAACAAAGGTAATTGAGAAACTCGCTCGTTTGGATTAGCAATAATCCCCTCAAGTAAAGTCAGAAAATGACCGTTCATTCTTTCAACAGTCTCGCTATTAAATAGGTCAGTATTATACTCCCAAACTCCCATTAATCCCGTCTCTGTATTTCTGTATTTTGCATTGACAAGGTTAAATCAAACTTAGCTGTTCCCCATTCTAAGGGTAAATAATCAATAGTCAAACCACTCATTTTTACTTCAGATAGGGGAGTATTTTCAAGTGCAAACATTACCTGAAATAGGGGAGTATGACTAAGATTTCTCTCTGGTTGTAACGCTTCTACTAACATTTCAAAGGGTAAATCCTGATGAGTATAAGCACCTAAAGACATTTCCCGCACTCTCATTAATAATTCCTGAAAACTGGGATTTTCTGAACAGTCAGTCCGCATTACTAAGGTGTTCACAAAAAAGCCGATTAAACTCTCTATTTCACGACGATTACGGTTCGCTATAGGTGTCCCTATTAAGATATCTGAT
>VYLG01000064.1_pt1 | contig 28752 bp, 26 predicted proteins | sample 5114351 | NCBI WGS metagenome assembly VYLG01 (sample SAMN12291798, study PRJNA351875) | freshwater metagenome | isolation source: freshwater lake | place: USA: Michigan, Kent Lake | collected 2013-08-15
TGCGGCCATCTCGGCCGCCACCGCCAGGCCGGCCACGCGCAGCTGGCCCGTGTCGCTGACGAGCATCAGGAAGGGCTGGATGTCGTGGTGGGCGAGGCCCGCCTCGTGGGCAAAGGCCAGGCCCTGCAAGGCCTGCTGCACCAGCGCCGCCGCCTCCGGGCCGGGCAGGCCGTTGGCGGGCAGGCGCTCCACGAGCGTGGCGTCGCTGCGTGGGTCGTACGCCAAATAGGGCCACCCGTCCTGCACGCCGCTGTCCACCACCGCAGCCAGTTGCGGGTGCGACAGGCGCGAAGCCTGGCGGATGGCCTGCTGCCAGGCCTCCAGCGCCGAGGCATCCGGCGGCTGCACACGCGGCAGCACGATCATCAGTTCCTGACCGCTGCGCGGATCGCCCACGCGCCAGGCCATCGTGCGTTCGCTCTTGCCGAGCAGGCGCAGGAGCTGCCAGCGACCGAACCAACGCACGGTGGCGTTGCGCGGGGCGGCGGGGGCGGGCGGGGCGACGGGCATGGTCGACGGATTGAAACGTGCCGTCACTTCTGCCGATGCGCCGAACAACAGGCCGAAGTCCGGGCAGTTCGACCGCGACCGACGGCCGCAGGGTCACCGGCGGGGTCGCCGGTCCGTCCGGGGCTGGCGTGCCAAAATGCGACCGCGTCTGCCGGGCCTCTACTTCTGCGCTCTCGGCGGGCACGCGGAGCCAAACAACCATGAGCAGCGATTTGATCAAGCATGTCACCGACGACTCCTTCAGCAGCGACGTGCTGCAGGCGGACAAGCCGGTGCTGGTGGACTACTGGGCCGAGTGGTGCGGCCCCTGCAAGATGATCGCGCCGATCCTCGACGAGGTCTCCAAGACCTACGAAGGCCGGCTGCAGATCGCCAAGCTGAACGTCGACGAGAACCGCGTCGTGCCCGGCCAGCACGGCATCCGCGGCATCCCGACGCTGATGCTCTTCAAGGACGGCAAGGTCGCCGCCACCAAGGTCGGGGCCCTCACGAAGGCGCAGCTGACCGCCTTCCTCGACGGCCATCTATAATCCGGCTCACGCGGTCGGCGCCTGAGGTGCCGGCCGCCTGACCCGCCTACCTGCACCGCCCCGGTTCCGATCACCCCGATCGGCCGGCAGCGTCCACCGGACCCCGCCCCGAGCCACCCTCGGGCCGCCGTCCGGCCCCGTGCAGGGTCACGGCGCCACTCCACGAACTGCCCTCTTCGCCGCCCGCGGCGAGCGCCCCGAAGCGCTCGAATCCACGGCCCGGCCGGGCCCCAGGGTGCCTCATGCATCTGTCCGAACTCAAGCTCATGCACGTCGCCAAGCTCATCGAGATGGGCGAAGCGCTGGAGATCGAGAACGTGCAGCGCCTGCGCAAGCAGGAGCTGATGTTCGCGATCATGAAGAAGCGCGCCAAGGCCGGCGAGCAGGTCTTCGGCGACGGCGTGCTCGAGGTGCTGCCCGACGGCTTCGGCTTCCTGCGCAGCATCGAGGCCAGCTACATGGCCAGCACGGACGACATCTACCTGTCCCCGAGCCAGATCCGCCGCTTCAACCTGCACACCGGCGACATGGTCGAAGGCGAAGTGCGGGTTCCCAAGGACGGCGAGCGCTACTTCGCGCTCGTGAAGGTCGACCGTGTCAACGGCCTGACGCCCGAGGAGAGCAAGCACAAGATCATGTTCGAGAACCTGACGCCGCTGTTCCCGACGCAGGCGTTCCGGCTCGAGCGTGACATCAAGACCGAGGACAACATCACCGGCCGCATCGTCGACCTGGTGGCGCCCATCGGCAAGGGCCAGCGCGCCTTGCTCGTGGCGCAGCCCAAGACCGGCAAGACGGTGATGATGAAGCACATCGCCCACGCGCTGGTGGCCAACCACCCCGAGATCCACCTCATCGTGCTGCTCGTCGACGAGCGCCCCGAGGAAGTGACCGAGATGGTGCGCGGCGTGCGCGGCGAGGTCATCAGCTCCACCTTCGACGAACCCGCGGCGCGCCACGTGCAGGTGGCCGAGATGGTGATCGAGCGCGCCAAGCGCCTGGTGGAACTGAAGAAGGACGTCGTGATCCTGCTCGACAGCATCACCCGCCTGGCCCGTGCCTACAACAACGTGCTGCCCAGCAGCGGCAAGGTGCTCACCGGCGGCGTGGACGCCAACGCGCTGCAGCGGCCCAAGCGCTTCTTCGGCGCGGCGCGCAACGTCGAGGAAGGTGGCTCGCTGACCATCATCGGCACCGCGCTCATCGACACCGGCTCGAAGATGGACGAGGTCATCTACGAGGAGTTCAAGGGCACCGGCAACTGCGAGATCCACCTCGACCGCCGCATGGCCGAGAAGCGCGTGTACCCGTCCATCCTCATCAACAAGAGCGGCACGCGGCGCGAGGAGCTGCTGCTCAAGCCCGAGATCCTGCAGAAGACCTGGATCCTGCGGAAGCTGCTCTACAACATGGACGAGATCGAGGCGATGGAGTTCGTGCTCGACAAGATGAAGCAGAGCAAGAACAACCTCGACTTCTTCGACATGATGCGGCGCGGCGGGTGAGCCCGGACGTGCGGGCCTGCCTGCGCAGGCCTGCACGCCTGGCGAACCGCCCGAGCTCTGCGAGGGCGTGGACAAGCCCCGTTTCGGCATAGAATTCCGGGTTTTCCGCCCGCAACCCCTCGGAAAGTGCGCCCGGCAACGACGCCCGGCGTGGCTCCCGGCACCTTTGAGGCTCGCCATGAAAGACGGCATTCACCCGAACTACCGCGAAGTCGCGTTCCAGGATCTCTCGAACGGCTTCACCTTCGTCACGCGCTCGTGCGCGCCCACGAAGGAAATGATCAAGCTCGAAGACGGCCGCGAACTGCCGCTGATCAAGCTGGAAACCACCAGCGAGACGCACCCGTTCTACACGGGCACGCAGAAGAGCGTCGACAACCTCGGCGGTCGTGTCGAGAAGTTCCGCAACAAGTTCGCCCGCGTGGGCCTGAAGAAGTGAAGCCGGCGCCCGCCGTGGCGCCCTTTCACCCGCTCCGCAAGGTCGACGAGAAGGCAGCCGAGGCTGCCTTTTTCTTTGCCATCATCGAGCCGTGAGCCCGAACGCGCCCACCGTCACGCCGGCCGTCGTCACGCAGCGCGGCGCGCGTCGCCTGCCGCGGCTGCCGCTGCTGCTGCTGTGCGCGGCCTACCTGTTGCCGGGCCTCTTCGGCCGCGACCCCTGGCGCAGCGCCGACGTCACCGCCTTCGGTGCGATGGCGGCCATCGCCGAGGGGCGCACGCCCTGGCTGGCGCCGCTGCTGGGCGGCGTGCCGCTGGAAGGCGCCCTGCTGCCCCACTGGCTGGGCGCCGCATTCATCGTCGCCGGCCAGGGCTGGCTCGATGCCGAACTGGCCGCCCGCGTGCCCTTCGCGCTGCTGCTGGCGCTGACGCTGGCCCTCACCTGGTACAGCACCTTCCTGCTGGCCCGCACCGAGGCCGCGCAGCCGGTGGCCTTTGCCTTCGGCGGCGAGGCCGATCCCATCGCCTACGCGCGGGCGATGGCCGATGGCGGGCTGCTGGCCCTGATGGCCACGCTCGGCCTGCTGCAACTGGGCCACGAGACCACGCCTGAACTGGCGCAGCTGGCCGCGATGGCACTGGCCCTGTACGCGCTGGCCGCCGCGCCCTATCGCGTGTGGCGCTCGCGCGCCGCCGTGCTGCTGGCCCTGCCGCTGCTGGCGGCCAGTGGCGCGCCGTCGATGGCCGCGGGCGTCGGCCTGCTTGGTGCCCTGGTGTGCCTGCGCTCGCGCATGCCCGAGGTGCGCCGCTTCGCGCCCTGGCTGCTGGCGGCGCTGGCCCTGGCCCTGCTGCTGTCGACGCAGTTCGGCTGGTGGCACTGGCGCGCCGCCGGCGTGGCGGTCGTCGAGTTGCCGGGGCTCGCGCGTCAGTGGCTCTGGTTCCTGTGGCCAGCGTGGCCGCTGGCGCTGTGGACGCTGTGGCGCTGGCGGCGGCAGCTGCTGTACCGGCATGTCTCGGTGCCGCTGGTCATCGTGCTGGTGGCGCTCGGTTCCAACGTGGCGATGAACGGCTCCGACCGCGCGCTGCTGCTTGGCCTGCCGGCGCTGGCCGTGCTGGCGGCCTTCGCGCTGCCGACGCTGAAGCGCAGCGCCACGGCAGCCATCGACTGGTTCTCGATGTTCTTCTTCACGCTCACGGCGTTGACGATCTGGGTCATCTACGTCGCCATGCAGACCGGCGTGCCGGCCAAACCAGCGTCGAACGTGGCCAAGCTGGCACCGGGCTTCGAGGCGCCCTTCTCCGCGCTCGCGCTGGTGGTCGCGGTGGCGGGCAGCCTGGCCTGGATCGCCGTGGTGCGCTGGCGAACCGGGCGCCACCAGGAGGCCCTGTGGAAGAGCCTCGTGCTGCCGGCCGGCGGTGTGGCGCTGTGCTGGCTGCTGCTGATGACCCTGTGGCTGCCGCTGCTGGACCACGCCCGCAGCGCGCGACCCTTGGTCTCCCGACTGGCGCCGCACGTGCCGGCGGGCACGCCGTGCATCGCCGCGCCCGGGGTGTCGCCCGCCAACGTGGCCGCGCTCGAACACTTCGGCCGCTGGACAGTGGACGCCACACCCGGCGCGATGGACGGGCGCTGCCCGCTGCTGCTGCGCGTGGCGCGCGACCTCACTCTGCCCGAGGTGCCCGAGGGCTGGCAGGTGCTGGCGGTAGTGCCGCGACCGACCGGCCGCGACGAGCTCACGCAGTTGCTTCAGCGCGCGCGCTAGGCGCACGCTCGGCGCTGCGCACCCGCAGCGCCGGCAGCAGCAGCCGGAAGCTCGAGCCCTTGCCCAGCTCGCTCTGGATGTCGATCTCGCCGCCGTGGCGCTGGACCACATGCTTGACGATCGACAGGCCGAGCCCGGTGCCGCCGGTGTCACGCGAGCGGCTGCCGTCGACGCGGTAGAAGCGTTCGGTCAGGCGCGGCAGGTGTTCGCGCGCAATGCCGAGGCCCGTGTCGCTGACCTCGATGAAGACGCGACCGTCGTCCAGCGCACCCCAGGCCAGCTCGATGCGGCCGCCCTCGGGCGTGTAGCGCACCGCGTTGGCGAGCAGATTGCCCACGGCGCTGAGCAGTTCGCTCTCGATGCCGGCCACCTCGAACTCAGGGCCCTCGCGCGCCACCACGGCGTGGCGGCCGGCCGAAAGCGCCGTGGCATCGGCCAGCGAGCGGTGCAGCAGCGGCGTCAAGCCGAGCCAGCGGTCGGCACCGGGCCGTGGGCTGCCCTCCAGCTGGGCGAGCATGAGCAGGTCGCCCACCAGCGCCTGCATGCGGCCCGTTTGCTGAGACATCAGGTGCAGCACGCGCTGACGCTCGGGCTCGGTGAGCGGCAGCTGCGCCAGCGTCTCGACGAAGCCGGCCAGCACCGTGAGCGGGGTGCGGATCTCGTGCGACACGTTGGCCACGAAGTCGCGGCGCATCGCCTCGGCGCGCTCACGCTCGGTGATGTCCTGCGACAGCAGCAGCTTCATGCCGTCGCCATAGGGCCGCACCATCAGCGAGACGGTGCTGCGCCCCAGCGGCCCGGGGAAGGTGACGGTCTCCTCGAAGACACCCGCCTGGAGATAGGCCACGAACACCGGCGAGCGCACGAGATTGGTCACGCGTTGCAGTCGGTCGCGCGTCGGATCGAGGCCGAAGTGCTGGGCGGCCACGGTGTTGCACCACTCGATCTGGTCGTTGTCATCGAGCAGCATCACGCCGTTCGGCGAGGCTTCGATGGCAGCCAGGAACTGCGCGAGACGCTCACGCTCCTGGCCGATCTCGGACTCCTTGTTGCGCAGGGCCCGCTCGATGCGGTAGGCCAGTTCGCCCCAGAAGCCCTGGTCGCGTGGCGCGTCCCCCTGCTGCGGCCCGCGAAGCCAGTCGAGCAGGCGCAATCCGCGCCGCGTGTCGATCACCATCGACATCAGCGCACCAGCCAGTGCGCCCGTGGCGGCACCGGCCAGGGGCTGGCGAAGCGAGGCACCCAGCACGGCGCCGACGAGCGCGCCGAACAGCAGCGCAAAGGCCAGGCGCGACATCGAGTTCGGCATCATGGCGTGCCCCCGGCTGCGTCCGAGCCCGAGGACGGCTGCGCGACCAGACGGTAGCCGGCGCCGCGCACCGTCTCGACCATGCCCTGCGCGCCCGCCGGCGCCAGCGCCTCGCGCAGGCGCTTGACATGCACATCGACCGTGCGCTCCTCGATGAAGACGTGGTCGCCCCAGACGCGGTTGAGCAGCTGCGTGCGGCTGTGCACCCGCTCGGGCTGGCTCATCAGCACGTGCAGCAGCCGGAACTCCGTGGGGCCGACCTTCAGTTCAAGCGCGCCGCCGTGGATCACTCGGCGCGACGCCGGATCCAGCCGCAGCGCGCCCACCTCCACCGGCAGATCCAGCGCCGAGGGCGCCCGCCGGCGCAGCACGGCGCGGATGCGCGCCTGCAGCTCGGCCGGGGAGAAAGGCTTCGTCAGGTAGTCGTCGGCACCGGCGTCGAGGCCGGCGATCTTGTCGGACTCCGCGGCGCGTGCGGTGAGCATGATGACGGGCACCTCACGCGTACGCGGGTCGGCCCGCCAGCGGCGGGCCAACTGCACGCCCGACAGCCCGGGCAGCATCCAGTCGAGCAGCACCAGGTCGGGCAGCACGTGGTTGATCTGGGCCTGCGCAGCCTCGGCGTCGGCGGCCACGGCGACCTCGAACCCCTGGTGACGCAGGTTCAGCGCGATCAGCTCGGCGATCGCGGGTTCGTCCTCGACGACCAGCACGCGGCCCATCGTTGGCAGCGGGAGGCGCGGCGCGCGTCAGCGCACCGCGTTCTCGACGTCCTCCAGCGAGGTGTGGCGCACGTCGGTGCCCTTGACGACGTAGATGATGGCCTCGGCCAGGTTCTTGGCGTGGTCGCCCACGCGCTCGATGGCCTTGGCCACGAACACGAGGTCGATGCTCGACGAGATCGTGCGCGGGTCTTCCATCATGTAGGTGATGAGCTTGCGCATCAGGCCGTCGAACTCCTGGTCGATCTGGTCGTCCTGCTTCAGCACCTCCAGCGCACGCGCGGTGTCGAGCCGCGCGAAGGCATCGAGCGCCTTGCGCAGCTGCGCGATGGCCAGCTCGGCCTCGAAGCCGAGGTCCGACACCGGCAGGCGCAGCCGCGTCGACACGCCGGTGTTGATGAGCCGCTGCACGGTACGGGCGATGCGCGCCGCCTCGTCGCCCACGCGCTCGAGGTTGGCGATGGTCTTGCTCACGGCGATCAGGAGGCGCAGGTCGCGCGCCGTGGGCTGGCGGCGGGCGATGATGGCCGAGAGATCGCGGTCGATCTCGACTTCCATCTGGTTGACGCGATCCTCGTGCGTCAGCACCTGGGCGGCCATCTCGCCGTCGAACTCGGTCAGGGCCTTCACGGCCTGCGAGACCTGGGACTCCACCAGGCCACCCATCTCGAGGACGCGGCCGGAGATGCCCGAAAGCTCGGCATCGAACTGGGTGGACATGTGCTTGTCGGACATCAGAGCTTCCTCGGTGCGGGCTGCGGGGCGGACGGCGGATTCAGCCGAACCGGCCCGTAATGTAGTCCTCGGTGTCCTTCTTCTTCGGCTTCATGAACAGCTCGCTCGTGGGGCCGAACTCCACCAGGTCGCCCAGGTACATGTAGGCCGTGTAGTCGCTGCAGCGGGCCGCCTGCTGCATGTTGTGGGTGACGATCATCACCGTGTAGTCGTTCTTGAGCTCGTGGATCAGCTCCTCGATCTTGCCGGTGGAGATGGGGTCCAGCGCCGAGCAGGGCTCGTCGAGCAGCAGCACCTCGGGCTTGATGGCGATGCCGCGGGCGATGCACAGGCGCTGCTGCTGGCCGCCCGAGAGGCTGGAGCCGTTCTGCTGCAGTTTGTCCTTCACCTCGTTCCACAGCGCGGCCTTCTTCAGGGCCCACTCCACGCGCTCGTCCATCTCCACGCGCGGCAGCGTCTCGAAGAGGCGCACGCCGAAGGCGATGTTGTCGTAGATCGACATCGGGAACGGCGTCGGCTTCTGGAACACCATGCCGATCTTGGCGCGCACCAGCGAGACGTCGATCTTGGCCGTCAGGATGTCCTGGCCGTCGACCAGGATGGTGCCCTCGGCCCGCTGCTCCGGGTAGAGCTCGAACATGCGGTTGAAGGTGCGCAGCAGCGTGCTCTTGCCGCAACCCGAGGGCCCGATGAAGGCCGTGACCTTGCGCTCGGGGATCTCGAGGTTGATGTGCTTCAGCGCGTGGAACTTGCCGTAGTAGAAGTTCAGATCGTTGACCTTGATCTTGATCTTCTCGCCGGCAGCGGTGTCGACCTTGGTGTCCATGGCTTACCTCGTTCAGTCTTTCTTGCGGAACAGCACGCGGGCCAGGATGTTCAGGCCCAGCACGCCCAGCGTGATCAGGAACACGCCCACCCACGCCAGCTCTCGCCAGTTCTCATAGGGGCTCATCGCGAACTTGAAGATCGTCACCGGCAGGCTGGCCATCGGCTCGGTGAGCTTGCTGGTGAAGAACTGGTTGCTCAGCGCCGTGAACAGCAGCGGCGCCGTCTCGCCGGCGATGCGCGCCAGAGCCAGCAGGATGCCCGTGATGACGCCGGCACGCGCCGCGCGCAGCGTCACCGAGGAGATGACCTTCCACTTCGGCGTGCCCAGGGCGTAGGCCGCCTCACGCAGCGCGTTGGGGATCAGGCTCAGCATGTTCTCGGTGGTGCGCACCACCACCGGAATGACGATGAGCGCCAGTGCCAGTATCCCGGCCAGCGCCGAGAAGCTGCGCACCTGCGCCACCACCACGGCATAGATGAACAGGCCGATCACGATGGACGGCGCCGACAGCAGGATGTCGTTGATGAAGCCGGTGACGTTGCCCAGCCAGGTGCCCTTGCCGTACTCGGCCAGGTAGATGCCGCACAGGATGCCCACCGGCGTGCCAATGGCCGTGGCCGTGAGCACCATGACGAGCGAGCCGTAGATGGCATTGGCCAGGCCGCCGGTTTCGGCTTGCGGCGGCGGCGTCATCTCGGTGAACACCGACAGCGCCAGCCCGCCGATGCCCAGGCGGATGGTTTCGAAAAGGATCCAGGCCAGCCAGAACAGGCCAAAAGCCATGGCACCGAGAGACAACATCAGTGCGACGGCATTCAGCCGCTTGCGACTGTTGTGCAGTCGCAGCCGGCCGGCGTCGAGGGCGAACAGGCTCATGTGCGGGTTCCTTCGCCGCGCTGCATGCGCTGCAGCAGCAGCTTGCTCAGCGCCAGCACGCAGAAGGTGATGAAGAACAGCACCAGACCCAGGTACATCAACGCCGGCTGGTGCAGCTTGGTGTCGGCCTCGGCGAACTCGTTGGCGATCGCCGCCGTGATGCTGTTGGCCGCCTGGAACAGAGACAGCGAGTCCACCTGACTGAAGTTGCCGATCACGAAGGTGACTGCCATGGTCTCGCCGAGGGCCCGACCCAGGCCCAGCATGATGGCGCCGACGACGCCGGTCTTGGTGTAGGGCAGCACGACGCGGTAGACCACCTCCCAGGTGGTCGCACCCAGGCCGTAGGCGGATTCCTTCAGCAGCGGCGGCGTGGTCTCGAACACGTCCCGCATCACCGCGGCGATGAACGGGATCACCATGATCGCCAGGATGATGCCGGCCGACAGCAGGCCGATGCCCACCGGCGGGCCCGAGAACAGCGTGCCCAGCAAGGGCACGTCACCGAAGGCCGACTGCAGCGGCTGCTGCACGTAGGTGGCGAGGATGGGGCCGAACACGAGCAGGCCCCACATGCCATAGACGATGGACGGCACGGCCGCGAGCAGTTCGATGGCCACGCCCAGCGGCCGGCGCAGCCAACCCGGGGCCAACTCGGTGAGGAACAGCGCAATGCCAAAGCTCACCGGCACGGCGATGATCAGCGCAATGGCCGCCGTCATCAGCGTGCCGTAGATCATCACCAGGCCACCGTACTTGTCTTCGACGGGGTCCCAATCCGTGCTGAACAGGAAGCCGATGCCGAACTCGCGGATCGCGGGCCAGGCGCCGTAGATCAGAGAGGCCAAGATGCCCGCCAGCAAGGCCAGCGTCAGCCAGGCGGCCGACTGCGTGGCTATGGCGAACGCCCGGTCAGCCCAGGGTGAACGCTGGCGCCGGGTTGGCGGAGCACCGCCCGGCACCGCCTCGGCGGCAGCCTCGGCGGGCTTGTAGGGTTGGGCCGGCAGGGTCGCGGACAAGGTGACCTCCTGTCTCTCGCTTGTTCTCTCGGACACGAACGCGCCCGCTTCAAGGGCGGGCGCTGGGAATTGTCAGGCCTGTGGCACCGCCCTCCGCGGCACCACCGACCCGGTTCTCACTTGAAGGCCACGGCCTTGCCAGAGCCGTCCTGGATCTTGGCCCACTCGCGGCGAACGAGGTCCTTCACCGATGCGGGCAGCGGCACGTACTCAAGCTCCGTGGCCATCGCGTCACCGTTCATGAAGGCCCAGTCGAAGAACTTCAGCGCGGACGAGGCCTGGGCAGGCTTGTCCTGCTTGCCATGCATCATGATGAAGGTGGCGCCCGTGATGGGCCAGCTTTGCGCGCCGGGCTGCTCCGTCAGGATCTGGTTGAAGGACCTGGTCCAGTCGGCACCCGCCGCAGCGGCCTTGAAGCTGGCGTCGTCCGGACGAACGAAGTTGCCGGCCTGGTTGCGCATCTGCACGCTGGCCATCTTGTTCGTCACGGCATACGAGTACTCGACGTAGCCGATGGAGTTGGGCAGCCGCTGCACGAAAGCCGCCACGCCTTCATTGCCCTTGCCGCCGGCACCGGTCGGCCAGTTCACGGCAGAGCCTTCACCGACCTTGGACTTCCATTCCGCGTTCACCTTCGACAGGTAGTTCGTGAAGATGAAGGTCGTGCCCGAGCCGTCGGCGCGGCGCACCGGGGCGATGGCCGCGTCGGGCAGCGGCACGCCGGGGTTCAGAGCCGTGATGGCCGGGTCGTTCCACTTCGTGACCTTGCCCAGGTAGATGTCGCCCAGCACCTGGCCCGTCAGGCGCAGCTGGCCTGCGGTGATGCCCCGCACGTTGACCACCGGCACGACACCGCCGATCACGGTGGGGAACTGGATCAGTCCGTCCTTGGCCAGATCAGCGTCGGACAGGGGAATGTCCGAGGCGCCGAAATCCACCGTCTTGCCCCGGATCTGGCGCATGCCAGCACCCGAGCCCACGCTCTGGTAGTTGATCTTCTGGTTCGTCGCCTTGTTGTAGGCGTCGGCCCACTTGGCGTACAGCGGTGCCGGGAAGGTCGCGCCCGCGCCGGTGACGTCCTGGGCGAAGGCGGAGGCGGCCAGCAGGGTCGACGCCGCGGCCACGGCCAGCGCACGGGTGAGGGAGATCGAGGTCATGTAGGGGTTCCTGTCGTTTTCGAGACGTACCGCACGATAGGCAGCCCCCGTGACAAAAGGGTGACAAAACCCCTCGCAAACAGCCTGTCATCAAGGATGCGACGACCTTCACGGAACTGTCATGCAGCGGCGATAGCGTGCAACCCGTCACGGCCAGCCCCGCGAGGCGGCCGTGCGTCTTTCCATTCCTCGGAGACCTCTCCCATGACCATGACCAAGCGCGCTTTCGCCCTGCTGGCGGCCTCCGCCGCCCTCGCCCTGGCCGGCTGCGCCAGCACCCCGGCGCCGGCCACCATCACCGACACCGCAGCTCGCACGCCGCAGTTGTCGACCCTGACCAAGCTGATCAACGACGCCGGCCTGGCCGACACGCTGCGTGGCGCCGGGCCGTTCACGGTGTTCGCCCCCACCGACGAGGCATTCAAGGCCGTGCCGGCGGCCACGATGGCGCAGCTGGCCCAGGACAAGCAGATGCTGCTGTCGGTGCTGAACTACCACGTCATCCCCGGCAAGGTGACCTCGGCCGAGGTCAAGACCGGCAACGTCAAGACGGTGCAGGGCGCCAACGTGGCGGTGTCGAAGGCCGGTACCTTCGTGACGGTGGAAGACGCGGTGGTGACGCAGGCCGACGTGGCCGCCACCAACGGCGTGGTTCACGTCATCGACAAGGTGCTGCTGCCGCCGCGGCGCTGAGCCGCGACAGCCGACCTTCGGCTCAGGCCGCGGCAGCGGCCGCCGCGATGCGCTCGGCGCAGCGGCGGCCCTGGGCGCCATCGCGCGCCTCGACCATCACCCGCAGCACCGGCTCGGTGCCCGACGGGCGGATCAGCACGCGGCCGGCATCGCCCAGCTCGCGCTCGACCGTCTCGCGCGCGTCCTGCATCGCGGCGTTGGTCTTCCAGTCGCTGCCTTCGCGCAGGCGCACGTTGATCAGCGTCTGCGGGAACAGCGTCACACCCTCGAGCAGCGCGGCCAGCGTGCGGCCGTTGCGGCGCACCGCCTGCAGGATCTGCAGCGCGCTGACGATGCCGTCGCCGGTGGTGTGGCGGTCCAGCGCCAGCAGGTGGCCCGAGCCTTCGCCACCGAGCTGCCAGCCGCGCGCCACCAGCTCCTCGAGCACGTAGCGGTCGCCCACCTTGGCGCGCACCATGGCCACGCCCTGGCGCGCCAGGGCCTGCTCCACGGCCATGTTCGTCATCAGCGTGCCCACCACGCCGGCCACCGGGCGCTGCTGCGCCAGGCGGTCCATCGCCATCACGTAAAGCAGCTCGTCGCCGTTGTACAGGCGGCCCTGGGCGTCGACCAGCTGCAGCCGGTCGGCGTCGCCATCGAGCGCAATGCCGTAGTCGGCACGGTGCTCGGCCACCGCCGCCACCAGCGCGGCCGGCGCGGTGGCGCCGACCTTTTCGTTGATGTTCAGGCCGTCGGGGCTGCAGCCGATCTTGACGATCGACGCCCCGAGCTCGTGGAACACGGCCGGCGCCACGTGGTACGCCGCGCCATGGGCGCCGTCGACGACGATCTTCATGCCGCGCAGCGACAGCGAGTGCGGCACGGTGCTCTTGCAGAACTCGATGTAGCGGCCGCCGGCATCCTCCAGCCGCCGGGCCTTGCCCAGCTGTGACGACGCCGCCCACTGCGGCGGCAGTTCCAGCGCCGCCTCGACGGCCATCTCCCACTCGTCGGGCAGCTTCTCGCCGCGGGCCGAGAAGAACTTGATGCCGTTGTCGGCAAACGGGTTGTGCGAGGCGCTGATGACGACGCCCAGGTCCAGCCGCTGCGCGCGGGTGAGGTAGGCCACGCCCGGCGTGGGCAGCGGGCCGGTCAGCAGCACATCGACGCCGGCCGAGGCAAAGCCCGCCTCCAGCGCCGACTCGAGCATGTAGCCGGAAATGCGCGTGTCCTTGCCGATCAGCACCGTGGGGTGCGGCGTCGTGCGGCGCAGCACCTGGCCCACGGCATGGCCCAGGCGCAGCATGAAGTCGGGCGTGATCGGGGCCTGGCCCACGGTGCCGCGGATGCCATCGGTGCCGAAGTAGGTGCGCGTCATCAGTCGGGTCCTTGGTGGTCGCGGCGGATTGTCGGCCGCACCGGCCCGGTGCCAGTCCCTCTCAGGAAGGAGAGGCGTGAAGATTGCCGCCTGCGGCGACCTGTCCGCGAACAGCCTGCCAGACGCGCAGCGCGTCGGCCGTCGCGGCCACGTCGTGCACGCGCACGATGCGCGCGCCCTGCTCCACCGCCAGCAGCGCGGCGGCCACGCTGCCGGCCAGCCGCTCGCCCACGGGTTTGCCGGTGACCATGCCCACGGTGCGCTTGCGCGACCAGCCCGCCAGCAACGGCCGCCCCGCAGCCAGCAGTTCGGGCTGGCGGCGCAGCAGTTCCAGGTCCTGCTCGCGGGTCTTGGCGAAGCCGATGCCCGGGTCCAGCACCACCCGCTCGGGCGCGATCCCGGCCTGCACCAGGCTGGCCAGGCGCCCGGCCAGCCAGTCGCGCACCTCGAGCACGACATCGGCGTACACGGCTTGCGCATCCATGCTGCCCGGCTCGCCCCGCATGTGCATCAGGCAGATGCCGGCCTGGGCATGGGCCGCGACGACCTCCAGCGCCCCCGACCGACGCAGGCTGCGCACGTCGTTGACGATGTCGACGCCGGCCTCGAGCGCGGCCTGCATCACCTGAGGCTGGCTGGTGTCCACCGACACGGGTACGCCCAGCGTCAGCGCATGGCGCAGCACCGGCAGCACGCGGGCGCACTCCTCGTCCGGCGTCGGCGCCACGGCGCCAGGGCGGGTGGACTCGCCGCCGATGTCCAGCAGGTCGGCACCGTCCTTCACCAGTTGTTCGCACTGGCGGCAGGCCGCATCGGCGTCGAGGAAGCGCCCGCCGTCGGAAAACGAGTCCGGCGTGACGTTCACGATGCCCATCACCTGCGGCCGCGCGAGATCGATCGTGAACCGCCCGGCCCGCCAGACCGGCGCCGCACCATGAAAAACGGGGCCCGAGGCCCCGTGTGACTGGCTCATCGCGCCGTTCAGGCCGCGGCAGGCGCGCCGTCGGCGTTGACCGGCGGCGTCGGGCCGCTCGGCTTGTTCGACGAAGGCGTCCAGTCCTTCGGCGCCCGCGGCGGCTTGCCAGACATGATGTCGTCGATCTGGTCCGCGTCGATGGTTTCCCACTCGAGCAGGGCCTGCGCCATGGCGTGCATCTTGTCCTTGTTCTCCTCGATCAGGCGACGGGCGGTGCCGTACTGCTCGTCGATGATGCGGCGGATCACGGCGTCGACCTTGCGCATCGTCTCTTCCGACATGCTGGTCGTCTTGGTGACGCTGCGGCCGAGGAAGACCTCGCCTTCGTTCTCGGCGTAGACCATGGGGCCGAGCTCGTCGGTCATGCCGTAGCGCGTGACCATGTCGCGGGCGATGGCCGTGGCGCGCTCGAAGTCGTTGCTGGCGCCGGTGGTCATCTGGTTCATGAACACCTCTTCGGCGATGCGGCCACCGAACAGCACGCTGATGGTGCTGAGCATGCGCTCCTTGTCCATGCTGTAGCGGTCGCCTTCGGGCAGCTGCATCGTCACGCCCAGGGCGCGGCCCCGGGGAATGACCGTCACCTTGTGCACCGGGTCGGTCTTGGGCATCAGGCGCGCCACCAGGGCGTGGCCGGCCTCGTGGTACGCCGTGTTCTTGCGCTCTTCCTCGGGCATGACCATGGACTTCCGCTCGGGGCCCATCATGATCTTGTCCTTGGCCTTCTCGAAGTCGACCATCTCCACGACGCGGCCGTTGCGGCGCGCGGCGAAGAGCGCCGCTTCATTGACGAGGTTGGCCAGGTCGGCGCCGCTGAAGCCCGGCGTACCGCGCGCCAGGATGTCGGCGCGGATGTCCTGCCCCACCGGCACCTTGCGCATGTGCACGCCGAGGATCTGCTCGCGGCCGCGCACATCAGGCAGGGTCACGTAGACCTGGCGGTCGAAGCGGCCCGGGCGCAGCAGCGCGGGATCCAGGATGTCGGGGCGGTTCGTGGCCGCCATCACGATGACGCCGAGGTTGGTCTCGAAGCCGTCCATCTCGACGAGCATCTGGTTCAGCGTCTGCTCGCGCTCGTCGTTGCCGCCGCCGAGGCCGGCACCACGGTGGCGGCCGACGGCGTCGATTTCGTCGATGAAGATGATGCAGGGCGCGCTCTTCTTGGCCTGCTCGAACATGTCGCGCACGCGGGCCGCGCCGACGCCGACGAACATCTCGACGAAGTCGGAGCCGCTGATGCTGAAGAACGGCACCTTGGCCTCGCCGGCGATGGCCTTGGCCAGCAGCGTCTTGCCCGTGCCCGGAGGGCCGACCAGCAGCACGCCGCGCGGGATGCGGCCGCCCAGCTTCTGGAACTTCTGCGGGTCCTTCAGGAAGTCGACCAGCTCCTTGACCTCTTCCTTGGCCTCGTCGCAACCGGCCACATCGGCAAAGGTGGTGGAGTTGTTGGCCTCGTCCAGCATGCGGGCCTTGCTCTTGCCGAAGCTGAAGGCGCCGCCCTTGCCGCCGCCCTGCATCTGGCGCATGAAGTAGATCCACACGCCAATGAGCAGCAGCATCGGGCCCCAGCTGACGAGGATGCTCATCAGCAGCGAGGGTTCCTCGCGCGGCTTGACGTCGAACTTGACGCCGGCGTTGATGAGGTCGCCGACCAGACCGCGGTCCAGGAAGGTGGCCGTGGAGCGCAGGCGGCTGCCGTCTTCACGCAGGGCCTGGATCTCGGTGCCGCCGCCGGGGTTCTCCTGCAGCGTGACCTGCTTGATGCGCCGCGCACGGACTTCGTCGAGGAAGTCGGAGTAGGCGACCTGGTTGCCCTGGGCGACGCCGCGGTCGAACTGCTTGAACACGGTGAACAGCACGAGTGCGATCACCAGCCAGACAGCAACCTTCGAAAACCACTGATTGTTCACCGCGGCTCCTTTTCCAGTTCAGCGGGCGGCGGCCCCATACGGGTTACGCCTGATTCCACGGCAGATGCGGCCGATTCTAGTGCCGTCAAGCGGTGGCAGGCCCTATCGCGTCGATGCATGGTTCCTTCGATAAGCGGGTTTGAAACGCGGTGCTTCTGTTTCACGACGGCTGTGGGGCCGGCGCAGGGGATAAGGCGACGTTAGCGGCTCTTCAGACCCACGCCGACGAGAAAGGTTTCTGCCGACTTGTCCCGCGAAGCCTTGGGCTTGATCGGCTTGACGACCCGGAAGCGCTCCTTGAACAGCTTGACGAGCTGGCTGTAGCCGCTGCCGTGGAAACACTTGCACACCAGAGCGCCCTCGGGCCGCAGGTGGGTTTCGGCGAATTCCACCGCCAGCTCCACGAGGTGGGCGATGCGCGCGGAGTCGGCCGACTCGATGCCCGAGAGATTGGGCGCCATGTCCGACACCACCAGGTCCACCGGCCGGCCGGCCAGCGCCTCGGCCAGCTGGGCGGCCACGGCTTCCTCGCGGAAGTCGCCCTGGAAGAACTGCACGCCCTCGATCGGCTCGAAGGGCAGCATGTCCAGCGCGATGATGGTGCCGTTGAGCTCGCCGGCCGCGGCGCCATCGGGCGCGAAGCGGCGGCGCAGGTACTGGCTCCAGGCGCCCGGCGTGGCGCCCAGGTCCACCACCACCTGCCCCGGCTTCACGAGCTTCAGCGACTCGTCGATCTCCTTGAGCTTGTAGGCGGCGCGCGCGCGGTAGCCCTCGCGCTGCGCCATCTTGACGTAGGGATCGTTGAGGTGGTCGTGCAGCCAGGCCCGGTTGACTCTCTTGTTCTTCGGCTTCATGGGGTTCCCCGGTCGATAATAGATCGATGCCCGCCATCCAGCTCACGCCCGCCCAGCGCAAGGAACACCGCGCTGCTGCCCATCACCTCGACCCGGTCGTGATGATCGGCGGCGAGGGCTTCACCGCCGCCGTCGAGAAGGAACTCGAGGTCGCGCTCAACGCCCACGGCCTGATCAAGGTGCGCGTCTTCTCCGACGACCGCGCCGCGCGCGAGACGCTGCTGGCCGAAGTGGCCGACAAGCTCTCGGCCGCGCCCATCCAGCACATCGGCAAGCTGCTCGTGCTGTGGCGCCCGATCCCGCCCAAGGAGAAGGCCGAGCGCGACGACCGCATGCCCGGCCCGCGCACCGTGAAGATCGTCAGCTTCTCCAAGAGCGGCAACCACCGCGCCACGGTGAAGAAGGTGCAGGTGTTCGGCAACGAGCGCGTCACGTCCGGCGGGCAGGTCAAGCGCGCCAAGGCGCGCGCCACCAGCGTCAAGAAGAAGGCGCGCGACTGACGGGCGCGGAGGCCCGCCAGGCCAGCGCCGCCACGAGCAGCAGCTTCACGCCGAAAAACGCCGCGCTGGCGGCGTGCAGCTGGCCGAAGCTCAACGTGCCCTGCCCCGCCCGCGCCGCCGCCATCAGCGGCTGCAGGCCGAAGTAGCCGGCCACGGTGCAGAACAGGGCGCCGGCCGCCAGGCCCATGCCCACGCTGAACTGGCTGCCGCCGGTGTCGTCGGCGATGCGCTTGGCCCGCACGCGCTCCAGGCCCAGCAGCAACGCACCCAGCAGCAGCGCGCTGTAGGCCTCGGCCGCCAGCATGCGCGCCACCACGCGGCCAGCTTCGGCGCGCTCGAGCAGCGCAAACGGCGCCGGCGTCGCCACGATGGCCACGCACAGCAGCCACCCGCACCACAGGCCGGGCAGCAGGCGCCGCCAGCGGTCCAGCGTCATCGCGGGCCGGCTCAGGCGTAGCGGACGTCGACGATCTCCCAGTGCTTCAGGCCGCCCGGCGCCTGCACCTCGGCCACGTCGCCGACTTCCTTGCCGATCAGCGCACGCGCGATGGGGCTCGAGATGCTGATCAGGCCCAGCTTCAGGTCGGCCTCGTCATCGCCGACGATCTGGTAGGTGGCCTTGGCGCCGCTGTCCTCGTCTTCCAGGTCCACCGTGGCGCCGAACACCACCTTGCCATCGGCCGCCAGCGCGCTCGGGTCGATCACCTGCGCGGCCGCCAGCTTGCTCTCGATCTCCTTGATGCGGCCCTCGATGAAGCCCTGCTTGTCCTTGGCGGCGTCGTACTCGGCGTTCTCGGACAGGTCGCCCTGCGCGCGCGCCTCGGCGATGGCCTGGATCACCGCGTGGCGCTCCACGGTCTTCAGGCGGTGCAGTTCGGTCTTCAGCAGTTCGGCACCGCGGCGCGTGAGGGGGATGGTGTTCATGGCAGGCATCACAGAAGTGAAACCGCCGCAGGGAACCCCTGATGGGTTGCCTGCGGCGGACGTGAGGGCGCGAGTGTAGATCAAGCGCCGTGCGCGGCGCCAAGCCCCTGCTCGAGTTCGGCATGCAGCGTCTGCAGCGACTGCACGGCGATGCCATCGGCATGCTTCAGCGCCTCGGTCGCGGCCTCGGCCCCGGCCATGGTGGTGTAGTACGTGACGCGGTTGGCCAGTGCCGCCGTGCGGATGTAGCGGCTGTCGGCGATGGCCTGGCGCGTTTCGTCGACCGTGGTGTAGACGAGCTGGATCTCGCCGGCCTTGATCATGTCGGCGATGTGCGGCCGGCCGTCCTTGACCTTGTTCACCACCTTCACCGGCACGCCGGCGTCAGCAATGGCCGCCGCCGTGCCCTTGGTGGCCACGACACTGAAGCCCAGGTCGACAAGGTCGGACGCCACCTTCACGGCGCGCGCCTTGTCGGAGTTCTTCACCGTCACCACCACCGTGCCCTTGCCGGGCAGGCGCGAGCCGGCGCCGAGCTGGCTCTTCAGCATGGCCTCGCCGAAGCTGACGCCCACGCCCATCACCTCGCCGGTGGAGCGCATCTCGGGGCCGAGGATGGGATCCACGCCCGGGAACTTGTTGAACGGGAACACCGCTTCCTTGATGCTGAAGTACGGCGGCACCACCTCGTGCGGCGCGCGGCCGCCGATGCCCTGCTGATCGGCCAGGTTCTGGCCGGCCATGCAGCGCGCGGCGATCTTGGCCAGCGGCTGGCCGGTGGCCTTGCTGACGAAGGGCACCGTGCGGCTGGCGCGCGGGTTCACCTCGAGCACGTAGACCACGGCGTCCGCGCCTTCGCCTTGAATGGCGAACTGCACGTTCATCAGGCCCACCACCTTGAGCGCACGCGCCATCGCCGCAGTCTGGCGGCGCAGCTCGTCCTGCAGCTCCGGGCTCAGCGAGTACGGCGGCAGCGAGCAGGCCGAGTCGCCGCTGTGGATGCCGGCGGCCTCGACGTGTTCCATGATGCCGCCGATCATCACCTGCTCGCCGTCGGAGATGCAGTCGACGTCGACCTCGATGGCGTCATCCAGGAAGCGGTCCAGCAGCACCGGGCTCTTCTCGCTCACGCGCACGGCCTCGCGCATGTAGCGCTCGAGGTCCTTGTCGCCATGCACGATCTCCATCGCGCGGCCGCCGAGCACGTAGCTCGGGCGCACGACGAGCGGGTAGCCGATCTCGTGCGCCAGCGCCAGCGCCTGGTCTTCGGTGCGCGCCGTGCGGTTGGGCGGCTGCTTCAGGCCCAGCTCCTGCAGCAGCTTCTGGAAGCGCTCGCGGTCTTCGGCGATGTCAATGCTGTCGGGGCTGGTGCCGATGATGGGCACGCCGGCACGCTCGAGGTCGAGCGCCAGCTTCAGCGGCGTCTGGCCGCCGTACTGCACGATCACGCCCTCGGGCTTTTCCTTGGCCACGATCTCGAGCACGTCTTCGAGCGTCACGGGCTCAAAGTACAGGCGGTCGGAGGTGTCGTAGTCGGTCGACACCGTCTCGGGGTTGCAGTTGACCATGATGGTCTCGAACCCGTCGTCACGCAGCGCCAGCGCGGCGTGCACGCAGCAGTAGTCGAACTCGATGCCCTGGCCGATGCGGTTGGGCCCGCCGCCCAGCACCATGATCTTGCGGCGCGTGCTCGGCTCGGCCTCGCACTCCTCGTCGTAGCTGCTGTAGAGGTAGGCCGTCTCGGTGGCGAACTCGGCCGCGCAGGTGTCCACGCGCTTGTAGACCGGCCGCACGCCCAGCGCGTGACGCCGCTCGCGCACGGCGTGCTGGTGCGTGCCCATCATCTTGGCCAGGCGGCGGTCGGAGAAGCCCTTGGCCTTGAGGAAGCGCAACTCGGCGGCGCTGAGCGAATCGAGCGCGCGGCGTTGGAGCGCCTGCTCCAGCTGCACCAGCTCCTCGATCTGCGACAGGAACCAGGGGTCGATGGCGGTCTCGTCGAACACCTCGTCGAGCGTCATGCCGATGCGGAAGGCGTCGCCCACGAACAGGATGCGCTCCGGCCCGGGGTTGCCGATCTCGTCGACGATCTCGTCGCGCTCGGTGCTGCGCTCGCTGAGGCCGTCGATGCCGGTCTCCAGGCCACGCAGCGCCTTCTGGAAGCTTTCCTGGAAGGTGCGGCCCATGGCCATGACCTCGCCGACGCTCTTCATCTGCGTCGTCAGGTGCGGGTCGGCGGCCGGGAACTTCTCGAATGCGAAGCGCGGGATCTTGGTGACGACGTAGTCGATGCTGGGCTCGAAGCTCGCCGGCGTGGCGCCGCCGGTGATGTCGTTGCGCAGTTCGTCGAGCGTGTAGCCCACGGCCAGCTTGGCCGCCACCTTGGCGATCGGGAAGCCCGTCGCCTTGGAGGCCAGCGCCGAGCTGCGGCTCACGCGCGGGTTCATCTCGATGACGATGAGGCGCCCGTTCTGCGGGTTCACCGCGAACTGCACGTTCGAGCCGCCGGTGTCGACGCCGATCTCGCGCAGGATGGCGATGCTGGCGTTGCGCATCACCTGGTATTCCTTGTCGGTGAGCGTCTGCGCCGGGGCCACCGTGATGCTGTCGCCGGTGTGGATGCCCATCGGATCGAGGTTCTCGATCGAGCACACGATGATGCAGTTGTCCGCGCGGTCGCGGACGACTTCCATCTCGTACTCCTTCCAGCCGATCAGGCTCTCCTCGATGAGGAGCTCCTTCGTCGGGCTCAGGTCGAGGCCGCGCTTGCAGATCTCCTCGAACTCCTCCGGGTTGTAGGCGATGCCGCCACCGGTGCCGCCCATCGTGAAGCTGGGGCGGATGACCATCGGGAACCCGGTGCCGCCGATCTCGGCCTGGATGCGCTTCTGCACCGCCAGCGCCTCTTCCATGCTGTGCGCGATGCCGCTCTTGGCCGAGGCCAGACCGATGGACGTCATCGCGTCCTTGAACTTCATCCGGTCTTCGGCCTTCTCGATGGCGTGCTCGTTGGCGCCGATCATCTCCACGCCATGCTTGGCCAGCACGCCGTGGCGGTGCAGGTCGAGCGCGCAGTTCAGCGCCGTCTGGCCGCCCATCGTGGGCAGCAGCGCCATCGTCTCGTGCGGGTGCTCGGCGCGCTCCTTGGCGATGATCTTCTCGAGCACCTGCCAGGTGATGGGCTCGATGTAGGTGGCATCGGCCATGCCGGGGTCGGTCATGATCGTCGCGGGGTTGCTGTTGACCAGCACCACGCGGTAGCCCTCCTCGCGCAGCGCCTTGCAGGCCTGAGCGCCGGAGTAGTCGAACTCACAGGCCTGGCCGATGACGATGGGGCCGGCGCCGATGATGAGGATGCTGTGCAGGTCGGCGCGCTTAGCCATGGGCCTTCTCCTGGTTGGCTTGGGCCTGGGCCATCAGCGCGGTGAAGCGGTCGAACAAGGGGCCGATGTCGTGTGGCCCGGGGCTGGCCTCGGGGTGGCCCTGGAAGCAGAACGCCGGCCGGTCGGTGCGGGCCAGGCCCTGCAGCGTGCCGTCGAACAAGCTCACATGCGTGGGGCGCAGGTTCGGCGGCAGCGTCTTTTCGTCGACCGCGAAGCCGTGGTTCTGGCTGGTGATGGCGACGCGGCCGGTGTCGAGGTCCTCCACCGGGTGGTTGGCGCCGTGGTGGCCGAACTTCATCTTGAAGGTCTTCGCGCCCGAGGCCAGCGCCATGATCTGGTGGCCCAGGCAGATGCCGAAGGTCGGCACGCCGGTGTCGATGATCTGTGCCGTGGCCGCAATGGCGTAGTCGCAGGGCTCCGGGTCGCCGGGGCCGTTGCTCAGGAACACGCCGTCCGGGCGCAGCGCCAGCACCTCGGCGGCGGGCGTCTTCGCCGGCACCACCGTGACGCGGCAGCCACGGCTGGCCAACATGCGCAGGATGTTGCGCTTGACGCCGAAGTCGTAGGCCACGACGTGGAAGCGCGGGCTCTCGACGCGGCCGTAGCCGCGGCCGAGCTGCCACTCGGTCTCGGTCCACTCGTAGCGCTCGCCGGTGCTCACCACCTGCGCCAGGTCCAGGCCCGCCATCGACGGCGCCGAGCGCGCGCGCTCGATGGCCTCGGCCACCTGCGCCTCGCCCACCACCGCGCCCGGCTCGAAGCCGACGATGCAGCCGTTCTGCGCGCCGGTGCGGCGCAGCACGCGCGTCAGGCGCCGGGTGTCGACCCCGGCGATGGCCACGGTGCCCTCGCGCTGCAGGTACTCGGGCAGGCTGGCAGTGGCGCGGAAGTTGGACATGCGGCGCGGCACGTCCTTGACGATCAGCCCGGCCGCGAACACGCGGTGGGCCTCGACGTCCTCGTCGTTGACACCGGTGTTGCCGATGTGCGGGTACGTGAGGGTGACGATCTGCCGGCAGTAGCTGGGATCGGTGAGGATCTCCTGGTAGCCGGTGAGTGCGGTGTTGAACACCACCTCTCCCACGGTGTGGCCGGCGGCGCCGACGCGGTGGCCGTGGAAGACAGTCCCGTCTGCGAGGGCGAGCAGCGCGGGGGCAAGGTCGGGCAGCAAGTGGAAAGCTCCGGGGTTCGCGCGCTCATCGCCGACCTGGGAACCGGTGCGGGTGCACCGGAGCTTCGGCAGGGATCGAGGGAAACCGACAGCGGAGTTTCGAGCGCGCGGGGGTGGGGGCAGGCAAACCGCCGGAGTATAGCCGCGGCGGGCCTGCGAACCGGCCCCGACGCGTCCCTCAGACCGCGAGCGCCGCGATGCCAGCGCGCGCGATCTGCGCGTCTTCGGTGCTCTTCACGCCGCTCACGCCCACGGCGCCGACGCAGTGGCCGTCCACGAGGATGGGCACGCCGCCTTCCAGCATGCCGTCGATCAGCGGCGCGCTCAGGAACGAGGTGCGGCCGCCGTTGATCATGTCTTCGTAGACCTTGGTCTCACGGCGGCCGAGCGCCGCCGTGCGGGCCTTGGCCGGGGCGATGGCGGCCGACACGGGCGCGGCGCCGTCCAGTCGCTGCAGCCACAGCAGGTGGCCGCCGCCGTCGACGATGGCGATCGTCACGGCCCAGTGGTTCTTCAGCGCCTCGGCTTCGGCCGCGGCGGCGATGGCTTTGACCTCGTCGAGGCCCAGGATGGGTTGTGTTTTCATGGGGCGCGAAGATACCTCCCCACGGCCTATCACGCTGCTGCTAGCAGGGGCATTTCTGCCATGACCGGGCGCCCTAGAATCCCGCGCACGCGGCCGTGAAGGCCGTTTCACTCTCGGAGGTCGACACCATGGATCAAAGCGTGCAGAACTTCCCCGGCCTGGCCGGCGGCGGTGCGCTCGCCGCGCAGCGCAACCGCGTCCTGCGCAACACCTACTGGCTCTTGGCGCTGTCGATGGTGCCCACGGTGCTGGGCGCCTGGGTCGGCATGTCCATGGGCATCAACCGCATGCTCACGCCGGGCATCGGCCTCATCGTGTTCCTGGTCGGCGCGTTCGGCTTCATGTTCGCGATCGAGAAGTTCAAGAACTCGGCCGCCGGCGTGCCCATCCTGCTGGGCTTCACGTTCTTCATGGGCGTGATGCTGTCGCGCCTCTTGGGCGTGGTGCTGGGCATGGGCAACGGCGCCAGCCTGGTGATGATGGCCTTCGCCGGCACCGGTGCCATCTTCCTGGGCATGGCCACGCTGTCGAGCATCGTCAAGCGCGACCTGACGAACATGGCCAAGTTCATGTTCATCGGCGTCATCCTGCTGCTGGTGGCGGGCATCGCCAACTTCTTCATCCAGAGCAGTGCGCTGATGATCACGCTGTCGGTGGCGGCGATCGGCATCTTCTCGTTCTTCATCCTGTACGACCTGAAGCGCGTGCAGGACGGCGAGGAGACGAACTACATCACCGCCACGCTGGGCGTGTACCTGAGCATCTACAACGTGTTCCAGAGCCTGCTGGCGATGTTCGGCATCTTCGGCGGCAGCGACGACTGAGCAGCAACGTCAGATCGAATGAAAGGGGCCTTCGGGGCCCCTTTTTCATTCTTGGCGCGGCGCCTGCCGCACCATCGTCCTGCAGTGACCGGGCCGTTACATCTTGCGCTCAAGCGGCGCGTCGTCGACGCCGATATGCCAACAGCGCCGCCCGGCGTTCACGCCGTTTCACCCACCCACGTACGGAAGGAAACTCATGATGAAGAAGCTTGTCACCAGTCTGGCCCTGGCCACCTTCGCGTTGGCTGCCTCCGCGATGCCCACGACCCCGGCCACGAAGGAAGACGCCAAAGCTCTGGCCGAGCGCGCGATGGCCCATATCAAGAAGGTTGGCTTCGACCAGGCCGTCAAGGAGTTCACCGCCGATCAGGCCAACTGGGGATTGACCACCCGTGACCGAGTCGCCTATGTCTACTCGTACGGCTTCGACGGTAAGGCCCTCGCCCACGGCGTGAACCCCGCTGTGGTCGGCAAGGAACTGCTGAACATCAAGGACCCGGACGGCCGGACGCCCATTGCGGAATCGGTCGCCAAGGCTCGCGACGGGGGTGGTTTCGTCGAATTCAAGTGGTCCAACCCGGCCACGAAGAAGATCGCCCGTGGCGTGGCCTTCGTGATCCCGGTGCCGGGCCAGAACGCTTACGTCGCCGGACACGCATTCCTGGAGTGATCTCGCCCGGCGTCTCGACCTAGAAGTCCTCGGCCTCGGCACACCTGGGCTGAGGGCTTGCTCCACTCGCGCGTTGCGCAGGAACGACCATGCTGACCTCGCTCTCTCTCAGAACCCGCCTGCTCCTGCCTCCGGCCACGGTGTTCGCGCTGCTGCTGCTGATGGCCGGCATCGCGACCAAGGCCCAGTTCGATGCACGCGACCAACTGGCCAGCCAACGCGCAGCCATGCAGCAGTCGGTCGAGGCCACGCTGAACCTGCGCATCGACATCGAATCGAAAGTCTCGGCGCTGTATCAGTCGCTGACCTGGGAGGCCGTCGGCTTCGAAGCTGCGCAGATCAAGAAGCTGGACGGCGAATTGCAGACTGGCCTGGCTCGGCTGCCCGAGCGAATCCAGGCCAGACTGAGCGCCGAAGGACTGGGCGACGAGGAGCGCCAGGTGCTCGGGGCGATGCTCAAGCCACTCGCCACGCTGACCCAGTCGGTCAAGGACACGCAGGACATGAAGTCGTCGTCGCAAGGTCTGGCCTTGGCCGCGATGACGCTCAGCGGCGCGGAAGCCGCGGCCGCGGATCTCAGCCGCTCGCTGGCAAAGCTCGAGCAACTCAGCCAGGCCAGCGCCGAACAAGCCGCGCTCGCTGCAGGCGCCAAACTGCAGCGGGCCACGACGATCACGCTCGCCCTGGTCCTGGCCGCGCTCGTGTTCGGCGGGCTGCTGATGCTGGCGGGATACCGGTCAGTTCGTCGACCGATGGCAGAACTTGAACTCGCGTTGCAGACGCTGGGCAACGGTGACCTGGCCTCGCCCATCCACACGCAGCAGCGGGACGAGATCGGCGCGCTGATCCAGACCGCCGAGACGCTCCGCCTCAGGCTGCGCGACCTGGTGGGCCGTGTCGCACAGGCGTCGGCCACTGTCGGTCGCGCTGCCGACGAGATCGCCGCGGGCACCAAGGACTTGAGCGCGCGTACCGAGCATCAGGCCAGTGCGCTGCAGGAAGCTGCTGCCTCGATGGAGCAGATCAACAGCACCGTGCACAACAACTCCGGCACGGCCATGGAGGCTGGGCGCATGGCCAGCGAAGCCGCACGCGTGGCCGAGCGCGGCAGCGCGATGGTGGGTGAGGTCATCGCCAGCATGGGCGCCATCAGCGGTCAGAGCCGTCGCATCGCCGAGATCACCAGCGTCATCGATGGCATCGCGTTCCAGACAAACATCCTGGCGCTCAACGCCGCGGTGGAGGCAGCGCGCGCCGGGGAGCAAGGACGCGGCTTCGCGGTCGTCGCCGCCGAGGTGCGCACGCTGGCGCAGCGCAGCGCCACAGCGGCCCGCGAGATCAAGGATCTCATCAACGAGAGCGTGCAGAACGTTGATCGAGGTGCCGAGCTCGTCGACTCTGCCGGGCGCACCATCGCGCAAATGGTGCAGGAGTTCTCCCGCGTCAACTCCACGATCCAGGTGATCTCAACCGCCACGCACGAGCAGTCGTCGGGTGTTGGTCAGGTCAGCGATTCCGTCAACGAGCTCGACCGGATGACCCAGCAGAACGCCGCACTCGTGGAGCAGAGTGCGGCAGCCGCGCAGGTGTTGAGCCAGCAGGCGTCCCAGTTGCAGCAAGCCTTGAGCGTGTTCCGCCTTGAGCCGGGCGGCGTCCCGGCCTGATGTCTTGCCCTGCGCCCATCGCTGGCATCGAGCCCGGCAGGATCCACGTCTAGCATTCCTCGACTAGGGCAGCACGGCACGCTCGAAGACGGCCATCGACTCCACGTGCGCCGTGTGCGGGAACATGTTCACCACGCCGGCCGCCGTGCAACGGTAGCCGCCCTGGTGCACCAGCAGCCCGGCGTCGCGCGCCAGCGTGGCGGGGTTGCAGCTGACGTAGACGATGCGCCCGGGCAGCGCAAAGTCGCCGGCCTCGTGCGCCTCGGCCACGGCCTTGGCCAGCGCAAAGGCGCCTTCGCGCGGCGGGTCGATCAGCCAGCGCTCGGCCTCGCCGTGGCGGCGCAGGTCGGCCAGGCCCAGCTCGAACAGGTTCTGCGCTTCGAAACGCGTGCGCGCCTGCAGGCCGTTGGCCGCGGCGTTGTCACGCGCGCGCCGCACCAGCGCCTCGCTGCCCTCGATGCCCAGCACCTCGCGCGCCTGGGTCGCCAGCGGCAGCGTGAAGTTGCCCAGGCCACAGAACCAGTCGATGACGCGGTGGCCCGGCTCCACACCCAGCAGCCGCACGGCGCGCTGCACCAGCACGCGGTTGATCTGCGGGTTGACCTGGGTGAAGTCGGTCGGCTTGAACGGCATCGTCACGCCGAACTCGGGCAGCGCGTAGGCCAGCACCGGGCCGCCCTCGTCGAGCAGCTGCACGGTGTCGGGCCCGCTGGGCTGCAGCCACCATTGCACGCCGTGCTTGCGGCCGAAGGCGCGAAGGCGTTCCGCATCGGCACTGGTCAGGGGCTCCAGATGGCGCAGCACCAGGGCCACCACGTCGTCGCCGGCCGCCAGCTCGATCTGCGGCAGGCGGTCGCGCTGGTCCATGGCACCGATCAGCGCGCGCAGCGGCATCAGCAACCCGCTCACCGCGGGCGGCAGCACCGGGCAGACCTGCATGTCGGCGATATAGCGGCTCTTGCGCTCGTGAAAGCCGATCAGCACCGTTTCCTTCTTGGCCACATAGCGCACCGACAGGCGCGCGCGGTAGCGGTAGCCCCAGGCCGGGCCGTGCAGCGAGCGCAGCAGCCGCTCGGGCTTGACCTTGGCCAGGTGCTGCAGGTTGTCTTCCAGCACCCGCTGCTTCACCGCCACCTGCGCGGCCGGGTGCAGGTGCTGCATCTTGCAGCCGCCGCAGGCGCCGGCGTGCAGGCCGAAGTGCGGGCAGCCGGGGCGCACACGCTGCGCGCTCTCGCGGCCCAGGGCCGACATCGGGCCCTGCTCCCAGGCGTTCTTCTTGCGCGACACCTGCACCTGCACGCGCTCGCCCGGCAAGGCACCTTCGATGAACACCACCTTGCCGTCGGCGCGGCGGGCCACGCCCTGCGCCTCGAGGTCGAGGGACTCGACCTCCAGCCAGTCTTCGCCGCCCGCCACGGCTGCTAGCGCGGCGGCAGCAGGCGCGCCGGGTCGATCGGCTTGCCCTGGCGGCGGATCTCGAAGTGCAGCTGCACGCGCTCGGCGTCGGTGCTGCCCATCTCGGCGATCTTCTGGCCGCGGCGCACGATCTGGTCTTCCTTCACCAGCAGCGTCTGGTTGTGCGCGTAGGCGCTCAGGAAGGTGGCGTTGTGCTTGACGATGACGAGGTTGCCATAGCCACGCAGCCCCGAGCCGGCATAGACCACGCGGCCGTCGGCCGCGGCCAGAACCGGGTCGCCCGCCTTGCCGGCGATGGCCAGGCCCTTGGTCTTGTTCTCCTCGAACGGCGCCAGCACGGCGCCGGCGGCGGGCCAGGCCCAGCCGAGGCCGTCGTCAGCTTCGGCCACGGCTGCGGGCGGCGCAGCCGGGGCGGGCACGGGGGCCGACACGAC
>VYLG01000128.1_pt1 | contig 28676 bp, 11 predicted proteins | sample 5114351 | NCBI WGS metagenome assembly VYLG01 (sample SAMN12291798, study PRJNA351875) | freshwater metagenome | isolation source: freshwater lake | place: USA: Michigan, Kent Lake | collected 2013-08-15
AAGAGAAATTTTATAAATTTTATAAGGGGAGGACTTTCGCAAAGCGAACGGCCGTGAAGGCAGCAGCAGTAGTAAAGGTGCCTGCTTTTTTATTTGAAAAACCAACAAAAGATATTTAAAAATTTTATAAAATTAACTTACAAAGTTAGTTACGTAAGTTAATTTTATAAAATTTTTAAATATAGATGTTAATATATGTTGTTTTATTTTTTTACTTAATCAAAATTACAAAGATTAAAGCAAAGTAATTCCTTAGCCAGCTAACCTCGATGTGCTTGAAAACATTTGCCCCCTGCTTCGTTGGCAGAAGTATTGGTTGCTCTACCAAAAATAACCTCGCTCGCTTTGCGAAAGAAACGTTTTATAAAATTTACAACGTAAATTTTATTGGTTGCACTTTTCATATCACTCTACAAAGCCCGTAAAGGTAGACAAGCTAAACCTGTAAACTAGACGGTTTACTGGTTGCTACGCAAATGGGGTATCGCTTCTTATAAAATAAATTCACTAATTAATTTTTATGGCACGTATGTTACTGCCCGTTGAAGGCGTCAAATCCCTGTCCTTATAAAATTTACAAAGTAAATTTTATAGCCCCTTACTCATGCAGTCCGTGAAACGGGTTAAGGTAGAATAACCTCGTCAACGGGGTACGTAAATTATAAACTATCAATTTGAACTAAATAACCAGTACCAGCAGGAATTAAATTGCCCAAAATGACGTTTTCCTTTAAACCCTTTAAAAAATCCTTTTTTCGATAAATTGCAGCTTGACTTAATACTCGAGTAGTTTGTTGAAAGCTTGAAGCTGATAAAAAACTATCAACTTCTAAGGAAGCTTTAGTAATACCTAAAACTAATGGTTCGTATAAAACTTTATTAATTAAAAACTGATTTACCTTTTCAATAAAATCTAAATCTACAATTTCACCAGGAAAAAACCCAGTTTGTGCCCCATCAATAATAATTACTTTTGATGTCATTTGCTTAACAATTACTTCTAAATGCTTATCTGAAATAGTAACACCTTGTGATTTATAAACACGTTGCACACCATCAACAATAATTTGCTGAATCTTATAAAAACTTTGACGAACAGCTGCTTCTAAAGGTAATTTATTTTGATAACGTTTAAATAATGCTTTCAATAATGACGGCAAACTATCACGAAATAAACGACCTCGTTTTGTTGTTCTAGCTTCAAAAAACTGCTCCACTTTAGGGATACCTTGAATAATATCACCTGTTTTTAATTGTTGATATGAAAGTGTAATAATTGGAGATTTTGGATCAATAAAGTCACCATCAAATTTATGTAAAACACCTTTAGGGGAAATGAAAACAGACTGAGCACGACGTATTGTAACTTTTGAATTATTATAATGAATAATTTGCCCTGCTTTTTGCGCCACTAAGTCCATAGTATTAGGATTTTGTCTTTCAAGCGAAGCATGCACAATTTTTTCTTTTCTACTTTCTGAAATTATAAGGTTTTTTCTAAATACGCCATTATAAAAAGAAAGAACAGGATCTCCCGGGGCATAAAAGTCACCTAATAAAGGAACTGTTTTTGCAACTAAATTCAATAAAGACTGTTCTTGATTTTTTATTCCTTTAAGGTAAAGATCAAAGTTAATTTTATGATTAGAAACAAGTAACTGTTTATTTAATAATTTTTGTATAATAGAAGCCCGACTTGGTCTATTCATTCTAAAAGGTGAACCTGTAACAAAAGGCTTGCCTGCTGGCATTTTCGAAATTTGAATAAATTCTTGGCTCTTTAAGGTACGCGGAGCAAACGAAGATACAGTTACTGGCGAACTATGAATTTGATTATTAGGCCTTTCATGATGGGCGACTGTAGGGAAGGGTAGTTTAAAACGATTAATTTCTTTTTTCATTGAAGATAATGAAATTTTTATTAATGTATTATTAATTTGATAATAAGGTTGATACTTATTGATAGAATTAACTTTAATGTTATTTTCAACAAAATACCTTTTAAAGTTATTTTGCTTAATTGAAGTATAACCGTCAGGTTGAATAGGTAAATAATAACTAATTAAATCATTATTAGTTAAAAACATGCAACTGTGATTAACAGCATTTGGTTTTGTAAAGCCGTTATGAACTACCCCTTTAAAACTAGGGTTTACAATATTTCCTTCATCTCTACTTTTTAATAACTCTTCGGGTTTAACAGTTAAAGAACAAATTTCATTCAAACCTAATGTTCTACTCTTGCTTGCGAGCGCCCTTTCACTACGCGAAGAAGCAAAGAAGGGAAAGAAAACAATTTCTCCTCGAAAGGGACTATAGTAGTTAGTTTTAGCTTTAATAAGTTCATAATGGGTTTTTGTTCCACGACTACTAAGCCCTGCTGGAGCCAACCCCCTAAAGGGGTTATGAGGAGAACCCTGCAGGGGGCGTGAACGACCCCATAAAGATAGAGGTGCATATAAAAAACGTGTTTTTTGAGTTTTAGTTGTTTTGTAAAGATCAACCTCAAGTAAATTAATTAAATTAAAAGAGAAACGCGGAGATTCAAATAAATTATCAAATAATAAAGAATAATTAAACAAATTTTTTGAGTTTATTAGATTACCGTATGTTGTTTTAATTTTGCTTTCTGCAGTAAGTTTATTTGAATTTTTTCCAAAATTTGTAATAGTTAAAACGCCCTCTTTACTCCTTAAGGATTTAAGTACTGAAAGAGGAACCTGAGGAAGATTTACTGTAAGTAAAGGGGTTTGGCTTTCGCTTTGCGAACGCCAAGCAGTATCTTTTTGTAAGTTATATTTTTTATTATTTAAATAGTTAATATAAAAATCTAAAATAGGTATAACATTATTAGTATTACGTAAACTATTGTTTGCGCCAGTTAAGCTTTTAAAGTATAAAATATTATCAAAGTTGGACACTGGTGAATATGCAAAATTAAAATTAAATTTATATTTATTTTTAGCAAAACTACTCTTTATTTCATTAACACTATCAGGCAAAGGAGCAAGTTGTGAATTTTTATTATCAAGTCCATTTCTTACATTATTATAACGAAGTAAAAAAGGTGATAAATTTAATTGTTTTCTACTTACAAAACTAATAAAAGATGATTGGTTGTATGTATTTTCTGAAAAATGCAACGGGTCAACCTGTTTTTGCGTTTGGATTAATTCTGTATTATTTAAAATACGCTGTACATTAGTTAATAATAAGTTTGAAACATTATTATTTCTAATAAAATCAATAAAACGAAATTGAGATGCTTTTTTTAAAATTTTTTCTTCGTTAGCAAAATGTATAGAAATATCAAAATTCCTTAAAGTAGGCTTTAAAATAAAATATACTTTTTTAATATTTGTAAACATATGTTCTGAAAAAGAGCCGGTTGTTAGCTTTGAAATGCCTTTGGCAGAGAAGCCAACGCGTAATTCCTTAGTTACCCCTCGCACGGAAGTGCAACTGCTTTCTATGGTCTTTGATTCGCGGTGTTCTCGCCCATAGGGGTCTTTTTCGCTTCTTGTCGTTCGCGCCCTGCCGGAGGCGCCGGAGGCAACCCCCATAGGGGGTAATGGGTTGCTCGTAAAGAGCGAGGCGAAAAAGGCCCTGTAGGGCTCGCGTCGCGTGGGCTGGTTACGTGAAGGGCTTTGCTGTGTCACAGTAAAAAAGCTGTTTCGGTCTGGATTTGTGAATGATTGAAGCAGAAATAATTTACTGTCTAAATACGAATAATTTGGTGAAAATACAAAAATTTTGTGTAATTTTTTATTTGCTAAAAAAATGGATTTTAACGAAGGAATATAAGTTGAATATAAAATAAAAACTAATAAGGAATTTAACAAATCAAAATTTTTATCTTTGTTCGAATTTAATGAAATAAAATATAACGTTGAATGTAAATATAATGATGTATACAAATCAGTACTCCGTAAATAAAGAAAAAAGAAATTTCGCTGGCTTGACTCCGTCTGTTGTGAAACTACAGATTTTAAAGAGGTGTCTGATATAAGCACCTTTCTTTGCATAGACTTAATAAATAAAGAATTTTGATTTTTAAACTGTTGTAGTGTAAATAATGAATCAAAAGACTTATTTATAAAAACTTTTCGATATTTTATTTTTTGTACTTTACGCTTAATAGTATACGCACTTTTGTTTAATTTTTTTGCAATTTGAGTAGCACATTTTGTATCAATTTTTTGTTTTTGCACAATCGGTTCTATAATATATAAACCATCTCGAGGACTAAACTCTGAAATATAATGACCGTTGTTATTTGTTTGATTATACTTCTCTTGTTTTACGTTCCTTGATAAATAAGCTGACCCAATTAATCTTTGTTGAAGATTTGATCCATAAAAAATAGCGCTTGCAAGTATATAACGGTTCCACGTTTCACAATTAGTAAGTTTCGTTTGGCATGAATTACCGTTATTTTGTCGGCTGCCCCTCAAATAATAACCAAATTCCCCTTTGCCTGCCCTCCTCTCTTCGGTTCGCTGCGCGAAAGAGGCTCCGGGCGCAGTTTGCGAAAAAGCAAAGTTGTTTGTATTTATATTTTCATTATTATTAGAAAAGAACGTTAATTTTGGCTTATCGTTAAAAGATTTTTCTTTGGCTAATTTAAGAATTTGTACAAAATTTTGTACATATTTTGATTTAAAACGAGATCTAAACACGTTTGAAGTAACTGGTCGCTCTGCCGTTCGCTTCTTGGGGTTCGCGCCCTGCCGGAGGCAACCACCTATAGGGGTTAGGGGGCGAAAGCTAACGGCCCCGCTGCCGGAGGCAACCCCTTCAGGGCGCGGTTGGCGTAGACAATAACCCGAAGGGCGCAACTCCTGACTCCCCTCTCTATCTTTTTGAATTGCCCCCGGTCCCTCACTGCCCGTTGCCTGCCCTCCTCTCTTCGGTTCGCTGCGCGAAAGAGGCAACGGGGGCGCATGGGGAGCGAGCCACCGTGTAGCAAACGGGAAGCGTCGCTCTTGTAGGGCAACCGAATAAAAGCGAGACCCTATAAAATCAAGAGCGTATTTTTTTAAACAAAAATTACTCATTTCATCAAATTCTTTAATAGGTTGTAATATATATGCTAACGTATACAGCCCCTGATTACCCGCACCGTATGTTGCCCTTTCGAAGCGGGCCCTCTCATTCGATTGTATCTCTTGGAAGCTTCCCTCCTTTTCGCTTTGTTTGCTCCTTTCTCCCTGCAGTTTCGTGGTTTTGACTTCGTCAAACCTACCATTCGCTTCTTCTTCTCGGGGTTTGACTTCGTCAACGGAAAGACGTGAAAGAAACCCTTCGCTTTTTTCAGTGTTATAGTAAGATTGCCGTAAAGAAAAACGACATTTTTTATTATGAATCCATCTTAGCTTTTCTAAAGGGGCAGGTCTTGGTGTTGTTAATGTTGAAACACTACGATTAAACTCTAAATCTGCAAAGTAAGTAGAGGTTGTTAATGTTTGTTTTAACAGTAAATTTTTATAAAAAGATGAAATGTTTTTAATATTAAAAATATTATTTATTACAAATGATTCTACAAAAATCAATTGATTAAAAACAAAACTATTAAAAAGAGATTTTCCTGGATATATAATTTTTTTATAATAATTATTAAACCATTTTTCAATTGGGTACACTGATTTATTTGAAGGTATTACAACAACCCAACCATTTTTAGTTGTTCCATAAAAAAGTGTCTTTTTTGTTGTTTGTTCACTTTTAAAAGCTGTTAAGCTCTTAAAAGATTTCATATTATTCATTCTTGCTTTGATACCTGGACGCGAGGCTGGTGTAAAATAAAAACAAGGTTGAATATTTGTAAATGCATAAAATTTTGATTTATTATTAATGTTTTTTGTTTTTTTATAAAATTGATTTAAATAATTAGAAGAAAAAGCTGTTTCTTTAATAAAATTTGTAAAAGAAATAGTTAATACATTTTGTTGAACTAATCTTAAAATTTTAATGTTTGATAAAAAATTAAAAAATTTATTTAATAATATAGTGTTATTTTTAAAACATAATAAATTTATTGAATAATTTAAATTTAAAAATGACATTGTTCGTTCGTTGGTTTCACTTCTTATAAAATTTCGGAGAGCCTGGCCTCCATTTTTACGCCTCACCTCTAAAGGGGTTAGGGGCTTGGCTGCCCTTCCAGTTGCCCTTTTCAGGGTTTCGCTGCCCGTTGCCTGCCCGTTGCCTGCCCTCCTCTCTTCGGTTCGCTGCGCGAAAGAGGCAAAGGGAGGCAAAGAGAGCGAAGGGGGTAAAAGAGTAGAAACAGAAGTACCCTGTGTGTGCGAAGGGAGCTGCGGCGCTGTATTTAGTTCGTTTTTAAGCCGTTGTATATTTGTATAAACTCGCACTATATTTAAATTCTTTTGTCTCTTTAGAAAATCAAGTTTTTTGCAAAATAATGATAAGTTTTCACAATGCGTGTTTTCAAACGCACTCAGTTTAACAACGCGAAAGCTATTAATAAAGTAAACAGGTTTTATTTTTTGTTCAATTTCTTGGAGATGCCCTTTGAGATTAAATATTTTTTGGTCTTTTGCTTCGATTGTTTGCTCTCCTTTCGGGCGGAGTTCGCTCCCCTCTTGCGCGTAACAACCCCTGCTCTCTACCCCTGCCCCCCCTAACGGGGCAGGCAACCCCTTACCCCTTGCCTGCCCCGTTAGGGGAGGCAGCGCAGGGGGTTGCCTCCGGCAGGGGTAGAGCGGCTTCGTTTTGCGAACGAGCGAAAGCCAAACTGCGGCAGCGAAGCGCCGTTCTTTGGTATTGCTAATTTGCGAAATTCGAAAAGCAGGAGCTAAGAAGGGCTCTAGCTCCATTAACCAAGAAGAAGTACGAAGGGGTTTAGTTACGTCAATAACGCTACTAAAGCTATTTCTGTGGGTATATAAACAAGGGGAAGTATGCTTACATGTAGTTACCTTTGTTTTCCCTTTATTGCATAATGTTTTAATTTTTATAAGATTTGAGTTTTGTAATGGTGTTCCCGTAAATACTGGCAAAGGCAAGTTCCCGGTTTCGTTAAGCGAATGGGAGAAATTAATAACCTTAAACGAGGGGGTTACTATTGAATGTTTTACTTCGGAAATTGGATTAGATTTTAATGGCGTGAATTGAAAGTAAGAAATAACGCCTTGGCGATTTTTTTGAATTAAATAAGTTTTTGTATTTAAATAAAGCGAAATAAAAGAAGGAATTTTTTTTATATTAAATGAAGAGGTAAGAGGGGCAACAGGTTGTTCTCTTCCCTCTTTACCCGCTACGGAAGGTAAAGCTAGCAATTTAAAAACGTTATAAGAAATAAGAAAAACCTTTAAATTTTGTATAGATCTAGTTTTTAAAAACATATAACGATTAATTGTAAAGTTTTTTTGAAAATTTAGATTTTCTACTTCTGAACTCGGGACAGTTTTCATATTGCTGTCCTCCGAATTCCGCGGGTGTAAGTAGCTGCCCTTTCTCTCATGATCTTTTGGTTGCGTCCTACTAGCTTCGAGTGACGCGCAAAGCGGAGTTCTTTCACGTAGTGAAGAAGCTAAAGGGGTAGAAAAATCCTGCTTTGGTAGACAAGAACTAAATTCGAAAAATAAGGATCTGTTTTGGCGAGGAAATTCTAACGAGGTTTTTAAAGTATTTGAAAAAGTGTTATTAAATAAAACAGTATTATTTTTAAAAAAAGTTTTTACAAATTTAGTACGATTAAAGAAAACAACTCCCCCACAGTCTGTTTTATATTTATTCGGAAACCATTGAATAATATATGAAAATTGTTTAGAATGAACTGCTTTTGACATAAATAAAGAACTTTTTGTCCAAGGTATTTCTGCAAAAAATAACAAATCAGGTAAATTTGTAAGGGGCATTAAGCACTTAGAATTAAATAACTGAACTTGTTGAGAAACTTCGAAAATATAAGCATAATTTTTAAAATAAATATTATTTAAATTAATACCTAAAATAGGTTGGTTTTCAACAGGAGCAGCTTTTATATTAAAAGACGAGTTTTGTAAAGAAGATGTACTTGGTGTTCGTTTAGTATAATAAAAATCAACATTACGATTATTTCCTAAACCCCACTGTGTTTGAGCCATATAACTTTTATTATTTAACCAATCACCTGTTATAGCTAAAAAAGGGGTATTTAATTTATTAAGTGTCGTTACATAATTAGAGGGGGCCAGTGAAATTTTAAAATCGTAAATTTTACCCGATAACACCCAAGCATACGCCCAGGTCCAGGCTTGATAAATTTTTTCTTCAGGGGAAGCAAGAGAACGCTGTGTAGAGTTCCGTTGTTTAGAGTTTAATGATAGACCAATTAATTTTTCACGAAATGTTAAAAATTTTGAATAAAATTGACCTTCAATGTCTGATTTAATTGTTAATTCAGCCTCATCAGTAGCATTAGTTTTTTGACTAATTGAAGAAATTTGAGCAATAACTTCTTTTTCATAAACACTTTGTGAATTTCTAATATATAATAATGTATGATGTGGTACAGTAAATTTTTTTGTTTCAATTGATTTATTTAAATTAGTTTCATTATTAACAATTTTTTTAACTAAAAAAGAACCTTCGCTTTTAGTTAAAAAAGCAATTTTACCTTCAGGAGTTCGAATTAACGTTCCTGGTATAGGCGCAATATACTCAACAATTCCATTAAAAGGAGCTTTAATCTGATCACTAACATCACCTGAAAAAACGCCACCCGTATGAAAAGTTCTCATAGTTAATTGTGTACCAGGCTCTCCAATTGATTGTGCTGCAACAATCCCAACAGCCTCGCCAATTGATACCATACGACCTTGGGCCAAACTCCATCCATAACATAATTGACAAATAGGTTTTTGACACGTTAATGGTGAGCGAACAAAAACTTTATTAAAATGGTTTGCAATTTCAAATGCTAAATCTAATGTAATTTCTTCATTTCTACTAGCTAACTTTTTTCCCGGTATAAAAAGATCACGAGCTAATATACGTCCTACAAGTCTTTGATTTAAGGAATGAATTGTTTTGGTACCTTCTTTCATATTTATTAAAAAAATACCTCGTGTTGTATTACAATCAAAATTTGAAATAATAACATGTTGAGCTACATCAACTAAACGACGAGTTAAATAGCCAGCATTTGCTGTACGTAATGCTGTATCTACAATTCCTTTTCGAGCTCCATAACTTGAAATAATATATTCTGTTACTGTTAAACCCTCACGAAAATTACTTCTAATTGGGAAATCAATAATTTGACCTTGAGGATCTGCCATTAAACCTCGCATACCAACTAATTGACGTACTTGAGAAATATTACCACGAGCGCCTGAAAAAGCCATCATATAAACTGGGTTTAATATATCGGTTGCTTCAAAATGATCAATAACTTCTTGTTTTAAAATTTCACTAGTACGATGCCAAGTATCAATTAAACGTTGAAAACGTTCAACACCAGTAATTTCGCCGCGGTTATATTGCTGTGTTGTTTGCATTGTTTGATTTTCTGCTTCATACATTAAAATTGCTTTTTTAGGTGGGATTTTTAAGTCATCAATACCCAAAGAAATACCTGCTTTGCTGGCATAATAAAACCCGATATTTTTTAATTGTTCGACTAATCGGACGGTTCTATATTCACCATAATTTAATAAAAACCACAATACAAAATTCTTTAAACGTCCTTTATCAAAACATTGATTAAAAAATTTCCCTAAATACTTTGGTTTAGATGCTTTTAGTTCCGTCACTTCTTCACTAGTTGCGCCGTTCGTATAGCGAAACCCGTAGGGCTTGTAACGAACACTTCGTGCAGCGCTCCTTTCACTTCGTTCGCTTTGCTCGCTCTCCCTACAAGACCAGAGGCAACTCCTTTCGCTTGCGAACGACCGGGGGCAACTGCGTTCGCAAAGCGAAACCCGAAGGGCAGCGGGGGTCCGGCGCGACCCAAAGGGGTAAGAGAGAAAAGCAAAAGTTATTTTGCTGCTCCTTTTACCTCCCTTCTTTGGTTTTGGTTCGTTCGCAAAGCTAAGCCCTGCCGAAGGCAAGGGGTTAAGGGAAAGGAGGGCAGTCAAGCCCCCAAAAGGGTCGCTTGGCTTATAAAATTTCGAAGAAATTTTATAGCCCCTACGGGGTAAGAACCAGTTCGGGGATGAGGAAGAACGACAAGTTCTACTAGTAATCTGTAGGGGCATTGATTTCGTCAATACTCCCTTATCCCAGATGGGGTTGCCTCCGGTCGCTCTACCCCTTATAAAATTCCGACGGGATTTCATAGCGGCTGCCCGTTGCTTTCGGCAAAGGAAGCAAAGCGAAAGGGGTAGAGAGAAGGGTGGGTTGAGCATTCGCTCTTCTTCTCCCGTAAGGCCGCACTGCCCGTTGCTTGCCCTTTCGCGTAGCGAAGCCCCTTTAGGGGTAAGGGAGGCGAAGGGAGTGCTGACGAAAGCCAACGAGCGAAAGAAAGGAATAAGGTAAAGGGAGGCTTTTTTTGCCCCGAGCTGCCTTAAAGGAAAGCGCACTACTTTAACAGACAAACTTTTTTTAGTTATTAAAATCATATTAAATTGAGTCGATTTTTTATTTTTAGACGTATACAATAGAAAAATATTTCTTTTTTTTAAACTTCCAAAATTAATAAATAGCAGCAACTACACCCTTAGGAGTGCAATTAAAGAGGGCGCCACAGCCTGGCGAAGCTAACCGGGTTAGGAAAGCATCAAACATTTTGCAGGTAGTTAATAGTTGAAAGAAAATTTCAAAATAAAATATTATTCTACTGTATATTAACCAATGTTTAAGCATTGCTGCATCTTTAATTATTATAGTCTAATAGTTAACAAAGATAAAATAAATTTTAGTTTTATTTTTTAACGATTTGTAACTTTTATGTTCACATCATATAAAGTTTATTTTAATATAATAACAGTCTAGTATTAACTTAGTAACACTAAAAAATACATTAACGTTAGAACTAAGACAGCAAAATATTTTACTACCTAACAGTGTTAATCTATTCGGTTTAACAAATAAGCACGCCGTTCATAGCTTCGCTCGAACTCCGAAGGAGTAAGGAAGGGAGCGAAACCCTTAATCACAGAAAGAAAGAGCTGGGGCAAAAAACCCGTGACAAAAATGCCTTTCGTACTCTTACCCGTTCTTTCGGCAGCCCGCTGCTTCTGCGGGATATTTACCGCGTTCGCGCAGTTGTGAACGCACTGCCTTCGCGGCCTTTATAAAATTGACCTATAAAATTTACCGAAGATAAATTAGCTTACCTCCGGTAGCGGTGCGTTGCAGCACGTACGTGCAATAAAATTTCTCCGAAATTTTATAAGCGAACCGAAGAGAGAAGCGAAAGCTAAGCCCTGCCTGCCCCTACGGGCTGGCGGAGCCAATCGCTTCTTTCACGTAGTGAAATCATAAAATTTACGTAGCCATAAAATTTCCCTACCCCTTATAAAATTTATAAAATTTCCTTCGGAAATTTTATGGTCAACCCCTTCGGGGTAGGTAAATTTTATAGCCCCGAAGGGGTTAGGGGCTGCGCTTGCCTCCGGCAGCGCAAGAGAAATTTTATAAATTTTATAGGCAGGGCTATAAACGTATCGATCCGCGGGTTACCCCCCTTATCCCCTATGGGGGCTGCGCTTCTTACCCCTGCCCCCTTCGCTACGCGAAACCCGTAGGGGCAGGGGAGGGGTTGCACGTAGTGCTTACCCCTTAGGGGCCTTTGCCCCAAGGGGCAAAGGCCCCTTAGGGGTTTGCAAGGGGGGCGTTTCTAAGAAGTGCAACCGTAGGGGGCCATAAAAATTGCCCCTTACTACCGCTTCGCTAATTCCTACGGATCGAGGCGTTTATAGCTATAACCCGGGTAAGTATTAGAGCTTCGCTTTGCGAACGAGCGAAGGCAACGTAAATTTTATAGACCCCTATTCTCTACGGGTGAGTTTGGCTGCCCTTCTCTCTACCCTTTGGATTGCGCCCGTTGCCCCCCGGAAGGCAGGCAAAGGGACCGGTCATTCGCGTGCGAAAGGAGTTGCCCCCCGCCGTTCGCAAGCGAAAGGAGTTGCCTCCTTCGCTTCGCTTTCTTACCCCTGCCCCTACGGGTTTCGCTTTGCGAAGAGGTTAGGGCAACCCGTAGGGAGAGCGAGCGAAAACGAAAGAACAAGCAAAATGCGTGAAAGAAAACCGTCGGGACGCAACCAATAACCTCTATGCAGTGTCCAAGCTGTTTCCGGCAACACGGTTAGAAGCAAGCCAGGGAATAAATAATGAGCAGCTAAGACAAACCGGGTGATTATTGAATTTTATAATAATTCTATATTGTTCATGTAAATACATACATAAAACGGTATTGTTGTTTACAAGTTTCAAAAACATTAATTTATATACTTAATTCTTTCAACCCCTAACCCCAAAAGGGTAAGCACTCCTTAACCCCTTATAAACGCCTCGATCCTCCCCCTTATAAAATTTCGTAGAAATTTTATAGCCCCTTCGGGGTTAGGGGAGGATCGAGGCGTTTATAGCCCCCGTTGCCTTCGGCAAAGGGGGTTAGGGGTAATAAAATTTACTAATTAATTTTTATAGGTCACTTTTATGGTCGCGCTACGCGCACCCCTAACCCCCCCCCTTCGGGGGGTAAGGGGTAGGTTAATTCTATAACCGTAGGGGCTTAACTCTGTTAACCTAATGCGAAAGAACGAATAAGAGGCTGCTACACCAGGAGTAACTTACTAACAACCGAGAAAGCTGTACAGAAGCGATGCCAAGAAGCAAGTTCCTACCAAAAAAGAACTAGTAGAAGATCGGATAAAAGCAGATGCCAGCAAAAAAGCGTAGAGGTTAGAGGGGCGGGGCCACCGCACAAAGCAAGCAATGGATTTTGTAATAATGTAAATTATTAAACAAATTAATAAACAAAAAATATAAATATATAATTATAAATGTTTTTACAAAAAAACATTTATAATTATAAAAGTTATTGTGTTTAGATTACGAAAAATATCAAAATCAGTACGTAGGTTTAATAATACTATTTTAAAGAGCTTAAGATACTTGGCTTTCTTCGGGGGGTTTGGCTTTGCCAACACAAAGTAAATTTTATGGTCGTACTTCGTGCAACCCTTCGCTTCACGAAACCCGTAGGGGTTTTGCTTCCCTGCCCCTATCCCTTAGGGGTTCGGGGGTTCGTTTCTTATAAAATTTACGTTTTTCGCCTATAAAATTTCTCCGAAATTTTATAAGCGAACAAATTTTATTGCACGTATCCCTGTAGGGGCTCGCTTGCCTCCTTATAAAATTTCGGAGAAATTTTATAGCCCTTACCCCCCGCCCCTACCCCTTAGGGGCAAAGGCCTCTTAGGGGTTCGGGACTCGCTACTCATAAAATTTACTTCGCATTCCGTGCACCTCTAACTCCTTACCCCCCCCCTTCGGGGGGTAAGGAGTTAGGGGCAAATTTTATAGAACGGGTGCGCTAAGCGGGTTAGGGCTTTGTCCCCCCCCCCTTCGGGCTGCCTCTGGCAGAACGAGCAAAGAAGAAGGCAGCCACTCCTAGCTTGGCCCCCTCCCCGTAAGGGTTAGACTTCGGCGTTGCCTGCCCTTACTAGCGCCCCCCTTACCCCTTACCCCCCTAACCCCTTCGGGGCCTTTGCCCCAAGGGGCAAAGGCCCCGAAGGGGTAAGCACTTCGTGTCTGGCGAAGCCAAGCCCCTTCGCAAAGCGAAACCCGTAGGGGTAGGGGTAAAGGGGGCTTCTTCACTACGTGAAAGAAGCGAAAGGGGTTTGGCTTTGCCAAGAACGAAGTAAATTTTATAAGGGTTTGGCTTCGCCAAAACGGGGGGGATAAGGGGTAATTTTATAAATTTTATAGGTAAATTTTATAACCCCTAAACCCCTTTGCCGAAGGCAACGGGGGCTATAAACCGCCTCGATCCTGCCCCTTACCCCTAAGGGGTTGCACGTAGTGCTTACCCCTTAGGGGTAAGGGGCAGGATCGAGGCGGTTTATAAGGGGAAGGCTTGCTCTGGGAAATTTGGGAATGCTTACCAGTCACAGTGCGAATGACAAGAAAAAAGACAAATTAGATTATTATTAATTTGACGTATTATTAGATAAGTTTTGCATAACCTTTGAAAATCCAAACTCTAACACCAATAATTCCGTAAAGAGTGTTAGCTGTTTTATAAGCATAATCAATATTGGCACGTAATGTTTGTAATGGAACACGACCAGCGCGTACCCATTCACTACGAGCAATTTCTGCACCATTTAAACGGCCAGAAACTTGAATTTTAACACCTTTTACAGTAGTTGTACGCATTAAATCTTCTTTAGCGTCTTTAATTACTTTTCGGAAAGCTTTACGTTTTTCTAAAGCATCAACAATAGAATCAGCAACAACAGATGCTTTTGCTTTTATAACAGTAGAATTAACAGAATAGAATTTAATAGCAATTTTAGGTGTTAATTGTACGTTATTTTGAATCATTGTTCTTTGCTTTTCAATTTGTTCTAAAAATACTTCTGAATATGATTTTTCACCTTGTAAAGTTGAAGGTTTTAAAATATTTGAAATACGTTCAAACATTGTATTTGACTGAGTTGTTAAATTACTACCAAATAAGAATGATGCGTTTTGTTTTGTAAATTTTTGTAATTTACGTAAATCTTTACGTGCATCTGCAATTGTGCTTAAGTACAGGTAAATGTGATTTTGACGATGTTTTTTGACAATTTGTTTTAAATATTCAATAAATTTAATTTTAGTGCATTCATTATCAATATTATTTAATTTAGTTGATAATACACTTAAAGTTACATTTGTATTACTAGATTTAGTTTTTAAATTTTTTACTAATAAATTCGTTTTTGCTGTCCCTTCTTTCGGAAAGCGAAGAGACGAAGCTAAACCGTTTTCGCTTAGCGAATTAACTAGATTATTTGCTTGTTTACTTTTTGATTTTAATGAACTTAATTTATTAACTTGTTGTGCTCTTTTAACTTGAGAAATTAATTCTTTTAATTTTTTTAAAAAATTTAACATTTCATAATAATTTAAAGCTTCTACCTTTGAAATTAATCCAGAAGCAATATAATCTTTTCTTAAAGATTCCATTTTATTTAAAGCTTTTTGTTCTAAAACAGTATTTAGTTTAATTAATTGTGATAAAGGTTTTACAGCAAGTTTATGTTGAACTAATTTAAAATTCCATTTTTTTGAATAATTTAATGTAAAATCTTTTTTGTTATTAATTGCTGAAATAAAAGTTGTTTTTAATGCTTGTAAAAATTTTTTATTCATTGTATTAATAAAAATTGATACAAATTTCTTTTTAACACGCGATTTTAACACTGACATCGTTTTCCCGTAAGGCACAATGTTAGTATTTCTCGGCGCCTTCGACAGGGGAAGATCTTTTTTTAATAGATTTTTATTTGTAGCCAATTTATGTTGTTGGCTTTCACTCTGCGAACGCCAAACCACCTGTAAATTATTAGTTAATTTATTAGATAAACTACGTGTATTTAATTTTGATGTTTTAATTGTATTACCTTGTTTTGTTAATACTAAATTTTTAAAAATTAACTGTTTGTAACGACGTCTAATAGATTGACGTTTTTTTAAACGTTTTAAAATTAAACGTTGACGACGTAATTGTTGTCTTGTTAAACGCGGTCTTGTTTTATTAAAACCAAAACTTTCGTTTTTAGACGTACTGTTTTCTTTTTTAGAAACCGTTTCAAGGTTACTTTCAGAAAGCAGTACATTATTATCTGTAGAAGTTGAGGCGTTTAAATCATTTAAAGCTAAGCGTAAATGCTGTAAATAACGGCGTGTTTTTTGTAATTGACATAATAACTCATTATTTACTTTTAAATTTTCAATAGATTTTTTTAATAAATCACAATTTTCTGCATAAATTTGAATACCAATTTCATAAGGAATTAAACCTCGTTCAATTTTAATCTGTGTAATTTTTGCTTGTTCTCCTAATTCAGTTTTTTTCAGATTTTTATTATCACTAGTTGACGTAGCTAAATTAGCATTGCCTACCGAAGGGGCGTTTAATAATTGTGGTAATAAATTAGTTATTGTTTGTCTAAGCATACGGTCTTCTAACACAGTTTGTGCGTATTTATATTTATTAAAACGAGCAAACCATTGAGATTGATGTTTTTTAATAATACCTACACGAAATCCTAACGGATGAACTTTTTGACCCATATTATAAATTAAAATAAAAAATAAAGCCATTTAAAGATTTATTTATTAAAATAACAAATTTATTATTTTTAGTAATTTTAAATTACATAGTAAAAATCTACTAATGTTACCACTACTAAGTATTAATAAATATTAATTGTTTTTATTTACTTTAAATGACTTTAATTGAACCTTAATTATATTTTAAAGTGCGTTTAAACACTTGTCCCATCTAATAAATTTTATTAACTCCCTTTCGCTTTATCTTTTCTTCACTCCCTCACTTCGTTTGCCTATAGGGGGTTGACTTCGTCAACCCCCTGCCCTTATAAAATTTACTTCGCACTTACCCCTTATAAAATTCACTACCGCTGCCGGAGGCAACCCTTCTTTCGCTTTGCGAACGGGTCGCTAATTTCCTTCGGGAATTTTATGGTCGCGCTACGCGTTGACGAAGTCAAACCCCTAACCCCCCTTTTTTCGCTTCTAACCCTAACCCCCTAAGGGGGGTAAGGGTAGAACGGGGCTATAAAATTTAATTAGTAAATTTTATAAGGGGTTTGGCTTTGACTCCGTCAATGCCAACGCGCTTGCCTCCGGCAGCGCAAGGTAAATTTTATAGCCCCCCTAACCCCTCCCCTGCCCCTGCCCCTTACCCCTACCCCTACGGGTTTCGCTTTGCGAAGGGGCTTGGCTTCGCCAGACACGAAGTGCTTACCCCTTTGGGGCCTTTGCCCCAAGGGGCAAAAGCCCCAAAGGGGTTAGGGGCAGGGGCAGGGGTAAGGGGGAAGCGAAAGATAGGGGGTAAGGGTAAAGGCTTAGCTTTGCCAACACCGAACGGTGCACAAAAAGTCGGGTGTAAAGGGTAATTTTATAGCCCCTACGGGGTCGGGAAGGGAACGGCCGCGCAAACAGGGTGGGGCCCCGGCGCAGGCTAAGGATATTAGAAAATTTTAAGGGTATTAGAAAATTTAAAGATTTGACGAAACAGTTCTGAAAAAAAATATAAAATGCATTTTTAAATTTTATCAAGTTAAAGTTTGTTTTTAATAACATAATTTAAAATGAATTAATAAAAAATACCAATTTTATTATTTCTATAAAGGTTCACAAATTTAAAGTATGTTTCATTAATAATTTGTTAGTGGGTTATTAACCCACTAACAAATGTAAAATTATAATTGAATGAAATAAGATAAAATAACTAAATTAAAAATTAGCTAAATCACCTCTGCGGTATTGTAAATATGCAGTTACAAATAATCCTGCAATTGTTACTGGAACTAAGCCAAGCACAATTCCTGATAATAAAGGTTCTACCATTTCTTAAAAAATATTTTTTTTTGAAAATAAGACTTACATATTTTCTTTTAAACTTGCCTAATATACAAAATCTTTGGAGCCCTCCAGGATCGCTGATCCTTATTCCGTGAAGAAAGATTGGTTCTTTTAAGGCTCGCTATGCGAACCTAACGCTTAGAGGTAAGTTAGAGGTAAGTTAATCTTAGCCAAACGGCTTCGGTTGTTGGTTTCGTTCTCCACTCGCTACCCGTACCCCTAAGGAGCCGCAGCACTTTGTGCTGAGGCGTTTGTCCCCGTAGGAAGAAGCGAAGGGCCGCTAAGCTTTGTATCGTTCGCATAACGAAAAGGGAGGAAAGAAACCAAACCCTTATAATATTTACGTCGTAAATTTTATGGTCGCGCTTCGTTTGCTTCGCTCCCTTATAAAATTTTATGGCTTCGTTCGCTCCCTTTGCCTCTTTCGCGCAGCGAACCGAAGAGAGGAGGGCAATAAAATTTCCAAAGGAAATTTTATAGGCAACGGGCAGCAAAACCCTAACTTCGTTCGCTTCGCGAAACCCGTAGGGGTAGGGGTAAAGGGGTAAGGGGCAAATTTTATAGCCCTGCCTATAAAATTTATAAAATTTCCTTCGGAAATTTTATGGTCAACCCCTAACCCCCCGAAGGGGGGTAAGGGGTAATAAAATTTCTCAACCCCTTCGGGGTAGGGAAATTTTGACTTCACTACGTGAAAGAAGCGATTGGCTCCGCCAGCCCGTAGGGGCAATAAAATTTCTCAACCCCTTACCCCCCCTTCGGGGGGTTAGGGGTTGAGAAATTTTATAGGCAACCCCCTAAAAGGGGTAAGGGTTAGAGCAACCCGTAGGGGGTTGGCGCAGCCAAACCCCTAACCCTACCCCCCCAAATGGGGTAAAGGTTAACGTTTCGCTATGCAAACTTTGGGTTTATCAACAACCAATCGGAGAGCAACTAAGAAAGAGAACGGCGTTAAAAGAAGCGGTATACGAAACAAGTTTTATATATAACCTATAGCTAGGCGCCCACTTCTTTTACTAAGTAAAAGAAATACGGGAGTAAGCCGTACATATTTTCAATAAGGTCTCCAATTTCTTTTTTATTTAATACAAAAGATAAAAACTCGAATTCAGATTTCTTTTAAACTATAATATGTTATATCTATATGTAATAAATTTGGAGCATTTTCACTTCCATAATAAATATATTAAAAAAATACGGATTTGTTATAAATTTTAACGGTTTATAAATAATAAGTTTAATATTATAAGAAATAATTTATTAAAAATTTTGTAATATATTAGAAAATTAATCTCTATTTTATTTTGTTATGCTTAATAGTTTAAAGCATAACAAAATAAAATAGAGTTTAGCTAAACCTTTACTTAATAAATTCCCTAAATAAGGCGTAACACCCAGGTAAATAATAAGGGTAGTTTGTAAAATACTTAAATTATAAAATTAAATTTATAAATTACCACCGCGTAATGATAATAAAACTACAACAAGAGGACCTGCTGCTACTATGAAAAGTAAAGAACTTAATTGTAAAACTAATTCTAAATTCATAATTTATATATTATTTTTTGTTTATAAAATAAATAATCTAAAAGTGTAAATATTATAAATTATAACATTTAAATTAAAAAATTCATAATTTTAATTCTTTAGTTTCGCCATTATCAAGAGCGTAAATAAAATCCCTTAATATTAACTTCACCCCCCCCCGGTTAAACGTCTAACCCCCTCTCTTCCGGGGTAGCGACAGAGGCGGGGCTACACCTGCCTCCCCGTAGGGTTTCTTTCACTCTTCAATAACAAGTCTATAAAGCCACTTCCATTCTCCCTAAAAGAGGCTTTTTTACTTCCTGCAGTTCTGAGTTATCCCAACCCCCGTTCGCTTCGCTTTTGGTAAGCACGGCGTTTGGTTGCATAAATTACTTGCCAAAAAACAAACTCCGTCGACGTAAGATGCGCAAACCGTGCCTTCAGTAAAACAAAGGCGATGGGCCCTCGTTCCCATCCTTACCCCAACCCCTAGGGGGTTAGGGTTGCTTCCGGTCGTTCGCTCCCTTATAAAATTTGCCCTCCCTTACGAGGTTATAAAATTTACAACGTAAATTTTATAGCCCTGCCTTCTTCACTACGTGAAAGAAGCGAAACCCGTAGGGGCAATAAAATTTCCTTCGGAAATTTTATAGGCAACACCCCAAAGGGGGGGGGGGGTTAGGGTTAGGGGCTTGGCTTTGCCAACCCCCTACAGGTTTCGCTGCTCATAAAATTTGCCCCTGCCCCTTATAAAATTGCTACGAAATTTTATAGCCCCTTCGGGGTTAGGGGAGGGTTTCGCTTTGCGAACGAAGTAAATTTTATAAAATGCAGTGCGAAGTAAATTTTATATTGGCTACGCCAAACCCCTTTAGAGGGTTAGGCCGTGAAAGAAGTTGCCTCCGTTCTACCCCTTTGGGGTTAGAAGCGAAACCCTCGCCCCCTTCGCAAAGCGAAACCGGTCTTGGCTGCCCGTTGCCTTCGGCAAAGGGAGCCAACGCAGGGAGAGCAAGCCAATACCCCCTTCTTCTTCGCATAGCGAAATACGTGCAATAAAATTTTCGAAGTAAATTTTATGGTCGCGCTTCGCGTTGACGAAGTCAACCCCCTAACCCTTACCCCCTTTAGGGGGTTGCCTATAAAATTTCCGAAGGAAATTTTATTGCCCCTACGGGTTTCACTTCTTTCACGTAGTGAAGAAGGCAGGGCTATCAAGGCCTCGATCCGTGGGGTTACACCCCTAACCCCCTTCGCAAAGCGAAGGGAGCGCAAGGGGCGTTTATAAGGGGTAATAAAATTCCCCTACCCCCTTTGGGGGTTAGGGGCTGCGCTTGCCTATAAAATTTACTCCGTAAATTTTATAACCCCTACGGGTTTCGCTTTGCGAAGGCGGAGCCAATCGCTTCTTTCACGTAGTGAAGTCATAAAATTTACGGAGTAAATTTTATAGGCAGCGCAAGAGAAAATTTATAGGTAAATTTTATAAGAAGCGATTGGCTCTGCCTTCTTCTTCGCATAGCGAAATACGTGAAAGAAGCGATTGGCTTCGCCAGCCCGTAGGGACAGGGCAGCATGAGGGGGGGGGAGCCAGCCCTAGCACTTCGCGCTTGGGGGAGCAAAACCCACTTTAGGAGATTAGGGAGAGCGGCACAAAAGGTCCTGCTTTGACTTGAAGCCAAAAAAGAAACTTTAGGTTTAATTTAAAGCTTATTTAAATTTAAAAACAATGAACTTAAATTTTGAAAAGCTATTGTTAATGCTTCACGTGGATGTATTCCACCATTTGTCCAAATTTCTAATACAATATTATTTAAAGATTTTGATCGTTGTAGTGGCGGGTCGGCTAAATAAGTTAATAATTCTTGCATTTCTTCTTTTGAATAACTATCAATTAAATTTACAATATTTTGTGACAAAATAGCTGGTTCCATAATAGTTTGATGTTTGCTTACCTTTTGTGCATTCAATGAAGTTAAGTTTTGTAAATAATAACTACTTTCTATTAAGGAAGAAACATCATTTGCAAAATTAAAACTAGAATTAAAATCATTAATTAATTTATTATTAAAATCTTCAACAATATATGAAACTTTTGTAATTGGATTAAAAACACAATCTAAATTTAATGGTTTACAATTAACAAAGGTGCTTTTTTGATTTTGTTTATTGAAATAAGAATTATTTATAGTTTTTCTTTGTACTGTTGTTTTATTATTATTTGAAAGATTTGAAATATTAATGTTATGTTTTTCTATTTCATTAATATTTAAATTTTTTTCAATTTGATTTACAAAATCAGTGCGCTTTTTTATTAATTGATTAGGCACCTCTTGAAAAGTTGTTTTATGAAGATTTCTTTTTTGAATAATATAACCTTTTCCTTCCATTAAAATAAATTTCATAGATAAAAAACCGTCATCAGCTAAGGTAGCAATATACTGGTTTCCATCTACGCATTGAATAAATGGTGGAAGTTTTAAATCTTTTGCACGAATAATACCGGGACCTTTTACTTTTAAATAACCGATTAACGGTTTTTTTAAATGTTTTCTTTTTGAAATTAATAAATTAAAAATGTCATTTGATTTTATTAACGCTTTGGTAACCTCTTTGGGGTTCTGCGGTTGGGGGTAAGCCAAACCAACGGATTGCACTATTCCTTTCGCTTCGCTCGCTCTGTCGGAGCCAACCGAAGGGGTAAGAGAGAAAGGCTGCCCCTTTAGGGATAGGGGGTAGGAAGCAAAGCGAACGGAATTGAAATTTGTCTTTGTAAAAACAGAAGATAGATTATTAATAAGCAAATTTTTTCTACGAATTTCAAATTCGCTTCTTGGTTTCAGAAGAGAAGTCTCCCCCCCTACAGGTTGCTTTACCCCTTTCGCTTCTTTCACGTAGTGAAGGAGCCCCCCTTCGGGGGGTAAGGGGTAGGGGATGTTTTTTTGTAAGGATGCATTAGAACTATTTATAGTTGTAGGTACAACAGGTTTTACGGTAAAAACAACTTCTTTTAAATTTAAAAGTAAATCTAAAACTGATTCGCGCATACCTGGTAATGTACTATATTCGTGAGAAACATTATCAATTTGTAGAGAAGTAATACCTAAGCCTGGGCAATCCGCTAATAATGTTCGTCTTAACGCGTTCCCTATTGTCAAGCTTTGTGTTGAATCAAATGGACCTATGTTAAAACAACCGTAAAAACTTCGATTATTTTCAATTCGAGATTCTTTACAAGAAATAAAAATATTATGCATTTTTAATATTTTAAAATTTTTATTTAAAAATAATAATTTTATTATTACTTAATATACATTACTTAAACATTTAATTAAGCAATTTAAGCAATTATGCTTCTAAATAAAAAGGTCCTAACGGGACTGCACGTGCGTGCTGGCGAAGCGTAAAGGGTTTGGTTGTTGGTGTTCTAACCCCTAACTTTTACCCGGGTTGCCTATAAAATTTACTACCTCCGGTTGCACTTCGTGCACCGCTGCCTATAAAATTTCTCTTGCGCGAAGCGCAAGAGAAATTTTATAAATTTTATAAGGGGTAGGGCAATTTTATAGGCAACCCTTCTTTCGCTTTGCGAACGGGTCGCTAATTTCCTTACCCCTACGGGGTTAGGAAATTTTATGGCTTTGTAAATTTTATAGGTAAATTTTATTGCTCCTATAGAATTTACTTTGGAAATTTTATTGCACGGAGTGTTATAAAATTTGCCCCTTATAAAATTTACTTCGTAAATTTTATAACCCCTACGGGGCTCGGATTTCGCTCCTTATAAAATTTACTAATTAATTTTTATTGCATGTATTTCGCTACTCATAAAATTTACGTAGCCATAAAATTTCCTTCGGAAATTTTATAAAAGGTAGCGTTGACAAAGTCAAGCCACTTTGCCAGAGGCAACCGAAGGGGTAAGAGATAAGGGGTCGCTGCTCCCCCCTTCGGGGTCGCTGCTCCCCCCTTCGGGGTCGTTGCGCCCCCCCCCCCCGGGGGGGCCGCGGGGTGGGGGCGAACGCCAAACCAAGCGGTGCATTCGGTTTCCTGCCCCTACGGGTTTCATTTCTTATAAAATTTACTACATAAATTTTATTGCATGTATTTTGGTATGCGAAGAAGAGGGGAGCGAAAGAAGCGCGTTAGGGGAGAAGTGCTTACCGACGAGCAAAGGGGGGGGGTAAGTACTACGTGCAACGAAGCGAAAGGGGTAAGCTATTTTAGAAATTATAAAATTGAGAAACTAAGTTATTTATAAAGTTTTAACTCATAATTCATTTCATTATAAATTAAATATCTTGGAAAATTTTTTAATTAATACCTATTCTTTTTGCCTGCTACTAGATTTGAACTAGTGACAATCAGCTTATGAAACGGACGCTCTAACCAACTGAGCTAAGCAGGCGTTAATTATTTTAGGGCAGATAATCAAAGTATATACTATTTTTTGAATTTCGTCAATAGTTTTTATTTTAGCTAATTTTCGAAAAACGCCCTTTTGCTTGTTGGAACATTACCTCTTCTTTCATCAAGGTGCTAACGGAGTCAAGACGTGCGCTGCTGCGCTGGAAATTTTGAAGAGGTAACAGCCCCTATAAAATTATTCCTTCGCTAAGCTCCCTTCGGACTTTCGCTACGTGAGCGGAGCGAAGGGGCCTCTTCAAAGAGAAGTAAAGGAGCGAAGAGAAGCGAAATAATTTCGCTATGCGAAAGAAGAAGAAACGAAAAGAGATAAGTTCAGAGGGGGTTGTGCTCCCTTACCTCTTAAGGGCGTTGACTCCAAGGGGAAAGAAGCAAAAGGGGGGGCGCTGACAAAATAAGGGGCCATCAGAAACAACCTCCGTTAGAGCTGCTTCGCCGGTTGCATAGAGTCCAAGGTGGGATTAGGTTTAGCGTAGCGAGTCCTAATCTGACTTCTTTGAGGTTAACTCATTTCCTTATCGTTCGCGCGGCCCTACCCCGTCGGGGTCTCGTTTCGCTCCCTTCTTCTTTGCATAGCGAAATACGTGCAATAAAATTTACCTATAAAATTTACGTACTAAATTTTATTACCCCTTATCCCTTCGTGTTGGCGAAGCAAAATCTTTATAAAATTTACTCCGCACTTCGTGTTGGCAAAGCCAAGGCCCTAACCCTAATCCCCTTTTACCCTTACCCCCTGTCTTTCGTTTCCCCCTTACCCCTTTGGGGCAAAAGCCCCTTTGGGGTTAGGGGAGAACGGGTAAGGGCTATAAACGCCCCCCTAACCCCCATAGGGGGTAAGGGGGGCTGCGCTTCTTACCCCTTAGGGGCATTTGCCCCAAGGGGGGGGGCGTTTATAAGGGGTGCAGCCCTAACCTCTAAAGGGTAAGGGGTAGGACAAACCAGAAGCGAGCCCTTTGGGGGTGTGCAAAAAGGGAGAGATTTGGGTGTTTGGCGTAGCCAATGAACGGGTTAGAAGCTAAATTTAGAAATCAAGGCTGAAAGAAAATAACATAATTAAATGTAATAATTAAATTATTTTTATAGAAATTTGGGTTACCTGGGATTCGAACCCAGAACTTATCGGTTAAAAGCCGAGTACTCTACCATTGAGTTAGCAACCCATCCATAATGAGTGTTATATTTAAAATATTAAAGAATTTTCTAACTTTTACTATAGTTTTCTATTGATTGACCCTTATCCTCTTTCTTACACCGATTGCCCTTACTCTTTTTGCTGCTCTACCCCCTATAAAATTTATAAAATTACGCTACGCCAGCACGCATGTGCAACCCCTACCCCCTTCGCAAAGCAAAACCCTCCCCTAACCCCTTTGGGGCCTTTGCCCCTTGGTGCAAAGGCCTCAAAGGGGTAAGCACTTCGTGTCTGGCGAAGCCAAACCCCTTCGCAAAGCGAAACCCGTAGGGGTAAGGGGCAGGGGCAGGGGAGGGGTTCCTACGTAAATTTTATGGCCTTCGATAAATTTTATAAGGGGTAAAGAGGAAAAACGAACGCAAATCGCATGGTAACTTACTAGTTATAGCGTTGACTCCGCTGATGTAGACTAGCCAACTAAATTCGAAGCCCCGTTTCTTTTACGTAATTGACTTTCTCAAATTTTTAAAGCTATTCTGAAACTAAGGCGAAAGTAAAATAAATACGTAATTTAAAAATAAAAACAATTTTTATAAAAATATAATATATCTGCAGTTTATACAAGCTTTTTTTAATTAAAAAACAAGGACATGCACAAAAGATTAATAGTAAATCTTTTGTGCATGTCCTTATAATATAGTTACAAAGATTAATATAAATTAGTTAAAAATGTAACTAGAAAATAAAACAGCTAATACGAAAATTAATAAAAGTCCCCAGTATAGACTTGTACGGTTTAATTCAACTACTTGTTTATTTGGATTAGGTCTAGCCATAGATTATTAATAATGTTTATCAGGTCTAAAAATATATATTTTTATTTTTAGCCTTCTTTTTTTTACTTATAAAAAAATTTTAAATATTGGCAATTCAGAAAATTTTAGAAAATTTATATTTTGCCCTTAATAACTTTCCTTTAATAATATTTTTATTCCTTGCCTGCCCTAACCCCTTAAGGTTTGCACGTAGTGCTTGCCCCTAAGAGGTAACCCTACCGTTCCGGTGTAAGCACTTCCTACCCCCTCCCTTTTTTGAGGGGCTTCGCAAAGCGAATTCGCAAAGTGAAAAGGGTAATTTTATTGACCCTTCGTTAACGCCTAACTTGTTCTACCCCTAACCCCCCCCTTCGGGGGGGGGTAAGAGGTTAGCGAAACGACCCTTTTTCCCTCGTTTAGCTAACCCCCGTAGGGGGCTATAAAAATTAATTAGTAAATTTTATAAGCGAACGATTGGGGCTATAAAATTTGCCCCTTTGGTTTTCGCAGTTTGGCTTTGCCAAGAACGAGGTAAATTTTATGACCCCCTTACCCCTTACAGGGGTTAAGGGAAAGTGCTGACGAAAGAGGGGGGGGGGGGGTTAGCGAAAGAGTAGGCAGCGAGTTCTAACCCTTTAGGGGTAGAGGGGAGAAGCGAACCCAATCTCCGCGCCGGCTAAGAGGGTAGTGTATCAATTTATGAAAAAATTAACGCTGAATAAATTGCATTGCTGTAATTGAGCCTAAGAAAAAGATTGTTGGAACAGCTAAAGCGTGAATAGCTAACCAACGAACTGTAAAAATAGGATATGTATTAACCTCTGCTGATTTTCTTGTAGTCATAATTAATCAGTGTTTATTAAAATAAAATAATAGTGTTTTATAAAATTTAGTTATTTGCCTATATAGCTAATCTAGCCTTAAATAAGACAAGTGTAAAATTTTAATACAAATTATTTTATAGAACTAAAAATAAAAATAATATTTTAAACAATTAATAATTTAATTTATAAATAATTTTAATTTATTTATAAATGTGCTTGACTGCTCTTATTTCCTTTTACCCCCTCATGCGTAGCCCTTGATTCGCTGTTAGCTATGCCCCCTACGGAGTTATGTAGTGTCATAAAATTTGCCTCTACGGGTTATTGGCTACGCCAACCGCAGGGAGCGAAGCGAGCCCCTGACCCCCTAGGGGAGAAGTAAATTTTATGGTCGCACTTCATATGGTCGCACTTCATGTTGGCGAAGCCAAGCCCCTAGCCCTTACCCCTTTTAGGGGGTGCCTGCCCTTATAACATTTGCTTCGCACTGCATGCACCCCTCCTCTTACCCCCCCCCCGAAGGAGGGTTAGGGGGGGCAAATTTTATAGAAGGGGTTTGGCTTTGCCAAGAACGAAGTAAATTTTATAACCGAGGGGAAAGAAACTGTAAGGGGAAGCTCTAACCCCGAAGAAGTGGAATAAGGGTAAAGAAGCGAAAGGGGGGTTGATAATAAAAACATTATTTTCAAAACCTTTTTTTATAAAATTCAAAAACCGTATAAAACGGACCCAAAATGGGAGGGTTAAATAAAAATCCTATTTTAAAAGAAGTTTAAATACTATAAACATACAAGTTTACTGATCTAACTAAAAACTCAATTTATATTAAATAGCTAATAAAGTTTAAATCAAATACAAATTTTTTGGAAATTTAATAAAAGTGAAACAAAATATTACAAATAAACCGTTTATTAATAAAATTATTATATCATACATCAAAATATTTAAAATATTTTATTTGCAAACTATCTTGGTTGTTTACTTCATTAGTTCTCCTTGCTTTAACGTGCCCTTATCTTTTACCCCTTTCGGGTAAGCACTACGTGTCTGGCGAAGCCAAGCCCCTGCCCCCTTCGCTACGCGAAACCCGTAGGGGCAGGGGTTAGGACCATCCCCTTCGCTACGCGAAACCCGTAGGGATAAGAGGTATTTTTATTACTCCTAGCCGTTGGGGTTTCGCGTAGCGAAGGGGGTCGTTTGCCCCTACGGGTTAGGAGAGGCCGCGAAGCCCCTTCTCGCTTTGGACTCTCCCCGTAGGGGCTGGCTTCTGCTCGTACCCCTAATGCACCCCCCATCCTCATCCTTACCTTCTAAAGAAGGTAAAGGAGTAAGGGGTAAAGAGAGGAGCAAAAGCCAGCCCCTACGGGGAGAGAGAAAGAAACAACTACACAAATACGTTAGCAAATACTAATATTAAAACTAAAAAATAAATGTTATTAATAAAATTTAAAAATATTAAATAAAATAAAATTTTAGAATTCTTATCTGGGGCGGAAGGATTCGAACCTACGAATGGCGGTACCAAAAACCGCAGCCTTACCGCTTGGCGACGCCCCAATTTTAGTAAACATTAAGCTTTATTTTGTATATTAGTAATATACAATTTCTTACTTAATTTGTCAAATATAGAAAAATATATAATATTTTAAATAAAATTTTTACTATGTTTCTAATAAAGCTTTAAGCAAATTAACTTAATAAAATTGGTATTTTAATTCTATTAAGTTAATTTTATAGAAAATGAATTAATGAAACGTATACGTAAAAAGATTTAAATTACCTCGGTCGTGTGCCCCGTTCGCTTCTTCTTCTCTTTGGTCCTTTACTTTACACTCCTGCGCTAACCCCTTATCCCCTACGGGGGTTAGGGGTAAGCGAAACCCGTGGGGGGTTGGCAAGCTAAGCTCCTTTCTTTTCGCTTGCTCTACCCCTTATAAAATTTACTTCGTACTTACCCCTTATAAAATTTTATGGTCGCGCTACGCGCACCCCTAACCCCCCCTTCGGGGGGTAAGGGGTAATAAAATTTCTCAACCCCTTCGGGGTAGGGAAATTTTATAGGTAAATTTTATAGCCCCGTTCGCAAAGCGAAAGAAGGGGGGTTAGGAGCTGCGCTTCTTACCCCTCCGGGGTTCGCAAGAGAAATTTTAGAAATTTTATAAGGGGTAATAAAATTTCCTTCGGAAATTTTATAGGTAAATTTTATAGCCAGCGCAATAAAAATTAATTAGTAAATTTTATAGCTACCGCTACTGGAGGTAAGCTAATTCCTACGGAATTTTATAGCCTTAACCCCCGTAGGGGGTAAAGGTTAGGGGTAGAAAGAAATAAAATTTACGCTGTAAATTTTATAGGCCAGCCCCTAACCCGTCCCCGTAAGGGCCGCATAGCGAAACCCCG